>JACZCZ010139552.1_pt1 | contig 29622 bp, 20 predicted proteins | sample 8641811 | NCBI WGS metagenome assembly JACZCZ01 (sample SAMN15324610, study PRJNA640507) | soil metagenome | isolation source: intercropping peanut in the first line | place: China: Luxin town, Laibin City, Guangxi Province | collected 2019-07-25 | depth 10cm m | reverse complement strand
GAACTCCCCGATGCGCTCGCGCGCAAGTACCCCAACGCACCGATGGCGTGGACCTGGCCTCCATCCGCGCCGCGATGCTCCCGCGCGTAGCCGAACATCGACACCAGCGCGCCGAGATACTTATTAAACGCGCGTGGGGCCAGGCACGTCAGCCCTTCGAGTGGTCGGAGCGCATGCGACGGGAGGCTAATCGGCACCAATAGACCTTCCAGGTGCTTCCCCGTCCGCACGCCTCTCTAAAGATAGGGGTCAACCAGCACGCTCCCCACCGATACTCTCTCCCTGCTCTCCGTTGGGCCGGATCATCGGAAACAAGAACGTGAAATCCAGTGCAATAGCGATGCACAGCTCTGCGCGCAGCAGCCATTGCTTGCTGCGACCATCTCGTACAGGTTCTTGGACAGGCGCGTCGCTCACCGGAGCGCACGCGGTGATTCTCCGATGAGGAAGATCCTGGTCGGCCTGAAACGCGTCCTCGACTACAACGTCCGCGTGCATGTCAGACCCGACGGCACGGGGGTCATGACGGATGGCAGCAAGATGAGCATCAATCCGTTCGACGAGATCGCGCTCGAAGAGGCACTGCGCCTGAAGGAGAAAGGTACAGCCGACGAGGTGATCGTCGCGAGCATCGGTCCGGCCGACACGCAGCAGCAGCTGCGCGCCGGGCTCGCGATGGGCGCGGATCGCGCCATCCTCGTGCAGACCGAAACAGCTATCGAACCCCTCGCGACTGCACGCGTGTTCCTCAAACTGATTGAACGCGAAGATCCGCAGCTCGTGCTGCTTGGCAAACAAAGCATCGACGACGACAACAACCAGACGGGTCAGATGCTCGCAGCGCTGTGGAATCGGCCGCAGGCGACATTCGCCTCGAGAATCGACGTCGACTCGACGCACGCCCGCGTCACACGCGAAGTGGATGCCGGACTTGAAACGATCGAGATCGATCTTCCCGCGGTCGTCACCGCCGACCTGCGCCTCAATGAGCCTCGCTACGTAAAGTTGCCTGAACTCATGAAGGCCAAGAAGAAACCGCTCGAGATCCTTGGGATTGCGGAAGTCGCAGTAGAGACCGACATGCAGTTCAAGACGCTGAGGCACGACTCGCCTGCTGCCCGCGAGAAAGGAATCATGGTCAAGAATGTTCCCGAACTGGTGGCGGCACTCAGGCAGAGAGGACTGGTCTGATGATCAGGGTCCTCATCGTCGCCGAGCATGCTGCAGGGTCACTCAACCCATCGACGCTGAAGTGCGTGACCTGCGCAGCGCAGATCCCGGGCGCTGAGATCGACCTCGCGGTGTTCGACACCAATGCGGCCGCGATCGCCTCCCAAGCCGCAGCGATCCAGGGAGTCAACCGAGTGCTCACGGTTGAGAATCCAGCCAATGCCGAACCTATCGCAGCGGTGCTTGCACCCCAGGTTGTTGCGCTCGCCGGCAACTACACGCATGTGCTTGGTCCATCGACTACGTTCGGCAAGGACCTCATGCCCCGAGTGGCTGCACTACTCGGCGTCGGTCAACTAAGTGACATCATGGCCGTTGATTCCGCGTACAGGTTCCGCCGCCCTGTGCACGCTGGCAACGCGATCATCACGGTCGAAGCGCCGCCATCGAGGAAGCTGGTCGCAACCGTTCGCATGGCCTCCTTCCAACCTGCATCTCAAGGTGGAGGCGCCCGCATCGAGGCGGTAAGCGTTTCGGCCCAGCTCCCTTCACACACTCGTTTCCTATCACGTTCGACTGCCACCAATGGCCGGCCGGATCTGCAGACGGCGCAGCGCGTCGTTTCGGGAGGTCGCGCACTGGGCAGCGCAGACAACTTCAAGATCATCTATAGCCTCGCGGACAAGCTTGCCGCCGCAGTCGGCGCCTCGCGCGCCGCGGTCGATGCGGGCTTCGCACCCAACGATCTGCAGGTCGGCCAAACCGGCAAGATCATCGCGCCAGAGCTGTACATAGCCTTGGGCATTTCGGGGGCCATCCAGCATCTGTCCGGTATCAAGGATGCGCGCACCATCGTCGCCATCAACAAGGATCCCGAAGCGCCGATCTTTGAAGTAGCCGACATCGGTCTCGTCGGGGATCTCTTCACCATCGTGCCCGACATCGAGAAAGCGCTCGGATGACGATTGGCCACCCCCCTGGAGACGCATCTCCACCCGCCCAGGAATCTGGCATGAGTCTCAAAGGCAAGACCCTGTTCATCACCGGTGCGAGCCGCGGCATCGGGCTCGCGATTGGGGTGCGCGCGGCTCGGGATGGCGCGAATGTCGTTATCGCGGCCAAGACATCTCAGCCGCATCCGAAGTTGCCTGGAACGATTCACACCGCGGCCGAACAGATCGAAGCCGCAGGAGGACAGGCGCTGGCCGTCGTCATGGACGTACGCGATGAGAACTCGGTACGAGAAGCCGTCGACGCTGCGGCGACCCGATTCGGGGGCATCGACATCTGCGTCAACAACGCCTCCGCCATCAGTCTTACGCGCACGCTCGATACCGACATGAAGCGCTATGACCTAATGCACCAGGTGAACGCCCGCGGCACTTATCTGGTCTCGCAGCTGTGTATACCCCACCTGCGCAAGGCAGCGAACCCCCATGTGCTCGCTTTGTGTCCGCCACTCGACCTGCGTCCTCATTGGTTCGCCGCCCATCCCGCCTACGCCGTGGCCAAGTACGGCATGAGTCTCTACATGATGGCGATGGCGACAGAGTTTCGGCACGAAGCCATCGCCTTCAATGGTCTGTGGCCGCGTACGACGATCGCAACGTCAGCGGTGAAGTTCTCCGCCGGCGGCTACGGCTTGCTGGAGCGGTCCCGGAAGCCGGAGATCCTCGCTGATGCGGCGCACGCGATCTTCTGCCGCCCCGCCCGCGCTACCACCGGGCAGTTCTTTCTGGACGACGAAGTCCTCTGGGCTGAAGGGACAGCGAATTTCAGCCGCTACACCTGCAGCACTGCAGCCCTCCTGGCCGTCGACCTTTTCGTCGATCCAGCCGCACCCGCGCCCCCGGGCGTTCGCGTTGGGTCTTAGGGCCGCGCCCAGCGCAATGTGTTCCTCAACCGATGAGTGCTCTCAACTTCCTGATGGTCGCGCACAATTCCGCGGGTGGATCGGGGATGAAGCCGGCGATGGTCGACAGCATCCCGATCTTCAAGAGCGTGCCGAGCTTCTGCTCTGGCAGTCTGCCGTTCAGTGCATCGTCGATGACCGAGTACTCGGTATTCGCGATCAGAGTGCGCAGGAAAGTCAGCTCGCTCTTCGCCAGCCGGTTTTTTCCGTCGGCCGTCAGATTGTCGAGGAATGGCGTCACGTGAGAGATCGCGATGTCCCTCAAGATTTCATAGATGCCATTGTCCAGGCTGGCGGAGAAATAGAGCGGCGCGAGCTGCCTCGAGTATTCCCGCTTGCGCTTGATGATCCGCGTCAGTCGGTCGACCCGGCTCAGGATTTCCTCGATGCTCTCCGGACCGGCGCCTGCACCCTCCTCCGCGATCGACTCGTAGAAGAACTCCTTGATCGCGGTACCGATCATGGCCTCCCGGTTCTCGAACTGGAGATACAGCGTTCGCAGCGCGACGCCGGCGCGCTCACTGACGTTCCTGATCGTCGCTCCGTTCACACCACTTTCCTCGATGGTCGCGAGCGTCGCCGCGATGATGCGCGCGCGCCGCTCCTTCATCGCTTTCGACTGGTAAGTGCGACGGGGCTTCTTCGTCGTATCGTCTTTGGCTTTTCTGGTTTTGTTCACGACTCTACTTCCGGCCTGTGGTCGACTCATCCAACAGAACAAATGGGGACATCATGAAACCGGCGATTGAGAGAAAGCTAGCCGTCATCACAGGCGGCTGTGGAGGTATGGGCGTCGCCTGCGCCCGCGAATTCGGCAGATCACACGATCTCATGCTCACCGACATCTCAGCTAAGCGGCTCGAGCAGACCGAGGCACAGCTCAGGGACGAAGGGTACATTGTGCGGGCGTGCCTGGCAGGAGATCTGGCGGACCCGGCATTGATCCAGCAGATCATGGAAGCAGTAGACTCGCACGGTCCTCTCGGCGTGCTGGTCCACACCGCAGGCCTGTCGTCGGGCATGGCGGAATGGGAACGCATCATTCGCACGAACGTCGCCGGAACGCGGCTGCTGCTCGGGGCGGTCGAATCCCGCCTGTCGATGGGGAGTGTCTGTGTTCTGATTGCGTCCATAGCGGGACATCTGGCACCGGTGGACCGGGAAGTCGATGCATTGCTCGCTTCCAACGTATCGGCCGAGGAGCTGATCGGAAAGATGGAACGGCATCTGCGCCGGCTGGCTGAATCGCAGGGCTCCAATGGTTCGTTCGCATACTCCGGACTGAGCGGTCCTGCATACGGCGTGTCGAAGCGGGCCACGATACGCGAAGCCGCCCTGCGCTCGACCGCCTGGGCGAAAAAAGGGGCGCGCATCGTCTCGATCTCCCCTGGCATCGTGTGGACTCCGATGGGCCGCTTCGAGGTGGAGCACGGGCAGGCCGCTGGCACAGTGCTCGAGCAGACGGCATTGCGTCGCTGGGGCACGCCCATGGACATCGCGCGAGCTGCTGCATTCCTGGCTTCGAGCGATGCATCCTTCATCACGGGCGCCGACCTTCGCATAGACGGCGGCATGGTTCCCGCACGTCTTGGCGAGAACTATTGAGTCCAACGGTCCGCGTGGCTTGAGTCACTGCCTCTGCGCGGCTTCCTGCGACTGGAGGAGCTGCGCGGAAGAGATCACGAACGCGCGGATAGACTCAACCTGCTCGGCAGTGAGGGTTCCGGCGAACGCGATCATCCCACGCTGTTCGAGCGCACCATCCAGCACGACGTTCGCAAACGACCCGGGATGGCCAGCCATCGGCGAACGTCGCAGGTCCGGCAGGATTCCGGATGAGAGCAGCGACGCGCCATGGCAGCGGCTGCAGTAGGTAGAGTACAGCGAGCGCCCTTCGTCGATGCGTGTCGTTGGCCACTGCTCCGAGGTTGGCATCGCAGGTGGAAGCGGCACGGGTGCGTACGCGGGCAACTGCGCGCCACCCTTGATCTTGAACGCAAGGACTCGGCCACGCGGCGCAGAGAACGCGGGCTTCAACGCCGGCAATGCGAGCGGCACCGCGCCTCCATAACCGGCCATAACGGCGATGTACTGTTCGCCGCGAACGCGATACGTCATGGGCCCACCGACGACGCCAGTTTGTGTCTCGTACGTCCACAGTCTTTCGCCGCTGCTGGCACGAAACGCCTGCAGCTGCTTGTCGGCCGTGCCCTGGAATACGAGATCGCCCGCGGTTGCGAGAACGCCGCCATTCCAGGGACCCGAGTGTTCGACATGCCACGCCTCTTTCTGCGTGGCCGGATTCCAGGCGATCAGACGACCCTTCAGCATCGTTGCGATCGCCGCGCGTTGTGCCGGATCGTCGGGCACACCGAGCAGGCTGAAGTCGATGCCGGGGTTGAGCGTGTTGGCGTGCGACCGGAAATTGGGATCGTCGCGATACGCCATAGGCAGTTCCTGTGCCGGAATGTAAGCAAGCCCAGTCTTCGGGCTGTAGGCCATCGGGTGCCAGTTGTGCCCGCCCGCGCCTCCCGGACTCGCAATGAACACTGCCTTCTCGTAGCGCGCCTCCGGAGTCTCCTGCGGCCGGCCGCTGACAGGATCGATACCCGTCGCCCAGTTGACCGGCACGAAATTGTTTGCTGACACCAGCTTGCCGGTCTCGCGGTCGATGACGTAGAAGAATCCGTTCTTCGGCGCCTGCAGCAGCACTTTCCGCTTCTGACCGTCGATCACGAGATCAGTGAGTGCGATCGTCTGGTTCGCGTTGTAGTCCCAGGTCTCGCCGGGATTCACCTGGTAGTGCCACACGTACTCGCCCGTGTCGGGGCGAAGCGCGATGATCGAACACAGGAAGAGGTTGTCGCCCTTTCCATCGGAACGGATGCGGTGATTCCACGGCAGGCCATTGCCCGTACCCACATACAGCAGATCGAGTTCCTGGTCATAGACGATCGAGTCCCATGCCGTGCCGCCGCCACCGTGCTCGTACCATTTGCCGAACCAGGTCGGCAGCGCCTTTTCAGCGAGCACTTTGTCCGATACCGCGCCATCCGGTCCCTTCGCCGGATCGCCTGGAATCGTATAGAACCGCCATGCGAGCTTCCCCGTCTCGGCGTCGTATGCACTGACGTAGCCGCGCACCTGGTATGTGTCTGCACCGCCATTGCCGATGACGACCTTGCCCTTCACCACGCGCGGGGCACCAGTGATCGTGTAAGACGCTTTCGGATCAGTCGTCTCGACAGACCAGATCGGCTTGCCCGTCGCTGCATCCAGGGCAATGAGCCTGCCATCGAGAGCCCCTACATAGACTTTGCCGCGATAGACCGCGACGCCGCGATTCACGACATCGCAGCAGGCCTTGACCGCGGTGGCACCTGGCACCTGCGGATCGTACGTCCATAGCGGCTTGCCGCTGGCAGCATCGAGCGCCACCACCTTGCTCCACGCCGTCGAGGTGTACATCACTCCATCAACGACGATGGGCGTTGCTTCCTGACCCCGATTGGTGTCGAGATCGTGGAACCACGCAAGTTCAAGCTGTGCAACGTTTCCTGCGTTGATTTCCGTCAGGGGGCTGTAGCGCTGCTCATTGTAGGTACGACCGTACGTGAGCCAGTCATCTGCGTTCGATTCCGCGTCCAGCAGGCGCTGCGCGTCCACGTTAGCATACGCGGGCGCGGGCGATTCCTGGCGACTGCAGGCGCAGAGCAGTGTCAGAAGGACGAGCGCCGCACTTCGTGGTGGTGTTCTCATTTTGAAGCAGCCCTGATCAACTGAACACAAAGCCCGGATAGCCCTGGTTGCGCTCCTCGATGCAGCGTTCCTTGTAAACAGGATAGCCGCCGACGTACGCGAGAATGTTCCGCGGCTTGCCCGGGACATTCGCACCGACGTACCAGCTGTTCGCAGTCTCCCAGAGCGTGCCCTTGATCAAATCGTTCACGTGACGGGTCCACTGCTCTTCCGCCTCCCGCGTCGCCTCGCAACGCTGGAAGCCATTCTTCTCGCAGTGTTCGATCAACCCGGCGATCCACTCAACCTGCATCTCGTTCGTCATGACGACGTTCGTCAGCACGGACGGACTGCCTGGCCCACCCACCATGTAGAGGTTCGGAAAGTCGTTGATGCTGATGCCGAGATGCGATCTCGGCCCCTGCTTCCAGCGGTCCTTCAACGACTCCCCCTTCACGCCGCGCAAGTCGATGGCCGTCAGCGCTCCGGTCAGGGCATCGAAGCCCGACGCACAGATCAGCACGTCCAGTTCGATGAGCTTTCCGCCCACCACGACGCCTTCCCCCGTGAAGCGCTCGATCGGCTCCGCCTTCACATCGACGAGATCGACGTTGTCTCGATTGAAAGTCTCATAGAAGTCGGTGCCAACGGTGCAGCGCTTCGTGCCGTAGGCGTAGCCCCTCGGGGTGAGCTTCTCGGCGATCCGCTGATCCTTGACGATCGTCCCGATCTTGCTGCGAAGGAAATCGGCCGCCTCTTCGTTGACCGTCAGATTCTCCATGGCGTCGCAGAAGGCCCAACCGACGACTCCACCGCCATTCGCGTAACGCGCTTCGTAGATCTCGCGCCTCTTCTCGGGCGTGAACTCTGACGCCTTCTGGAACATCGCATTGTTGATCGCGTCATCGAGCATGATGTCGCCGCCGCCCCAGCGCTCGGCGCTCTGCAACCGCCGCCGCGTAAGCTCGCGATTCTTCTCCCACCATTGATAGTCCGACTCGACCAGCGGTCGGTTGCGCGCGGGCGCATAGAAGTTCGCGGTGCGCATCAGCACGGTCAGCCGTCTGCACTGTTGTGCAACGATCGGAATGGCCTGCACGGCAGAGGAGCCAGTGCCGATGATGCCGACGCGCTTGCCGGTGAAATCCGGGGCGCGTTCGGGCCATCGGGCCGTGTGAATCACGAGACCCTTGAAATCCTTGATCCCGGGAATGTCGGGCATGATGGGCGTCGTGATCGGACCGGCCGCCGAGAAGAAATGCCGCGCGCGGAAGGTTTCACCCCCCTCCGTGCGGAACGTCCACCAGTTCTTCTCGGCATCGAATACCGCAGAGGTAACGCGGGAGTTGAATCGGATGTCGCGCCGCAGATCCAGTTTCGCAGCCACCCAGCTGAGATATGCACAGATCTCGTCGCGCTTTGCGTACCGCTCGCTCCATCTCCATTCTTCGTCGAGGAGCGGAGAAAATGTGTAGCAGTAGACGAGGCTTTCGACGTCGCAGCGTGCACCGGGGTAGCGATTCCAGTACCACGCGCCACCCACGTCCGGCGCGGCTTCGAGCGCCAGCACCTTGAGCCCTTTGCTGCGCAGGCGATATAGAGCGTGCAGGCCGGCGAACCCTGCTCCCAGCACGAGTGCATCCAGTACGTTTTCACGCGAAGACGGTTCAGACATGCGATTCATCTCGTTGTTCACAGTTCGTTGTTGATTCGCGGATCAGCTGGCCCAGATGGGCAGACGACGTTCGACGAACGCCTTCGCGCCTTCTTTGTAGTCGCTCGAGGCAAGCACGCGCCCGACGGCATCATCCTGCACGGCACGTAGCTCAGCTTCGCAAAGATCGGACGCGTAGCGCGTCACCCGCAGGCTCTCGCGCACTGCGACCGGTGAGTTCGCCGCGATCTGCTTCGCGATGGCGAGCGCCTCGTCGCGTTCCCCACCGGGCGCCGTGACACGATTGACGAGCCCAACTTCGTAAGCACGCCGCGCATTGAGCGGCTCGCCGAGCACGATCATTTCGATCGCAAGCGGCCGCGACAGGCAACGTGTTATCCGGTATGCACCAGCGGCTCCTGCAATGAGCCCTCGCCTGACCTCGGGGAATGCAAAGCTCGCGGATTCGCTGGCCACGACGAGATCGCATGACAGTGCGAGCTCCACGCCGCCACCCATCGCCGGGCCCTGCACTGCCGCGATCCACGGCTTCGACTTGGGCGCATAGACGAAACCTGCGAAGCCGGTCTTTGGCCGTGCCACTTCCATGATGTCGCCGGTGGCGGCCACTTTGAGGTCCACGCCCGCACAGAAGGCGGTGCCTGCTGCCGCGAGCACCGCGACCCGAATAGACGGGTCCGATTCCACGAGCGCAGTGAAGGACTCGAGTGCACGCGCCACGGGCCCATTCACAGCGTTTCGTGCTGACGGCCGGTTCAGCGTAATGAGAGCGACATGCTCGCCGATGCGTTCGAACAGGACTTCATCTGCGGCTGAGGTGTTCATTCCGCGCTCCTCCAGATGACCAGGCCATCGAGCGCCTCGATCTCATTACCGCGTACCAGCAATGGGTTGACCTCGAGCGAATCGAGCGCGGGACCCAGTGCCAGCGCGGCGTTGCCGATGCTCACGATGACCTGAGCGAGTTGGTCGAGGTCGGTCGCTGCCGAGTTGCGAAAGCCCTGCAGCAGCTTGCTGCAGCGCAGGCTGGCCAACATCTGGAGGACCTCTTCGCGCCCGACAGGAAGAGCGGAGATCGCCACGTCCGCGAGCAACTCGACCAGCACACCGCCGAAGCCGATCGTTATCGTGGGTCCCCACGTGGTGTCGCGACGCACGCCAACGAGCAACTCGACGCCTCCCTTGCGCATCGGCGAGACAATGACCCCTTCGATGCGGGCCTCGGGCTTGTGAGAGCGGACAGACTTCAGCACGTTGTCATAGGCGTCGGCTGCATCAGATGCGTCGACATTGAGCCGCACGCCACCCACTTCCGTCTTGTGCGCGATGTCTGGCGAGAGAATCTTCAGCGCGAGCGGAGCCGGCATGTCGAGTGCCTGTGCTTCTGCGCGCGAGCGAACAATCTTGGCAGGAATGACCGGCACACCGTGCGTAGCAAGGAAGTCCAGCACCGCACGTTCGTTGTCTAAACCTGGCAACGACCGCGCGTCGCGATCCGCCGGCTTCGGCAGTTGCATCGTATTCGGGGAAGCCGTGATTCGCTTCGACCACCATGCGGCCTTGCCGACGGCCCGCAGCATCGGATCGATGCCGCACACCACGTGCGGCAACCCATGCTCCTTGATCGCCCGACGCGTGACATCCGTAAGGGTCTTGACCGTCGTGAGCACCATGATCGCTGGCTTGTCGATCGCTTTGACGGCGCGGCCGATTGCGGCAAGGCCTGCCGGGAGCGCCACCGCTCCTTCGACCGTCGGGATGCCGATGTTGACGCCGACGATGCCAATGCCTCGCGCCGAAGCGGCCACGGGAATCAGTCGTTCGAGCAGCGCGGGATCGCGGACTGCAGCGCCCGTAACGTCGAGGGGATTTATCGCTGAAGCAAAGTCGGCGATCTGCGTCCGCAGGACAGCCGTCGTTTCCGCAGGGAACGCAGGAACGCTGGCACCAGCAGCTTCAGCACCATCAGCCACGAGAGTGCACGCACCGCCGGAGATTGAGACAAAGCCGAGACCGGACGCGGGCAGCGGCCCTGTCTCCGCCAGCATCCCTGTCGTGATGATCAGATCCTCGACGGAATGAACACGGATCACTCCCAGGCGCGCGCAGACCGCATCGAAGACCTTGTCGTTTCCGGCGAGCGACCCTGTGTGCGCCTTCGCAACTTCGCCCGCAAGTTCGCTGCGGCCGATCTTCAGCATTACGATCGGCTTGCGCTGCTCCCGGCAGCGAACGGTCGCACGCACAAACGCCTCCGGATCGCGTATCGACTCCGCGAAAACTGCGATTGCGCGCGTGTCAGCGTCGTCCGCGAGATAGTCGATGACGTCCGCCAGGGTGAGTTGCGCCTCGTTGCCGGTCGCTGCAACGAAGCTTGTGCCGACATTCTGGCTATGAGCGAACTCGTTCAGCTCGCTTGCTGTCGCCCCGCTCTGCGACACGATTGCGATACGCGGCGGCAACAATGGCAACACCGCCGGGATGGACGAAACGGGCGCACGCGCGCTGACGTTGTTGTAACCAAGCGAGTTCGGGCCCCAGATGTTCACGCCGAGCTCGCGCGCCTTGTCGACCAGCTGCTGCTGCAGAGCCGCGCCCTGATCACCGATCTCCGCGTAGCCCGACGTCAGGATTGCTGCATTACGGATACCTGCGGCCGCCGCGTCTTCGAGCGCTTCGATGACGGCAGACTGCGGCACGAAGATGAATGCGACATCCATCTCCCGCCCGATATCGCGACAGGAACGAAAGCCTTTGACGCCCATGACGTCGACGCCGTTGCGGTTCACGGCGCACACGTAACCATCGAAAGCAAAGTCGCGCAGGTTCTGCACGATGAAGCCCGTCCATGCGGACTTCTCCGTGGCGCCGACGAGCGCGATGCTCCGTGGGCGAAACAACTGGGTCAGTGGATGCGGACTGCCGGCGCGTGAAATATCGATACTGGCATTCATGGCGCGCCCTCAGCTCTCGATCGTCGCTGTGAGTCGCTCTATCGCGTCCGCGAACTCCTGCTGGAACTCGCGCACCACCGCTGCGGCCGGACGCACGGCGTCGATGAGGCCAACGCCCTGCCCCACCCAGTAGCTCACGAGTTCCTTCGCGGCTGCGTTGCCTGCATCCGCTGCCTTGTCGATGCGCGCGAACGTCGGAATGCTGATCATCGCCATGATCGGCATCGGCAACGCTCCCGGGCTGTCCGGTCCGTCCCACGCATCGTGCCAACTGGATTTGAGCTGCCGGCTCGGTTTGCCGGTGCGCGACTTCGAGCGGATCGTGTCGCGCGAGCCTGCAGCGATCATCTTCTGCTTGAACGTCTCGGAGGTCTCCGCTTCGGCGGTGGCGAGCCACACGGAGCCAGTCCACGCGCCGGCGGCACCCATCGCCATACAGCCCGCCATCTGCGCGCCGTTCATGATCCCGCCAGCCGCAAGCACCGGAACGTCGCGAATGGGCTTGATCGCGCGGATTACTTCCGGCACCAGCACGAGCGTCGAAACTTCTCCGCAATGACCACCCGCCTCGCCGCCCTGCGCGATCAACAGATCCACGCCGGCCTTTACCTGGCGCACTGCATGCTCTTTCGCACCCACAAGCGCGCCGACTGGAATCCCATGACGTCGCGCCCGCTCGATCATCGAAGGCGGCGCTATCCCCAATGCGTTGACGATCAGCCGAATCGGATGGCGGAAGGCAACATCCATCAGCGCCTCGCCCACTTCAGGCAGCGTCGCGGGCGGGAGCTTGTCGATGACATCCTCCGGCTGGACGGAAATGCCATGTTTGCGCAGCAGGTTCACCGCGAAGTCGATGTGCTGCTTCGGAACCAATGCCGAAAGCGAGGCCATGTCCGTCGCAGGCCCGAGCGACTGATGCTCGGGCACGAGGATGTCGACGCCGTATGGCATGCCGTTCACGTGCTCGTCGATCCACTTCAGTTCTCGCTCGAGCGATTCCGGCGTGAAGCTGCTACCGCCGAGCACACCGAATCCGCCCGCGCGACTGACTGCAGCCACGACGTCGCGACAGTGACTGAAAGCGAACAGCGGGAACTCCGCACCTACCAGACTCTTGATCGGTTCCATCTTTCGACTCAACTGCTCATGAATGTTGTTGCGCTGCTCAGCGACCGAGGCCCAGGCCCCGCTGCGCGATGATGTTTCTCTGGATCTCGTTACTGCCGCCTCCGACCACGTACATGATCGTGCTCCTCAGCAGCAGCTCGATATCGCCGCCGGCGGGGACGTCGTCCGCACCCTGGCCAAGCAAGGCCGACGTGCCGAACAGATCGAGCGCGGATTCGCAGATTTTCTGCGCAAGCTCGCTCGCGAAGACTTTGGCCATCGCGGCTTGCGCGAGTTGTGTGTTGCCGGGCGTCGGCGCGAGCGACTGCTTGACCAGAAGTCGACTCGTAACGAGCTCCGCGACGAGCTGGCCGATGAGATCGCGCGTCAGTGATTCCCGGGCCAGCTCCGGCCGCTGCCGCACTGCCTGCACAATCGTTCCGAGAATCGCTTGCACGCGTATCGCGAGGCCGCCCATCGCGATTCGTTCGTTGGCGAGCGCACCGGCAAGAATCGACCAGCCGGCATCCTCTTCACCGAGTCGCTGGTCGACGGAAACACGCACGTTGTCGAAAAAGATGCTGCAGAACTTCTGCCCGTACATCGCCTCCATCTGGTGCACCGTGATACCGGGGGTATCCATCGGCACGACGAACAGGCTGATGCCGGCGTGTCGCAGCTTCGGGTCGGGATGCGTGCGCGCAGCCAGCAGCATATGCGACGCGCGCTGACCGTCTGTCGTCCAGATCTTCTGCCCGTTGACGACATAAGAATCGCCGTCGCGCACCGCGCGGGTCCGCAGGCTCGCAAGATCCGAACCGGACTCGGGCTCGCTGTACCCAAGGCACCCAGTGATGGCGCCGGCGCGTGCCCCGGGCAGCACCGCGTCTTTGAGCGACTGCGATCCGTGAGCAATGATCTCCGGCCCCATGATGCGGCAACTTGTGATCAGCGCGTGATCAGTCGCGCCCGCCTTGAGCAGCTCCTCGGCATACGCCAGCTGCTCCAGCGGTGTGGCGTCGAGCCCGCCGGCTGCTTTCGGCCAGTTGAGCGTGCTCCATCCGGCCTGTCCCAGGCGTTGAATGAACGCGAGATCCCAGACGCGCTCACTGACGGGGCGTGCACGCGATGCCTCGCGCTCCTGCGACGACCAGTTCTGCGCAAGCCATTCGCGAAAGCGTGCACGAAACGGCGCGACAGGATCGTCAGCGCGGCTGAAGAGCGCATCGACGCTCGCTCCGCCTTCTGCCAGAACGAACTCCGCGAGTTCCGCTCGCGCCTTCGCTACGCCGCCGAGGCGTACGACGTCCGCATGCACGCGGCGGAACAGCGCGGGCGCCTGATGTTCTTCCGCGAAGCCGATAGCGCCGAAGCAATGCTGGGTCTCCAGCGCAACCTTGCGCAGAGATGCAGCAGCGAAGGCACTCGCAGACGCGGCCAGCGCGGACCAGTTCGCAGCGTTCTCATCGTGCGCGCGGCCCGCCGCGGCCAGCTGCAAGCGGCAACCTTCCAGAGCCATGTAGCTGTTCGCAACCTTGTGCTGGATGGCCTGGAACGACGTGAGGGGTTGTCCGAACTGCTTGCGCTCCTTGCCGTAACGAAGGAATGCCTCGAAGCCTTCTACGGCAGCGCCATATGCGCGGGCCGCCCATCCGAGCCGCACGACGGTCAGCAATTCAGCGCGCTGTTCAGCTGTCAGGCGACGTGCGCGTGAGGGTGATCGCAGCTTCAGATCCGCAAACCCGGGTGCGAGTGCCGGTGTTGACTGCAACGACGAACCAGCCGCACCGCGCTCGACGACACATAGATGACAGTCGTCGGTAAGGACGAGCCACTGGTCGGCGTCCTGTGCCCCTTCGACGAAACGCGCGATCCCCGATGCTCGCTCCGACTCGAACACTACGCCGCCAACAGCCAGCGCCAGACGGGAGCTCGATGTCGCAAGTCCATGCGCATAGCGGTTCGCGACAGCAGCCTCGAGAACAGGCAGCGTCGATGCACGGCGGCCCATCTCGGTCATGACAACGAGCAGATCCGCAAGCGAATCGGAGTGGTCTGCCGCGAAGAATCCCGAGAGCCCCTGCTCGACGGCGTCGGACCAGCGCCCTTCGCCCGCAAGCATGCGTCGGACGGAGTCGGCCAGGAGATCAGCGTGCGCCACCTCAGTCATCACATCCACCGCCAATACCGATAGCCGTCGTCCGACCGCTCGCACATTCCGCGCGATCCGACGGGTTCGACTTCGCCCGACACAAGGAGGCTGAGCCCCGCCTGATCGCCCTGCGAAACGCGGCACACGAACCGCCGTCCGTCGAGCGCACGCGCGACGATCGTCCCGAAACTCGGTCGCCCATCGCGCCCATACGGCACGGAGTAAGCCTCGATGCTTCCTGGCCCCACGTATTCTTCATCGAAAGCCGGTGCAGGCTCGCGACGGCGCTCTGCTTCGGAGTCGAAGTGAAAATCTCTCGGTAGCATGGCCGCGGATTTGGCTCTCGCACGAGAGAGCACGATCGAATGGTTGTGGGTCGCAAAGCCGCCGTTCGCGAAGATGAAGCCATGTCTGCCGCCGGCTCGCAGCTTGCGAGTCATCTGGACGATGGCGTGCATCATGCAATTGCCAATCGGGCCGCCGCCGAAGCTGAGCCCGCCGTACACGCTCGGCGAACGATCGAGCGGCCACCCGAGCACGCGCCGCGCCATTTTCGCGACGCACGGAAAGCAGTTGTACAGCTCGACATAGTCGAGGTCGTTCGACTCCAGTCGATTGACCTCGAGCGTCTTGCCGATCGACACTTCCATTGCCCGGGAGTGCGCGTAGGAATCGCGCACCAGAAAATCTTCGCTTTCGCTGGCTGCCGCGCCCGCACCGACATGAATCATTCGATCGTCGGCGATACCCAAGGAACGCGCGCGTTCCAGGCTGATGACGATGACTGCCGCTCCCTGGTTCACCGCGCTGTTCGCCACCATGAGCTTCGTATATGGAAACGTCACCATGCGATTGCGATCGGACACCGTCGCAATCTGCTCTGCGGTCAGCGGCTCGCGGATGATCGCACCATCATTCTCTGCTGCGGCACGCGAGTAGCCAGCCCACATTGCAGCCGTCTCGTGCTGTGCCTCTGCGAAGCTTTGCCTCCACGCGGCCCGCGTAGCCGATTCATACAAAGGGTAGACGTCGGTCGGCGTCGTCAGCCCGTACTTCCGCAGGAACGGCTTGACGGTTGCATCCAGCAGCTGCCGCATCGCGTTCTGCGATTTGCCAGTCTCCGCCGCACTGCGTTTGGCAGCCGTGCGTAGCGCCTCGCCGCCAACCAGCGCCGCAGTTTCGATCTCTCCCGAAGCAATGAGATTGGCCGCATGATTCAGGAGGAACACTGGCCCGTCGCCGCTGGGCTGCGGTGTCAGCAATGACGACTTCGGCGCAAGCCCCGCGGCTTTGATCAAGTGCGGCAGGAACGGTTCGGTGCCTGGCCACGGCGCCACGCTGCCGCTCATGTGGTTCTCGACGCCCAGAAAATCCAGTTGCGCGAGCACTCCGCCGCCGGCATCACGATCCGCTTTCGACAGTGCCGCCTGCATGAGCTCGATGACGTCCAGCGGATGCGCTGTTGTCTCGCTCAGATCGTTGATCTGCCCGACGCCTACAATGACTGGAACCTTGCTCGCTTGCATCGCCTGCCTTGCATCCGGTGGTTGCAAGGGTCGAAGGCCACACTGCCTTCGACCCTCTTCCATCCGCGGATCAGAACTTCAGTGAACCCTGCAGCAGCACCTGGCGACTGCGATTGGCCAGACCCATCAGCTGCACCGTGGTTCCTGCAACGACAGGCGACCCGGGCTTCTCGGCCATGTAAGAGGTGTAGAACTCGTTCGAGAGATTCTTGCCGATCAACGACAGCTCCCAGCGCTCGTTGGACGGGCCAAAGGTCAGACCCGCATCCAGCAGCCAGAAAGCTTCCTGAATTCCGAACGGGTTGCCGTTGTCCGCGGCGATGTAGTCGTCGGTGTAACGTGCATTGCCCGCGAAGCCGAGAACGAAACTGTCTCCGAGCGGCACTCGCGCATTGAAGCCCGCATTGCCCGTAAACTCGGGTGCGCGCGACAGCGGCTGGCCCGAACGCTGCCACGAGAATGTGCCATTGCCGTTCGGCGCGTTGCATCCCAGGGCCGCCGTCTGGCCACCCCAGCACTGCGCGAGATAGTCATCGAAGCGAGCTTTGTTGTATCCGAGCGCTCCATTGAGAGTCAGCCAGTCGAGCGGACGCGCGCTCAGCTCGACTTCTACGCCCTCGATCGTTGCCGAGGCCGCGTTCGAGATGATGAAGCTCGTCGTCGCCGGATTGAAAGATGTGACCTGCAGATTCGTGTAGTCGTACGTGTAGATATCGCCCGTCAGCACGAGACGACCGTCGAGCAGCCGTGCCTTCACACCACCCTCGAAGCCCTCGATCTCCTCGGACTTGAATCGGATCGAGTCGACGGTGATGGTGGCAGGTGTCAGGTTCGTGCTGATACCGAAACCGCCGGACTTGTACCCCGTCCTGTAGCCGACATACGCAGTCAGATCTTCGGTCGGGCGCCAGGTCAGCGTCGCTTCCGGAGACCAGTTGTCGTCCTCGAAATCGTCCGTGAACATCTTCCCTTCGGGCGCGAGCACGGTGCCCGACAGCGGCGGATGCACCCAGCTGTTCGTCAGCCAGGAGTCTTTTTCCTCGTGCGTGTAGCGCACGCCTCCCGCCAGTTCGAGTTGCGGAAGGATGTCCCACGTCGCCTGACCGAATGCAGAAATCGTCGTGCCATCCGTGTTGCCTGGCTTTTCCCACGTATGCCGCTTGCCGGTCGCGGGATCGGCAGGCAACGGCGCAATCAGCACCGTGTTCGTGAAATCGAGCGACGTCTCCTGGTAGAACGCGCCGAACATGAAGTTCACGGCCGAATCGAACTTCGTCAACAACCGGACTTCCTGGCTCAGCGAGTCGTACTTCTCCTCTTCGGCTGCGTCGTACGCCATGTAGACGGTGGCGTCGTAGTTGTCGAAGTACTTCGTTTCGCTGTTGAAGAGACCCGTCACGGACGTGAACCCGAACCTGTCGCCGTCATAGTTGATGGCGAGGCTGCCCAGCGCCATCGTCGTGTCGGTGTACGGGAACTGCTCAGCGATCGGCCAGTTGTCCGCATAGCCGTTCGGCAATCCACCGTTAGAGTAATTTCCGTCGAGCTTGCAGTCGCCGTAAGGATCGAAGGCCACGGTGGGGATGCCTGCGTAGACCACGGCCGGAGCGGAGAATGCACCGCAGTTGACGACCTCCTGTCCTGCCGACGGACCATCGTCCTTGTGCTTCATTCCCGCAATCTTCAGCTCGGCAGTGAATGGACTGCCGTCGGGTCGCAACGCAAGGCTGATGCGACCGAGGAAGTTCTCATCGCCTGGCCTGTCTGTCTCCGGCGCCCGCGGCAAATTGGTCGGGCCGGCGAATGGCGAACTCGAGAGTTGTCCCGCCCTGTTGCGCAGCCAGCCATCCATTTCGCTGTAGCGCAGCGCGACGCGGCCAGACAGCGAATCCGTAATGGGCCCGGAGATCATGCCTTCGCTCACGACTTCTTCGGCTTCGAATTCGTAACCGGCACGCACGTACGCTTCATACGAATCGGTCGGCGACGCCGATGTGATGTTGATGACGCCCGCTGGACTGTTCTTGCCGAAGAACAACGCCTGTGGACCCTTCATGACTTCGACCTGCTTCAGGTCGATCAATCCGAAGTCGATGATGCGGGCGCGACCTGTCTGGACGCCGTCGACGCTTACCGCAACAGCCTGATCGAAACCCGCGTTCGCCGGCGAGGAACCGATGCCGCGAAGCACGATCACGCCGCCGCCGCCGCTCGATGAGCGATCGATCGACAGCGACGGCACCTGCCGCGCCAGGTCCCGCGCATCTCTCGTTCCGAAAGTTTCGAGCTGTTCCGCACTGATCGCCGTCACGGACACCGGTGCCTCGAGCAAGCTCTCTTCTCGCTGGCGCGCTGTCACGATGACTTCTTCCAGCGTGCTGCCAGGGCTCGAAACCGCTTCCTGCCCCACTGCCGGCGCTGCGTCCATGACGCACGCCGCCGCCGATGCGACCAGCACGCCCACGCGCGTCGCGCTCTTCGCTCCAGACTTGTTCTTGACTCTCACGACTACCCCCTTTCCGCCTGTTTGAGTTGTACCTAAAGCAGTCTCAGCAATCCGGCATACACACGATCGAGAATCCCCTGCGACGACGGCATCGCGCGTCTCAGCATCACGATGCCGTGTATGTGGCCGGGTGCCTCGATGAATTGAACAGCAACGCCCGCCTTCACACAGCGCGCGGCGTAGCTGCGACCCTCGTCCCGGAGCGGATCGCAGCCACTCGTAAGCAATACGAGCGGCGCCACGCCTTCGAACGATTCTGCGAGCAGGGGCGAGCAGCGCGGGTCGCTGCGCTGAGCGCGATCGGGCACGTACGCATCGATGAAACTCTCCATGTCCGCCGCTTCGAGCAGATATCCCTGAGCACACTCGGAGTAAGACTCGGTGCGACCAGCGACATCGACGACTGGGTTCAGCAGCAGTTGCGCGCGCACGCGAGAATCCTTTCCACGCAACGCGTGTGCGACGGCGGCCGCAAGTCCGCCGCCTGCGCTGTCGCCCGCAACGATGACACCACTCGTCTCCTCGAACGGGCCCCTCTGCGCGAGCACGTACTGCGTGGCCGCCAGCGCGTCCTCGTAAGCCGCAGGAAACGGGTGCTCCGGCGCAAGCCGGTAGTCGACGCTGACGAGCCTCAGGTTCGTGCGCGCCGCGATGGATCTGCACAAGCTGTCGTGTGTGTCCAGATCGCCGGTCGTCCAGCCGCCGCCATGGAAGTAGACGATGACAATCCCAGGCGTAGTACCCGTCGGAGCAAAGTCGCGAGCACGCAGCTTGCGAGCACCGTCGACGTCCAGCTGTATGTCTCTAGCCGCAACGGACAGATCCGGCGGCAGGTCGAGGACCTGGGCCATCTGTCGAACCGCGACGCGAGCATCGGCGATTGGCAGTGCACGGAACGGAGGTTGTCCCGCGAGGCTGTCCAGGAATGCGCGCACATCCGCAGCAGCGGCGCAACCAGGGACGGGTTCTGTGATGGCTTTGGTCAAGGGAATTCTCAGACGTCGGCGAGCGAGACGTAGACAGCCTTCGACTCGAGGAAGGCCTTGAAGCCCTCATCGCCCATCTCGCGGCCGATCCCGGATTCCTTGTATCCGCCGAACGGCATCGACGGGTGCGTCGTGCCGTAGCAATTGATCCACACGTTCCCCGCGCGCAACCGGCCTGCCAGCGTATGCGCCTTGTCGAGACTGCTCGTGAAGATGCCGGCACCGAGGCCATAGTTGGTGTCATTCGCGAGTCCGACGACTTCCTCGATATCGTCGAAGGGCGTTGCGACGACTACCGGCCCGAAGATCTCCTCGCGCGCCATCCGTGCGCCTGCGGAGAGATTGGTGAACACCGTGGGCTGAATGAAGAACCCATCACCGCTCAGCGCCTTGCCCCCGAACGCGACTTGTCCACCCTCGCGCTCACCCAGTGCGATGTAGTCGCTCACTCGCTTGCGCTGCTTGTCGGAGATCAGCGGTCCGATCTGGTTCTCGACGTCGAGTCCCGGGCCCACCTTCAGCGACTTCGCGAAGCTCACGATGCCTTCGACGACGCGATCGAACGATCTGCGTTGCACATACAGGCGCGAACCCGCGAAGCACACCTGCCCCGAGTTCGCGAAGATAGCCATTGCGGCACCGGGCACCGCCCTTGTCATGTCGGCGTCGTCGAACACGATGCACGGAGACTTGCCGCCAAGTTCCAGTGTCACGCGCTTGATTCCGTCTGCTGCAGCCTTCAGGACGCTCTTGCCTGTCGCCGTGGATCCGGTGAACGAAATCTTGTCGACGCCGGGATGCGACACGAGCGCAGCGCCTGCGTCCTGGTAACCCGGCACGACATTCAGTACGCCCGGCGGAAGACCTGCTTCGAGCGCAATCTCGCCGAGTCGTAGTGCAGTGAGCGGTGTGTCCTCCGCCGGCTTCACCACGCAAGTGCAGCCAGCAGCCAGTGCTGGCGCCACCTTGATCATGAAAGTCGCGATCGGACCGTTCCAGGGAATCACGAACCCAACGACGCCGACCGGCTCGAGTGCCGTGTACGAGTGGAATCGCCCGCCTTCGCCTGAGACGACGGCGGAAGTGTTCTGGCCGATGATGCGGCCGGTCATGCCGGCGAAATGGCGAAGCCACGCAGCGGAAGCCATGACACCCCATTGGGCGAATCCATTGGGCATGCCGTTATCGAGAACTTCGAGTTCGACCAGCTCCGCGATGTTCTGCTCGAGCAGATCGGCGTACCGCAACAACAGACGGGAGCGAGCAGCTGTCGACATGCCACGCCACGCGGTGCTCTCGAACGACTCACGGGCCACGCGTACCGCCCGATCGATATCCCGGCCGTCAGCCCGCGCCACGCTGGCGATGACCTGCCCTGTCGCTGGATTGCGCGTCTCGAAACGTGCTCCCGATGAGGCGGCGGGTCTCGCATCTCCAACGAGCAGACCATGGTCGCGCTCAAGGAACAGACTTGCCGCGCGCCGCTGCGCCAAGGATCCGGCCGATTGCATTGTCATCGCCCCCTCCCGTCCGCCGGCGCCGCCGACGACTCATCAACGATCATCGTGTGCAGTTTCGGTCCAGTCGCCACGCCGACTGTTCCCGCCATCCCTACCGTGCAGATAGCGCTGCAATCCATCGTTATCTTTCAACGGGTCGATTTCTATCCCAAGTCCTGCTCGCCGGTCAAGCAAAGTATAACGCGATGCAGTTTTGTGAAACCCGGGAAAACGATGAGCGCGACCGCAAAGCTGCGGTTTTGCGGGCAAACATGCGTTTACCGGCCTGGCCTATGCAATCCTGTTGCTTGGTCACCGGTTGCTGAATCGCTCATCGATGCCGCCGCGATCGACCGTCGTTGCGCACTTCCGAATCTCAACGCGTTACTCTTTTCGAACTATCGGTAGATTTTTTGTCGGAGCGAAGGCGACATGGCGAATCCCAGTGAACGAGACGATCGACAACCCGGGCGGCACAGTGCTTCTGTTGCACTGCAGGCATTCCGTCGCTACGTGACGGATTTCGTCAATCGTCACGACTTCTCCGTCCTGCCGGACATCATGGACGAGGATTACACGCTAGCCACTTCGGGTGAGCTGATCTCGGGCAGGGATGGCGCCTATCGTGAAGCGGTAGCGAAGCAGCTCTCGCAGTTTCCAGGTCTGCAGTTCACGATTCACGAGCTCGCCGTGTGCCGCAATCGCGTGTGCGTGCGATTCACGGAACACGGAGCCTCGCTGAAGCACGATAGCGCAACCGCGTCGTGGCCCGGCATCGCGATCTACGAGACGCGCGGAGGCCTGCTCGTCCGTTGTTCCATCGAACAGGACTACTACTCGAGACGCCGCCAGCTCGAGCAACGATCCCCTGTTGCCGTGGATCCGCCTGCGATCGCGCCCTGGGACGAGATCGATCAGCCTCCCGACCCCTCAGCGGAGGCCGTCGTTCGCGACTGGCTGCGAGGGAACGACTGGAAGCACGACACAGCCATCCGGGTCGATGACTCGCACGCCACTGGTCGCATCGATTCGATCATCGAAGCCGGTGGCGTCGAGGTGCTGACGCTGGCTTCCGGCGGTGGCCGCGTCGGATTTCATGCGCGCGAGACCGGGGAGCTCGGCAGCGAGTTTGCAGCGACACTTGGGGTGGCACCGGGTGAGCGCGTCTCGATGTCGTTCAGCGCATTTGTGCGCGTGAGTGACTCAAAAGTCGTCGATGGCCACGTGATTCGCGACCGTTGGGGCGTATTTCGCCGGTACTCCCGCGCTCAGCGCCGGTTGTAGTTCGCAAGCCCCTTCACGATCAATACCGCCGTCTGCGCGGCGATCTGTTCGATCTTGAGTTCACCGTTCCTGCGGTACCAGCGCGAGATCGAAGCAACCGATTGCAGCGCCGCTTGCGCGGCCACTCTCACGTCGAGCGTGTCCGATACCTGGCCGTTCCGGATCGCCAGGCGGATGAGCTTGCTAACCGCATCCCAGTAGAGGTGGCGCTCCGAGAGGATCAGGTTCTGCTGCTCCGGCGGCAGGAAGTCGAAATCCCGGTTGAAGATCTCCATCCGGTCCGCGTGCTTGCCGGCGTACGTCCCCATCTGCAGCAGCAGCGAACGCAGCTCGCCCAGCGGATCGATCGCCCGGAAGTTCGCGGCCTCGACCAGCGCTTCGCCGCCCTGATGCAGGTCGCGAAGGATCTCGAAGAGCAACTCCTCCTTGGTGTCGACGTAGTAGTACAGGCTGCCCTTCTTGATACCGACGAGGTCGGCGATGTCCTGCATCGACGTGGCGTAGAAGCCCTTGCGATGGAACAGCTCCGTCGTTGCACGAAGGATGGCGTCCCAGCGCACGCGCGATTTCGTACGCCTGAGTGGCTCTCGAGGCTGCGGCGGGCTCGTGGTGCGCTTGCGGCGCGACCGCGTCCGCGATCGGCTGGGCTTGAGTTTGTTCTTCAACGACGTCGCCTCCTAGCGAACACCGGGCCTGCCAATGCGCACGCATAGTATCAAGGTGCGATCGACCCGGCAGTTCGAGGAGCGTCAGCTGCCCCCTGTGGCAGCACACTCTGGAGCCCTACTGCAACTTGCGTTCGTCCAGCCCCAGGCTGCGTCCGATGATCTCCTTCATGATCTCTGAGCTACCCGCGAATATCCGGGAGACGCGCGCGTCCGTGTACAAGCGGCTGATACGGTACTCATCCATGTACCCCGCCCCTCCGTGCAGTTGCACGCACGCATCCACGACCCGTCCCTCGACCTCGCTGGCAAACAGCTTCGCGCCCGCCACCTCCTCCGCCGTCAGCCTGTCCGCGTTGTACTCGAGTACGCATTGGTCGACGAAGGTCTGGGCGGCATCGATCTCCGCTCTCAATCCGGCCATCACGAAGCGACTGTTCTGGAACATTCCCACAGGGCGACCGAATGCCCGACGATCCTGGATGAACTCGAGCGTGATATCGAAAGCTGTCTGCGCCCCCGCCATCGAATCGACCGCGGCAATGAGTCGTTCACCGACCAGGAACTGCTGCAGGAAGCCGAATCCCTTGGCGGGATCGCCCAGCACGTTGCGCTTCGGGATGGCAACGTTGTCGAAGAAGAGCTCGGAAGTGTCCTGGGCCTTCAATCCCATCTTGTGCAGTCGCTTCCCGCGCTTGAAGCCCGGCATGTCGGCCTCGACGACGAACAGCCCGATGCCATAGCGTTGGTCGGGGACCGTGCGCGCAGCGACGATGATGAGGTCGGCGAGCTGGCCGTTGGAGATGTAGGTCTTGGATCCGTTCAACAACCAGTGATCGCCCCGATCCACCGCCGTCGCTTTCATTCCTGCGAGATCGCTGCCGGCACCTGGCTCCGTCATCGCCACGGCCAGGATGGACTCGCCACTCGCACACTTCGGCAGCCATCGACGCTTCTGGTCCTCGTCGCCTAGCCCGTCGATGTACGGAGCGACCAGGCCTGAGTGCAGGTTGATGTAGAAGCCGGGTTCGCCGTGACGGATGTTCTCTTCGTAAACGATCTGCTCGTAGCGGAAGTCGTCGACGCCAGCGCCGCCGTACTTTTCATCAGCCCACATGAGCAGGTATCCCTGCTCTCCCGCCTTCCGGTAAGCCCACCGGTCGACGTGACCCTGTTCACGCCATCGATCGGCGTGCGGTCCGATTTCGCTCTGGAAGAAGCGACGCACGGTCTGCCGGAACTCTTCGTGCTCGGCATCGAAGATCAATCGACGCATGATTCAAGCAGCCGCAGTGCGGGGCGCTGCCGCTTCGTAGAACGCCTCGCCCTGGTCCGCTCTCGCACGCAGCCAGTCGGAAGGCGCGAAGCGGGACCCATGCGTCGCTGCCATGCGCTCCGCCGCCGCAACGAACGCTTCGAGGCCGATGGTCTCGATGTATGACAGCGGCCCGCCGGTCCATGCCGGGAATCCCCATCCCAGCAGCGCACCGACATCTGCGTCCGCAGGGTGCGCAACGACACCCTCCTCCATGCAGCGCGCGGTCTCGAGTGCCTGGATGTACAGAAGGCGATCCCGGATCTCTGCCACGCCTGGTTGCTTGCGTGCAGGCGGGAACGCAGAAGCCAGGCCCGGCCACAGGCGCTTGGGGGCGTCCTTCGGGTACTCATAGAAGCCGCCGCCGTAACGACGGCCCGCGCGCTTGATCTCATGAAGCATGCGTCTCATCACGTCGTACGCACACGGCCGCCTGTAGTCGGCACCCAGCGCTGCCTCGGCCTCCTGCACGATCTTCCACGGCAGTTCGATCGTCACCTCGTCGAGCAGCGCGAGCGGGCCGACAGGAAAGCCTGCAGCAATCGCAGCGTTCTCGATGCGCGCAGGTTCAATGCCCTCTTCGAGCATGCGCATACCTTCATGGATGAACGTCTGGAAAACCCTGCTCGTGTAGAAGCCGCGCGAGTCGTTGACGACGATCGGGGTCATTCGCAACTGCGCAACGAGATCGAGCGATCTCGCAAGCGTTTCCTGGCTTGTGCGCGCGCCGACAATGACTTCAACCAGCGGCATGCGATCGACAGGCGAGAAGAAATGCAGACCGATGAACTGCGCCGGAACGCTGGATGCTTCAGCCAGCCGACCGATGGGAAGCGTCGAAGTATTGCTTGCAACGATCGCCGATGTACCGAGCACCGCTTCCGCTCTCTTCGTGACTTCGGCTTTGACGGCCACATCCTCGGGCACGGCCTCGATGATGAGCTGGCAGCCACGCAGGTCTTCGTAGCGTGCTGTTGGCTTGATCCGCGAGAGGACTGCATCGGCCGTCTCCCGGGTCTGTTTGCCTCGCTCCACAGCCTTGTCCAGCGGCTTCACGGAATACTGCTTGCCCTTCTCCGCAAGCTCGATCGTGCTGTCGAGAAGTACGACCTCGATGCCCGCATTGGCTGCGACGTAAGCGATGCCCGAGCCCATCATGCCGGCACCGAGCACACCGATCCGCGTGAACGTCGCCTTGGGAACGTCCCCGGGCCGGCGCGCCAGCTTGCTGGCCTCACCGCGATTGACGAACGTGGTACGGATCAGGTTTCGCGCGACTGGATCGCACAGCAGTCGTGCAAAATGCTTCGACTCGAGCTGCAGCGCTTTGTCGAATGGCAGCAGGAGCCCCTGGAACAAGCAGTCGAGAATGGCGATCGGCGCAGGATAGTTGCGACGGGTCTGAGCGGCGATCTGCGCGGGACGTTCGCTCATCACTTTGACGACCGACGGGTTCAGCAGACCGTTGCTGCTGCGATACCCCTTGACGTCCCACGCCCGCACCGGATTCGGCGATCCGAGGATCCAGCGACGAGCCGTACTCAACAAGTGAGCGGACGGCACGACCTGATCGACCATGCCGAGCTGCAAAGCCTCGACGGGTGCGACGGACCGGCCGTCCAGAAGGACCGACGCCGCTTTCTCCAGACCGATCATGCGCGCCAATCGTTGCGTGCCGCCGGATCCTGGCAGCAACCCCACGGTCACTTCCGGCAAACCCACCAGCGCCTTCGAGTCGTCTGCGAGGATCCGATGGTGGCAGGAAAGCGCAAGCTCATAACCGCCGCCCAGTGCGAGACCGTTGATGGCAGCCACGAAAGGCTTTCCGCACGTCTCCATCCTGCGATGCATCTGCACCGACGGCTTCTGGCTGAAGGCATACGCTTGTTTGAGGTTCAGCCCACCACCGGCGATGCCGAGGATGTGCTTGAGATCTGCGCCAGCCATGAACGCCGGCTTGCCGGATGTGATGATGGCGCCTTTGATCGTTGCGTCCTCGGCGACGCGCTCGATCACCGCAATCATCTCGTCGATGAACTGTGGCGACACCACGTTCATCGATCTGTCCGTCGCATCCAGCGTGATCAGTGCGATGCCCTCGGCATCCACCTCGAGCCGTAGTGTCTTCATCCAGTCAGATCCTTTCGATGATCGTGGCGGTACCAAGCCCGTTGCCCGCACACAGCGTGATCAATGCCGTCCCCAATCCGCGCCGCTCGAGTTCATCGAGCACGATGCCCAGGATGATGGCGCCGGTTGCGCCGAGCGGGTGCCCCATCGCGATCGCCCCGCCGTTGACGTTGACCTTCTGCGGATCGAGATCGAGCGCCCGGATGTAGCGCAGCACGACAGCTGCGAACGCTTCGTTGATCTCGAAGAGATCGATATCCCGCAGCGACATCCGGCAACGTTTGAGAAGCTTCTGCGTCACCGCCGCGGGCGCAGTCAGCATGATGGTTGGCTCGCTCCCGATGGAGGTGAAGGCTTTCACGCGTGCGCGCGGCTTCATCCCCGAGCGCTCGCCGAAACCTCTGTTGCCCACGAGAACCACACCCGCACCATCCACGATGCCGCTGGAGTTGCCGCCGTGATGCACGTGCTGAATGGTCTCGATCTGTGGGTACTTCTGCACCGCGACGGCATCGAAGCCCATCTGGCCGAGCCCGACGAACGAAGGCTTGAGCTTCGCGAGTCCTTCGCGGGTCGTGTCCGGACGCATATGCTCGTCGCGATCGAGCACCACCTCACCGATGAGATCGCGCACCGGCACGACAGCCTTGCCGAATCGCCCCTGGTTCCACGCCACCGCGGCACGCCGCTGACTCTCCACTGCATAGTCATCGACGTCTTCGCGTGTGAACCCGTCGAGCGTCGCAATCATGTCCGCACCGATTCCCTGAGGCGCGAAGTAGTTGTGATAAGCGAACCACGGGTCCGCCGACCACGCACCGCTGTCGGCACCCATGACCGTGCGGGACATCGACTCGACGCCGCCGCCTATGGCGGCATCAGCGGCACCAGTCATTACCTGTGCAGCTGCTGCGTTGACCGCCTCCAGCGCCGAGGCACAGAACCGATGAACCTGCTGGCCGGCCACACTCTGCTCATAGCCAGCCGCCAGGACGGCGGCGCGACCGATGTTGCCTCCTTGCTCGCCCACGGGCTGCGCGCAGCCGAGCACGACATCGTCGATCAGCGCGGTATCCAGGTCATTGCGGTCCGACACGGCACGCAATACCTGCGCGGCAAGCTCCACCGAAGTGATCTCGTGGAGCGAACCGTCAGGCCGGCCGCGGCCACGCGGAGTTCGTGCATGATCGAAGATGTATGCGTCCGTCATAAGGGGATTGAACTCAGTACTGGTAACCGATACGTACGCCGTACGTGAGAGGCGCACCGATGAAGCGATTGGCGCCGAGCGCACCCAGCGTCGAACCCCAGTAGGAGTACTCCTCCTTCGTGAGATTCTTTCCGAACAGCGAGACCTTCCACTTCTGGCTCAGGCTCACGTAGTCGATGCTCGCGTCGACCAGCGTATAGGCCGGGCCTGACACCGTGTTGGCGTCGTTGAAGAATTCCTTGTCGGTGTACGAGACGCTGCCGCGCAACGACAGTTGGCCGAGCTGATTCAGGTCGAACGTGTACGTGGCACTGCCGGCGGCGGTTTGCTCCGGTACGCGCACGAACTCCAGATCGGTATTGAAGCCGGGGACGGCGGAGTCGTAGGACGCATCCGTGTATCCGTACGCCGCAGTCAGCACGAGGTTGTCTGTTACCTGCGCCACGACATCGAGTTCAACGCCCTGAATCGTTGCATCTGCCACGTTGAACGTGGACTGCACGACACCGAATACAGGATCGACACCCAGCACGGTGCGCTGCAGATCCTTGTACTTGTTTACGTAGCCCGAGACGTTCAATCTCACGGTACCGTCGAGCAGCTCGCCCTTGTAGCCGAGCTCGAACGCATTCACCTCTTCTGCATCGAACGGTTCGAAGATCGGATTGCCGCGCATGCTGTAGCCGCCGCTGCGGAACCCGCGAGTCGCGCTGGCATAGAGCAAATGATCGTCGTTCGGAGTGAAGCCAAGCACAGCCTTCGGCGAGAAGTCACTCCAGGTGTGCTCATCGCCCGGTCCGTAGACGAATGTGCAATCGTCGAAGCCGTAGATCGTGTCATCGGCGCAAAGCGTGACTGCCGACGTGAACGGCACGCTCTTGGCTTCCTTCGTCTCTTCCGTGTAGCGACCGCCCAGTGTCAGCACCCAGCGATCGGAGAGTTTGATGTCTGCCTCGCCGAAAGCGGCGTACGAGTCCTGTTTCAGGTTGCCGCGTGTCACGGTCAATGTCGCATGACGATTCAGGTCGCGACCTTCGGAGTGCGTGTACTCCTGTTCGAAGTAGTAGACGCCCGCCGTGAAGTTCACGCGGCCGTCATACTCCGAGGAATAGAGGAACTCCTGGCTGAACTGATCCTGCTCGAACGCGATCGACTGGTTGAAGTAGCTGAACTGCGAACCGTCATAGTCCGTGGTGTTATCGACGGTGACATCACGCACACCGGTGATGGACGTGAACTTTCCCGCCAATGCCTCCAGGCTCATCTCCAGAACACCGAAGTTCACTTCGATGTCGGAATAGCCGGGGTTGTCCAGCTGTATGCTCCACCAATCCGACGGCTGCCGGAAACCGTCGTTGTATGGGCCATTGCCGGGAACTTCCCAACCGACCGCGGCAACCGAGTCGCCATCCTGCTGATAATTCTCCAGGATCAGCGATGCCTCGAAGCTGTCCGTGGGCGTTGCGAGCACCGTGCCGCGAACCAGCGTCGAGTTGTTCTCCCCGAAGTCCTTGCCGTTCGCGAGATTGTCGTAGTAGCCGTCGAGATTGCGATCGAGGACGGCCAACTTGACCGCGAGCTTGTCCTCGATCAACGGCGCTTCGATCTTGCCCGAGATGTCGAAGCGACCGTAGTTGCCGACCACTGTCTGCAGAGCCAGATCGAAGTCGCCGGTCGGCCGGGCCGTGCGTACCAGAACCGCGCCTCCCGTGACGTTGCGACCGAACAGCGTGCCTTGCGGCCCGCGCAGGATTTCGACTGATTCGACGTCGAACGTATCCAGCAGCGCG
>JACZCZ010011652.1_pt1 | contig 29892 bp, 29 predicted proteins | sample 8641811 | NCBI WGS metagenome assembly JACZCZ01 (sample SAMN15324610, study PRJNA640507) | soil metagenome | isolation source: intercropping peanut in the first line | place: China: Luxin town, Laibin City, Guangxi Province | collected 2019-07-25 | depth 10cm m | reverse complement strand
GAGCTGCTGGAAGGCCGCCAGGGCCCGGCCATCGCCGCCACCGACTACGTGCGCGCCTACAGCGACCAGATCCGCGCGTTCGTGCCGATGGCGTACACGGCCCTGGGCACGGACGGCTTCGGCCGCAGCGACACGCGTGCCAACCTGCGTCGCCACTTCGAAGTGGACCGCTACTACATCGCCCACGCCGCCATCGCCGCCCTGGCGAAGGAAGGCAAGATGACCGGCAAGGACGTCGCCCGCGCGATCAAGCAGTACAAGATCGACGTGGAGAAGGCGAACCCGGTTACCGTGTGATGCCGCGCACTCCCTCTCCCGCTTGCGGGGGAGGGAGGTCGTAGAGCGGAGCTTGCTCCGCTGCTTCGCGATTCCTCAGCGTGACGACCGCTACTGCGCGGAGTCGAGCAAGCTCGACTCTACGTCCGGTGCTCTGGAGTGCGGGCGAAGGCGGTCGGCACAGTTGGCGTGTCTCCGATAAAAAAAGCGGCCCATGGCCGCTTTTTTGTTGCCCGACCGATTGACAGCCCGTGAACCAAGGTTCACAGTTCAGGCCGCATCGACGTCATGGATGACGCTGCATGGTCGAGGTCAGGAAGACACGGATATTCGAGGACTGGCTTGTTTCGCTGCGCGACCGGCAGGCGAGGATGCGTATCCAGGCGCGCATCGATCGGCTCGCCTTCGGCAAGCCGGGACAGCATCGCGTGCTGACCGGCGGGGTGTGCGAGATGAAGATCGACTGCGGCCCCGGCTATCGCATCTATTTCACCCGCCACGGCGATGCGTGGCTCGTGCTGCTGTGCGGAGGCGACAAGGCATCGCAGCGAGCTGACCTCAAGATGGCGTTGGCGTTGGCGAACGCGTTGGAGAACTGACATGACACTGAAGACCACGCCGTGGGATTCGGCGGAATACCTGAAGACCGAGGCGGACATCACCGCCTATCTGGATGCGTGCTTCGAGGAGGCTGGCGATGATCCGGCGTTCCTGGTGCATGCGCTGGGTGTGGCGGCGCGTGCGCACAACATGAGCCAGTTGGCGCGCGACACCGGATTGACGCGCGAGGGCCTGTACAAGGCGTTGTCCAGCAGCGGCAATCCGAGCTTCGGGACGGTGTTGAAAGTGGCCGATGCGATGGGCTATCGGTTCGCGCTGGTCAGCAAGCGAGCCAAGCCGGGCCGTAGGGCGGGCAAGCGGGCTGTCGTGCCGGATGCACCGGCCGGCGCAGGCAAGCGGCGTGTCGCGCAGGCCAGGCAGGCATGAGGAACACCACTGTCAGGCAGCGTGCAGCTTCGGCATGACGCTTACCCTCGACCACCTGCGCCGCTATGCCGTCGCGCGCAGCCTGTTCAAACCGACCACCCTGCCGCGGGCTATCCAGCGACTGGGTTTCGTGCAGGCGGATCCGATCCGGGCGCCGGCACGCGCACAGGACCTGACCCTGCGCCACCGCGTCGCCGGCTATCGTGCCGGCGACCTGGAACGGCGGTATCCCCGCCTGCCGCTGGAAGAGGACTTCTTCGTCAACTACGGCTTCCTGCCGCGCGCGCATCACCAGCTGATGCATCCGCGCACGGCCCGCGAGGCATGGACACCCGCGCGCTGGAAGCAGGCGCGCGCGGTACTGGATTTCGTCAGTGAGCGCGGCACGGCGCATCCGCGCGAAGTGGATGCGCATTTCGGGCATGGCAAGACGACCAACTGGTTCGGTGGGTCGTCCAACGCAAGCACGCAGTTGCTGGACGGCATGCACTACCGCGGGCTCTTGCGGGTGGCGCGTCGCGAGGGCGGTACGCGGGTCTATGCGCCGCGCATCGGCGATGCGACGCCGGTCGCGATGTCCGATGCGGAAGCGCGGCTGGACGCGTTGCTCGACATCATCGTCAACAAGTACGCGCCGTTGCCGGCCGCCAGTCTGGGCCAGTTGCTGGGCTATCTGCGCAGCGGCGTGCCGCAGTGGACGGGCCTGCGTGCGGCGGCGCTGAAGCGTGCGCGCCAGCGGTTGGGCACGGCGCGGGTCGACGGGGTGGACTGGTACTGGCCGGCGGACGAGGATCCGCGTTCGCGGCGCTGGAAGCCGGACGACCAGGTGCGCCTGCTGACGCCTTTCGATCCGGTGGTGTGGGATCGGCGGCGGTTCGAGATGTTCTGGGGCTGGACGTACCGCTTCGAGGCGTACACGCCGGCGCCGAAGCGGAAGCTGGGGTATTACGCGCTACCGGTGTTGTGGGGTGACCGGGTGATTGGATGGGGAAATCTCAACGTGGTCGATGGGGAGTTGCGGTCGACGTTTGGGTATGTGGATGGGCGTGGGCCTAAGGCGAGAGCCTTTCAGCATGCGCTTGAAGTGGAACTTGACCAGGTTTGCGTGTTTCTGGGTCTGGAAGACTAACGCCGCGACTGCCTTTGACCCTGGGATTGGTCGCACGCTTCCTGTCGGCTAACCTGGCATCCGGGGAAAGGAGGGTGCGATGAAGCGATTCCGCATGGGGCAGCTGTATCGGTATGCCAAGCCGGCGTCGCCGGGACTGCCCGACATCGATGGCATTCCCAACTTCCATTACATCGTTGCGTCCGATGGCTCGCCGACCCTGCAGTTGGAGCGTGGGATCAACGCGCCATCCGCAACCCGGGCTGCGGATGGCGACCGCCTTGCCGTGGTATTGCTTTCCAGCAACGAGAACAAGTTGGGTTCGGCGGAGAACCCCTGGCACGACACGCTGGCTCCCGATGAGGGCTTCGCGCGCTACTTCGGCGACAACAAGACGCCGGATGTCGACCCCGGCACTGTCAGCGGCAATCGGACGTTGCTTCGGCAGTTCGAGCTGCATACGTCGCCTGAGAAGGCCAAACGGGAACTGGCGGCTCCCATTCTTCTGTTCCGCTCTACCCGGAAGGGCTTCAAGGAGTTCGCCGGCCTCGGGTTGATCACCGGTGCGAAGCGCGTGACTCAGTTCTCGGACAAGAACGGCGGATTCTTCACGAACTATCTCTTCGACCTCGCCATCATCTCGCTGACGGAAGAGGACGAGAGCCTCGCGATGCTTTGGATCCAGGACAGGCGGGATCCTGGCCGTGAAGCGCGGGTAGCCAATGCGATGGCTCCTAAAGCGTGGAGGCAGTGGATCAAGTACGGAAGCCCGGAGATAGAGCGCATCAGGCGACGGGTATCGCGTCACCACATTCTGCCCAAACGCGAACAGGTGTCATCGGCGACCTCCGAGAACGGAAAGACGCTTGAAGCTGTTTATCGTTTCTACGAACCCAGGCGGCACCGGTTCGAGGCGTTGGCGAGCTTGGCGTGCGAATCGATGGTGCGGGGTACAGGAGCCGCATATCGACGGGGATGGCTTACTCGCGGCACCGGCGACGGAGGATTGGACTTCGTCGGAAGACTCGACATCGGCGAGGGATTGGCAGGCACGAAGCTAGTGGTGCTTGGGCAGGCTAAATGCGAGCGGATCGATACGGCTACCGGAGGAGTCCATATAGCGAGGACAGTGGCGCGGCTACGACGGGGTTGGGTGGGCGCTTACGTCACCACGTCGTTCTTTTCGGAGGCCGTGCAGCGGGAGGTCTACGAAGATCAGTACCCCGTCCTTCTTCTGAACGGCACTGCCTTGGCGAATGAGGTGGTGAAGCTGAAGCTCGCGGGTGGCTTCGCAAACGTCGAGAAATTCTTGGAGCACGTCGATGCCGACTACGAGGCACAAGTCAGCAATAGACGTCCAGAAGAAGTGCTTTGGGACTAGCGAGATCGGGAGCTGCTAGTTTCCGAGCCTGTCTAGAATCCCCACGCCAGCGAGCGTCGCCGCTGCCATCGCGTCGCGGCATCCCTCTCTGGAGTTCCTGCATGTCCCGCCCCCTTACGCCCGCCGGGCGCCTGTTTGCTGTCGCCGCCTTTCTTGAAGCCTTCACCTGGGCCGGTCTGCTGATCGGCATGGCGTTCAAGTACAGCGCCATCGGCAACGACCTGGGTGTGAAGATCTTCGGGCCGCTGCATGGCGGCGCGTTCCTGTTCTACATCGTCGCCACCGTGCTGTCCGCCCTGCGCCTCCGCTGGCCGTGGTGGGTCACGCTGCTGGCCGTGATCGCCGCCGTGCCGCCGCTGGTGACCGTGCCTCTGGAGATGGGGTTCCGCCGGATGGGATTGCTCAGCGTCCGCACCTGATACCCGTAGACGGCGGGCCGGGGCCCGCCCTACGCGTTACGGACGAAACCGCATCCTTCGCATAGACTTCGGCGCCCACCCCTGCCACCGTCGTCCATGACCCCCCATTCCCGCCTGACCGAGTTGCGCCTGTTGCTGGGCATCGAGCGCAACACCACCCGCCATGGCGAGAAGTGGATATCGGGCATCGGCGCGCTGCTGGGCATCCTGGCGGTGTATGGATTGACCCGCTGGACCTTCCCGAGCGACGCCGCGTCCGCCGTCGGCGGTGCGCTGATGGTCACCTCGATGGGTGCGTCCGCCGTGCTGCTGTTCGCCGTGCCGCAGGGCGCATTGTCGCAGCCGTGGGCGGTGGTGGGCGGGCACCTGCTGTCCGCGTTCATCGGCGTGAGCTGCCAGAAACTGTTTCCCGGCCATGCCTGGACCGCCGCCCTCGCCGTGGGCCTCGCGGTGCTGGGCATGTACTACCTGCGCTGCATCCATCCGCCGGGCGGCGCCACCGCCCTCGCCGCGGTGATCGGCGGCCCCGATGTGCATGCCCTGGGCTACGGCTACCTGCTGATGCCGATACTCATCAACGTCGTGGCTATCCTGTCCATGGCCATCGCCTTCAACGCGCTGTTCCCGTGGCGCCGCTACCCGGCCCACCTGCACCGCCGTCGTCAGGCCTCGCGCATCACCCAGCCCGCGCAGCGCCAGTTCGAACTGACCCAGGAAGATTTCTCCGCGGCGATGGAGCAACTCAACTCCTACGTCGACATCACCACCGAGAACCTCACCGAGCTGCTGGAACTCGCCAAGCAGCACGCCGAACGCAACATCACCCACCCCGACGCGATCCTGCGCGGCCGCTTCTACAGCAACGGCAAACTCGGCCGCCTGTGGAGCGTGCGGCACGTCCTGGAAGGCGAGGGTCCCGCGCTGCAGTACCGCACCGTGGCCGGCGAGCAGACGGACACCCTCGGTGTCGCCACTCCCGACGAATTCCGGCAGTGGGCACGCTTCGAGGTGGTGCTGCAGGACAACGGGCGGTGGGTGAAGGCGGACTAGCCATCGCGATCCGGGCATCCGTCGAACGGTGTCCGTTACGCACGCAGGGCGGCGTTGTCGCCGGTGAGCGGCCGCAGATGGGCCGTGCACCGTGTGAGTGGCAATGAGGGCCGGAGGGCCACGCACATGCGTCTTCCCTGTGGCGGCGCGATGACCGGTCGCAGCGTGCACGCCGGAGCAGACCCATGCATCGCAACGCCTTCCTCGCCGTCGGCATCCTGGCCATCGCCGCCTGCGTGACCTCCTCCGCGCAGGATCTTGCCCGGACCGCTGGCGACGGCGCACGCGTCATCCTGGAGAACGACAAGGTCCGCGTGATCGAACTGACGGTCGCACCGGGTGCAAGCACCGGCATGCATTCCCATGGCGACCACATCATCTATTTCCTGGAGCCGGGCGAGGCCCTGCAGAAGAATCCCGACGGCACCGAAGAGAAGCGCTCCCTGCCGGCCGGCCATATCGAATGGGGGAACCCCGTAAGCCACGACACCGTGAACCGCGGCAGCGTCGCGTCGCGGACGCTGATCATCGAACTGAAGTAGCGGCGGTCAGTCCGCCGCCGCGTTGTTCCGCAGCAACGCCATCGCCTGCGTCCGCGACTGCACGCCCAGTTTTTCGTAGATGCGGGTGAGCGTGTTGCGCACGGTCTTGTCGCTGATGAAGAGCGATGCGGCGATCTGCGTGTTGGTCTTGCCGGAGACCAGCGCCGCGACGATCTCGCGTTCGCGCGCGGTCAGTACATTCAAGTGCTCCTCGCCACGTGGCGCGCCGCCCAGGAACGCGAGCGCCTCCTGGCGGAAGCGCTCCCATGCCGGTTCGTGTTCCAGCAGTACGTGGTTGCGCGAGTCCAGCTCGACGAAGCGTGCACCGGGGATCCCGGCGGCGAGCAATCGACCCTCCTCCAGCGGCACCACGCAATCCTGTCGCGCATGCAACACCAGGGTCGGTGCGGTGACCTGGCTGAGCAAACCGGTGACGTTGAGGTGCGCACGTGCTTCCAGCAGCGCACCGGCTGCGTCGGCCGTGGTGGTGATGCGCGCCAGTTCGTTGAACCAGCGCACCTGCGCCTCGGTGGCCTCGGGAATGAAGCGGGAGGTGAAGACCTGGCGGAACACCGGGTTATGGTCGGTCCAGCCGACCCGCGCGATGTCGATGATGGCGCGGTACAGGCGCGCCGCTTCTTCGTCGCCGCGTTCGTAAGGGCCGCGCGCGTACGCACCGTACAGCAGTAGCCTGGACACGCGCTGCGGATGCTTCACCGCATAGGCCACGCAGGCCGCGGCGCCCTGCGAGATGCCCATCAGCGCGAAGGGTTCGCGCAGGTCGGCCGCGTCGATGACGGCTTCCAGATCGCCCAGCCAATGGTCCAGGGTGAGCCCATGCGCGTCGCCGCCGGTCATGCCGCAGCCGCGTTCGTCGTAGCGGAGCAGGCGGTAGTGCTCGCCGAAGAACCGGTACCAGTGGCGCCATATCGGGCTCTCCAGGTCGTATTCCAAGTGGCTCAGCCAGTTGGCCGCCTTGACCAGCACCGGCCCGTTGCCCAGCGACGCCCAGGCCAGGCGCGCGCCGTCGCCGGTGGTCAGGTAGCGGATCGCCTGCTGCATGCCGTCATGCCGGTGGGAAACCGGTCCGCAGTGTAGCCGGGACATTGTTCCCCTGCGGTGCGTGCGCGGGGCCACACGTCGGGACATTGTTCCCCTGCCGTGGCTGGTGCGGACGGGCGACGCTGGCGTCTCCCATCCCGCGCAGGCAGCGGTCCCCCGGCCCTGCCGCGCATGCATCGCGAGGTTCCGATGAAACGCACCCTGATCCTGCTCTACGGCGTGGTCTGCTACGCCGTGTTCTTCGCCACGTTCCTCTACGCCATCGGCTTCATCGGCAACCTGTGGGTGCCGAAAGGCATGGACGCCGCACCGACGGCGCCCTTCGCCACCGCCCTGCTGATTGACCTGGGCCTGCTGGCGCTCTTCGCCGTGCAGCACAGCGTGATGGCGCGACCTGCGTTCAAGCGCGCATGGACGCGGTTGATTCCCGAGTCCGCGGAACGCAGCACCTACACGCTGATGTCCAGCCTCGCGCTGATCCTGCTGTTCTGGCTGTGGAGTCCGCTGGGCGGCACGGTGTGGGAGGTGCGGGACCCGACGGCGCGCGCCGTCCTGTACGCCATCTACGCGTTCGGTTGGGCGCTGTTGCTGTACACGACGTTCCTGCTCAATCACTTCGACCTGTTCGGCCTGCGCCAGGTGTGGCTGCAGTTCCGTGGCCGGCCCTACACGGCGCTGCCTTTCCGCACGCCGACCGTCTACCGCTGGGTGCGCCATCCGTTGTATGTCGCCTGGCTGCTGACGTTCTGGGCCACGCCGACGATGACCATGACGCACCTGCTGTTCGCGGTGATGACCACGGTCTACATCCTGCTCGCGATCCGCTGGGAAGAGCGCGACCTGGTCGCCGCGCTGCCGGAGTACGAAGACTATCGCCGGCGCGTGCCGATGCTGGTGCCGGGAACGCGCCGCGCCGCCGGATCCCCGTCGTTCACCAGGTCGCGACCAGTTCCTTGAACGGCGTGGTCGTGCGCAGGCCCTGGTCGTCGAAGTCGCTCGCCGCCTTGCCATCCACGGTGACCCGCGACGGCTTCGTGCGGCTCGGCCAGCTGACCTTCAACGCGGTGTCCTTGCGCAGGCCCGGGCCCAGGGTGATGCGCAGGGTCTGGCCCTGCTGGCGTGCGGCCATCGCCAGGGTGCCGTAGGCGGTCGGCAGGCCGTCCACGCGCAGGCCGTCGCCGGCGACCCAGGCCGGCGGCGTGCCGGGCAGCAGCGACAGCGCGTCGTCGCCTTCGTGCATCAGCATGCCGAAGATCGAGCGCGCGTATTCCGAGCCGATCCACGTATGCGGCATGTCGCCGAGGTAGATCGCGTGGCGCGCATCCGAGTACACCACTTCCGCCAGCACCTGCCACGGTGCGGGGCGGCGCTGGCCGAGGAAACGCATCAGCAGCTCGCGCGCTTCCTGCGGACGGTTGAGGTGCACGTAGGTCAGCACGTTGCGGATCTCGTACGGCGTGTAGGCATACAACGCGCCCGGCGTATCGCGCTTGCGCACCTCGTCGAGGTACCGATCGAACGTGGTCTTCAGCGCGTCGGCCGGCATCACATCCTGCTGCCCGGCCGGATCCAGGCCGATCGACAGGCTGGTCGGGTCGCTGCCGCCCATGTCGGCGTCGGCGGGCACGTAATCCACGCCTTTCCATTTCATCGTCGCCCGCAGCGACGCGGCCATGGATGCGCGCAGCGCCGCGTACTGCTCACGCGCCCACGCGGCGGTCTTCGCATCGCCCCACTGTTCGGCCAGCCAGGCGCCGTCGTGCCAGCCCTTCAGCGCCCAGTAGTCGTCCCAGTAGCTGTGGGTCGGGACGGGATAGCCTTCGTGGCTGATCGACGGCGCGAGGATGCCGTGGAAACGCTCCGGCGACGGTTGGTCGGCGAGATAGCCGGGCACCATCGTGCGTTCGCGCAGCTCCTGCATGAATTTCATCGCGCGCGTCACCTTGTCCTGGTAGTCGCGCACGCTGCGCGCACCGCCATCGAGGCGCGCGAGTTCGGCCACCAGCCAGATGAACTGCCCTTGGCTGTCGTACTCGATGTCGGAGCCGAACCCCGTGTTGACCGAGCCGTCGTCGTTGAGGATCGGCGACACCAGGCCGTTCTCGTGCACCGCGTGTCCCGCGTACCACTGCAGGTAGTCGCGCGCCGTCTTCGGCATGCCCATGCGCACGAGCGTGGCGGCGGTGGCGGCGCCGTCGCGGATGAAGGAGCGGTTGTAGTTGCGCGGGCCCGGCTGCATGGCGTGGCCGCTCTGGTTGATCAGCATGTACGCCGCCTGCGCGCGGAGCATGTCCACCAGGGACGCGTCCGGCAGCGACAGGCCGATGCGGCCCAGGCGCTTCTGCCAATCCGCGGCCACCTGGTCGGCGAGCGTGTCGAAGGCGCCTTCGCCGGTGAGCCCTTTCATGTCGATCGCCGGCGCGGCCGGTAGCGGCTTGGCGGGATCGATGCGCGCATCACCGAGGGCGAACGCGATGACGATGTCCTGCATCGCGCCCGGCGCCAGTGCCACGTCGTAGCCGAGCTGGCCGGCCGCCAGACCCGTGTCGTCGTGTGCCTGCTGCGCATCGGGCAACGCGTCGGCCATCAGCAGTCCGGTGATCTCGCCCTCGCCATGCGCGCCGAAAGCCGACGCGGACGCGCGCGCCACCGGCGTCAGCGACTGGAACAGCGTGCGACCGTTGACCACCACCCGCGCCGCGTCGCCGCTGCCGACGGCGATGTCGCGGATCGGCGAGGGTCCGCCGTTCTGCCACGGCGGGCTGACCTGCATCGGCCGCGTCAGCAGGTTGAAGCTGCCGGCGACCAGCGTGGTGCCGGTGTTGCGCAGGCGATAGCGCACCAGCGTGACCGGCGCGCCGCGCTGCTCGAGCGCGATCGCCGCCGTCGTCAGTTCCAGGCCGGGCTGTGGCGACCACTGCACGGTCGGCATCGGCATCCAGCCGTCGCGCAACGCGTGGGTGATGGATGTATCGGCGTTCGCCGCGCTCGCACGACCGCTGGCGTCGCGCCATACCGGCTGCACCAGCGGCGCGCCCTTGAAGGCTTCGACATGGCCGAATTCGTCGAGCACCGACTTCTGCCGGCCCGCGGGAATGCCGACCGCCGTCCAGTACACCTGCTGCTGGTGCAGCGACGAGGGGAACAACGCGCGGTGTTCGCGCGAAGCGGCGAGTTCGTAGCGCTTCATCGCCGTCATCACCCGCTTCGGCCCGATCAGGCGCAGCCGCTGCAGCGTGGGCGCCTGCGTGCCCTGGCCGCGCACGCTCAAGCGCAATGCGGACAGCGTGCGGGCCTGGCTGTCGGCGAGGAACGCAGTGCTGCCGTAGGCGTTGGGGTCTTCCGCCAGTACGATCCAGCGGTCCGATCCTGACTCGCGGCCTTCCAGCAGTGCCGCACGTGGCGTGTCCTTCCACGCCACTTCCAGGCCGGCCACGGACAGCGGCCTGGGCAGGTCGATCTGCAGCTGCCGCATGCCATCGGCGGCGGGCTTCGCGGTCATCGCATGCGCCTCGCCGGCATCGGACCACAGCGCGGCGGCATCGCCGCTCACGCCGGTGATGCGCGGTGTCTCACCACCGGCGTACGGCTGGAATTCGAATACCGACACGCCCCAGTCCGCCGAGCGGTCCGGCGCGGTCAGGCGCAGGTAACGCGCCTGCACCGTGGGGAACACGTCGTACTCGATGCCACCCACGCCATCGCGCGTCTCGAACGCGGTGCGCCAATGTTCGCCGTCATCGGAGGCCTGGATGGAGTACGCGCGCGCGCCGCCCCATTCCCAATGCAGTTCCACCGCGCCGACAGCGACGCGCTTGCCGAAATCCACCTGGTACCAGTGGCCGTGCGAAAACGCGCCGCCCCACTTGGTCGCCGGGTCGCCATCGATGCCCTTGGCCGGGGCCATCTCCACGGTGGTGCTGGCCGAGCTCGTCGCCTTCCACTCAGTGCGCGGGGGCAGGGCGTCGGCCGAGCGGGCCAGGGGGCTGATCGCCGAACCCATCGCCAGACCGAGCAACGCGAGGGCCAGGGGCGGGCGGACCGCGGGCGCGAAGGGGGTCATGGCGGAGCTCCAGAAGGCGGGCCATGCAGGCCGGGGGAGCGCCGGATACTAGGGATGAAAACGTTTACATGCTAGTTGCAGCGCACGAATCGCCGCTGATCGACGTGAGTTGACTGCAACCGCACCCCTCGCGCTTATGGGGCGCGATGCAGCCCGTGCTCGGCCTGCTCGCAGACCACCAGGGTGTGCGGCTCGGACACCGTGCCCGTCGCCCGGACGCGGTCGCCGGCCTTCAGGGCCTGCACTTCGTCCGGGGGCGGCGCCTTGCACAGGTTCCAGCGTGCCGGCAGGTGGACGTCGACGTTGCCGGCCGGTGTGGCCAGCGTGACCACCGCGCTGCCGTCGTAGGTCCACGGCGTGGTGTCGACGGTGGCGACCTGCCCTTCGACCGTGGCCTGCTGGCCCACGGTCCACCTCGGTGCGGCAGGTGTGGTGGCGCACGCCGCCAGCAATACGCAGGCGGCGAGGGTGGCGGTGAGGCGGACGGTCGATGCGGTGGGGCGTGGTTTCATCGAAGGACTCCGGGATGCGGCTCAGGGATTCGCGGCGGGCTCGGTGGCGGCGGCTGCCTCCGGCGGGCACCGCGGCACGCCCGAACCGACCACGCAGTTCACGCAGCACGATGGCCGTTCCGGCGACGCTTCGGGTGCGTCCTGCACCGGCGGCAGGTACCCCGGCAGTCTGGCAAGTTCCGCCGGCGATTTGAGGCGCAGGATCGCCGCCCAGTCCTGGCGATTCATGTTGCAGGCAGCTTCGTTGTCCGGCGCGCACAGCGTGCCGTCCCCGATCCGCAGCGGCAGCCCGCCCCAGAATTCGCCATTGCGGTTCAACGGGAGCATCCGCATCGTCACGCTCTGTTGCACGTTGCCGCCGATCGCGTACGCGGTGCTGTCGTTGTTCGGATTCACCGCCACGACGATGTCGCAGTGCATGTCGAGCGAGCCGCCACTGCGCAGCAGCGGCAGCAGTCCTTCATGGCCGAACAGGCGGCTGTACTGGCGCACGTAGCAGATCAGGTCGCCGACTGCCGGCTTGGCGTGGGCCACGTCGATCACGTCGAAGGCGTTCGTCGCGGGCTGCTGGTAGGCGGCCTGCACGTAAGTGAAGTGGCGACTGGAACCACGGAAACCCGGCACCCTGGCTTCGCGCATCACCCACGAGATGAAGGCGGCCGACCACGGCGTGTCCACCACGAAGCCGCGGCAGGCCTCGGCCTGCGGGCCGGTCGCCGAGGCGTACAGGCAGTCGGTCGCGCCGCGGCGGTGGCCGATCGCGCCGAGCAGGCCGCTGTCGCGCCAATAGCGCACCACGCGCTGCCAGGCACGGTCGTCGCCGATCGACAACAGCGACGACTCCGCTTCCATCATCGGCGCGTTCGCCAGCTTGCCCTCCCGGTCGATGAAGGGGCGATACCACATCAGGTGCTCGCGGCAGGCCACCGCGGCGATGCGGGTGGCGACATCGGACGGCGTCTGCTGGGCCAGCTGCGGGCAGGGGTCGGCCGCACGCGCGGCGAAGGAGGACAGCAGCAACAGGGGCAGCAACAGCCATGCACGCATCAGCAAGTCCTTCGGGGTCCGTGGTCTTTCTTACGCATCATGCCGCATCGGCAGGACAGGACTTCGTCACGCGGCCTGAAGGTCTGGCATTGGTCGGGTCGTTGCCGGGTGTCCTGCCGGCTGGATAAGCTCGCGCTTCATCGTTGAGAAAGCAGCCATGCCCAGCGCGCCCGTCCTTGCTTGTCCCGTACTCGCAGTCCTCCTGCTGCTGCTGGCGCCCATGGCGTCGGCAGACGATGACCGCTATGAGAACCCGACGTTGCAGTTCGCGTTGACCAAACCGTCGACCTGGCACTTCATGTCCGCCCAAGAGAATCGCAAGAACCTGGAGCGAGTGCAGTTCGGATCGGACGCGTTCAAGCAGCAAGTGGTGGAGCAGTCCGCCGCGCCGCTGGTGGTGATCACCCGGTACCCGGAGCCTCACCCAGGCCTCAACGCCAGCCTGAAGGTGTCGGTCAAACCATTCGGCGCGTTGCCGACGCGCGAGCCGCTGCCGCTGTTGAGCATGATCCTGCCCGTGATGCAGCAGCAGCTGGACAGCGTTGAGATTGTCCAGCCCCCCGCAGAGACGACGGTCGCGGGACTGCCCGCGGCCCACGTCGTGCTGCACTACACACTGGCCACCACCGATGGCGATGCGTTCGCCACCGCTTCCGAACTCTGGCTCGTTCCCAATGGCGACTTCTTTTACATGATCGGTGCAGGCTACGCACAGGGCGATGCGGACACGCGAGCGGAGATCGCCAAGGTGGTCGAAGAACTGACGATCGCGCGCCCGGCGTCGCCCTGATGCGGCACCTGATGCGGGCGTGGATGGTGAGCGTGCTGTGGGCGGTTTCGCTGGCATCCATGGCGGCCGAACCGGATCGCCGCATCGCCATCACCATCGACGATCTGCCGTGGCAGCGCATGGACAAGACGCCGGCGGCGGAGGTGCAGGCTCGCCATGCGCAACTGATGGCGCAGCTCAGGCAGGCTGGTGTGCCGGTCGTGGGTTTCGTCAACGAAGGCAAGCTGGAGGTCGACGGCCAGGTGCAGCCGACGCGTGTGGCGATGCTGGACGACTGGCTCGACGGTGGCTTCGAACTCGGCAATCACACGCGCGGCCATGTCGACCTGCACGCCGTCGGGTTGCCCGCATTCCAGCAGGAGGTGCTCGACGGCGAGCGCGTCCTGCGTCCGCTGCTCGCGAAGCGCGGACAGGCGCCGCGCTGGTTCCGCCATCCCTACCTGCGCGCCGGGCGCACGCCGGAAGAGCGTGCCGCCCTGTCCACGTTCCTGCGTGAGCACGGCTACCGCATCGCGCCGGTGACCGTGGACAACGGCGAGTGGGTCTGGGCCTTCGCCCATGCGAACGTGCTCGATGGCCAGCCCGATACGCCCGCGCGCGCCGCCACGCTGGAGCGCCTGAAGCGCGGCTACATTCCCTACATGCTCAACAAGGTCGACTACTACGAACGGCAGTCGCAGGCGCTGCTCGGCTACGCGCTGCCGCAGGTCTGGCTGCTGCACGCCAACGAACTCAACGCGGTCGCGTACGCGGAGCTCGTGGCCGGCGTGCAGCGACGCGGCTACCGCGTGGTGACGCTGGACGAGGCGATGCGCGACCCCGCCTACGCGCGCGGCGAGGACGGCTACAACGGCCGCTACGGCCCCAGCTGGTTGCACCGCTGGGCGATGGCGGAGAAGAAGCCGAAGGACTTCTACGCCGGCGAGCCGGTGGTGCCGGCTTGGGTGCTGCAGCTGGCGGGCGTGGAATCGGAGTAGCTGGCCCGGAGGACCCTGTTTCCGCGTTGGTCGGAATGGACCAGGGTGGGACGGACCGCATGCCAGGCATGGGCGCGACGCGATCGAGCCGGAGAGAGTGCATGCAGAAGAAAGTGGACCTGTCGACCTGCCGGGGACACCTGGTGGAAGTGGTGATCGAGCGTGCCGACGACCAGCAGCCCTGGTCGCTGGCGGTGCGCGTGCGCGATGCACAGGGCGGCGCGTGGAGCACACCCTGGCGCGAGGGCGAGCCGCACCACTTCACCTGCCACGATGCGCTGGCCGCGGGCAAACAGCAGGCGATGCGGATGATCGGCGCAGTGGACGCGGCCGATCCCGGCTGATCATGCGGGGCGAGCGGGCGATGGTCAGCCGGCGAAGTCCAGCACGATGCGGCCTTCGATCTGGCCGGCATGCATGCGTGCGAAGACATCGTTGATGTTTTCCAGGCGATCCGTCGCCACGGTCGCGGCCACCTTGCCCATGGCGGCGAACGCCAACGACTCCTGCAGGTCCAGCCGCGTACCGACGATGGAGCCGCGTACGGTGACCCCGTTGAGCACCATGCCGAAGATATCCAGCGGGAACTGGCCTGGCGGCAAGCCGTTGAGCGACACCGTGCCGCCGCGGCGGACCATGCCGATGGCCTGTTCGAAGGCTTTCGGCGAGACCGCGGTCACCAGCGCTCCATGCGCGCCGCCGATCTCCTTCTTCAGGTACGCCACCGGATCGGTGGTCCGGGCGTTGACGGCGACGGTGGCGCCGAGGCGACGCGCGAGGTCCAGCTTCGTGTCGTCCACATCGACGGCGGCCACGTTCAGGCCCATCGCCCTCGCGTATTGAACGGCCATGTGGCCCAGCCCGCCGATGCCGGAAATCACGACCCAGTCGCCCGGCTTCGTGTCGGTGACTTTCAATCCCTTGTAGACGGTCACGCCGGCGCAGAGGACGGGCGCGATCTCGACGAAGCCGACGTTGTCGGGCAAGTGGCCCACGTAACCCGCATTGGCCAGCGCGTACTCCGCGAACCCGCCATTGACCGAATAGCCGGTGTTCTGTTGCGTCTCGCACAGCGTTTCCCAGCCGCCCAGGCAGTGCTCGCAATACCCGCAGGCCGAGTACAGCCACGGGACGCCGACCCGATCGCCTTCCTTCACGTGGCTGACGCCGGCACCCACCGCCACGACATGGCCCACACCTTCATGGCCGGGAATGAACGGCGGATTGGGCTTCACCGGCCAGTCGCCCTCGGCGGCGTGCAGGTCGGTGTGGCAGACGCCGCAGGCTTCGATCTTGACCAAGATGTCGCCGGTCGAGGGTCGGGGCACGGGCACTTCCTCGATCACCAACGGCTGGCCGAATTCCCGCACGACGGCGGCCTTCATGCTGCTGTCCATCTGCTGCTCCCTTGATGACGAAGGAGGCCCCAGCTTATGCAGCGGATGAAGCGGGGGCGTTGATCCCGATCAATCCGCGGTGTGTCCACGCCGCCGCCCGTCGGCACGCGAGCGTGTATCGTTGGCCGCATGCCCGCCAGGCCCGCCACCGATGTTGATGCGTTCCTCATCGCGCGGGCGCATCCGCAGCACGCCACCATCCAGCGGTTGCGCGCCACGATCCGCGCCGCCGATCCGCGCATCGCCGAAGACATCAAGTGGAATGCTCCGAGCTTCCATGTAGATGGCCGGCACTTCGCCACGATGCAACTGCGAAAGCCCGACAGTGTGCTGCTGGTGCTGCATCTCGGTGCGGACAAGCGCGTGCTGCCGAAGGATGCGATCGCGGACCCGGAAGGGCTGTTGACCTGGTTGGGCGCCGATCGGGCGACGTTGACCTTCGCCGGTCCGGATGACGTAAAGCACCGCGAGAGCAGCCTGCAAGGCGTGTTGCGGCAGTGGGTGGCGCACGTCTGATCGCCGATAGGACGAACGACACGGTCGTCCTCACGCCGCTTCGCCGACAATCGAAGGCATACCCCCGACGGAGTTGAGGATGAAACATGCATTCGCCGCATGCCTGCTCGCGCTGTTGCCGATGGGCGCGCTGGCGCAGGAGGCGTGCCCGGATCGCTCGGCCTACGCGCCGGCCCGCGAGATCATCGCCGACCTGGGCCGTATCAGCGCGCCGACCGGCGTGCAGGAAGCGTACGCCGCGGAGATCGGGGGCATCCGGCAATGGGTGAACGTGCGTGGCCAGGACCGAGCGAATCCGATGGTCCTGTTCGTGCATGGCGGCCCCGCGTCGCCGGTCATTCCCACGCTGTGGCAGTTCCAGCGCCCGCTGGAGGAGTACTTCACGGTCGTGAACTACGACCAGCGTGGCGCCGGCAGGACGCTCACGCTGAATCCTGAAGCCGCTGTCGCCGACACCCTGCACATCCAGCGCTACGTGGATGATGCGATCGCGCTCGCCGAGTACCTTCGCACCCGTTACCACAAGCGCAAGCTGGTGCTGATGGGGCATAGCTGGGGGACCGTGGTAGCGATGCACGCCGCGCTGCAGCGGCCGGACCTCTTCCATGCCTATGTCGGCATCGGGCAGGTCATCAACGTGCGCACCAATGAGCAGGTCAGCTTCGACTACGGCCTGCGTACGGCGCGCGAACGCGGCAACGCCGAGGCCGTGCGCGAGATGGAGTCGATCGCTCCGTATCCCGGCGACCAGCCCATCACCCGCGAGCGCATCGTCATCGCCCGCAAGTGGCCGCAGTTCTACGGTGGCCTGACCGCCTACCGCGACAGTTCGAACTATTTCTTCCAGGGCCCGCGGCTGTCGCCCGACTACGACGATGCCGCGCGCTGCGCGATCAACGCCGGCAGCGTGTTCACGCTGGGACGGTTGCTGGACGAGTTCCTGCAGGTCGACTTCACCGGCGTGAAGCGATTTCCCATCCCGGTGGTGATGTTCATGGGCCGGCACGACTACACCACGCCCTCCGAGCCGACCGCCGCGTGGCTGGCCCAGGTGCAGGCACCCTACAAGCGCGGCGTGTGGTTCGAACATTCCGCGCACATGATGCCGTGGGAGGAGCCGGGCAAGACCCTGGCCAGCCTGCTGGAGCATGTGCGTCCGCGGGCCGCCGCCGCGGAGGCGCGCGACGCTGCTCCCTGATGCGAATCTGCGGCGCGTGCTACAACGCCGTCCTGCCCAAGGGAAAAGGACGTCGGATGCGATACGCGCTGCTGATTGCCCACTTGCTCCTGCCCGCGGTCGCGGTGGCGGGACCTGCAGAGGTGCCGCCCGAGGTCCTGGCGCGGCAGACCTGCCAGGAACATGTCGCCGAGCCGGCGAAGGCCACGCCGGCCGATTTCCCCAAGGTGTCGGGGGAGTACAACGCCTACGTCATCATCGACTACCGCCTGGATGGGTCGGGAAACGCGGTCGATCCGCGGGTCGTCGAGGCGCGCCCGCGGCGGGGTTTCGACGACTACGCCCTGCGGATGCTGGAACGCACCCGGTTTGCACCGGGCGTACAGGCGCAGTGCACGGATGTCCGCACGATCAGCAAGCTGCGACGCAGCGGCCGGTAGGGCCCAAAGCGCACACCCGCGCAGAATTCGGCGGCGAAATAGTGGATAGTGCGCCGCAGTACCCGGACCGCGCCGCCGCCGCACCTGCATGACCGACCCCGCCCCGCCCACCGGCCGCGCATTGCGTCCCCCGTCGCTGAGACGACAGTTCGCGCGCGCGGTGGTGTTGGCGGCGCTGCTCCCTGCCGCGGTGCTCGGCGTGGTCGAGCAGGTGCGTTCCTACCGGGCGGAGCAGCGCCACCTCGGTGAGCGCCTGGAAGTGAGCACGATGCTCAGTGCCACGGCCGTGAACGACTTCGTCGACATGCACCAGGCGGGCGTTGCCCTGGTGGCCTCGATGAGCGGCAAGGACACCGACTGGCCGGCGCAACTGGCGGAACTGCGTCGGCGCTATCCCGGTTTCAGCAGCGTGCTGGTGACCGATGCGCTGGGCAACGTCCAGGCATCGCAGCCGGTGCCACCGCGTGCGCCGGCCATCAACGTGGCGGACCGCGAGTACTTCCGGGTGCCTCGCGACAGCGGCGCGCCATTCGTCTCCGATGCGTTCCGCGGCCGCCGCCTCAGCAACGACGCACTGGTGGCCGTGTCCGCGCCGTGGCAGGCGGATGGCGCTTTCGCGGGCGTGGTGCAGGGGGCGATCCGCGTCGACGCGTTCGCCGCCGTCCGGGCCAGCGCCTTGCGCCGCCGGGGCGTGGAGACGCTGCTGCTCGATCGCGAACTGCGCGTGATCCGCGCGACGGAAGGTTTGGAGTACCGCTTCCAGCAGTCGCTGGCGGACTCGCCGCTGCTAGCCAAGGCCGGACAGGGCGCGCGCGAGACCGAATCGCGCAGACTGCACGGCGTGATGGCGGACGGCCGCGCGGCCTGGGTCTCGCAGGCGAAGCTGACCTCCGGTTGGTCCCTCGTGCTGGTGGTGCCCGACGACATGCTGGTGAGCACGGTGCGCAGCCGGGCACTGGCGACCGCGGGCCTGCTGGTGCTGATCGCGGCCGGCGTATGGTTCGCCTACGCGTGGCAGATGCGGCGCCTCGACGGTGCGCTCGCGCAGCTGTCCGATGCCTTGCACGCGCTGGCCGTGCACCGGCGCCCCAGCGCGACGGCGCCGCTGCCGGAAGAGTTCGAACCCGTGGGGCGCGCGGTCGGTGAGCTCGCGGACCAGCTGGAAGTGGCGCACGAGGACCTCCAGCGCTCGCTGGCCGACCAGAGCGCGCTGGCGCTGTCGCTGCAGCGCACGCTGGAACGTCGCGAGCAGGAGATCGACCGCCGCACCGCCGAACTCCGCCAGGCCAATGCCGAACTGGACCGGCTCAACCGTACCGATCCGCTGACCGGCTGCCTCAACCGCCGTGGCCTGCAGCACAAGCTGTCGCTGGTCAGCGACGAAGCCGGGCAGCTCACGGTGGACATGACCGTCATCGCGATCGACGTGGACCACTTCAAGGCCTACAACGATCGCTACGGCCACGCGGCCGGCGACAGTGCGTTGCGGCGCGTGGCCGGCGTCGTCGGCGGCCTGCTGCGGCACCCGCAGGACGCGGTGGCGCGCATGGGCGGCGAGGAGTTCCTGGTAGTGCTGCCGGACACCGATGTCGCGGTCTCCGCGCGCGTGGCCGAGCGCGTGCGCGCCGCCGTGCATGCGCTGGGCATTCCGCACGAAAACTCGCCATGGGGCGTGGTGACGGTGAGCATCGGCTGGGTGCGCACCGCGCCCGGCGAGGACTATGCCCAGGCCTTCCTGATCGCGGACGAAGCGCTGTATCGCGCCAAGCACGCCGGTCGCAACCGGGTGGAAACCGAGGAATAGTCCGTACCGCGTGCCGGGCGCTTCACGTCGCCGGCCGCGGACCCACCAGTTTCAGGAAGGCCTCGTGCTGGTAGCGGCTCATGCGTAGTTGCTGGCCGGTGTCCAGGGTGATGACGTGGTGGCCGTTGAACCACGGCTGGATGTCGCGGATCCGGCGCACGTTGACGATGGCCGAGCGATGCACGCGGGCGAAGTGACGCGGGTCCAGGCGGGCCGCCAGCGCAGCCATCGTTTCCCGCAGTTCGTGCACGCGGCCGGCCAGATGCAGCAGCACGGTGTTGCCGTTGGCGCGGACCCAGACGATGTCGTCCACGTCGATCAGCACGACCTTTTCGTCTTCGCGCACGGGAATGCGGGTGGCGTAGTCGTCGCGCTGGCGCAGCGTCTCCAGGGTCTGCAGGATGCGCGCCGTGGCATCGGCGTCCGTGCCTTCGCGGATCGCCAGCCGCTGGCGCGCGCGCCGCAACGTTTCCTGAAAGCGTTCGCGGCTGAAGGGTTTCACCAGGTAGTCCACCGCATGCGCCTCGAACGCGCGCACGGCGTAGTGCTCGTACGCGGTGACGAAGATCGTGGCGGGCATGCGGGCCGCTCCGATCGTGGCGACGACATCCAAGCCGGTGATGGCTGGCATCTGGATGTCGAGGAACACCAGGTCCGGCGATAGCGCGCGGATGGCCTCGACCGCGGACACGCCGTCGCCGCATTCGCCGACGATTTCCAGATCCTCCGCGTCTCGCAACTGGCGGACCACCGCATGCCGCGCGATCGGCTCGTCGTCGACCACCAGCACGCGCAGGCTCATGCCGGCACGTGCTCCGGTACGTCGTCGTCCTGCACAAGCTCGCGGAACGGCACGCGCAGGCGGCAGGCGACACCGCGCGGGACCATCGCGTCCAGGCGCAGGTCGGCGTGGTCGCCATACAACTCGCGCAGCCGCAACCGCGTGTTCGCCATGCCGATGCCATGACCACCATCACTGGGCTGGCCCAGCGTGCTGTTGCCGTTGCGTACCTCAATCAGCAGTTGCCCGCCCTCGCGGCGGCAGTCGATCTCGACGCGGTCTTCGCCGACGTTCCGGCCGATGCCGTGACGGATCGCGTTCTCGACCAACGGTTGCAGCACCAGGCTCGGCACCGCGGCGTCGAGCACGTCCGGCGCGACGTAGATGCGCGTCTCCAGCCGGTCCTTGAAGCGCCGGCGCTGGATGCCGAGGTAGAGCTCCAGCAGTTCCAGTTCGCGCCGCAGCGAGATCTCCTGGCCGTCGTAGTCTTCCAGGAACGCGCGCAGCAGCTCGCTCAGTTTCAGCAGCATGTCCTCCGCCGACAGGGTGTCCTCGTCCAGCAGGGTGACGATGGCATGCAGCGTGTTGAACAGGAAGTGCGGTTGCAGCTGTGTCTTCAGCACCTGCAGGCGCGACTGCGCGAGTTCGGTCGCGAGTTGGCTGGCTTCCAGTTCGCGCCGGGCCTTCTCGGCATGGAATTGGATGGCCTGCTGGATGGCGAACAGCATCCAGTAGGTCAGCAGGCCGATGGCGAAATGCTGTTCCAGGAAGTAGCCCAGCTGTTCACCGAAGCCGCTGGGTTCGAACAACGTGGAGACCAGCGCGCCGATCACCATCGCGACGAAGGTCGTGCACAGACTGGCCACCAACTGCTTGCCGAGCCCGCGAAGGCGGAACGGGTTGCGCAGCGGATACCGCTCAGCCAGCCGGAACACGAGGGGCGCCAGCGCGGCCCAGGTGTACCACTGGATCAAGGACCAGCGGATCAGATCCCAGAGCGGCCAGCTGGGGCGATGCAGGCCATTGTTGAGCTTGGTCTGCAGGGTGAATAACAGCGCGACCGCCGTCCACAATCCCAGGTAGCGGAACAGGCCGATCTCGGTGCTGCCCAGTCGGATCTTCATGCGTGGTGTCCCGGAAGGTGGGGGCATCCTAGGCCGGGGTTCCGCGCGTGGGAAGCATCACGCACGCACGGCTACGATTCGGCCCGGCGCAACGACGATTCATCCCGAATCCGTTGCTGGCATGGCGTGTGCGGCGCGAGATGTGGCCATCCGCCGTGCCCACGTGGCTTCTGGCGGATCCTCTTCCCAACGGAGATTCGCCATGCGCCCCCTGTCGCTCCGCTTCGCCCTCGTCGTCGCTTTGTTGCCCGCCGCCGCCATCGCCCATGCCGGGGACGTGTCGCGCGTGCACTACCTGGACATCGTCAACCGCGCCCACGAGCGCCTGGTCGCGATGTCGGCCGCGCCTGTCGGCGGTGAGCCGGTGGCCGTCGTCCTCGGCGAGGACCTGCATGGCGGTGGCAATGCGGCCACCGTTCGCTTGCCTGTGCAGGCCTGCGTGCAGGACTTGAAGTTGGCGTTCGGCAACGGCCAGCAGGTGCTGTATCCGTCGGTGGACGTGTGTGCGCATCGCGGGCTGACGATCCTGCCCGGGCACGCTCGCCGGATGACGGCGGAGGAACTGCAGAAGCAGCAACGCGTCGCGCGCGGGGATTGAACGCGCGTCAGCGCACCACGCTGAGCCGGCGCGGCGGGTGTTCGTCGCGCTGGAACAGCACGCGCTCGGGGCGGTGCAGGGCGAAGCCCTGGCCGTAGTCCACGCCCAGCGAGCGCAGCGCATCGCACAGCTGCGGGCTGCTGACCCACTCGGCGACGACTTTCAATCCGCGCTGGTGGCCGATCTGGGCGATGGCGCTGACGATGGTGCGGCTCATCGGTTCGGTCTCGAGATCGCGGATGAAGCTGCCGTCGATCTTGATCAGGTCCACCGGCAGGTTCTTCAGATAGCCGAAGGACGACATGCCGGCGCCGAAGTCGTCCAGTGCGATGCGGCAGCCGGCACGGCGCAGGCGCTCGATGACGTTGACGACCTTCAACAGATTGCGCACCGCGACCGTCTCGGTGATCTCGAAGCACAGCGTGTGCGCGGGAACGGCGTACTCGGTGATGCGGGCCAGGATGAAATCCGCCAGGCCGTCGTCCTCGATGCTCGCGCCGGACAGGTTGATCGCGCAGGTACCCAGGCGCATGCCGGAGTGGTGCAGCTGCGCGAAGTGCGCCAATGCATTGCGGATCACCCAGCGATCGATCGCCGGCATCAGGCCGTAGCGCTCGGCGGCCGGCAGGAAGGCGCCGGGCAGCACGACGCCGCCATCCTCGTCGCGCAGCCGCAGCAGCAACTCGATGCTGGTGGCGGTATCGCTGCCATCGAGCGGGATGATCTCCTGGTAGTCCAGCAGCAGGCGGTCCTGCTCCACCGCCCAACGCAGGCGGCTGGCCCATTCCATCTCGCCCTGGCGGCGCGTGGTCTCGTTGTCCTGGCGGTAGACGTGCACGCGGTTGCGGCCGTTCTCCTTGGCCAGGTAGCAGGCGGTGTCCGCCCACGCCAGCAGGTCCTTCAGGGTCGGCTCCTGCTGGTCGACGACGACCACGCCGATACTCGCGCTGACGGTGTAGGTGCGGTCCTGCCAGACGAACATCAACGCTTCGATGCACTCGCGCAGGCGTTCGGCCAGCGCATGCGCGCCCTCGGCATCCACATGGAACGCCATCAGGCCGAACTCGTCGCCGCCCAGCCGTGCCAGGACGTCGCCACCGCGCAGCTGGTGGCGCATCGCCAGCGCCAGCTGGGCGAGCAACTGGTCGCCGGCCATGTGGCCGGAGACGTCGTTGATCAGCTTGAACTGGTCCAGGTCGATGTAGAGCAGCGCGCAGGGGTCGGTCTGCACGCGGCCCTTGCGCTCGTGCAACGCTTCTTCCACGCGGCGTTCGAACTCGCGGCGGTTGCACAGCTCGGTCAGCGCATCGTGCGTGGCCTGGTAGCTCAGGCGCTCGGTCAGTTCGCGCTGCTCCGAAATGTCGGTGGCGACCATCAGCAGGTGGGGCTGGCCTTCCATGTCCACCTGCGAAATGGATGCGCTGGCCCAGAACGCGTCGCCGCCGGGACTGAGCAACACCGCCTCCAGGTTGCCCCAGTCGGTACCGATGGCATCGGCATCGCGCGCACGGTGCTGCAACTGGGGATCGGAGAACAGCGCCGAGAGCGGCAGCCCGGTGGGGTCGCCCAGGCGCAGGCGTGCGGCCTGGTTGGCGTAGACGATGCGCCCGTCGCGCGCATGGGCCAGCAGGACCAGCGCGGGCAGCAGTTCGTTGAGCGTGCGGAACCGCAGTTCGCTTTCGCGGTACCGCGCGCTCATCTGCGCGCCCAGCGCGAGTGCGCGGCGGCGGGTGGTGGTCAGCGACCACACCAGCGCCGACAGCAACAGGCTGATGACGCCGCCGCCGACGAGGATGGCCTGCAGTCGGCCCAGGTCCAGCGGCTGCGGACGCGGCAGCAGTTCCACGCGCCACTGGCGGCCGCCGAAATCCAGGCGACGCACCTGCATGGGCAATCCTGCTTCCACCTCGGTGCCGGCGTCGTAGAACGGGTGTGGATCCGCGGTGGCATCGCTGATGCGCACCCGGAAGCTGTCCAGCACCGGCCCGGCCAGCGCGCTTTCCACCATCGGTTGCAGGCGGATGCCGATGGCCAGCGCACCCAGTTCGCGCGTGCGGCGCTGGTTGGGCGTCGTCGGCGTGGGTCCGTGCGAGTACACAGGCAGGCGCAGGGTCACGCCCAACGGGTTGTGGCCGGCGGGCGTGGTCTGGCGCAGGGCGAACGGCGCGGAGACCACCACCGTGTCGGTGTCGCGGGCCTGGAGCAGGGCCGACAGGTTCGCCTTCTGGGTGACCATGTCGAAACCGATCAGCGTCGTGTTGGCGTCGTACGGTGCGACGTAGGCATAGCGGTAGGACACGTGATCGGCCAGCGGCTGCCCGGCCGGTTCGCGGCGCGCGAACGCGATCGAGGTGTACGAAGCCGGCTGCAACGGGCTGCGCAGGCTGGCGTGGTACTGGCTGAAGCGCGCCTGGTCCATCTGGTCGTTGGACAGGAAGACGGTCTGCATCGCGCGCAGCATCGAGGCGGCCTGTTCCAGCGGCACGCGCAGGCGGGCGATGCCGGCGTCGGCCAGTGCGCTGCGATGCTCCTCGGCGCGGTCCTGCAGGTCATCCCATTCGCGGTGCGCCACGAACGCCGTGCACAGCAAACCCGCGAGCAGCACGGCCGCCGCCCAGGCCATCGGCGGCAGGCCGAGGCGGCGGTCGGGTGTCCCCGGTGTCGCCATGTTGGCGTGCCCGGGGGGTGTGGGTGTGGCTTCCACCAGCGGCATTCCTGCGTTGAAGGGGACGGCCATCCAGGGCGGCGCCGATCCCGGTGAAGGGATGCAGACACCGTGCCAACCCGCCGATGCGTCGAAAGCACGGACTTGTGGGGCATGCCCCGCAAGTCGGTCCTTCACCGGACGGAAGTCGGATGGACCGTATGGGTCACTATCGGCCCTGCCTGCGCCATCTTGACCATGACGCTCGCCTCATCGCGCTTACGTAAAGCGGATTACGCGAGCGGGTGTATCGGTGAGGGGCGGGCCATGCGCCTTCGCGCGGCCACCGGCGTGGCATGCACGTGGGGTACAGCCTCGAGCGTGCTCAAGGAGCGCTGCAGCAATGCGAGATCCTGCAGGGCACCGAGCTGGTCGACGAGGTCGGCGATGTCGCCCGTCGCGACCGCCACGCCGTGCGTGGATATGCGCAGCCGCTTCAGCGCGTTCAGTTGCATGCGCAGGCGACGCGATTTGCGGCGCAGGTCATGAAGGTCCTCGAGGCTGCCGCTCGCCAGCGCGATCTCCTGGGTCCGTTGCTGGCGGCGGAGCGAGCGCGACAGGCCGTGGCGGAGATCGTTGGCGTGGAGCCGGTGCCAGGGCAGCGCACGCAACCCTTCAGCCTGTCGATGCGCCTGTGCCTGCCGCCGCATGAAGCCCGGGTCGTCGGCGAGCGCGTCGGCCACACGGTGTTCCTGCTGGAGGGCCAGCAGGGGCGTGAGCGCGTCCCAACTCGCCGCCTCATCCGTGCCGGCGGCGTGGCGTGCGCAATCGTGAGCGGTATCCAGCACGACCTGCCCGTCGCGCAGCGCGGACAAGCTCTTCGCCAGGCTCTTCATCACATCATCGATCGGCTTCACCCCGGACTTTCCGAGTGCGGGGCGCACCAGTGCGAGCAGCGAGCGCAGTCGGCGGATGCTCTTGCGGGCCTCATGCACGCCCGCCGCGGTTGCCGGCGCCGCGGCCAAGGCCTCGGCGAGCACCTGGATCTCGTCGGCGGCGAGCGCGGCGACGCGCTTGCCGGTTCGTGAGGAGGCTCCGGGCATCGGCAGGCTCCGGGGAGAGGAGTCGAGAGTCTACGGCGCCTTGCCGTGCCCGCCGCCGCGACATCGCTGAACGGACCGCCGCTGGTCGGAAAACGAACGCCTGGCATGGGTGCAACAAAAAAGATATAAATGATTTATACGATTTTCCAGGGGGCGCCATGGTCAAGCAGAAGAAGTCGCACGATGCCGCGCCGATGGAAAGCCTGGGCAAGCCCGCCAAGCTGGTCCGCGACAGCTTCACGATGCCGGCCGACGATTTCGCGCTGGTGGACGTGATGAAGGCGCGCGCGCTGCAGGCGCAGCGGCCGGCGAAGAAGAGCGAGCTGCTGCGCGCGGGCTTGCATGCGTTGTCCGCGCTGTCGCCGCAGGCCCTGGCCAAGGCGCTGGATGCGCTGGCGCCGGTCAAGGCCGGACGCCCGAAGAAGAAGTAGATGCCGCGTCCGCGCGGCGAAACCGAACCGTCTCGCGCATGCGCCCCAAGCGTGTGCGGTTGCTCCGTCCCGGATGTGTTGCCGATGAACGTTGCTGCTGTCCTTCGCCGCCGCCGCGTGGCGATCCTGTTGTCCCTGTTGTTGCTGGCGCCGGTGCTGGTGGCGTGGTCGCACGTGCATACGCGCGGCGACGCCGTCGTCGAAGCGCAGGCAGGCTATCGCGTGCAGGATCTGGACTGGGTGGATCCCGCGCGCGGACGCGCGGTGCCGGTGAAGCTGTTCTGGCCCGACAACGCCCGCCGCGGCAAGGTGCCGCTGGTGGTGTTTTCGCATGGGATCGGCAGCGCACGCGATGGCTACACCTACCTGGGGCGCTACTGGGCGAAGCACGGCATCGCCAGCCTCCACGTGCAGCATGTCGGCAGCGACCGCAAGCTGTGGGAAGGCAATCCCTTCACGCTGGTGTCCCGCTTCCAGCACGCGGCGGGCGATGCCGAAGCCATCGATCGCGTCCGCGACCAGCGCTTCGCCCTCGATCGCGTGCTCGTGGGCGAGTGGGGCGCGAGCATCGATCCCGCGCGCATCATCGCGGCCGGGCATTCGTACGGCGCCAACACCACGCTGATGTCCGCCGGCGCGCGGGTGGTGCGCCACGGGCAGACGATCCAGCTACGCGATCCGCGCATCCGTGCGGCGATCGTGATCTCCGCGCCGCCGTTCTATGGCGACCAGGATTTCCGCCCGATCCTGTCGGGCATCACCGTCCCCACGCTGCACGTCACCACGGCCGACGACATCATCCGCATTCCCGGCTTCGGGTCGGGCGTGGACGACCGGCTCAAGGTGTTCGACGCGATCGGTGGCGCGCACAAGGTGCTGGCGGTCTACCGGCATGGCACCCACAACGTGTTCACCGATCATCGGTACTTCGATTCGCGCGAGGTCAGCGAGCAAGTGAAGCGGGCCACCGAATCGCTGTCGCTGGCCTTCATCGACGGCACGTTCGAGGGTTCGCCTGTGGAGCTCGCGCAGTGGCGGGCCAGCCACCGCGCGCTGCTGGCGCGCTACGAGACCCGTTGACTCAGGTCGCCGACCACACGGCGAGTTCGTAGCCGTCGGGATCGGTGAACTGGAAGCGCCGTCCGCCGGGGAAGGCGAAGATCGGCTTCGTGATGCGCCCGCCGGCGGCCTCGACCTTCGCCAGGCTGTCTTCCAGTGCCGTCGAGTACAGCACCACCAGCGCGCCGCCCGGCTGTGGCGTGCCGTGTGCGAAGCCGCCCGTCAGCCGGCCATCGCGGAACTCGCAGTAGTCCGGGCCGTAGTCCTGGAACATCCAGCCGAACGCCCCGCCGTAGAACGCCTTCGACGCGGCGATGGAGGCGACGGTGAACTCGATGTAGTCGATGCGGTGATGCTGTTCGGCGGTGCTCATGGCGGGTGTCCGTGGAAGAGGCCGCCAGTCTGGCGAAGTCCTCGCGGCCTGTCTTGGCGAAATCGGACAATCAGTCCGCGACGCGTGCGATCAGCTGGGTGGGCGTGAGGCCGGTGAGCCGGCGCGTGTCACCGGCCAGTTGGGCGGCGTCGTAGTAGCCCGCGTCGAGCGCGGCTTCCAGAAGGTTGACGCGGTGGTGCCGCCGTCGCAGGAAGCGCTGCAGCCGCAGGATGCGCGCCAGCAGCTTCGGCCCGTAGCCGAACGTCTCATCGCACCGGCGCAGCAGAGTGCGCTCGGTGATGCCGAGGTCGCGCGCCAGGTGCGCGACCGTCTCGGGCCGTGCGCGCGACAGTCGTGCATGCACGACCGACATCGCGTCGCGACGTAGCGGTGTGTCGGTCAGGATCCGGTCGGCGAGCCACGCCGTCGCATCGGCATCGCGCTCCGCCATCCGGTCGGCCAGCGTCGCCAGATGCGGAATGCCGAGATCACGGAGGTCCACGCGCTGGTCGGCGAGCGCGTGCAATGGAACACCCAGCCAACGCGTTGCCGCGCCGGGCGCGAACCTCAGACCCTGCACCCGGCGACCGGGCGCGATGTGGGCGTACTGCGCCCGCGTGTCCGGCCCGGCGATGCTCAGCCGCACGCCGTCCCACAGCAGGTCGACGCAGGCATCGGGCAGTACGAGCGCGGCGCTCGCCTCCGTTCCCTGCACGTAGTCCCAGCGACAGAGCAGCGACTGGCCGGGGGCAAGGTCGTGTTGTCGGTAACGGCCGCTCATGGAGGCAGGGCGTCAGCGTTCGGAATGGCCGCTCTCATCGTAATCGCGGCGCTCGAACAGGTGGGGCTGGATCAGTTCGATGAAGGCGCGCGCCTGCGGCGACAGGAACTTGCCCTTGCGCACCACCACGCCATAGCTGCGCGACGGAAACCATTGCGCCAGCGAGCGCGCGGCCAGCCGGTCGCGGTCGGCGTCGGTCAGGCAGATCGACGCGATGATCGAAATGCCCATGCCCATGCTGACGTACTGCTTGATCACCTCCCAGCCGCCCACTTCCAGCGCGACGGTGTAGGGCACGCGCGCCTGCTGGAACACCAGGTCCACCAGCCGGTAGGTGATCAGCCGTTTCGGCGGCAGGATCAGGCCATGGGGCGAGAGATCCTCCAGCCGCAGGTCGCGCTTCTTCGCCAGCGGATGGTCGGGCGGCGTGATCAGCATCGGCTCGAAGCGATAGACCGGCGCGTAGCTGAGATCGGCGGGCACATCGAGCACGGAGCCCACCGCCAGGTCCACGGCATCCGAGCGCAGCAAGTCGGTGCCGTCGGCGGTGGCGGCGTTGTGCAGGGTCAGCTTCACGTCCGGGTGTTGCTGGCGGAAGTGCTCCACGATCTTCGGCAGCAGGTAGAGGATGGTCGAGCTGTTGGCCGCCACGTTCAGCTCGCCGGCCTCGAGCCCGCTGACCTTTTCCCGGAACGTCGCGTCCAGCCCGTCCAGGCCCGCCACCAGCGGCTGCGCCAGTTCGTACAGCACCTGGCCTTCCCGGCTGGGGGTCAGCCGGCGCCCACTGCGCTCGAACAGGGTGATCCCCAGGTCCCGTTCCAGCGCCTGCAGTTGCAGGGTAATGGCAGGCTGGCTGACGAAAAGCGCTTCCGCGGCCCGTGACACCGACCCCAAACGGACCGTCTGGCAGAAGGCGCGCAGCGGCTTCAACCGGTCGGATTTGTAGGGAAATCGAGGAGTTGGCGCTTCTTTAGAGCTCACGTTCTAACAAATTATAAGGCAGGCTTATTTAATGCATTGACAAAACTGTTTTGTCAAATAATTCGACACGGGAGCACTGTGCATCTCCAGCAAGACGCCAGGAGACGCCCATGTCCGCCACCGCTTTCGCCCTGCCGCCGCGCGATCCGCGCGCCGACCGCCCCACCCCCGGCATCGCCCTGACCGCCAATGTGGCGGGCCAGGACGCCCTGCTGCCGCCCGGCGCGCTGGCCTTGCTCGTCTCGTTGCATCGTGCGATCGAACCGGAGCGTCAGGCCCGGCTGGCGGCCCGTCGGTCGCGACAGGCCTTCTTCGACGCGGGCGGCCTGCCCGACTTCCGCGAGGACACCCGCGGCATCCGCGAGGGCGACTGGGCCGTCGCCCCGGTCCCGGCCGCGCTGCAGGACCGCCGGGTGGAGATCACCGGCCCGGTCGACCCGAAGATGGTCATCAACGCGCTGAACTCGGG
>JACZCZ010124703.1_pt1 | contig 29927 bp, 30 predicted proteins | sample 8641811 | NCBI WGS metagenome assembly JACZCZ01 (sample SAMN15324610, study PRJNA640507) | soil metagenome | isolation source: intercropping peanut in the first line | place: China: Luxin town, Laibin City, Guangxi Province | collected 2019-07-25 | depth 10cm m | reverse complement strand
CGGCAGATCATCAATACCGGCAGATCATCAATACCGGCAGATCATCAATACCGCTCGCGCGCGTAGCGATCCCCATACGCCGGATCGCCGCGCCCAATCTCGCGCTCGATGTCGAGATACGCGTTGGTCACCGGCTCGAAGTAGCGATCGGTTTCGCGATCACCGACGCGTTCGACTTCATCCCGAAGCGAGTGATAGCTGCGCGACACATCCGCGAACTCTTCACGCACATCACGGCGATCGGCGCGATTGCTCATGAGCGTGCGACGGAACTCGCGAGCCTCTTCGGACAGTTCGCGCGCATCCTGGCGCACACGGCTCTGGTCCGCGTTGCGCTCCATGGCGAAGCTGGAGTCTTCCAGGCGCCCTGCCGAACTCGACAGGCTCGGGCCTGTGGTGGCGCATCCGGTGACGCCGGAAAGGGCAATAACGATGGGACCCACCCACCAGTTCAATGACATACGCATGGCGGTCATTCCTCGCTCATCAGTTGATCCAACAATGAGCGAGTCCGCGTGCGGGTTCCCGCTGCGCCTGCAGGTGTTTTGCTACGTCCTGTCGGGTACTGAGTCCCGTTCGAGCGTACGTGCGGCGATCATGTAGTGCACGAACGACCAGACGTTGATGCAGACCATGATGATGAGCGCCCAGCGCAGTCCCTGCGACTTCGCCAGCGCCGCTGTGAGTCCTTCGGCGAGGAAGCGATCGTTCATCGCGTCGCTCAGGATGCCCACCAGCCAGGGGCCGAGGCCGAGGCCGACGAGGTTCACGATCAGCAGCAGCAGCGACGAACCGACAGCACGTTCACGCACTGTTACGAGCCGCTGCATCGTTGCGTAGGAAGGGCCAAGATACATCACGCCGAAGACGAGGCCGATGAACATCGTCGCGATGACCATGTTCTTGTCGCTCAAAGTGTAGGCAAGGATGGCCACGGGCACGTTCAGCAGCGTCGCGATTCCCGGTGTCCACAACTGCCAGCGGACGTCACCGCGCGAGTTCGAAAGCTTGTCTGCCAGGTAGCCGCCGAACCATGTGCCGCCGATGCCGGACACAGCAGACACGATTGCGAGAACGACGCCTGCCTCCGCGACTGTCAATCCATGAGTGCGGATCAGGAACGAGGGATGGAACCCGTTCACGCCATAGCCCACGAATGCATGCAGCGACGCGGCGAGTGCAAGATGCCAGAACGTCGGCTTCGAAAGCACCGAGCGAAGCACATCGAGAAACGGTGGCGGTGCAGGCGCTACAGTCATGCCTTCGGCATAGCCGCGTGGCGGCTCGCGAAGCGTGAGCTTAACGATGAGCGCGAGCACGATGCCGGGTGCGCCGACGACATAGAACGCCATGCGCCAGCCGTACTCCTGCGCCACGAGTGCGCCAACGATGAAGCCGACGAACACGCCGCCATAGATACCCATCGTGTAGATCGCGATGGCTGTGGTGCGACGTTTGCGCTCGAAGTAGTCGCTGATGATCGAATAGGCCGGCGGCGTGCAGCCCGCTTCACCGATGCCAACGGCGACGCGCGCGAGCAGCAACTGCATGAACGATTGGGCACGCCCCGTGATGACGGTGAAGAGGCTCCAGACAAAGAGCGAAATCGAAATGATGTTGACGCGATTGCTGCGGTCGGCGAAGCGTGCGATCGGAATTCCGAGTGTCGAGTAGAGAATCGCGAACGCCAGGCCGCTCAGCAAGCCGAGTTGCGTGTCGGTGAAATGGAATTCCTCGCGGATGGGCTCCATGAGGATGGTGAGGATCTGGCGGTCCACGAAGTTGAGCACGTAGACCAGGAACAGCAGCCAGACCACGTACCAGCGATAGCCGTCACTCGCGTGAAAATTCTGCACTCCGGAAGCGTCCGAAGTCACCGGCGCATTCGTCATTGGTTGTCGATCCCCCGGAGCGGCGAGTCAGTGGCCGGTCATTGTGGCGATCGCATCCCGGATCGCCAAACACTATTTTCGCCAGCGCACATGAACGCCATGCGCCGATACGAGTGCGGTGCACGACGAGACGCGGGTGGTGCGCGATCGGCTCCTGCTCATCGGGGTTAGGATGAAGCGCATCCGCCATGCGGGACACGCGAAGGACACTCCGATGAATCCTGTCGCTTATACAGCACGCAGCGCCTCGACTCTCACTCGCCGGGGCTTCATGAAACTCACGCTCAGCGCCAGCGGCGGACTGTTGTTGAGTCATTGGATGGTCGCCGAGGCGGATGCGACAGCGGCACCGGGTGGGCATGCGATCGGCACGCTGGTCAGGATCGAGCCGGATGGTTCGATCGTCATCGGATCGCGGGCGCCCGAGATCGGCCAGGGCGTGAAGACCTCATTGCCGATGATCCTCGCCGAGGAGATGGACGCCGACTGGTCTCGCGTGAGGGTCGAGCAGTTGCCGCTGGGTATCCTCAAGAAGGACGACGGAACGTTCACCTGGAAGTACGGCCCGCAAGGCGCCGGCGGCAGCACCAGCATTCCCGATGCATGGGGAGATCTGCGTCAGGCGGGTGCGCAAGTGCGTCACGTGCTGCTGCAGGCAGCAGCGGCGCGCTGGCAGACAGATGCAGCGAAGTTGCGGACGAGTTCTGGATTCGTGATTCATCCTGACGGGCGGCGGCTCGGGTACGGCGAGATCGCGGCGGCAGCGGCAGCGCTTCCTCTGGCAGGCGAGTCGCTGAAGCCGAAGGACCCGCGCGAGTATTCGCTCATCGGAACTCGGCAACGGGTGGTCGATGCAGGTGACATCGTCACGGGCCGTGCGCAATACGGTATCGATTCGAGCCTGCCTGGTGCTCTCGTCGCAGTTGTTGCGCGCTGTCCCACATTCGATGGGGAGCTCGTGTCGTTCGATGCGACACAGGCGAAGAAGATTCCCGGTGTGCGAGACGTCGTCGTGCTTGCTGGGCCGAAGCAGGGACAGCCCATCACAGCCAACCTCGCCGTGGGTGTCGCCGTGCTCGCGGACAACACCTGGGCAGCGCTCAAAGGCCGCGAGGCATTGAAGATCGAGTGGACGCCAGGCCCCTTCGCGGGTGAGTCGTCAGCAGCGCTGGATGCTCAATGCACGAAGCTGCTCCAAGGCGAAGGTCGCCGGGTACGCAACGATGGTGATTTCGACGCGGCACGCAAGTCGGCTTCGCGAGTCATCGAAGCGACGTATCGCGTGCCCTTCGTGTCGCATTGTCCGATGGAGCCGCAGAACGCATGCGCTGATGTGCGCAAGGACAGCGTGCTGATCATTGCACCGATGCAGATGCCGGGCGGCGCTTCGCGTGCGGCGTCGCAGATCACCGGGATCGATCGTTCGAAGATCGAAGTGCGCATGACGCGCGTGGGCGGCGGCTTCGGCCGACGATTGACCAATGACTTCGTCGCGGAAGCCGTGCAGCTCTCGAAAACCACGGGCCGGCCCATCAAGCTTCTATGGACGCGCGACGACGATCTGCGTCACGATTTTTACCGGCCGTTCGGACATCACCAGCTGATCGCGACTCTGGATGATCAAGGCGGTGTGAGCGGTTGGGCACATCGGCTCGCAAGCGCATCGAAATACTACCGGCGCGCCGACGTGAAGCCGGAGGATATGTGGACGGCGGAACTCTATCCCGACGATTTTCCCGCACGGCTCGTGCCGAACCTGCGGATGGAATGGCTCGAGGTGCAGTCCGGCATCACGCGGGGTTCGTGGCGCGCGCCAGCGCATACGGCGAATGCGTTCGTCGTGCAAAGCTTTCTGGATGAGATCGCCAGCGCGACGAAGAAGGATCCGCTTGCGTTGCGACTCGCGCTGCTGGGCGAGCCAAGAGAGCTGCCCTATGAACAACACGGCGGCCCTGTGTTCAATCCGGGGCGCCTCGCAACGGTACTGAAGCGTGCGGCGGAACGCATTGGCTGGGGCCGTACGATGCAGCCGGGCAGTGGCCTGGGCATCGCGGGTCATTTCACTTTCGGTGGCTATGCTGCCCATGCGATGCAGGTGCAGGTCGCGAAGGACGGCAGCTATCGTATCGACCGGTGTGTGTGCGCTGTAGACGTCGGTCGCCCGATCAATCGGCTCGGCCTGGAAGCGCAGATGCAGGGCGGAGCGATCGACGGCATCAGCACTGCCCGCCAGCTCGAGATCACCATCGAGGCGGGCCGCGTGCAGCAATCCAACTTCAACGACTATCCATTGCTGCGGATCGCGGATGCGCCGGAAGTCGAAGTCGAGATCATCGACAGCGATCGCGATCCGTCAGGCGCGGGAGAGATGGGGATTCCCACGGCGGCGCCGGCGCTGACGAACGCGCTATTCGCTGCGACCGGCAAGCGCATTCGCAGTCTGCCGATTGGTGTTCGGATCTAGCGTTCGCAGAGGGCGATTCCTGGCTCTCCTAGTCCTGGGTAGCCGGCCGCGACACATGACAATAGACGACCTGCCAGCGGCCGTTGCGTTTCGCCCAGATGTCGGCGAATCGCAGTGTCACCGCGAATGGCTTGCCGCCGCTCACGCCTTTGAGATGGACGAGGCCGCCCATCACAGCGCCATCGCTCCAGACTTTCCCGACGGGTTCCAGGATCTCGAAGGGCTCGATCTTGTAGCCCGGCGTCGTGTAGTCCGCGATGAGGCCCGCCTTGTCCTGAACCGCGCCGCTGCTGTTCACGAGGGTGTAGTCGTCGGCGATCAGTCGTTCCAGCTCGGCACGATTGCCGTTGACCTGCGCTTCATCGTAGTCGTGCACCGCTTTGGCGAGATCGGCGGGCAGGCCGGCAGCGAACGCCGGTGAGAACAGGCAGCAGGCGATGAGAAGGGCGGCGAGTCGAGGCATGTGGAGTCTCCGGAAGAGCAAGATCGGAGCGTAGGGAACGCGCGCTGATGTGTCACGGCGTCGCCTTCTGGCGGGCCGGCCGAACGTGCTGGACGCAGGCTGGGGATGTCAGGGGCTGCTCACTGCCCCCGGCAGGCCCCGGGCCCGCCGAAATTGCCTCCGGCCGGCGAGCTGTGCTATCAAGCCCTCATGACCTGCGCGCGTCGCTATTGGTTCTGGTCCTACTACTACTTTCCGAGATCACTGGCGGAAGGACTGGGTTCGGCCTGAAAAGACGCAAAGTCACCTGAACACCCAAGAAACCGCCAGCCAAAGACTGGCGGTTTTTTTTTGCCACGGTTTTTTGACCCACGCCTCGTTGAAGGGAGCCTGCTGTGAACGTCCGTACCGATGACCTGCGCATTCGCGATATCCGCGAGCTCACTACCCCCGAGGAACTGATGCGCGAGTTCGCCTGCACCGAAGAGGCATCCGCCGCCGTGTCCGCGGGGCGGACCGGAATGCAGCGCATTCTCCATGGTCAGGACGACAGGCTTGCCGTCGTCATCGGGCCCTGCTCGATCCACGACACGGGTGCCGCTCTGGACTACGCCAGGCGGCTGCGCGAACAGCGCGAACGATTCGCGGACACGCTCGAGATCATCATGCGTGTCTATTTCGAGAAGCCGCGCACGACGGTGGGCTGGAAAGGTCTCATCAACGATCCGGATCTCGACGGCAGCTTCAATATCAACAAGGGACTGCGGCTCGCACGTGGCGTGCTCCTGGACATCAACCAGCTCGGCCTGCCGGCGGGTTGTGAGTTCCTCGACATGATCACGCCGCAGTACATCGGTGACCTCGTTGCCTGGGGCGCAATCGGCGCACGGACGACCGAGAGCCAGGTGCATCGCGAACTGGCTTCAGGCGTGTCGTGTCCTGTCGGTTTCAAGAACGGCACGGACGGCAATGTGAAGATCGCGATCGACGCCGTGCAGGCCGCGTCGCATCCGCATCATTTCCTCGCCGTAACCAAACTGGGGCGCAGCGCGATTGCATCGACGTCCGGCAACGCGGACTGCCACGTGATCCTTCGCGGCGGCAAGACGCCGAACTACGACGCAGCGAGTGTCGAAAGTGTCAGCGCGCAGTTGAAAGCGGCCGGACTCGATCAGCGCATCATGGTCGACGTGAGCCACGGCAACAGCAGCAAGCGTCCCGAGAATCAGCCGCTCGTCGCAGCCGACATTGCAGCCCAGATCGCCGGCGGCGAACGTCGCATCGCCGGTGTGATGATCGAGAGTCATCTCAAAGCGGGCCGCCAGGATCTCGTGCCCGGTAAAGCGCTCACCTACGGCCAGAGCGTCACGGACGGATGCATCGACTGGGCTGCTTCCGTGCAAGTGCTGGAAACGCTCGCAAACGCGGTGGCGCAGCGTCGGCAGCTCGACGTCGCCGTGGCGGTGGCCTGAACAATCGCTGAATGCAGCGGCAAGAAGATTCGTTACAGCGATTCAATGCATTGTGAAGGAACCGCGGCCGTCTCGCAGGGTTCGAATGGGTACGTACATTCGATTCCTCGGCAAAGGAGTTCCTTCCATGAAATCGCGCAACGTCGTTCTCGTCACCGCCGTCGCCGCGCTCGGCATGAGCGCGACGTTCGGCGCGGCAGCGGAGTCGACGGCGAAGGCCGCCGAAGCTTCCATTCCTTTTGCAAACCAGGGCGGCATTCGCAACTGGTCCGCGGATCGCGACAAGGGTCTGTGGGTTCAGGACTCCCGAGGCAAGTGGTACTACGCGAAGATGTTCGGCGGCACCTGTCCGGGCCTCAACTTCGCGACGACGCTCGGCTTCGATACGCGCACGATGGGCTCATTCGATCGGTACAGCGCCATCCTCGTGCCGCGCGAAGGCCGGTGTCAGATCGAGAGCCTGATTCCGAGCGATGGGCCGCCGGCGAAGCAGAAGAGAGAAGAGCAGAAGCAGGAACAGGCGGAGCGTTGATTCGCGCATCTAGGATCGCGGCCGCCCGCCCTCCACCACGACAATATCGATCGTCTCCGTCGCCGGATAGAACACGATCTGCGCTTCGCGTCGTTCGAGTTGCCGCATCACGTGCGTGACTTTCTCATCCAGTGAGTACTCTCGTTCCCCGTATTCGGTGCCCTCGCGCAGCACGAACGATTCGATCACGCCGCGCAGCGCATCGGGGGACAGCTCGGTGTGAGGGACTGGGATCGGTTCGGGATTGGACATGGGGCGCGGGGTTCGGTGCAGGAGCGGGGAATCCCTGAGCTGGAAGTCAGCCTCGGGCGAGGGAATTTTGCTCGAAGTCGTGGTCGAATTACGACCATGAAGTCCCCCTTGAAGCCAGTGTTCCTGGCATTTGCCGTTGCGGCCACCCTGCTGGGCGGTCCCCGCGCCCAGGCGCAGCAATGGCGGGGAATTCAGCTCGATCCGCAGGGGCTGATCCGGCCCCACCTGCTGTCGCTCGCCCTCCAGGCCTACGAGCAGCATGCCGATGCGAAGTTTGCCCAGAAGAAGATCGCGATCGTCGATTTTTCGAAACCCTCGTCGGAACGGCGGATGTTCCTGCTCGACCTCTCCTCGGGCCTGGTTTCCGCGTTCCTCGTCGCCCACGGCCGCGGCTCCGATTCGGACCATGATTCGATGGCCGACCGGTTCTCCGACGAGATGGGCTCGCACGCCTCCTCGCTCGGGGCGTACCTGGTCAGTGAGCCGTACCAGGGCTCGCATGGACTCTCCATCCGGCTCGACGGTCTGGACTCGACGAACCGGTCTGCCCGGGATCGCGCTGTTGTCCTGCACTCGCAGTGGTATGTCAGCGACAAGCTGGCCGAGAGCGGCAAGGTCGGTCGCAGCTTTGGCTGTTTCGTCGTCGACCGCGCGGTGATCAGGCAGATCACGCAGCAGCTGGCGAATGGCGGATTCCTGTTCGCCAGCCGCTGAGACGTCACCGCCGCCGAAACCGTACCGTCGTCAGCCGCAGCGAAAGCGCGGTCCACCGTCTCTGCGGATTCCCGCTTTCGCGGCAATGACGGAGTCAGAGAAACATTCCGCCCGACGCCTCGATCCGCTGCGCATTGATCCACCGGCTTTCCGGTGAGAGCAGCGACGCGATCACATCGCCTATATCGTCCGGCAATCCGACGCGGCCCAGCGCCGTGTTCGATGCGACGAACTTGTTCAGTTCCTTGTTATCCCGCACGGCGCCGCCGCCGAAGTCGGTCTCGATCGCTCCCGGCGCCAGCACGTTCACAGCAATGCCTCTGGGGCCCAGCTCCTTCGCGAGATAGCGCGTGAGTACTTCGATTGCGCCCTTCATCGATGCGTAGGCCGAGTACCCGGGCAGCGAGAAACGCGCCAGGCCGGACGACACGTTGAGAATGCGTCCGCCATCGGCAATCAGCGGAAGCAGCTTCTGCGTCAGAAAGAACACACCCTTGAACTGCACGTTCATCAGTTCATCGAACTGTGCTTCAGAGGTCTCGGCGAAAGCCGCGTGTGCGCCGATCCCCGCGTTGTTGACCAGGAAGTCGAAGTGATCGCGCTGCCAGCGGTTGCGCAGCTCAGCTCGCAAAGCGCTAGCGAAGGTACCGAAGCTTGCGGTACTCCCGACATCCAGCGGCAGGGCTACAGCATGCCGGCCCAGCTTCTCGACGGCGGCGACGACGGCTTCGGCTTCTGCGCGATTGCTCCGGTAGGTCAGCACGACATCTGTGCCGTGAGCCGCGAGTTTCACGGCGGCATTGCGGCCCAGACCGCGGCTGCCGCCGGTGATCAAGGCGATCGGGGTGCGGGTGGTCATGGCGTGTCTCCTTGGGGTGTATCTGCCTCGAGAGACAGGCTATTGGTCTTCATGTGGAGGATAAATCGGCGGATACTGAGCGCAGTGTTCATATGAATGAACAATTGGGGCGCTCATGAACCGACTGGATGCCATGCAGATCTTCGTCCGGGTGGCCGAATTGACCAGCTTCACGAAGGCGGCGGACGCCCTGAACCTGCCAAAGGCCAGCGTCTCGACTGCGGTCCAGCAACTCGAGGCGGAGATGGGAACACGGCTGCTTCACCGCACGACGCGCAAGGTGCAGCTCACGCAGGACGGACGAGCCTTCTACGAGCGATGCAAGGATCTGCTCGCCGACATGGATGAGTTACGCGCGATGTTCCAGGGCTCTGAGGCATTGCGCGGCCGGCTGCGCATAGACATGCCGAACGGCTTCGCGAAGCACTTCCTCATCCCGCGATTGCCGGAGTTCCTGCGCGAGCACCCGCAGCTCGAGATCGAGCTGAGCGTCACCGATCGCAAAGTGGACTTGATCCGCGAAGGCTTCGACTGCGTGCTGCGCGTCGGCGCGATCGAGGACCAGAGCCTCATCGCGCGCCCGCTCGGCCAGTTCCGGATCATCAATTGCGTGAGTCCGGCCTACATCGCGAAGCACGGACTGCCGCGCAGCGTCGATGATCTTGGGTCGCATCAACTCATTCACTACGTCGGCACGCTGGGCAGCAAGTCGGCAGGGTTCGAATACTTCGACGGATCTTCGTACCGCAACATCGAGATGCCGGGCGTCATCACGGTAAACAGCGTCGAGGCCTATGAAGCAAGTTGTGTCGCGGGGCTCGGCATCATTCAGGCGCCGGCCGTCGGCATGGAGCGCCTGCTCGCAGAAGGGACGATCGTCGAAGTTCTCCCCGAACTGCGTGCGGAGCCTATGCCGGTGTCGCTGGTGTACGCACATCGCCGCAACTTGTCCCGGCGCGTCCAGGCCTTCATGGCGTGGATCGCGCAGACGCTGCAGCCCCATCTCGATCCGGTCAGTTCGTAGCCTTCCGTGCGTTGGCTGCGATCGCGCGACACCGCGCGGCAGTCGTGTCATCGACCGGGAACATCGACTCGATACGCAGCTCATCGAGCGTGACGTCGCGCGTCGTGCCGAACGTCGTCAGCGTCGAGAAGAAATGCAGTTCGAGGTCGCCTGCGCGAAAGATCGTCGTCAGCAGCGGCAAGGGACTCATGCTGGGCTCGCGCGTGCGCCATCCCGCGGGAACATCCGGATAGGACAGCACTTCATCCAGCAATTCGCGGAGCCTGGCGTCGGAAGGGGAAGCCGCGATCTCGTTGTGGAGATGACGGATCAGGTCGCCGGCCACTTCCTCCCAATTGGCAACGAGCGGCCGCATGTCATCAGGGTCGAACACCTGGCGCAGGATGTTCGAGTGCCTCGGTCCGCCGTCTTTCAGCACGCCGAAGATCGACAGCAATGCGCTGTTGGTCATCTGCACGTCCCAGTAGCGGTTCATCACGAAGGCCGGGTAGGGGTTCTGATGCTCGAGAATGAACTCGAGTGCTCGTCGTACTGGCGCCATGGTCTCTGTGTCGAGTGAGGTCTCGCGATAGGTCGGCGCGTAGCCCGCGGCGATGAGCAGTGCATTGCGTTCGCGCAAAGGCATGTCGAGGACATCCGCGAGTCGCGTGACCATATCGCGGCTCGGTTGTGATTTCCCAGTCTCCACGTAGCTCAGGTGACGCGCCGAAACGTTCGCTTCGAGAGCGAGATCGAGCTGGCTCAGTCGGCGCATGCCGCGCCATTCGCGCAGTAATTTGCCGATGTGAGCCGATGGAGCCGGCGGGGGAGGGGAGCTTTGCATGCCGACGATGATAGTCCCCGCCCGTTGCACATACATAACCTCCGAGGTCATTGCTGGGGCGCAAGGCGGTGACGTCTCATGCCAGCCAGTTTCAACTGGCACGGAGAACTTCGTCATGCATCGCAGGCATTTCTTTCAGGCATCGCTCGGCGCACTCGCGGCCGGTGCCGTTGCCGGCTGCGCTTCAGTCGCTCCGGCGGCTCAGGTCAGCACGAAGGCGCAGCCGGCGACTGACGCCGCTGCGTTTCGTGCGCAACGCCGTTTCCTGAGCACCTCCTTCGGCGAGATCGCGTACAACGAACGGGGCAGCGGACGCGCGGCGCTGTTTCTGCACGGCTTTCCGCTCAACAGCTTTCAGTGGCGAGGTCAGCTGGACAGGCTTTCAGCGCATCGGCGCTGCATCGCGCCGGACTTCATGGGCCTCGGCTACACGAAAGTGGCACCCGGTCGGAGCGTCGCCCCCGATGCACAGGTGGAGATGCTGGCCGAGCTGCTCGACAGACTCTCGGTCACCGACGTGGATCTGGTCGCCAACGATAGTGGCGGCGCAGTCGCGCAGCTCTTCGTACTGAAGTATCCGAATCGCGTGCGCACCCTGTTGCTCACGAACTGCGACGTAGAGCCGGACAGCCCGCCGCCCGCACTGAAGCCCGTGCTCGATCTGGCACGCGAGGGCAAGTTTGCCGATGCATGGCTCGCTCCGTGGGTGGCGGACAAAAAGCTCGCGCGTTCCTCGGAAGGACTCGGCGGAATGACATTTACCTTCCGCAGCAATCCCACGGACGAAGCGATCGACTACTACCTGGGACCGCTCGTGAGTTCGGCCGAGAGCAAAGCCCGGATGCACGCCTATGCGATGGGACTCGACCCGAATCCGCTCGCCGGTATCGAAGCGAAGCTGCGCAAGTGCAACGTGCCGACGCGCATTCTCTGGGGCACCGGCGACGATATCTTCTCAGCCGAAAGCCCGGGCTATCTCGATCGACTCCTGCCGAACTCGCGCGGCGTCCGTCACATCGAGGGCGCGAAGCTCTTCTGGCCGGAGGAGTTTCCGGATGTCATTGCGGAAGAGGCGCGGGCGCTCTGGGAGGTGTGACGGAGCTGATACGCGCAGTCATCCCCGCGCAGGCGGGGGTGACGAACCAAAGTCACTCGCTTTCGCGTGGGTGGCGGAGGTCCGTCATTCAAACCCAGACATCATTCCTCGCAGTCAGCTCGCCGCCGGCGTCACCGGTGTTAACGACACCGCGCGGCTCGACGAGCATCATCCTGCATTCGCGTTCGGCGACAGGCTGATGCTCGACGCCCTTCGGTACGACATACATCTCGCCGGGCCGCAGCAGAACTTCGCCGTCGCGCAATCGCAGCGTCAGCTCGCCATCGATGACGATGAAGACCTCGTCGGTGTCATCGTGCCGGTGCCAGACGAACTCGCCCTGAACTTTCACCAGCTTGAACTGGTAGTCGTTCATTTCCGCGATGACGCGCGGACTCCAGTGCTCGGTGAAGCGCGAAAACTTGTCGGCGAAGTTGATGCTCTGGTGAATCATGATGCCTCCGTTCCTGGCGCGATCAGAATGCTCGCGCCAGCGATGGATGTGCAGCGTCAGAGTCGTCCATTTGTTCCAGTACAGTTCGCGGTCAGTCCCGATCCGAGCCAGTCAGCGCCCGCGCGAAGAAGACAGGGCGTTTGCGATTCGCCAGCCTGTACAGCTGGGCAGGGCGATTGGCCCCCGCGCGCTGACGCGGCACTTCCTCGAGCAGATCGGAAGCCAGGATTCGCGTCCGAAAAGCTTTCTTCTCCAGTGTCCGATCGAGCGCGATCTCATATACCCGCTGGAGTTCGGTAAGCGTGAACTCCTGCGGCATCAGAAATGCTGGCAGGGAGGTATAGGCCACCTTGTTGCGCAGCCGTTGAACGGCTGCCTCGAGCAGTTGCGCGTGGTCGAACGCCAGCTTTTCACGAACCCGCAAACCGCTCACGATCTGCCATCGGACTTCGCTGGCGTTGCCGCCGGGAATCAGTTCGAGATCATCGGATCCGATCAATGCGAAGTAGAGGTGTGTGACCGACCAGCCTCGTGGATCGCGATCCGCACTGCCCCATGCGCCCACCTGTTCGAGATACGGGGCCGGCACACCGGTCTTCTCCCTGAGCTTGCGGCGAGCGCAGGCCTGGAGATCCTGGTCCTGCGTCACATCGATGATTCCGCCGGGCAGTGCCCATTCATTGGGATGCGGCTCGCCATTCGAGGATGGCCGCCGGACGAGGAGGACGTGTAGCGCCTCCTCGTGGATGGAGAAGATTGCCAGGTCGACCGTTGAGAGCGGGCGCGGGAACGAATCAGGGCGGCTTTGCATCGGCCAGTCCTTCGCTGTTCGACTGTTTGACAGTCTAACTTAGTTGGTGGTACTGTGCCACTTACTTAGTGGCAAAGGGACAATAAGTAAAAGGCGGGACGCATCATGCAGTACGACTACCTGGTCTTCATCGGGCGGTTCGAGCCCCTTCACAATGGCCATCAGGCCGTGATCAGCCGGGCGCTGAAGCTCGCGCACCGCGTCATCGTTCTCATCGGTTCAGCCGGGAAGCCCCGGACGATCCGCAACCCGTGGAACGCGCGGGAACGGGAAGTCATGATCCGTTCGGTTTTTCCGGAGGAGTCGGATCGATTGATCGTCAGGCCTCTCCAGGATCATCTCTACAACGATGCGCTGTGGGTCAGCGAGGTTCAGAAGACGGTCAGCGACGTCAGTCGCGAAGCGGGCCCGGATGTGCGCATTGGCCTCATCGGTCACCACAAGGATCGCTCCAGCAGCTATCTGGAGATGTTCCCCCAGTGGCCTCTCGTGCACGCACCGAACGTTGCGGGCACATCGGCAAGCGACCTGCGCGACTATCTGTTCGCGGACGCGTCCATCGATGTCGGCAAGGACCTTTTGTTGCAGGCAGCAATGCCGTCATCGGTTTTCGCGATGTTGCGAGGATTCCGCGAGGGACCGCACTTCGCTCAGCTCGTCCGGGAGTACAAGTTCATCAAGGACTATCGGGCGCGCTGGGCGGGTACCCCTTATCCGCCAACCTTTGTCACGGTCGACGCGGTCGTCATTCACTCAGGCCACGTGCTGCTCGTGCAGCGCGCCGGTGAGCCAGGGAGAAACCTGTGGGCATTACCTGGCGGATTCGTCGATGGCGCCGAGACGCTGCAGACCGCTGTCGTGCGTGAGCTCCGGGAAGAGACCTCGTTGCAGATCGCCGATCCGCTGCTCAAGAGCGCGCTGAGAAACCGGGAGGTCTTCGATCATCCCGACCGATCACTACGCGGCCGCACGATCACCCACGCATTCCACTTCGACTTTCCCGCGGGCGAACTGCCAGCGGTCCGCGGCGGCGACGACGCCGGCCAGGCCCGGTGGGTGCCCATCAGCGAAGCGATGGAAATGGATGAACAGTTCTACGACGACCACTTCCACATTCTCGAACACTTCCTCGGTCGCGCCTGAAGCGCTATCGCGAGACTCACTTCAAGGGAGCGACATCATGTCGATCAATCAGATCCTCAACACCGATTCCTACAAGATCTCTCACTGGGTCCAGTATCCGCCCGGAACGCAGGCGATGTTCTCGTATATCGAGTCCCGTGGCGGGGTCTACGACCGGACGGTGTTCTTCGGGCTGCAGGCGATCATCAAGGAGTATCTCCTGCGGCCGGTCACTTCGAGCGACATCGCGGAAGCGCGTGAGATCCTCGCTGCTCATGGCGAGCCGTTCAACGAGGCGGGCTGGAAGTACATCGTCCAGAAGCATGGAGGCCGGATGCCGGTGCACATTCGCGCCGTCCCGGAGGGATCCGTGGTTCCGGTGTCCAATGCGCTCGTGACAGTCGAGTCCACGGATCCGAATTGCTTCTGGATCGCCTCGTATCTGGAAACGGCTCTGCTGCGCGTGTGGTATCCGACGACCGTGGCGACGATCAGCTGGCACATCAAGAAACTGATCCGGCGCTTTCTGAACGAGACCAGCGACGATGCAGAAGGTCAGCTGCCATTCAAGCTGCATGATTTCGGCGCTCGCGGCGTGTCGAGTCACGAATCCGCGCAGCTCGGCGGCCTGGCGCACCTGGTCAATTTCAAAGGAACAGACACACTCGCGGCACTCATCGCGGGCCGGAAGTATTACTCCGAACCGATGGCCGGCTTCTCGATTCCCGCAGCCGAGCACTCGACGATCACTGCGTGGGGACGCGAGCGCGAGGTCGACGCGTATCGCAACATGATTGCGCAGTACGGCAAGCCGGGTGCCATCTTCGCCTGTGTGTCCGATTCCTATGACGTGTACTCGGCAATCGAGAATCTCTGGGGTTCGCGTCTGAAGCAGCAGGTGATCGACTCCGGCGCAACGCTGGTCGTGCGGCCCGATTCGGGCAATCCGCCGGAAGTCGTCGAAAAGTGCGCGGTGCTGCTCGATGGCGCTTATGGCAGCACCGTCAACAGCAGGGGATTCAAAGTGCTGAATCACGTCCGGCTGATCCAGGGCGACGGCGTCAATCCCGCCAGCATCAAGCAGATCCTCGAACGCCTGAAGGCGCGAGGTTTCGCCGCGGACAACATTGCGTTCGGCATGGGCGGTGCGCTGCTGCAGCAACTGAATCGCGATACGCAGAAGTTCGCAATGAAGTGCTCGGCCGTCCGCGTCGAGGGGGAATGGCGGGATGTCTACAAGGATCCCGTCACCGATCCGGGCAAGGTGTCGAAGAAGGGCCGGCTCGATCTCGTGCGGGACCCGACGACCCGCGAGTATCTGACGTATCCGCTCGATGGCCACGCACCGCTCGCGTCCAGCGAGATGGTCGATGTCTTCCGCGATGGCGAGTTGCTGCGGGACTGGACGCTGGAGGACGTGAGAAGAAAGAGCGAGGAGTGAGCGTTACAAGCGGCGATGGGGGGAGGGAACGGCCACCAAGGCTGTGACTTTGAGTCGCGGTGGAGTGAGGCGCTGAGGGCTCGAAGAGCACGAACGATTCCGAGACTCGATCCGTGCAGCGAGATGAGGAACGACCTGCGCGCCCAGTTGGCTCAGCAGTTCGCAATCCCCTGACGACAGATCGAGCAGGTCGACATCGGCAATGTCGATGCGCTCCCATACAGCCAGAAACGCACCGTCCGGCTCGACATTCGAACCGAAACGACCCAGCAGTTCCTTGCGGCTATCCGTGGCCGCGCGCTCGTCGTCCGGCACTTGTGAAGGCAGCGCGGGACTCACCAGCCGGATGCGCATCGAAGCTATCTGTGTCGAAGCGTTCGGCAGATGCACGATGTCACAATGCTGCGGTTCGACGCGAGTGCTCGGATGCGCTCCCAGCACGACGAGCAGTTGTCGCACTCTGAGTTCGAGCGTGGCGCAATCGTACAGGGTCAGTTGCCCGCGATAGTCGAAGCGGATCTCCTGCGTGCGCCAGATGGCGCTGTGCACATCGGGCAGGGCGAACGCAGTGCCCGCGTGGGACAGCAACAGGATGAACGCGGCACTCCCCCGAATGACGCGCCTTGGATTCGGCTGGATCATTGTCTTGGTCTTCAATCGAAAGCTGTGCGCACCGGGAACGACCACGAATCGTTCGTCGGTGCGATGCAGGCACGCCGCTGTACCTCACGATATGCATTGTGCGCTTCCCGATCGCTGTCGGCAGCAGCAGATCGTCACGATTGCGAGAAGTACAGATAGCGGAGAACGCGGGCCAGGCGAGCGCCGCACCGCTTTGGGTCACGGCAGGTGAAGCCGTGGGGTCAGGCAGGCTGCGTCACACCCTCGCGGACGCCGGTCGAATCGCGAGTCACGACACGATGGACGATCCAGGCGGCGCCGGTCATCGCGCTCGAGATGCCGAGCATGATCCATTCGATGCGGCTGGTGGGCGCAGCGATCACCCTGGGCAGATGAAGGAGCAGCACGAAGCACGCAAACATTCCCGTCAACAGCAGCGAGGCGAGTCGGGTCGCGACGCCAGAAGTCAGACTGAGACCCGCAGCGAGATGTCCGCAGCCGGTGAGGTAAACCCAGAACAGCGGTGCCGGCAGCCACGCCGGGATCATCGTCGCGGAGAAATCGTCGTAGACGAAATGCGCCGTGCCGAAGACGAGCAGGCAGGCGCCGAAAATTCGCGTGCTCCATGCAGCCCGCGAATAGGCGGCGTCGATCAATGCAAGGGATGCGATACCGCCCATCGCAAGTGCTGTGAGTTCCGCGACCCCATTCCATGTGCCCACATCCAGCGGAGCGCGCAGGGTGCGAGGAAAGTGCAGCAAGAGGGCCCAGAGTCCGTAGAACGTACCCAGGTACGCCGACGCTTTGACAGACGCACGCATCGGCAGCAGGGTGAGGACGCCTCCGGCGATGAGAATCGCGGCGCTCAGGTAGGCAAGAGGTGCGCGCATCGGCACCCATTCCGGAACGGGTTGCCATTGCATCGCGAAGTCGCCCGTCACCAGGCCGACGAATCCGAGTATCAGTGCGCCGAGTCCGTAAACGACTGTGGTGGTGTTCATGTGCGCGCTCGCAGTGAAGGCGCGCGACTTGTAGCGCGGAGATCCGCGCACCGGCAATGGCAGCCGGGCGATATCGCGATCAATGCGCCCATTGCGTCCGGCCGTTCGTGCTGCGGCGGCCGGTGATGCTGTGTCGGATTACTGCGAGCGCTTCGGCGTCAATCGCCACAGCGAATTCTCGACGTCGGAGCTCACATAGATCGTGCCGTTCGCGCCGACAGCGATGCCCGCCGCCATCGTGGGATTGTTTGCGCCGCCCACGGGCAGATCGGTTGCAATGACGCGTCGCTCGCCCGACGAGGCATCGATGCGGACGAGCTGTCGCGCGTCCATCTCGATCGTCAGCAGATCGTTACGCGACACCGCCGCGAGTCCGCGCGGATGCCGCAGGTCCCTGGCGACGACGGTCATCTCGTTCGTGCGCAGATCGATCCGCGAAATTTCGCCAGTGCCTGCGTCGACCGCATAGGCCACTTCATCGTCGCCCAAGGTGAAGCCCGTCAGGTTCTTCAATCCGCTGACGATGATCCTGCCGTTGATGTCGCTGCCGCTCAGGCGCATGAGATTGCCGTCCGCGAGCGCGACGAGCAGTTCGTTGCCGACGGCGACGGCGCCGAGGACCCCGCGTAGTGACCACGATGCCACGAGGCGATGGCCGGGCCGATCGAACTTCTGCACGGTGCCATCGTAGTTGACCACGATGACGCTGGAGTCACTGGCGGAGACCGCGATCGGATAGTGAATGGGCGAACCCTTCGCATGCGCGCGGGCGATGTCGGCAACTTTGCCTGTCGCGCCATCGACGCTGCGGAATGCGAATACATCCGCGACATAGATCGTATCCGGCTTGCCGCGCGCGGCAGCGATGGAAAGCGGGATCGCGAGATTGCCCTTCACCAGCTGGCGCGCACTGCCGTTGACCGGGTCGATTTCCTGGATGCCGTTGTCCGCCATGTTCGACACGAAGATCCGATCCTTCGAGTCGATGGCAAGGTTGTCGAGCGACGTTGCGAGTCGGGCGACGACCTTCTTCGCTCCGCTTTCGATGCTGACGCGCACGACTTCGCCCAGCGCCGTGTCGAGAACATACAAGTTGCCTTTGGAATCGAAGTTGGCGGCTGCGGGCGTTTCGAAGCCGTCGGCGATGACTTGCATGGCGCCGCTGTCCGGATCGATGCGGACGACCTGCTTCTTGAACCACAGCGGTCCGTACAGCATGCCGTCGGCGCCGATGTCGAAGCCGTTGAAACCACCCGGATCCTTCACGATGCTTCGGGGCGGCTTCACCCCCGCGGGATCGAGCTCCCACACACCGTCGCCGCCGAAGACCTGGCCGGCAAACAGGCGCCCGTCCTGGCGCACGTTGATCGAGTTGATGCTCGTGAGTTTCGCGATCTGACGCGCAGGCTCATTGCCTTTACGGGCGTAGACGATGCCCTGCTCGATGGCTGTCCAGACGAGCGTGCCGTCCGCGAGGAAGACGAGGTCGTCGGCCATGCCTTGAGGGGGCTCGACGACCGTTTCGACGGCGCCTGTCTTGGTGTCGACGCGATAGATTCGCTGGCCGACGACGCTGCCCGCGTACAGCCCGTCGTTGCGATCGAAAGTCAGACCGTGGATGCCATGGAAGGCAGAACCAGAGACGATCCGCTCGATGGTGTGGGTTTCGCTTCTGGGGTCTGCCTGCGTCGAACCAGCCCAAATGAGGCAAGACGTGACCAGCGCAACCGGCGAGATGCCGGTGAGGTATCGACGAAGCATCTTGTTGTTCCTTCATCCCCCGGACGGGGACGAAGGATGAGGGGCGCGACGGCAGCCGGCAACTGCGGCAAGTCGCGTGGGAAGCCTAGCGATCCGTCGCTGCTGTCCAGCCGTTGGTCCAGCCCGCTTCGCGGGCGGATTTCATGCCGCGGCTGTCCTTGCGAAATTCCCACCGCTGCGAGGGAGCGATGGGGATCCAGACTTCAACTTCGCCGTTCGCAGTGAGCGGATCAAATGTCGGGCCGTAGCGCTCGAACTGCGTGCCGACCGGTTCATACCCCGAATCGGGAAGCCAGCTATCGCGAATCTCGGTCCAGGTCTGCGGCAAGGCAGCGATGGAGGCCGGGCGAAAGATTGCGCAGTTCTGCATGGGAATGCACAGCAGCGTGAAGTTGCGGGGAATGGAGGAGAACTCGGTGACTTCGACCGCGCAGAGATATTCCATCTCGCCGGGACGGTCGGTGTTGTAGCGCACTCCGTATGAGGCGTCGCCGGTCTGGTCGACGACCCGCCCCATGTGGGCAGCGAATCGCCGCCACAGTTCGGGCACGGCGCGCGAGCAATCCGCGACGCAGAAGCGGTCGCTCAACCCCGCAAGCAGCATTCGATCATTTCGGGCGTGGCGCGTGGGTAGCACGACGCGGATGCCTTTATCGACCGATGCGTTCATCTGCGGGCCTCGCTGACTACTATTCGCTTCGTCGCCGTCTCGTACTCGCTGCGAGTGACGAAACCATCGCCATCGACGTCGCTCTCCACGAAGATGTTCAGGAGATGCCGGTTGTAGCCGGCTTCGGTGCGACTCAATCGATCGTCATTGTTCCGATCGAGCTGCTCGAATGCCGGTGCGGCAGTTGCGATGCGCTCCTGTGCGATGCCGACGGAAGCCACCGTGCACAGCGCGAGTCCCGCACAGCCGACGATCCATTGCGCCCTGCACGCAATCGATGAACCCATTTGCCTCGTCCCCTTGCCAGAAAGTCCGCCCCGAAGGCGCTTTGTGATGGTCCGGATCGTAGGGACGCCACAGGACAGAATCTGTCGCGGGTTTGTAAACGATCGCATCGAATCAGCCCCAGAAGTCGGTTCCGCCGCGAAAATCCGCTGAGAAACAGCGCCGTACATTTGGGTTACAAAAGGGCACAACGCTGTTGGCCGGGCTGCGGTTGACGCGCGTCCAGCTGGCCGGTGCGCTGGCTCCTCCCCCGCCCTGAGCTGTCGCTGTAACGGAACCCCGTCGCGGCGGGCGCGTTCCCCTGTTGTTCTTCGGTGGCATCAGGGGATTCGCAGCATGAAAGTCTTGGTCTGGATCGGCCTCGCGATGGTCGTCGCGTGGGGCATTCTGTGGCTGGGTATCAAGATGGCGATCGGCGCCGTGCATGTGCTGCTGATCCTGGGCTTGATCGCGATTGCCTGGGGCCTCTTCGGGCGCGCCGGCACGAATCCCTGATCTGCCGTTCGACGTTCCGTGGCCGGCGCAGAGCCGCAATCGGTCGTGCAGGCCCGCCGCCATGCGAGGGCGAGCGGTCTGCTTTACGTCTGTGACACCGAGCCCGGGATTTCCCGAAGGCGTTCCGGCACGGGCTTTCGCTATCTCGGTCCGAATCGCAGGGTCGTCCATGCGGAGCGCACCCTGGAACGCATTCGCAAGCTAGCCATTCCACCCGCCTATACGGATGTCTGGATCTGCACCGAAGCTCGTGGTCATCTGCAGGCGACCGGTCGCGACGCGCGACGCCGCAAGCAGTATCGCTATCACGCACTTTGGCGCGAGACGCGAGACAACGGCAAGTTCTCGCGCATGATCGAGTTCGGCGAGAGGCTGCCGCGATTGCGCCGCCGGCTCAAACACGATCGCGCGCTGCCCGGTTTGCCGAAGAACAAGGTGCTCGCCGTAGTCGTCACACTGCTCGAAGAAACGCTGGTGCGTGTCGGCAATGAAGAGTACGCGCGTACCAACGGCTCATTCGGCCTGACGACGTTGCGCGCCAGGCACGTGAAATTCCTGCGTGACGGGCGTGCATCGTTCAACTTTCGCGGCAAGGGCGGCAAGTTGCACGAGATCGTGCTCGACAATCGTCGGCTCGCGGCAATCATCAGAAAGATTCAGCAGTTGCCCGGGCAGCTGCTGTTTCAATACATCGACGACGAAGGAAGGCGTCAGCCCGTCGACTCGGGAATGGTGAACGAGTACTTGCGCGAGGCCATGGCCGACAGCGGCGAGGGGTTCACAGCGAAGGATTTCCGCACCTGGGGAGCGACCGTGCGCGCCATCGCGCATCTGTCGTGTGAGCCGCGTGATGAGGTCGTGAGCGAGGCCGCATTCAATCGCTGCGTTGCTGCAACGGCCAGGCACGTTGCTGAAGCGCTCGGTAACACACCCGCGGTCTGTCGCAAGTCGTATATCAATCCCGCGGTATTCGCCGCGTGGCGCGGCGGCACGGTCGATGCGCTCGTGCCGCACACATCCCTGAACCCGCGACAGATGGAGAAGATCGCGCTGAAGATTCTGCGGCGGCAGGATTCCAGGCGGTGAGCGATGAGCTGTGAGCAGTGAGCCAGAAGCGTCCGCGGGCTCTGGCTCACTGCTCGTCCCTCATTGCCTCTTCAATTCGCCCGATAGAAGAACTGCTCGCGCACGATCTTGTCGTTCGCGACTTCATACACGCAGATTTCCGTCATCGAGCGTCGGCCGCCTTCCTTGTACGTGGCGTCGAGTCCCATGACGATGCTGAAGAACCCGTCAGCCACCACGGGCTCGCTGACCGTGACGGTGTGGACCTCGGTCAGTGTCGCGTCGAAGTCGCGACCCTTCTGGCGGATCGCATCCATGCCGACTGCTTCTGCGTTCGGTACGCCTTCCATCTCGATGCTGCGCGCGGTGTCGGCGAACAGCTCGTTCTGGGCGACGTCGAATTTTCCCTGGCGACAAAGCTCGACGAGGCGGTGCGCAACGCTTTCGGTGCTCATGATGATCTCCTGGCGAATCTTCTGGTTGGGGAGCGGGAGGGATGTTCGCGCCAATCGCTGACAGCCCATGTCAGGGATCGCATGCGGCTGGCAGATTTTCGCCAGAAGGGTCTCGGCGGCGTGTCGTCGGCACGAGTTTCAGTCCTGTGTTACAGGTCGATGACATCGATCCGTGCCGGAACCGCATGCGAACTATTGGCAGCGTATGCGGGGCGGGCGATCATCACGCCCATGCACAAAAGAACATCAGCTGCTCCAGCGTACCGCCTCTGCCTGGTTCTCTCGTTCGCGCTGCTTGCGTCCTGCGCATCGCAGGTCGAGAAGCCCGTGCAAGGAGAAGTTTCGGTCAAGCTCATCGCGTTCAATGACTTCCACGGCAACATCAATCCGCCGCGTTCGCCCACGCGAATTCCCGATCCCACGTCACCCGACAAGCCGTTCGAACTTCCAACCGGGGGTGTCGAATATGTCAGTACGCTGATCGCCGAGCTGAAGGCGAAGAATCCGTTGCACGCAGTCGTGGGCGCGGGCGATCTCATCGGCGGTTCACCCCTGGTATCGGCGCTGTTTCATCACGAGCCCGCGATCGAGGCGCTGAGCAAAGCGGGGCTCGAGTTCACGTCTGTGGGCAACCACGAGTTCGATGCCGGCAAGGTCGAGCTGCTGCGCATGCAGAACGGCGGGTGCTTCGCGGGCAGCGGTCGGGATACGTGCCGCAACGGAAGGTTCGCGGGCGCGCAGTTCCAGTACCTGGCGGCGAACGTCATCGATCAGGCCACCGGACGTTCGCTCTTCCCGCCGTATGCCATCAAGGAGTTCAAGGCGCCGAACGGCGTGTCGTTCCAGGTCGCATTCATAGGCCTGGTGCTCGAAGACACGGCCAGTCTCGTGGTCGCGTCCGGCGTCGCGGGTCTGGAGTTCACCGATGAGGCGGATGCCGCCAATGCGCTCGTTCCCGAGCTGCGCTCGAAAGGGATCGAAGCAATCGTCGTGCTCATCCACGAAGGGGGTCTCACGGCTCAGAAGGTCTTCGACGATCCGACGTGTCCCGAATTCACGGGGGCGATACGTGACATCGTGCGGCGCTTCGATCCTGCAGTCGACGTCGTGGTCAGCGGGCACACGCATCGTCCCTACATCTGTCACGATAGCGGACGACTGGTTACGAGCGCTGGTGCGGAGGGCCGCATCATCACCGACATCGACCTGACGATCGATACGGCGACGAAGGACATAGTGCGATCGCAGGCCGCGCAGCTGGCCGTCGTGAACGACACGGTGCCGAATCCATTGCCGGCGCGGTATCCGACGCTGGCGAAGGATCCGAAGCTCACCCCGCTCGTTACGTTCTACAACGATCAGGCCGCGCCGCTGGCGCAGCGCGAGGTCGCCAGGATTTCCGCGGACATCGTTCGGGCGCCAGCTACAACGGGTGAGTCCGCGCTGGGTGACTTCATCGCGGATGCGCAACTCACTGCGACGCAAGCGCCAGAAGCGGGCGGCGCGCAGATCGCGTTCATGAATCGCGGCGGGATGCGCGCGGATCTGCGCGCAGACAAAGGCTACGTCACCTACAGCGATGTGTTTTCCGTGCATCCGTTCAACAACGGCCTCATCACACTGACACTGACCGGCGAGCAGATCGACGAGGTGCTGGAGCTGCAATGGGGCCCGGCGGACACGATGCTGCAGGTGTCGTCGGGGTTCAGCTACGAATGGGACGGTCGCAAGCCGGTCGGCCAACGTGTCGACTTCGCAAGCATCAGTCTGAACGGCCAGCCCCTCGAGGCCTCGAAGTCGTATCGAGTGACGGTGAACGAATTCCTTGCGATGGGCGGTGACAACTTCAAAGTGCTGGCGAAGGCCCCTGATCGGGTGCGCGGCATCATGGATGTGGAAGCGCTCGAGCGGTATCTCACGGCGCGATCGCCAGTTTCGCCGCCCGCGTTGGCTCGCATTCGTCGCGTCGACGCAGGGTCGGCGGCGCCCGGGTCGCACTAGCCCGGGTCGCACCAGGGCGAATCGGGATAAAGAGTCTTCACGGGAGTCACGAGAGCACACACGGGGACACAGGGGCGACGGACTCGTGCATCCCCGTGTCCCGCGTGGAATTCTCTTTATTGCCAGTACGGCTTCGCCTTGTAGTACGCGTACGTCTGATCGCGATAGCCGAGGCCGTCGTTCTTCGTCAGCTCTTCGATCGAATCCGCGGGAGCCGCTTTGAGCTGTTCCTTCGTCAGATTCACGACATAGCTGTCTTCGCTCTTGTCGTAGTTCAGCGTGCTCCACGGAACGGGGTGGAATTTCTCGCCGATACCGAGCACGCCGCCGAAGCCCACGATTGCGAACATGATCTGGTTCGACTGCTTGTCGAGCACGATGTCTTCGACCTCGCCGAGCTTGTGACCGCTCGGGTCCTTGACATTGGTCCCGATCACTTTCTTCGCGCGAATAGCGCTCGTATGGCCCGTTGCAGTAGGCATGAATGGATCTCCTTGGTGATGGAACGTCGAGGTGACGTTCGACAGGAATTCAATGCGAATGCCGTGCGGAGGTTCCATGCGCTTTCACGGCGCGCAGCGCGTCGTCTTTTTTCTTGCGGACGGAGAGCAAAGACCCGCCATCACGCTCGACGCGCTGCGCAAGCGATCAGAGCAGTCGCACGAAGAGGAGCATCGCATTCGACGCGAAAGGCATCGCGCTCGTCGTCGGTGCAGCATGCGACCAGCGAAGTCCGTGGCCTTCGTCGAGAGCCATGTCGCCCACCAGCCAGCGACCTGCGTTTGCGTAGATCAATCCCTGCGCGCCCAGTGTGAGTGACGCGCCTTCGCGCAGCACGCTGAGTTCCGCGCGCAGCGGTCGCCGCGTCATCAGATTGAAATCTCTCGAGACGCCGCCGACCAGGGAAGCCTCGATCGAGGCCTCGCCCGGAAACGAGAAAGGAACGCCCGGCTCGACCAGGCGGTGATCCACGCTGCCCTCCGGCGATCGCAGGTGCATGCCTGCGCCCGACAGCAGAACGATCGTGCGGTCGATTCCGGGGAAGCGGGAGAAGGGGCCGCTGGCGGCAACCGTCGCAATGCTGACCCGCCACTCGAAGTCCGCCAGCGTTGCGCCAGGCGGCGAACACATCAGTTCCAGCGTAGTGCCGCCGCCGTTCTTCCAGGGCGTGGACGGGATTGTCGCAGTGTCGAATCTATCGAACATGGATGCGCAGATACCGAGGGTAGGAACGGGCGGCGGGTCCGATGCATTATCGCCTGCCCAACCGCCGGAGGAGCCTCATGCCGACCAGGTCCGCACCCGCCCCAGCGCCGCGAGCCAGCGATTTTCAGGTGAGTCTCCGGGTACGCCATCCCGATATCGATCCGAAGCAGATTACCCGGCAGCTCGGGCTTCAGCCCGATCATGCCTGGGCGAAGGGCGATGCCCGCAGATCGGAGACCGGCCAAACGCTGGGCGGGATACGTCGCGATTCCTATTGGTCGGCCACCTTTCCGGATCCCGCTCTCTACGAGCGGACTTTTGGCGAGGATGCCGAGCCCGGTACCGTGCAGCATTCCCTGGCGAGCGCCGCCGCGGCCGACGTCGGAATGTTCCTCGCGCTGCAGTTGCTGCACCTGAAGCGTCAGCGAGAGCTGCTGGTGAAGCTGAGCAGCGAGGGGGATGTCGCGTTCGTCATCTCGATGACGGCAGAGTCGGGATCGACGCTGCGGCTCGAGCCCGCGCTGATGCGCCAGCTCACCGACCTCGGCTTGCGACTCGAATTCGAGTTCGAATGAGGCCACCAAAAGTTTGGCCGCCAGGGGTTGCCCCCTGACGGCCATGTGACGGTCGACGACGGTCGGTCTCAGTTCGTTTTCGCGACCTTCGCGCCGCTCTGGTCGACGTACTTGTAGGTCACCGAACCGAAGAACATCTCATCCCAGCTCTGCTGGCCCCACGGCACTTCCCGCGACGGATCCGGGTTCGCCTTGTTCTGCTTCGAGTTGTCGAAAGCACCCACGGCGCGGATCTTCGTGCCGGCCGGCACGAACTTCGGTTCCGTCAGCTCGTAGTCGAGCTGCCAGTTGTAGTTGTAGTGCGCGATGTTCAGCAGCTCCTCGGTCGTGCCGTCCGGATAGTCGGCATAGAAGCGCATGCGCTTACCGCGGAAATGCATGTGCGGCAGCATGCTGTAGATGTGCGCGTCCTTCTTGATCGTGATGGTCTGCTGCATCTCGTGATCGGCCGCGTAGGGCGGGATCGGAGTCCAGCCACGCGTGAAGATGCACGCGCACTGATTCGACATGCGTTCGGCTGGCACTTCGTTATCGTCGTAGAACCACAAGCCGATTTCACTCGCATCCGTCGTGGCTTTGCCGTTGGTGGTGTAGTGCAGCTGCAGCGCGAGCGTCGAGCCCTTCTTCAGCAGGCCGCCCGTGTTCGGCGGTTCGTGCTGAGGCTGCGCGCCCGGAATGTACGCAGTGATGCGTGCGGCATTCGGGTCGCCGCCGCCCAGGAATCCGCCCTCCTGCTTCGCGCCCGGCGGCAGCAAGCTGTTCAGCGTGTGGTGCAGCACGGTGCGATCGCCAGCGATGTACTGGCTCGCCTTCACGTAGCGATCGCGATCCATGCCTTCGATCGGCACGGCGACGCGGATGTAGTCGAGCACGCCGGTGGCCGGAATGTCCTGCGGCGGGACCTTGATGACCAGGTCAGGTTCGCCATAGGCCCACTTCGTTGCCGGCCACTGCAGCTGCGTCAGCGGATCGACATCGCCGTCCTTCTCCGCGCCGGCTTCGATCCAGTGAATGAGCTTCTGCTGCTCTTCGCTCGAGAGCGTGTACGTTTCCTTGAAATGCCCGATGACCGGATCGATCTGGCCCGGCGGCATGCGCTTGGTGAGCACGACTTCGCGAATCATCGGCGCGAAGCCTTTCACCATCAGGTGGCTGTTCATCGCGAACGGTGCGATGCCGCCTTCACGATGGCAGCGTGCGCAGTTCTCGGCGAGGATCGGTGCGATTTCCTTCGAATAGGACACGCCCTTCTTCTCCTGCGCGACGCGAGCCGGGTACTTCACGGCTTCGCCGCGAGCCCAGGCCTTCGCCTTTTTCACGGGTTGATCGGCAAGCACCGCGTCGATTGCGGCTTCGAAGTGCTTGCCTGCTGGGCCGCGATACAGGATTTCGGACGTGCCGGGGCGGACGAGCAGGACTTCGCCCATCTTCTTCACGCCCAGGCCTTCGGAGACGAGCTGCGCGTCGTCCATCAGCACGGGAATGTCGATGCCGGCTTTGTCGAGTTCCTGCTGCACCGACGCACGCGTCTGAGTGCCGAGCGGGTTGAGCATGAAGAAGCGGATCTTGCCGGCGTACTTCTCGCTCGCCTGCTTGAATCCGGGCAGCGACTTCGCAGTCGCCTTGCTGCCATTTGCCTGCACGAGCAGCGCAACGGCCTTCTGGTCGTTGTAGTAGCTCAGCTGATGGAAATAGCCTTTCTGATCGAGCAGCGAAAAATCACCGACACGATTGCCGGAGCTGGCGGAAGCGGACCCCATCACCAGCGCGGCGCTGATCAATGTCAGCGTGGCGACATATCTGTTCACGAAACCCCCTGGCGTTGTTCGACCTTGGCTCGGACCCGTGCGGACAGGTCTGTATCGCAAGCCTACCCACGTAACGCGCCGGTGCAATAGCCAACTTCACCGGCAGGTGTACCAGGTTCCGTCATGATTTGTTAACGCGCTGTTTTGGCAGGGCACAATGGCCGTCATGAACGTGCGCGGCTTCATTCTTCAGGCGAGCTACCGGGTCATGTCCCGGGGTGTTTCCGGGGCGGAGGGGCAGATCCCCGTCATACATATCTATGGACGGCTGGAGGATGGGGGTACGTTCCTGGTCCGCGACGACCGTCAGCGGCCGCATTTCTACATTCGGGCGGCGGATGCCGGCAGGGCCCGGTCATTCAGAGTTCCCGAGCCGCAACCCGTTGATCGGCAGACCTTCCATGGCGAATCCGTGTGCCGGATCGAGGCCGCGACGCCTTCCGACATTCCGGCAATCCGCGACCGCCTGCATGCGGCGGGCATCGAAACCTTCGAAGCTGACGTGCGCTTTGCAATGCGCTACCTGATCGAACGCGGCATCAAGGGCAGTTGCGAGATCGAAGGGGCGGCAGTGCCTGGCAAGGGCATCACCTGGGTTTTCGACAACCCTGTCCTGCGGCCCGCGATACTGACGATCGAACCCCGGATTTTTTCGTTCGACATCGAAACGGACGCGAAGGGCGAAAAGCTGTTGGCGCTCTCGATGTATGCGCCCGGCATCGACGAGGTGCTGATCGTCGACGGCAGTAATCGTGAGATGCCCGAGCGGGCGATTCGCTGCGAGAACGAGTACGCCGCGCTCGAGCAGTTCTGCGAGCGGGTGCGCCTCTACGACGCGGATGTGCTCACGGGCTGGAACATCATCGATTTCGACCTGAGCGTCCTGCAGCGCATCGCAGCGCGCGTACGTCATCCGTTCGTTCTCGGACGCGATACGGGACCTATTCGAATCCGCAAACCGGAAGGCTACTTCGGCAGCGGGCAAGCGAATGTGCCCGGTCGGCTCGTGCTCGATGGCATCGATCTGCTGCGCGGCGCGTTCATTCGCATGGAGGACTACTCGCTCGATGCCGTGGCGCGAGAGGTCGTCGGCGAGGGCAAGGCGGTTCACGGTGACGTGCGTGATCGCCTCGGCGAGATCATCCACAACTACCGGAACGATCTGCCGGCGTTTGCACTTTACGCGCGTACGGATGCACGGCTGGCGTACCAGATCGTGGAGAAACTGAATGTCGTGCAGCTTGCGCTCGCTCGCAGCCAGCTGAGCGGCATGACGCCGGATCGCGTGGCCGCCAGCATTGCGTCGTTCGACTTCCTCTATCTCTCGGAGCTCGAACATCGACGGATCGTGGCGCCGAGCGTTCGTTCGAGCGATTCGAGCGTCTACGCGGCGCAGCAGGGCGGACACGTTCTCGAGCCGATCGCCGGCCTGCATCGCAATGTCTGGGTCTTCGACTTCAAGAGCCTGTACCCGAGCCTGATCCGCACGTTCAATATCGATCCGCTGTCGTATGTTGCGAATCCGTCTGCAAGCGATGACCTGATCCGGCTGCCGGGCGGTGCGTTCCGGCGCGAGCCTGCAATCCTGCCGCGCATGCTGGACGATCTGTTCCCAAGGCGAGAAGCGGCGAGGAAAGCGGGCGACGATATCGCATCGAACGCCATCAAGATCCTGATGAACTCTTTCTATGGCGTGCTCGGTACGCCTGCGTGCCGCTTCTACAATCCGGCACTCGCGAATTCGATCACGGGGACGGGTCGCGAGATGTTGTTGTGGTCGAAGCGCTGGTTCGAAGCGGCCGGGTTCGTCGTGCTCTACGGTGACACCGACAGCCTGTTCGTGCACTCCGGTGCCGATGATCCAGCGGCGGCGCAGGAGCAGGGTCGGCAGCTCGCAGTCACCCTGAGTGGGGAGATCGCACGCCACATCGAAGAACGCTGGCGCGTTAGGAGCCGGCTCGAGCTGAAGTTCGAGAAGCTGTACTCGCGGTTGTTTCTTGCGCAGGCCAGAAACAGTACTCGGGGCGCGAGCAAACGTTACGCTGGAATGCGTCACGGCCGCGACTCGGCCGAGTTCGTGGGCATGGAAGTCGTGCGCAGCGACTGGACTCCGCTCGCGAAGCAAGTTCAGCGCGAGCTGTATCAGCGGCTGTTCACCGATCAGCCGGTGGATGTGTATCTCGCCGATGTCGTTCGACGACTGCGCATCGGTGAGTTCGACGATGCGCTCGTCTATCGCAAAGGGCTGCGCAAGGATGCGCAGGAGTACACGGCCACGACGCCGCCGCATGTCGCGGCGGCGCGAAAGTCATCGCAGCCGCTCGGGCGCACGATCAGTTACGTGATGACCACTGCCGGCGCCGAACCGATCGACAACCTCCAGCACCCCATCGATCGGGAACACTACGTGACGAAGCAGGTGAAGCCGGTTGCCGAGCCGGTGCTGGCGACGCTGCGGCTCGATTTCGAGAAGGTGATCGGGGATACGCGGCAGATGGATCTGCTGGGGATGTAGTCGCCCCGTCACTCGCGCTGTGGGTCCGGCTTTAGCCGGACGTAATGCCGAAGGCATGCTTCGCATGACGT
>JACZCZ010178900.1_pt1 | contig 29948 bp, 48 predicted proteins | sample 8641811 | NCBI WGS metagenome assembly JACZCZ01 (sample SAMN15324610, study PRJNA640507) | soil metagenome | isolation source: intercropping peanut in the first line | place: China: Luxin town, Laibin City, Guangxi Province | collected 2019-07-25 | depth 10cm m | reverse complement strand
GGAGGGGGCGCGGCAGGCTTGGCGACCTTGGGCGGCTTCGGCGCCTTGACGCCCAGGATCTTGGCAACGCGCGCGGCCTCGGCGTCGAACAGCTCCTTCGTCCAGGCCTTGCCCCGGTTGCGCGGGCTGGCCATGCCCTCCATGACGAGCTCGTGGTGCTCGGGCTTGGTCTGGCTCAGGCCGCAGGCCTTCATGGCCTCGGCGCGCCAGCTGGCGTGATTCTTCTGCGCCTCGGCGCGCGCCTGGGCCCGGGTCTTGTGCTGGGTGAACGCCTGCTCGGCGGCCTTCTGCCGGCCGGCCTGCCAGGCCTTGCGCTTGTCCGCCTCGTCGCGCAAGAACAGCTGGCGACCCTCGGGGGTGAGCCCCTGGAGGTGGATCGCGCGCTGAATGATGTAGTCCTCGACGGCCTCCCAGACCTCGGGCTTGTGCGCCGCGAACTCGTTGATCAGCTCGTTCGGGTCGTCCATGCGGCGGAGGAAGTCCGCGGTCTCGATGTCCTTGAGCTCGGCCTCGAGGCGGTAGCGGGCGTGGTCGTCGCGCTCCCTGGCGATCTCCTGGCTCTTGCGCGTGAACTCGGCGTGGGCGAGGCGTTGCTGGCGCAAGTCCTTGACCTTGACGGTTTCGCCATCGATCTCGACCTCGGCCTCCTCGTCCTCCAGCTTGAGCTTGGCCGCGGGTGCCGCCGGCGGGACCAGGGGCTCGTCGGGGGCTTCCTCCGCGGGAGCCTCCTCCGCGGGGGCCTCCTCGGTCTCCTCTTCGGCCTCGGGGGCCGGGGCGGGCTCGCGCGTCGTGCGCAGGGGCTCGTCCGGGGTAAGGGTCCCGGAGAAACCGGGCATGATGGGGCCGTCTTCGATTGCGTCTAGATCCATGGGTTCACCTCTCGACTACAGGGGACTGGCTGCCGGTTTCGGCAAGGAAGGCATGCTCGAGCCCTCGGGCGGCGCTTGCTCGTCCTGGGGCTTCTTGGCGGGGTCGCCGGCCGGGGTCTTGGTCGGCTGGCCCGGGGTTTGTTTCGCGCCGCCCATGCCGCCGCCGGGCGCGTTCGCGGCCACCGCCATTTGGGGGTTCGCGCGCATGATCGCCGCGCTCGGGAGCGGGTACCCGAGCAGGGTAAGAGTGTCGGGGTCGGTCGCGCGCCAGGTCCCGAGCACGTCTTGCATGTAGGCCACGGCGGCTTCCAGGATCTTCGGGTCCTTCCGGAGCTCGAACGAGTCGAGCACGGAGCTCGCCGCGGCGATGCACACGCGCGGGTCGTCGGTCAGGATGTAGCGGCACTCCGGGACGATCGTCCTGGGCGGGGTGCCCTTGAGGGGGTCGCCCGGGAGCTGGCTCACCGCCGGCCCGGACATCAGGATCTCGCGCACGCGCCGGCCGAACAGGTCCTTGCGGCGGGCGTCGTCGGTCACGGTCTCGAGCCGGCCCGACTCGAGGAACTGGACGTAAGCCAGCGGGCTCGTGATCAGCTGGCGCTCGAGCAGCTTGTCGGCCGTGTTCTGCTTGCCGGCGGCGGTCGAGTGCAGGGGGCTCACGCCCTCGACGTCGACGCGGTCGATATTGGCGATCGACGGGGCCGAGAACGCCTGGATCGAGTCGGGGTCATCCGAGCCCGCGATCGCGATCACGCGGTCCTCTGGGAGGTGGCGCTGGAGGATCTTGATCTGGTTCGTCGACGCGCGGGCGACGAGGCGGGCGAAGGCCTTCACGAAGGGGCCCTGCGCCGTCACGGCCTGCGCCTGAACGAGCGCGAGCGCCGCGCCCGACTCGAGGCTGGCCTGGGGCTCGCCGCGCGCCACGGAGTTGACGCCGACCTGGGTCTCCATGTCGCCCTTGACCCAGTCCTTGAACTTGAAGAACTCGTCCTTGATACTGAACTTCTCCAGCATCTCGGGCTTGTTCATCTCGCCCATGGGGTAGCGGATGACGTTCAGGCCGTCGCGGATCTCCTCTAGGCCTAGCTCTACGCCCTCGGGGATCATCAGGTCGTTCATGCCGAACGCGTCCATGTTGGTCGCGCAGATCGACATGGCCGCGTCGTACAGCGACTGCATGCCGAGGAGGTCCCAGCTCGAGCTGTACCCAACATCGCCCATCTCGAGGAACTCCTCGGGGCACATGACGTCGACCGGGACCTCGTCGTACGGGAGCGGTCCGTCGAACAGGACGATGTCGTCCGCCGAGATCACCGTATACCGGCCCTCGGGAAGGGACGGGGTCTTGCGGTGCATGAAGTGGTACTCGTAGACGAGATCGCTACGGTCGCGGCTCTTGCGCCGGGTCCAGAACTGGAGCTTCTTGCTCAGGCGCTCGTCCAGGATGTCGCGCGGCGCGGCGAGCAGCTGCTCGCGCATGTCGTTCGCGCTCGCCGCGGTCTTGGGGTCCTGGGCCGCCTCGGGCGAGAGCTGGGCGTACATCGCCACCTGATCGTACCGGTTGCGCGGCACGCGAACCGCGAACCAGTCATGTTTGTTCGCCTCGACGTCGAGGTCGCAGGCGACGTCGAGCGGGCCGCCGGCGCGGGCGAGCAGGTCGCCGGTCGGGCGCCCGTCCGGGCCGACCGGGCCGGCGAACGGGTCCCAGGACTGCCAAACGTACCCCTTGCCGTAGAGCAGGGCGCGCAGCGCCGCCGACTCGAACACGAGGTCCATGTTGACTTGCTGGTCGTAATACTCGAGGATCCGGCGGCAGGCGGGGATCTGGGCGAGCGCCTCGGGCGTCGAGTTGCGGGCTCGCGGCTTGAGGCTGGGCTTGTTCGAGGTCGCGGTCTGGTGGACGTACTTCGTGAGCGACCGCATTTGGTTCGAGCGAACGCCGAGTTTCTCGCCCTGCTCGCCGAACTCCATGACCTTCGAGGTGGCGTGCCGTCCCGCGCCGTCCAGGCCGTAGAAGGTCGTGTGCGTGAGGCGGTACAGGTCGATCAGCCCGCCCTCGTCCAGGGTCTCGTAATGGGTGACGATCGCGCCCCGGATCTCGCCGGCGATCTGCTCCTTCGGCTTGGCGAACCTGTACCCCTGTCCCGTCTCGATTTCGTCGGGGTCGCCTTCCGGGGAGTCGTAACGCATATCTCAAGATTAGCGCGTATTTCCAGACTTGTCCAGAAGGTACTGTTTCGCCTTGTCCAGAAGGGTTGGGTTGTCCCGGAAACTGCCCAGGCCGACGTTGCACAGGTGACACAAAATGGCCCGGATCTTGCCGGACGCGTGGCAGTGATCTACCACGGCGCTTCCTGGGCCTCCGAACCGTATAGGGGCCCCGCACAGCGCGCACTTTCCTTGCTGCGCCGCCAACAGCGCATCCCGCTGCTCAAGAGTTATTCCGTACTTGGTCTGGACCATGTAGGCCCTAGAACGTGTCGCGGCGCGTTTTCGGCGTTCGGTCTGTACCGCCTCCTTGTCCCGTTCGATCTCCTCTGGGGTCATGCGCGCTCTGCGGGCGCGGATCTTATGACGCTCCGCCGTGTTCACCGGCGCCCCCGCCGGAACATGCCTGCGAGCGTGCGCTTGGTCCCCTCGCTGGTAGCGGTCTTTGGGATGTGGTGGGTGTGCCGGTCCCAGGTGTCCGGGGGAAACGGGTTCCGGTTCCAGAGCAGGTTCCGGTTCAGGTAGGTCATGGCCGATACCGTGTCGTAGTGGTGCCCGCCGGCGCCCTCCGCCATCTTGGTTCGGCTCTTGTTCCAGGTCGCCTGCTCGAGGTCGGCGATCAGCTCAACGCACCGGGGGTGGATCCGGAAGCGCTTGCGTTGGATGTTCAGGCGCAAGGCGTTCGTGTGGAGTTCGAGGTCTTGCTTCTCGGTCGGGAAGAAGTTCAGGCCGTGCTCCGAGGCCATGTCCGCGATCAGCCGGCTGTCCGTGTCCGAGACGCGGCGGTACGTCTGGAGAAAGGGCTGGTTCCCGTTCCAGGTCACGACCGGTGCCGGCGGGACGGAGATCCCGGGGTAGAAGTGCGAGCGGATAAGCTCGAGTTCCTCCGCCCAGGCCTCGGCCGTGTACTTGCTCGGCTTGACCGGGACGCGGCCCCAGAGCTGCCACTCACGCGCCTTGATGCGCCGCGCGACCTCGTTCGAGTTCAGGCCCCGCGTGCGGAAGCAGCCCTCGATGTTGAACGTGGCCGCCTCAAAATCCATGTACCCGAACAGCGCGCCGGTTGCGTGCGCGAACCCGGGGTCGATCACCGTGTACGTGTCGCGGTGCGTCGGAACGGTCTTGAAGGCCTCCTCGGTGACGGTCTCCTTCTTGACGTCGCGGAACTCGGGAACGACCGCGTTCTCGGACTCGAGGATGTGCTCGACCATGAGCTCGCGCTGGACCTTGGTCGAGTTGAGCCCGCCCATGGACTTGATCATGCCATCGACCTGCGCCTGGCCTAGGCGGGGCAGGAAGGCGTAGATCGTGCGCTTCATGTGCATCCCGCGGAGCTGGGCCTCGGGAACGACCGTCGTCGACCAGAAGTGCCCCGGAGTCACCGGAGGGGTCGAGCCGCAGACGATGAACCCGTCCGGGTCGGTCAGGAGCTGGGGCAGGAGGATCGACTGGAGCAGGTGCTCCAAGTCCTGCATGAAGCCCGGCTCGGTCATGAAGGCGCAGTGCGTGGCCGTGCCGCGCAGGCGCTCGGGATGTAGGTCCACGCCGATCAGTTGGATCTGGCCGCCGGTGTCCCAGTTGAGCTCGTCGGCACTGCGCCGGAACGTGCCCTTCTTGATCTCATAGGGCAGGAGCTCGGGCGGGCAGTCGCGGAACAGGTCGAGAATGATCGGGACCACGATATCGTGGCACGCCTCGCGCGTCGGCGCGGCGTAGGGGATGCGAATGTGCTTGCGCGCCTTGGCCCCTTCGGAGACGGCCATGGTACACATGACCTGGTCCTTGCCGCCGCGGCGCGAGAACTCGAGAGTGTACAGTCGCTCGAGCGAGGACTTCACGGTCGCGTGGCTGGCATAGACCGCGTCGAACGCCTCGCGCTGGACCGGGTCCAGCTTCCACGCGATCTCGCCCGCCGACCAGGCGTTGTAGAGCAGTTCTTGTCTTTCAGGGGAGCATTGCTCCCACGGGATCGTGGGGCTGGTCCAGAGCTTCTCGGTCACGGCGCCAGCGGGGCCTCGGCGGCGGCCTTCTGCGCGGCTAGCGCCTCCGCCGCCAGTTCGGCCTTGACCCGGAACAGCCCGTGCAAGAACCCGATCGCCTTAGCCTCTGCCTTGGTTACTCGGGTCCCCAGCTGACGTGCGCGGGGTACAGCCCACTCGATGTACTCGATCAACTCTTCCTGCGTGGCAGGTCGCTTCATGGGCGTCGCCACAGGGAAGTGTTCCACGAGCCTGCGAACCGCCCCTTGGGCTAGTCGCTGCTTGGCTTCGATTTTCTGCCGAGCGCGCGAGCCGGCCCCTTGAAAAGGGCCTTCACGTGGCGCCACCGGCGCAACCACTTGATCTTGAACAGGTCCTTCTTGCTCCACGAATCACCCTCTTCTCCAAGTTTTTCGAGTTTGCGGTCGGCCAGGCTCGGGCCCTGGCGGTAGCCTCGGCCGAGGCGGGGCCCCGGGTCGAACTCTGCGACCTCTTCCTCGATCACGACTTCGGCCCCAGCTGGAGGCGGGTCCGAATGTCGGCCCGGAAAATGGCGAACTCCTTGGCGTTCGAGGTCGTAACCGCCTTGAGGTCGTCGATCAGCGCTTGCTTGCGCGCGCTCTCGGCCGCGAGTTGCTCGATCGTCTCGTTCAGGTCCTCGACATCGGTCCCATGGCTCGAGCGGATCAGAAAGCAGGTGACGCACGTCGCGCAGACGGCAAGCACCGCGATCAGGTCAAGGACGTTCATCGGCCATCCTCTAGGTAAGCCTGGTCGACCGCGGCCTCCAGGTACGCGTACGCGATCGCCTTCTGGGGCTCCGCCTGCCGAACCGGCCGGCAGTGGGCGGCGCCGAGCGCGTCGACCGAAACCTCGGTCAGCTCGTAACCTTGCGCGGTCTTGCGCAGACCCCAGGCCTTGAAGGGGATGGCAAGATCAGGAACCGCCCCCGACAAGCCCGGTTGCGGGTTGGAGGGGTTTAGGGGTTTTGACCCGCTGGGTGCGGGGGCGGTTCCTGAACGTGCCATGCAATCTCACCTCTACATCTACTATGCCCCAGGTGAGGCGCTACTGCAAGCCCGTTTTTCCAAGTTCGTCGGCCGCCTGCTTCGCGGTCTTGACGACATGGTCGGGCTTGTTCGAGTCGCCCTTCGGCGCTTCCTTCGGCGCGCGGCTCAGATCGAACGTGTCGCGGCGCAGGCGCTCGAGCGTCCACTGAACGCTCTTGACCGCGGCCGCGCGCTCCTTGTCGTGCGTGTTCTCCTCGGCGAAACGGGTGGCCTTGTCCATCCACTCGGCCTGGCGCCGGCGGAACGTGCTGGCCCAGATCGCCTGCGGGTCGTCCTCCTGGCCGTGGTCGCGGAGCTCGAGCCCGTACCGTACCCATTGCTTGAGCTTGGCTTCGCCGATCTCGGCCATGTCCGCGATCGTGGTCAGGAACGGGGCGCCCTGCATGCGGTCCATGACGGCGAGGACGTGATCCGCCTTCTTCTGGTCGAACTTACGCGGCGACATTGAGCCTCCTCTGGACCTCAGCCCGGAACGCGTTCATGTCGACCTTGGTCCCGGGGCAGGGCTTCTTGGTGCGCATGGCCTTCGGGACGAACGGTCCGGTCTCGCGGTGGCCGAGGATCGCGACCATGGGGTCGAGGTCGTGCGCCCGGCACCACATCACGAACTGGTTCGCGGCCGTAATCCACTGCTTGGCGGTCGGGGGGTGCTTGTTCAGGTCTCCGACCATGCAGTAGTGCAGCGTGGTCTTGTTCATGCCGGTCACGCCCGCGCCCTGGCGCGCTTCGCGCCGGCCGAGGTGGACGGATCCGTCGGCGTACCCGATCTTGTGGTACGCGATGTCGGCCCAAAGCTTGACCACCTTGTGGTACCAGCGCATGGACTCGACCGTGCTGCGGTCGGACCCCGAGCAGTGGAGGATCAGGTGGGTGATCTTACGCACGTTTCTCCTGCGCCTCGAGGTGGGCTCGGACCTTCTCCGCGCGCGAGGCGCGGTCGGTCGAAACGATGTGGGTCCACTTTCCGGTCTCGGAGTCGCAGGCCCAGACCTGGAACGCCTCGTCCGGCTTGGCGTGGGGTGCCACGTGGACTTCGTACGAAAAACTCATAGCCCCTCTGTTGGCGCCGCGGCCATGACCGGGAGCTCGATGTTCCGCCCCGAGACGAGCGCGACCACTTCCCCCGCGCGGTTGAAGACGGGGCCTCCCGAGTCGCCGGGGCAGATCGAGGCCGCGACTAGGTACATGCCCGTGACCGGTCCCGGCCCGAGGTAGACGCCCGCCGTGACGAACAGGTTGTCCTCAAGGCAGCCGAAGCCGGCGACGACTAGCAGGTCCCCGCTCGTGGGCTTCTCGAGCGCGATTTTGGCCTGGCTCTCGAGCATAATCCCCGTCTTCATCAGGGCCGCATCCCGGTCCTCGTAGACGTGGACTACCTCGGCCACTCCGCGGACGCCCGGGAAGGCCTCGACCTCGAACGGGCCGGTCTCGACGCAGTGCGCCGCGGTCAGGAAGTGATGGTCGCCGATCGCCACGCCCGAGCAGCGCCCGTCCCCGGCCCGCAGAAAGACCGTGGCCGAGTACGGGATCCGGTCCAGGTCGTTCAGCTTCGGGGCAGGTACCGGCGCGGCCGCGCAGCCTTGGATCCCCATGAAGGCCAGGACCAAGACCCCGATCAGGAGCAGGTACGTCAGTAAATCGACCGGGCGGGTGGGCATAGTTCTACTCTACCATCCCGCCCCGGGTGTGGCAAGTCGGCCTAGGCCGCGACCGCGATCGCCACCGCCGCCGCCTGGAGCTCGGTGTACGCGGTCGTCGTGTAGTGGATCCCGTCCGTGAACGGGTCCGGCTCGCTGCAAACGACGTTGGGGTCGATCGTGCCGATGCAGTTGGCGCCGAGCGCGGCCGCGATGTTCACGATCGCCGCGTCGACCACGTCCGCCCAGTCGCCCGGGTTGTTGATGAACTCGGCATGGAAGCGCTGCATGATCCAGCGGATGTCCGTCCTACCCGTGTCGAGAACGAGCTGGTCGACCATCGCCAGGAACTCGGTCTCGAACGCGTTGGCGCCGGCCTCGGTGTTCGCGTCGGTCTCGCCGAGAACGACCCAGATCGTGGGCGGCAGGCCGACCGGCGCCGCGTTTACGGCCGCGACGAGTTGGGTGTACAGGGTGCCATTTCCCGGGGCCGCGCCGCCGGGCTTCCAGTACCCGTTCACGAACCCGGTCGCGCCGAGTGCGACGCGCGTGCCTTGCCAGCCGGTGGCCCCGGGGGCTCCATCCGGCCAGTTCTGGTTGGCCGCGTTCGACTGCCCGATCAGGATCAGGTGCGCCTGCTCGGTCCCGACGTCCCCCTCGAAGCGCGCCGCGGCGTAGGTCTCGAGCGCGGCCGTGTTCGTAAGCGAGGCCTCGAAAAAGTAGATGCCCGCGACCTCGCCAGAGCCCGACGAGCCCGAGTGCCCGAGCCGGGCGCGCGAGATCTGGCGCAGGGTCTGCGTGCTCGCGAAGTTCGGCGACGTCGCGACCCCGTCGACCTCGATCGCTGCGCCGGCCGCGTAGGGGTGGATGCAGTGAAGGTGCCAGGCCTTGGAGTCCCGTGGCGGGGTCGTGGCCGTGACCGTTACCGCGCCGCTCGTGAACGCCGCGCGGTAGATGTAGTTGGCGGTCCCGGCGAGGTAGTAGATGTAGCTCGGGTCCGCGCCGCCGTTCGAGGCCTCGAGGACGATACGGTCCGTGGTCAGGCCCGTGACCCGGTAGATCACCGCGAGCGAGCAGCGGTTCGCTGCGGCGAGCGCGATGGCCGCGTCGAGGTACCGCGCGTTGCCGTCGATCCGGACCGTGGCCTTGGCGCCGGGCGTGCCGAGGCCGTTGACGTACAGGGGCCGGTTCGCCTCGGCGGCGGCCAGAAAGGCGTTGCCCCCGATCATGCTGGCGATGCTCTGGACGCGTCCCGAGATCACGGTCGCGTCGCGGCTGGGCTCCCATGCCCCATACAGGCCCGAGCCCATGGTCGCCTGCATGGCGAGGAACGGATCGACGGCGGGCGGCGCGCTCGCGCCTCGCGTGAGAACGCCCCGGCGAAGGCCCGTTCCTAGCGTGCGCCGGTTATGCACCGCGGTGCGACTTCCACCACTTGGCGTTGCCGGCGCTCGTCGCGCGCAGCTTGAAGTGGGTGTGCTTGCCCGGGGTGAACGAGTAGGCGCCGGCGGGGAACGGATAGACCGCGCTCGGGTCGGCGACCGCGCTCGTGCCGAACTTGACGTTGAACGCCACGTCGCACGTGATCGTGATCATGCCCTCGGCGTTATCGCCCAGGCCCGTGGCGGTCGCGTCGGACGAGGTCGTGCTGACCGCGACATCGTTGTCGTTTCCGGTGCTGGGCGGGGCGACGTAGACCGCTGGCTCGAGGGCCATGTTACTTGGCCTCCTCGGCGAGCCGGGCCGCGCACTCGTCCAGGTCCTTCTCCCCGAGCAGGGCGCAGGCACTGCGGACTTGCTCGAGCGCGCCCTCGATGCTGGGCTTGGGCAGGCTGGCGCAGCCGGCGATCAGGAGAACGAGGGTTAGTGCGGCAAGCGTTCGCATTCTCCAAGTATGGCACACCATTCCAGGTATTGCAAGGTCTGCCGGTACCGGAGCTCGAGCCCGTCCAAGAACTCGTCCCATTCGGCGAAGCGCCAGTCGACGGAGTCCGCGTGGATGATCGAGCAGTGGATGGGACCCACGGAAACGCAGTGCGTCCGGTCCCAGGGCCTGGCCGCGATGCGGATTTGTACGGGCCCGAGTCGGGCCGCGATGGCGTTGGCTAAGTCGGTGTGAAGGTTCATCGATACACCTCGAGCCCCTGGGCGAAGTGGAGCAAGATGAAGAAGGCCCGGTCCGTGATCTGGCCGCGCGCCCGGAGCCGGTAGGCCCAGGCCTGGATTTCGGCGTCCGAGGGTGTGTAGTCGTTCATGTTTCCGCTCTGGTCGCGCGGCCCCGCCCGGGTCCCGGTTCAAGTACCTAGCTGTCTCCCTAGGGAGTACGTACCCGTCCTACTCCCAGGTCCCTGCCCACTCGCCCCTAGTTGCGCTGTCCTTCTCCCACACCGCGTCCAAGTACGCACTCAACTCCGCGCAATCTTTAGCACATGCCTCTCTTGCCTCGCGCACGTTCCTGGCCATGTCCGTGACCGACCTTGCCTGGCCCTTGCTTCGCTTGCCCAGAACCCTTGCTGTTGCCCTGTCCATAACCCTTACCCCCAGTAGAGCACGACCAGGCTCGCGGCGCAAGCGAGAAAGAACAGGAACGACAAGCGATTGAGCGCGTGCTCGTGCGGGATCATGGCTGGCCCTCGGGGGTCGAGCTCGGGGTTTGGCTCGGGGTCGGGCTCGGGGTCGCGCGCGGGGGCGTGCACGACGGGGTTGTGGACGGGTTTGGCCGGGCTTGGTACCCTTGCCAGTTAGGGAACACCCCGGCGCAACGTGCGTCGGCGCGCTCCAGCCCCACCCGAGCGTTGGCGAGGGCGAGGTTGGCCTTCTCGACCCCCCGCTGGGCGTTCTGGAGCGCGAGCTGGGCGTTCCGCGCCCCTTTCTCAGCGTTCTGAACCGCGAGCTGGGCCTGGTCGAGTTGGCGCAGGGCGACCGTCTCGACGCTCTTTGCAGGGCCCAGCGCGGGCCGGTCCTTACGCCGGTCATTCAGCTTACGCCAGACCGGGACCAGGACCAGCCAGCCCGGGTACTCGGCATAGAGCGTCTCGACCCGAGCCAGCTCGGCCTCCAGCTCAGCGTGCGTGACCCCGATCGAGATGGGCCCGCCCGAGCGGCCTGCGAGCGTCGCTGCGAAGCCGTCGCAACCTCCTTGCAGATTCAGCATTTGCGCCCCCTGGGACTCGCGCCGAGCGCCCGCCTGGCGCGACACGTACCAGTCGTGCGGGGCCATCCCCAACTGCCGCAGATACAGCCTCCAGATCACGTTGTCGCACTTGAACACGAGCTGGCCCGCGGGCCCATACACTAACTCAGCCGCTTGTCCATTCACGTCTGCCATGAAACCTCCATTCCCTCCCAATGTAGCCCGCGTCCCCGTCCGAAAGCAAGTCGAAAACGGGAGTGCCTTACCCCCACTGGTCGAACCAGCACATTCTGTACTTTGCAACCTTTTCTAGGAGTCGAAAAAACTGCCTAAACCACTACAGATACCAACTCCCCCCTTCTAGACAAAAAAATCGTCCCCTTAACGCCTTTGTAAACTCGAGTATGTGCTGGTTCGACCAGTGGGGGCAAGGCACTCCCGTTTTCGACAAGAGTTACGCCTTTGCCTGTGATTCCGCGTACTTAGCTTTTTGCGCCCGCCCAGGGCCCGTTCTAGGCCGCGCGTTCAAAATGTCGATTACCAGTCTCCGAACGTGCACACCGGACCACAACGGCGAGCCTTGCAGTCGTGCATAACGAACCTCGCCTCGGCCTTCTTGGTAGCCCAGCGCCTCGCTGGCGCCCCCGCGACCAGCTCGTCACACCGAGGGCAGCCTGGCGTCTTACGACCGAACGCGGGGCCCTGGCCGTCGTTGCAGGTGTGCTTCTGGATTGCGATGGTCATGCCCCGACCCAATGCAAACGCCAGGCCAGGGCCCCTAGTTATAGGTTCGGCCCAAAACCCCGAGAATCTCTACCCCCTCGAGATACGCTCCGTGATACAAAAGTGACGTTTTTGGGCCCGAGCTCGCGCAAAACGTCACCCTGTAGTTTCGCGTACTTAGCTCGTTTTGGCCGCTCGGGTTTGGCAAAAACCGTCACCGCGAGCGCGAAAACCCCGGGGAGTTGAGATGGCACGCGGGCTGCAAAGGACGGGACCAGACAACGGCACGGGAGACCTGAACATGAACACCCTGATCTACCTCGCTACGCTCACAACCCTGACCTTGAACGCGTGCGCGTTCGCTTTCGGAGGCTGAAATGTTCGCCCTCTGGCTGATCCTGACCATGGGCGGGGCCGAGTGCACGGCCATCGCGGTCTGCGACGAAGAAGGCTCGCCCAGCTGCGAGGCCGTCGTGCTGAGCTGCGATGCGCCGGTGAGCCTGGACGCTTGCCTGGACACGGCTGGCGCGAGGGGCCCCGGCGACGCCCCCGACCTCGAGCCCATGCACGGGCTTGGTTGCTCGACTGCCCTTACTTTAGAGGGCTTCCCGGCTACCGTAGACTTCGATCGCGATGAAATGGAGCGCGCACAATGAAACGCAAACGCGAGATCTACTGTACTACCTACTGTAATCGAGGCCACTACACCGACAACGGCAAGCCTGTGGATCACGAGTGTCGCGTGATTCCCCCCGCGGCCTTGGCTGCCGAAATAGCAGGCGATTACGAACGCGCCGTCAGATTACTCAGCGAGAAAGCTCGCGGAAAGTGAAGGGGAGCCATGATCATCAAACTCAACCTGGCCAGCATGTTTTCGCACCGCGAGCCCTGGGATTGCTCCAACTCGATCGCAAACTTGGGCCCGAACGCGGCCGAGCTGACTTGGGGCTGCGCCCTGGAGGTAGCCCGCAACGCGCGGGAATGGCTCTTGAGCCCCCTCTCGGATACTCTCGAGGCGATCGAGCGCTGGGCTAAGGCCACAGGCGCCTGGGACGCGGACGAAATCGCGGCATGGTCAGACGAGGAAACGCTCGCCCTGCTCGTTCAGAACGTGGCCAGCGACTTGCGCGAGCTAGGGGCCGATAACGAGCCCCTCGAGGCTTTGGCCGATGACGACAGCGAGGGCTCGACTTACGTGTACCAAGACAGGGATCAAATCCTCGGGGAGTGGATGTCCGAATGAACACGAAAACGCCGATCGATACCGCGTACGAGGCGCTGGAACGGGTCTGCGACGGGATCCCTGGCAACACCGCCTCCCGCCTCTTGACGAGGCTCACCGAGACCGCCCTTCGCCAGGAGAAGCAACACAGGCACGGAAGGGGCAGGGCGCGCAAGCCCGCGAGCCTGGCCGCGCGCTACTGGGCGGTCCGTTGCACGTACGCGGCGCCGGTGCTCACCTTGGTGGAGTTGGCGTCGCTACGCGAGGACTACCAGATCGGAGCCCTCCTCGGCGCGTACTTGCGCAAGCACGCGTTCCTGCCCTCGCTGCCCACGGGATTCGAAGAGATCGATTACGCAAAGGATTTGACATGAACACGAACACCCAAAGCAAGGGCCAGCTTGAGCTGGGGTTGGAGGCGCCCCACGTTGCCTGGCTCAAGAAAGCCGGCGCCTGCGACGCGGGTATCCGCTACGCGGCTAAGTTTCCGACCCTCAGGGAGGCCTGGGACGCGTGCGAGAGCGCGGACCACATGCGCTGGCTCGTGATCACGATCGAAGAGATCAAGGCGGGGTTCGATCCGACCCACGAGCACGAGTGCACCGAGCCCCGGGGTTACGAGGATTGCGGCCAGTGCGCGTCGTGCGAGCAACAGGCGCTAGGCGACATGTGGCATTTCGAGTTGGTGGGGTGGATCTGCGAACAGATCCGGCTTGCGTACCCGTTCCCCGAGGAGCTTCCATGACCTACCACGAACAGCTGGCTCGCGCGTTCTGCAACGCGATCACGTACGCGGTCCGGACCGGGACCCCGCTCGACACCCTCGCCCCAGCGGTGGAGGTCATGGCGGCCGCGATGGCGGCGGTGGAGGTCGACCGGTGACCATCCAACCCGGAGCGCCCTTGATCATGCCGTGCGTCGAGCACTCGCTACGCCTGGCATGGCACGTGGAATCGTTCGGGGCGTGCGCCGAGTCCTTGTCCGTGTTGTGGATCGCGTGCGCCCTCTGGGCCAACGCGCGCCCCATCGCGCCGGGGGTGTACGATGCCCTACGTTGAGCCCCCGTACCCGTACCCGTTCCGGCTGCTCGGAGAGCTGGATGCGCCTCAGCGCCGGCGCTGGCGAGACTACAACGCGGCCAGGCCCTTGATCGAGCGCACGCACACCGCGGCATACCTCGCCAGCCGGCTGGCCCAGGACGCGTACCAACGCAAGATGCTACGCGCCCTGGCCATGCACGATGCCCCCGCGACCCTTCTTCTGCTTTGGCTTGACGTGGGGTGCACCGAGGAGTTCCCGTGTTACTAGGCTACCCCAAGTACAGGTCCGCCCCTAGATTCGGCTGGCGCGCGGTATCGGGTGGATCGGAGAACGCGAGCCCGGACATACGCAGGTTCTGCAACGCGCCCCCTCGGGCCCAGAGCTCGCGCTGCCCGGCGAGGTAGGCCTCGGGGTTGTCGACGCCCATCATGGCGAGCATGGCGACCCACGGCGCGATCGGGACGCCCTCTTGCGGCGGTTGGAGGCGGCAAAACCCTTCTCGAGGGTAGAGGCTCGCACCCCCGGTCGGTGGCGAGCTAGGCAGGCGCCGGATTTCCTCGGGCGCGGGTAGCGAGGGGGCGTCCGGTTCCTCTTCCGCCTGGAACGAGTCCTCGAGCTCGTCGAACAGGGCCCCATACGCGATCCGGCCCTGCCTGGTGAGCTGCATGAACTCGGAGAGGGAGATCGAGCGGAGGGCGGTGCGGAGTTGCTTCAAGGTCGAGATCTTACGGGCCATGGTGGTAGGCCTCCTTTGTTGCTCGGGGCCTTTGCAGGGTCCGGGCCAAGGAAAATACCAGGATTTTGGATTGACAAACGAGGCACTAGGCCTCATATGAGACGAGGAGGTTGCATCACATGTTGACAAAACAAGAAACGTTCGATCGGGCTTTGTGGGGCGTGCGCGCGCAGGGCGGGGAGCGCGCGATGCGCGGCAGCGCCTGCGTTTACTACGACGAGGTCACGGAGCGCCGTTGCGGCATCGGCCAGGCGCTCACCAGGGCCCAGGCTATGGATCTCCAAGACGAGTTGGAGGTTCAGGGGCGGGTAATTCACGGGGGCGTGGGTCACTCTTTCGTGTACGCGTGCGTGGTCGCGGCCGGGCTGCCCGATGACGTTGTGTTCCTTCGGGATCTCCAGAGTGCGCACGACGGCGCGGGCTCGCCCAATCACTTCGAGGAACGCATGAAGACCCTGGCCCGGGACTACCGGCTCGAGTACCAGGGGCCGGCCTGATGCGAACCAACGTCAAGATCACGCCCGTCGACAGCGCGCCCCGCGAGGTCCCGTTCTATGAGCTCGAGGTGGGGTCCTGGTACGACAGCCGCTCGTGTTACGGACTGTGCGTGAAGATCAGTGCGTACGACGCCTTCAGCGTGACCACCAACGCGTTGGTCAAAAACGGGAAGCTGGAGTGGATGTGCATCCCGGCGGGCGTCGACATCCGGTATCGTCTCGCTTGACCATTCCGCCTCACCGGGGCAAGCTAGAACGACATGGCCGAAGATTTCGTTACCCTCCTGTCCCCCCTCGGAGCCTCGGCCGCCAAGCGGGTGCACGCGGGGGGCGTAGACTCGGCGCAGCCGGCCCTGTACCATCGCGGCGGCGAGTACCCCGTCGCATCCTTCGGGGAGCTCGCCGCTACGCTGGGCCGGCTCGTCTCGCGGCCGGAGTGGTTCCTGGTCCGGGGCAGGATCCGGGAAGGCGTGAACCGGGAGAGCATGCTCCGCCGCCACCGGGAGGCTGACGCGACCCTGGCCCCTGCGGCGCACCACTGGGCCCTGTTCGATCTGGACCACATCCGGGACGAGGTCCCCGCCGATATCTTCGCGAAGGACCCGGGCCTGTTCGCGGCCGATGTCCGTTCCATGCTGCCCGCCGTTCTCCAGGACGCGGCCATGTTCTGGATGGCGACCGGCTCCGCAGGCATCAAGGCAGGCGTGCGCTTGCGGATCGGGTTCTGGTTCGCGCGCCCGGTCTCGGACTCCGAGCTCAGGACCTGGGTAGGGACCTGGGGTTGCAAGGTCGATACGGCCCTCTTTACCCCCTCGCAGCCCCACTACACCGCGGCGCCCGTGTTCGATGGGGTTCAGGACCCGGTCCCGCCGGGCCTACGCTGGGGTGTGCTGGAAGGGAACGAGGCGGTGGACCTGCCGCCCACCTTCGATTCCGGGCGCCCTGGGGAGGCGCAGGAGGCCCTTGCCAAGGCTTGCAAGGGGATCAAGAAGCTGGAGGAGGGGGAGCGCCGGAACAAGATCAACGTGTCCGCGTTCTACCTGGCCAAGAAATACGGTGAGGAGGACCTGCCGGCGCAGACGATCCAGGACGCGTTCCTGCGCGCGAGCGCCATCCTGGGCTTGCCGGAGAGCGAGCTCCTGTTCACCCTGCGCAACGCGATCCGCGATGGTCGGGCCAAGTACGAGGCCGAGCACGCGGGCTGGCGAGACGAGCTGGGCCGGGACAAGGACGACAACTATCGGAATACACAAGCGAATGTTACCCTGTTCCTCGAGCATCACGACGCGTTCCGGGGCCGGATTGGCCTGAACACGCGGACCTACTCCCCGGTCTGGCTCCGGAGCCCGGACTGGGCGCACCGCGAGCGGGGGGCGATCGTAGGCGCCGAGGACGTAACCAAGATCGTCGAATGGCTCCAGCAACATGCCAAGCTGGACGCCAAAGAGGGCTGGGTCCGCGCAGGCGTCTACAAGGCGAGCGCCGCGCTGGAGTACGACCCGGTCCAGGACTATCTCGTGGGCCTGCCGGCCTGGGACCAGACTTCCAGACTTTCCACGTTCTTCATCCGGCATCTAGGGGTCGAGGACACCGAGCTCAACCGCGCGATCACGATCCTCTGGTTTCTCCAGGCCAGGCGCAGGGCCTACGCTACCGTAGAGGCCCCGGTCAAGGCGGACTACGCGATCATGCTGATCGGCGCGCAGGGCCTGGGTAAGTCGGGCGTGTTCGAGCACGTGACCCCGGGCGGCCTGTTCCGCGCGGACCTGCCCGACATCAACAGCAAGGACGCGCGCCAAGCCGTCGCCGGCAGCTGGATCGTGGAGCTCGCGGAGTTCACCCAGCGCAAGGCGGACCAGAACGCGTTCAAGGCGTTCTTGACGACCAGCATCGACAAGTTCCGCCCGCCCTACGGCAAGGACGAGGTCCAGGTCCCGCGCCGGTGCGTCATCGCGATCACCACCAACGACTACGAGCCGCTTCAAGACACGACCGGCAACCGGCGGTACTGGCCGATGCTGTGCACCAAGCGTGCGAGCTTTCTCGACGTGGCGCTCGAGCGCGATCAGGTTTGGGCCGAGGCCGGCGCCCTGCTCGCGGCGGGCGTCGGTCCGGTTCTGCCTCCCGAGCTCGAGCGCGAGATCACCGGCCGGCAGGAAGAGCACCGCGAAGAGAACGCGTTCACGGACAAGCTGCGCGCGATCGCGGCCGCGCCGCTACCGTACGCCCCGGGATTCGACTCCGAACCGGGCCAAGTCGGAGAGGGGCAGGCGCTTTTGTGGTTGCGCCTGTGGCAGGTCTGCGCCATGGTAGGGGTACGGACGGAGCAGACCAAGGCGGTCGCCATGGTAAAGGTCGCGCTCCGGGACGCGGGTTGGATCGAGCGTCGGGCGGATGACGGCAGGCGGGCATGGTACCCTCCGACCCCGGCGCCGCGCGCGCCCGAAATGGTACTGAGGCCGAACTAGGAGGAGCATGGAAGCACCGCCAAACTGCAAGCACAAACCGGGCGGATACACGCACGAGAACCGATCAGGCGGGGAGTTCTGCTCGGACGAGTGTAGGCGTTGCGAAGAACTGCCGGACACGGTCTCGTGGGACGATCAGTGCATGGACTGCTATGTGGAGGGTAAATGAGCTATCAAATCACCGCGGAGCAACTGCAACGCGTGCACGATTTTGTGACCTCCACCCAGGACAAGATCTATCAGCAAGGCGCTGTCAGTGACAGTGACGAGGCACTCCTGGCGTTGGCCGAGGAGATCCACGCGGATATCGATCAGGTGCGGGCATGACCTACGAACCCACGGTCTCGCCCAGCCAGATCAAGGAAGGCCTCGAGTGCATCCGGCTCGTTGGCTGGCAGATCGTGGACCCGATCCCGTTCGAGCGGCGGCCGGAGCAGGACCTTGGCGACGAGGTCCACGACAAGCTCGAGTGGTACAACCGGGCGGGTACGAACCCGTACGATGGCTCGGTCAAGCCGGACGGCAAACCTGCCGGCGACGAGACCTTGGCCAGCCTGCTCGCCATGAAGGCGCTACCGTACGGGCCCAAGCCCAAGCACGGCCAGAGCGAGGGCCAGTTCAAGTGGGCCTGGAAGGGCGTCACGATCTCGGGACGTGACGACTGGCACGGCAAGACCACGGACCTCGCCAACGCGCCGCCGGTCGAGGAGATGCCTTGCGAGGTCGACTACAAGACCACGAAGGATCCCAGCTACGGGATCTGGGTGGTCATGGACGAGACCGGGCAGAAGGACGAGAGCGCCTTCTACAACGACGCCCAGAGCCTGATCTACGCCAAGCGCCGCATGGAGCTCACGGGCGCGGACAAGGTCTACAACCGGTGGCTGTACATCCGCACCGGCGAGAAGCGCGGCAAGCCCGCGGCCGCGATGCCGTCCGATTGCGTGATGACCAAGGCTCGGGTCGACGAGGCGTTCGAGCGCGTCGTGTACCCGGTCGCGGCCGCGATCGTGACCATGAAGAAAATCGGCAAGCGCCTGAACGTTTTGGCCTTGCCTCCTAACCCGAGCCGTTGTAGGAAGTACGTCAAAGGCGATGGTTCGGGCGCGTGCCCGCGAATCGCACAATGCCAGGTCTCGGACATCGAAGCGCTAGCGCATATCTCAGGAGAAGGAAACAGCATGAACCCGTTGCAAGCGATCTTGGAGAAGGAACAAGCCCAGCTCGGCCAGGCCCCGACATTCAACCCCGCGCCCCCGACCCAGGCCGCGGCCACGGCCGGGTTCAACCCGTTCGGCGCGCCCCCGGCCCAGGCCGCGATCGCCGCGCCGGCCTCCCTGCCGCAGACGCCCGCGGCCAAGGTCGAGATCGCGAGCGCGTTCAGCCCGGCCAATACGGCGGCCGCGGCCGCGCTGCTCGAGAAGAGCGCGTTCAACCCGCCGGCCCCCGCGCCGGCCGCCCTCCAGACCGCGATCGATACGGTCGACCGCGCCATCGCTGGCGAGCGCCCGACCGACGCCCAGATCGGGGCCGTGGTCCGGTTCCTGTTCGGCAAGTAGGAGTACGGGCCGGAACTCGTAAGCCGGCCTTGCGTGTTGCTGAGACGGCTTCGATACAAGCCCCGCCGGCCTGGGCCCAGGGAACCGGCGGGGTCACGCAGACTTCGGGAGCTCAACCCATCCCCCGCTCCCGGGGCGCCATCCCAGGTAAGGCGTGAACCTGGGTGAACACGCGAGCGGGATACCTGGATTGCCCGACCCTGCCTGAACCGGCAGGGCGCCCCGAAAGCGGTGTGAGAGTTCGAACCTCTCCGCGTGTGCCACGGCCGAGCGCATGCAACAGGTACCGCGACCTATTGCGCCAACGGTGCGGACAAGCGTGGTCCCGGCTTGATGACCTACGGGACACTTTCACATGTACCTGATCAAAGCGCCAACGGGGGAACTGGCAGTCGCGGAGACCGCGGAGATCATCCGCGTCCGCAACCTGCCGACGCGGGACTGGTCCACGGACCCTAACGCCCCGCGCATGATCGAGCTCCTGACCAACTGGCTCCAGCACACCCCCGCCAAGTGCGCGCCGCGGTGTACGTGCTGCAAGTACGTGTCCGAGCTCAACGACGCACAGGCCGCGTTCTTGTCCGAGTTCTTCGCGCTCGGGAGGAGCGTCGTCCCGCTCCGTACCGGCAAGGGCAAGACCCTGGCCGCCCTCCTCGCGGGGACAGTGCTCGCCAAGGCCCTCGGGCGAACGCCCAAGGTCTTGATGATCATCCCCGCCTCGGGCAAGCAGAAGACGATCACCGAGGCCTGCGACTACGCCAAACACTGGCGCTGCGCGGCGTTCAAGCTCGTTACGTACGAGTTCCTGAGCAACCCGAAGAACCTCGAGTGGCTGATCGAGTTCGACGCGGACCTCGTCCTCGCCGACGAGGCGCACAAGCTCACGGCGACCTCCAAGGCCTGGCGCCGGCTCGCCGCGTTCTTGGCCTGGCGCATCGAGAAGAAGGGCGTCCCGGCGACGTTCGTCCCGTTCACGGCCAGCATGACGGCAAGGAAGCTGCGCGAATGCTGGCACTACACCCGCGCGGCGATGGGGAACGCGAGCCCGTTCCCGGCGACCCGGGACGAGATGCAGGTCTGGGCGGCGGCGACCGACGAGAAGGTACCGATCGAGAGCCAGGTCCTGCCGGGGGCCATGTGCACGCTGGCGCCCCGGCCCGAGGGCGACCACGGACTGCGCGAGCGCGCCCAGCTCCAGCTCGGGGCGCGCATCGCGAGTACGCCCGGGTTCGTCTCGACCAAGGAGGACATCCCGCCGGTCACGTTGAAGCTGGGCTGCACAGAGCTCGCGCTGCCCGCGCACGTCCAGGAGATGGTCGCGGTCCTGCGCAAGAAGAAGGAGCTTCCGAACGGGCGCCAGTTCTCGCAAGCCTGGGATGTCTGGAAGCACGCGCGCCGGTTCGGGTGTGGGCTCTACCAGGACTGGGACCCGCCAGCGCCGCGCGCCTGGCTCGAGGCGCGCCGCGCCTGGTACGACTTCGTGAACACCTACCTCGAGCGCCGCAAGGACATCGACTCGCACGTCCACGTCGTCAACCGGATCGACCGCGGCGAGCTCGACGACGGGGGCGTGCTCGCGCACTGGCGGGAGATCGAGCCCCACTTCACCCCCAACTCGGTCGCGCACTGGGTCGACGACACGACCCTCAAATACTGCGCGGACTGGCTCTCGCGCAAAGAGAACGCGAAGGGGATCTGTTGGGTCGAGTTCTCCGCGTTCGGGGAGAAGCTCCAGGACATGACCGGGCTCCCATACTTCGCGAAGGACGCGAGCTGCCGACGCTCGGGCGCGAAGCTCGCGGGGTACGAGGGTACGCCGATGATCGTCTCGGTCAAGCACGGCCAACTCTTCAACCTCCAGGCCTACGACCGGAACCTCCTGAGCACCGTGCTGCCGATGGGCGCCCAGCTCGACCAGCTGATCGGCCGCACGTGCCGCAATGGACAGGAGAGCGAGGAGGTCCACGTCGAGTTCCTCATGACGGTGCTCGAGTCTTATACCGCGCTCGACCAATGCTTCCGCGATGCAAAAAGAGCGCAGCGAGTTGATGGACAGGCACAGAAGCTGTGCTACGGTGAGTGTATCGACCCGGTCATTCAGGGTCTCAGAGGATAGGAAAGGGAAAGAACATGGATCAGATTCCGATGCGTATGGACGAGATCGCCGCGGCGTTGGGCCAAGGCATGGACACGGCAAAGGGCTCGGACTTCGGCATTCGGCTGCCGTTCGAGAGCGACGTGATCTTGAACGTCTCCTCGATCACCGTGAAGCGCAACGAGAAGAAGGACAGCCCGCTGAACGGTACGCTGTTCTGTGCGATCGACGGCATCGCCGCGACGAGCTCGCACCCGGACAAGCTCCCGGTCGGCAGCCAGACGGGCCTGTACTTCGCTGGCCTCGACTCGAACATGAACCGCGGCAGCCTCAAGGCCGCGAGCCAGGAGGCGCTCCGCAAGGCCTTGGCCGCCATGCTCAAGCAGAGCCCCGACGCACCCCCTCCGGACGTTCCGGGCGCGACGGGCAAGGGTTGGATGTGGGTCGCGGGCTTCTTCGCGACGAACCCCGACCGCTGCAAGGGCCTTCAGATCCGCGTGATCACGGGCAAGCAGAAGCCCGGCAAGGACTACCCCGAGACGCAGCAATACTTCCCGGTGGGCTGATCATGGCGGAGAACCCCAAGACAGCTGAGGGGCAGAAGAAGCGCCAGCTCGCGCTCGTGCCTCCTTCCGCGATCGATGCCTGCGCGCAGGCGTTCGAGGACGGGGCGAGGAAGTACGGCGCGTACAACTGGCGCAAGACCGGGGTCCCGTACATGACGTACCTGCACGCCGCGAAGCGCCACCTCGACGCCCTGCTCGACGGCGAAGACGTGGCGCCCGACTCTGGCGTGCACCATGCGGGCCACGTCATGGCCTGCATGGCGGTCGTCGTGGATGCGATCAAGTGCGGGAAGCTGGAGGACGACCGTCCGCCGGCCCCCGGCGAGGGGGAGACCCCGCCCGCGCAGCCTCCGCTCTGGTACCGGTCGAGCGGGAACTCGATGTACCTGTACGAGAAGCGCCTACACAACGGGGCGGTAGAGGTGCGGGCGATTGCCCACGAGGACGGTACTCGGTTGGGGTTCCCGGGTAACTGGCACGAGGTGGACGAGGGCTACAGCATTACGCTCACCCCCTACGTCCCGAAATAGAGAACCCGCCCCGGGTTCCGCGACTGGCCCCCGTAAGGGGCCTTTTCGCGTTAGATGGCCACGCTATTTTTCGATCTCGAAACCGAGCTCATAGATCGCGCCAAGCTGGCCCCTCCCCCGGTCGCGGCGGCCTGGAGCTGGAACGGGGCCCCGGCCGAGATCGGGCTGATCGCGGATTTCCTCCCCGTCTTCGAGGAGGCCTTGGCGAGCGACGCCCTCCTCGTAGGCCAAAACGTGGCCTATGACATGGCGTGCATGGGGACGCATGCCTCCCGCCTGATCCCCGCGATCTTCGAGAAGTACCGGCGCGGCGAGGTCCAGGACGTGGGCCTGAACGAGAAGCTCTTGAACCTGGCCATCCAGGGCGAGACCGCGCCCGCGTACGCCCTCGACGAGCTGTGCCGGAGATACAATCTCCCGGCCGTCGACAAAGACTCGTACTGGCGCCTGAACTTCGCCAGCCTGCGCAACATCCCGGTCGCGAGCTGGCCCGCCGGCGCGGTCGAGTACCTGCTCGGGGACGCCGACTCTCCGGCCAAGATCTTCGCCTGCCAGTACGCGGTGAATCGCGAGTGGCAGAAGCGGACCGGGCACCCGATCCTGCATCTCGCCGCCGAGGAGGCGTACAAGGCTTTCGCCGCGCACCTTATCGCCTGCAAGGGCCTGTACACGGACCGGGACCGGTCCCTGCGGCTCAAGGCGACGCTCGAGGCCGCGCTCGACAAGACCCGCGCCGAGCTGGTCAAGTCGGGCCTGGTCCGCGCCGATGGTACCCGCGACCTCAAGAAGGCCGAGGCCTACATGGAGGAGGTCTGCGGCAGGCTCGGGATGAAGGTCAAGCGCAGCACCAAGACCAAGCGCCCGACCCTGGCCAAGGACGTGATCGAGGGCATCCCGGACGACCTCCTCGCCGCGTACTCGGTGTACAGCCAAGCGAGCACGTACCGCGCGCGCGTCGACGACCTCTGCCAGGGGTTCGAGCTCCCGCTCCAGGTGAGATTCAACACCCTGCTCGAGACCGGGCGCACGTCGACTTCCAAGCCCCGGCCGCCGCTGGTCGGCGTCCAGGCCCAGAACTTCCCGCGCAAGCTCCTGGTCGGCAGGGAGAACGGCAAGCCCGTGTACTCCAAGCTCGGGGCGCGCGAGTGCCTGCGCCCGTCCGGGGCCGACCGCGTCTTCGTCTCGGGCGACCTGCCGACCGCGGAGCTGCGCTCGGTCTCCCAGCAATGCATCGAGTGGTTCGGGCGCAGCCACCTCGCCGACGCGATCAACGCCGGCAAGGACGTTCACGTGATCATGGGGGCCTCGATCGTCGGGACCTCGTACGAGGGCTTGCTCGCGCGCTACCTCGCCGAGGAGGCGGACGCCAAGGAGACCCGCGACCAGGCCAAGCCCGGAAACTTCGGGTTTTGGGGCGGGATGCGCGAGACCTCCTACATGGAGTTTGCCTGGAAGAACTACAAGCAACGGTTCACCTTCGCTCAGGCCGAGCTCCATCGCAATGCCTGGGCCAACGCCTGGCCTGAGAACGAGCCCTTCTTCGAGAGGGTCGAGCGCCAAATGGGATCGGGCCGGCCGATCCACTGGGTCGACGACCACGGCGAGAAGCGCGTCATGCAGACCGCGAACATGCGCCTCGAGTACGACGGGCGTTGGAGGGCGCGCGTCCCGTTCTGCGCCGCGTGCAACTCGTACTTCCAGCCCCGGACAGCAAAAGGCGCGGCCGCGGGCCTGATGGAGGTCCAGCGCCGGTGCTTCTCGGTCCGCAGCTCGGCCCTGTACGGGTCCTGGGTGGTCATGTACACGCACGACGAGATCGTCCTGGATGCGCCGCGCGACCAGTGCCACGACGTCGCGATGGAGCTCGCGGCGGTGCAGCGCGATCGGTTCAACGAGTTTCATCGCGATGTCCCGATCAAAGAGCTTGACCCGGTCGTGTCCGAGGTCTATAGCAAGGGGCAGAAGGTCACGCGTGGGGCGGATGGCCGCCTCACCCCCTGGAAATACAAGGAGAACGCATGATGGATTTCAAGGCAGGCGATACGGTGGAGTGCATCGAGTGCTGGGACGACGGTCAGTTCGGCCGCGTAGGCGAACGGTTCAAGGTGCTGGTCGCGGGTTCGGCTTCCGTCCACCTGGACGGCCGCCTGAGCGGGTTCCGCCTCACCCCCTCGCGCTTTCGGAAGGTCGCCGCGGAGAAGCCCGTGTACCCGTTCAAGGCCTGGGACGTGGTCGAGTGCTTGAACGCAGACGGCTCGGGGGTGGGCCTCACCGAAGGGCGCACATACAAGGTGCTGGACGCCAAACGCACTTCAAGCCTGAACATCGACGGCTGGAGCGGCCACGTACAGGTGGTAACGGATGGCGGGTTCGTCAGGTGGAAGGCCGCCGCCCGCTTCTGCGCCCCGGGCGAGAGCCGGGTCGCGCTCCGGGAGAAGATCAAGGAGTTGGAGCAGAAGACCAAGCTCGCGGACGCGCGCCCCACGTATCTAGAGCTGGCCCTCGGGGTCGCCAAGAAGGAGATCGAGGAGCTGAAGCTCCGGAACAAGAACCAGTCCGAGACCTTCCTGTACCAGGCGCGGCGCATCTTCGATCTGGAGGTCGAGCTGGCCAGCCGGCGCATGGACCCGTACCAGACCATGGTCAATCTACCGCACGGCCAAGAGTCCGTCGCGTCCTTGGTCACGAAGTTCGAGCTGCGCGAGCGCGACCTCGAACGGGCCCGGGGCGAGAAGCTCGAGCTCGAGACCCTGAACCACAAGCAGGCGGAGAAGATCGCGAACTTCGAGAGCAAGGTCGCCCAGCTCGAACAGGTCATGACCTCGCTCGGGATCCGGGAGATCTCGCCCGGCGTCTTCACGTGCCCGGTGAGCAAGTGAGCCGCGAAGTCACCGAGGTGATCATCCCCGACTCGCACGGGAATCACATCGACCTGCCGGCGCGGGACGCGTTCCTGCGCGACCTCAAGAAGCTGGCCCCCCAGCGCATCATTCGCCTCGGCGATCACGTCGACTGCGGGGGCCTGTTCTCAAGCCACCAGCGCACGTACACGAACGAGATGGCCGAGAGCTACGAGGACGATGTCGCCGCGGATAACGAGTTCCTGGACGAGATCCAGAAGCTCGCGCCGCGCGCGGAGATCCACCAGCTCGAGGGCAATCACGAACAGCACTGTGAGCGCTGGGCGGCGCGGACGTACGAGCGCCGGAAGGACGCCGAGGGCTTCCTCGAGCGCATGGCCCCCGAGGCCCTGACCAAGCTCAAGGAGCGCGGGATCAAGTTCTACAAGCGCTCGACCATGTACCAGGGCCTGGCCGTTCCGGGCGTGATCCGGATCGGCAAAATGTTCTACACCCACGGCAGCCGGGCCCCGAAGCACGCCGCGGCGAGCTATGCGGCGATGTTCCAGGACAACATCATTCATGGGCACACCCACCGCGCGCAGCATATCGTGCTCCGGTCCGTGACCAAGCACGCCTACATGGCGGCCTGTCCGGGGACCCTGGCCAAGCTGCAACCCCTGTACCGACACACCGACTGCACCGACCACACCCACGGGTACGGGGTCCGGTTCATCAACAAGTCGGGCAGGTTCGTCTACTTCAACGTTCCGATCTACAAGGGCGAGTCCCTCTTGATGAAGGTGGCGGCATGAATCCTCGAAATGTGGCTATCTACGCGGCCCGCGTCGCCTTGTTCTTGGGCTTGAACGGGCTGTTCTGGGTGGTTCTGGCCGCGGGGTCCGGCAGCCGGGGGTTCGCGACGTGGGCCCTGCTCGGACTGTACGCCTTGGGCTTCTTGTTCCACTCGGCCCTACAGGTGCCCAAGTGAACCCCCGAGCCCCAACCGGCAAGAAGGCGTTTCTCGAGGCACTGCGCGAGTACCGGCCCGACGTCCCGATCCATGTCGTCGTCGACATGAAACACCCTGGCGTGCAACTCCCGGGCGAGGGCGCGTTCGCGGTCGTGCCCTTGCCGCTCGACCAGGAACAGGTCTCGTTCGCCGGCGTGAGCGGCGTGCACGTCTCCTCGCGCGGCGAGCGGAGTTACGTGCTCCTACCCTGGGCCTCGATCCTCTGGATGGGCCGAGACTTCGGGACGGACGCGTGCGTGGGCCTGTCCTGGGACGCCCGGTTCTCACATGAAGGGAAGGTGCTCAAGAAGCCGCGCGAGCTCTCGGCGCTCGAGCGCGGGCACGCACTGGGCTGGGAGATCCTGCGCGGCGGCAAGTCTGGCCCGAACACGGTGGGGGTAGCATGACCCTTCAGGACGACCTGACGAAACGCTCCGAGCAACGCAACGCCCTGGTCGGCATGATCGGCGCCCCTGCCGCAGCGCGCGAGCAGACGGTCTGGACCCCTCCCTGGTTCCTCGACTGCGTAGACCAGGTGTTTCCGGAAGGCTGGTCCGATCCGTACCCGGCCGAGGGCGCGCCGGCGACCGAGCGGGGCAACCTCCGGATCGGCTGGGGCATGGCGCTCGAGAACGACTGGAGCTGGACGAACTTCGCGAATCCGCCTTACGACGAGCTCAAGCTCCACCTGCCGCGCATGCGGGAGCAGTGGAACAAGCACTGGTTCCAGACAGTGGCATTGGTACCGATCCGGACCCGGCGCGAGTGGTGGTGCCGCGCGGTCGGGGGGGCATCGATCGCCTACCTGAAGCCGCTCGCGTTCGTCGGCCACACCAACACGCACCCCGAGAACTTGGCCGCGATCTATTGGGGTGACAGAAAAGCACTTTTTCGCCTTGCATTCGCGCCCCACTCCCATCACATTCAGGACCAGTTCTAGGAGGAACATGAACACGATCGAACTACTGGAATACCGCCTCGACCTGGAGACCTCACGCCGCATGCTAGCCGAGGACCGGCTCGCGGCCCGCGAAGAGTTGGACGCCCTGCGCGAGGAGAAGATCGCGGCGAAGGAGGCCGAGACCGAGAAACTTCGGGCCTTGGCCAACGCCGAGTACTACAAGTACCAGGGCGAGCGCTATCGCGCGGCAGACGACATCCGGGACGAGTACAAGGAGCGCATGGACAGGGCGCACGAGAAGCTCTGCGAGCGGCAGACCACGATCGAGCAGCTCAAGGCCGCGCTCGCGCTCAAGGACAAGGAGCTGTGCGAGCTCAAAGGTGGTTGCAAGTGAACCAGCTTCTGCAAACCCCCCTCGCCTTCGGCCTGGGATTCTTCGTCGGCTGGGTATTCACGCGTGCGTTCGGGCCCTGGGGTTTTGTCCTGGCTGCCCCCGTCGCCTACCTCGTCGGCGCGGGTGTTTCCAAGGTGTTCTCGTGAAGCCCGCGGTTATCCGTACCGGCCTTGCTGGAGGCCCTCTTCAGGTGGTAGTGGACGGACCCCCGTCCGTCCTCGCCCACGTCCTCGGCGACGTCATCGACGTGACCCAGCTCCCCGCAGAGAAGGTCGACATCAGCGACATCGCCCAGACCCTGAGCCACTGCAACCGGTTTGCCGGCCGAACCCCGTACCCGTACTCGGTCGCGCAGCACGCGGTGCTCGTGAGCTACCTCACGTCCCGCAAGCACGCGTACGAGGGCCTGCACCACGACGACACCGAGGCGTTCGTCGGGGACGTGATCTCGACGTTTAAGACCGACACCCAGCGCGAGCTGGAGCAGCGCGTGCGCTTGCGGCTCGTCCCGGTCCTGGGCCTCGACCCCGTGGAGCCGCCGGCGGTCAAGGACGCGGACCTGCGCGCCCTGCGGCTGGAGCAATCCCTGCTCCAGCTCCGGGGGGACGTGAAGGTCTCGGGCATGGCCCTGGGCCAGCTCCGGCACCTCCGGGACGTGATCGAGCTCGTCCGGCCGATGCATCACAAGCGCGCCGCAGAGCTATACCTCGCGCGGCACTGGGAGTTGTTGGGCGTGAACACCGAGGTGGAGGAAGAACAATGAACTGGCAACTGGCATTCTGGATCATAAGCATTGGGTTCGTGGTCCTGCTGATCGTCTCCCTCGCCGGGTTCGACGTGTTGAAGGGTGAGCGCGACCGAGAGCGGCGCCGCGCCGACAAGTACGCCAAGCTCGAGTACGAGGCCTGGTCCAACTGGATCGACATGCGCAACGAGAACCAGCGGCTGAAGGAGGAGATCGCGTCGGCTACCAAGCGCAAGCCCAAGGCCCGGACCCGGACGGGGGCGTTGCGATGAACCCCTCACTACCGACCCTCAACCCCAAGGCCCCGGCCTATTTAGACGCGATCGACCCGGGCGTCGAATACTACGCCAGGGCCTCGTTCCGGGACGGGATCCTTACAGAGATATGTCTCGAGCGCATGAATCAACCGAACCTGCCGACTCCCGGACATGCCGTGATCGAGATGCCCGTGATCGTCGACCGGGCAGCCGGGACCAAGTACGGGCGCGCGAGGAAGTCCGACGTCGCCGATACCATCTTCGCCGCGGGCTCGATCTCGCGCTTGTACACGAGCTACACCCTGGCGACGGTTCAGGAGTGGAAGGGCCAGCTCGACAAGACTACCGACCACGAACGCACGTACAAGGCCTTGACAGACACCGAACGGTCGATTATAGACCGTATCAAGACGAAAGCGGACCGCGGCCACATCATGGACGCGGTAGGGATTGGGCTCTGGTTTTTGTGGAGGAAGTGATGTCGGCGATTTTACCCTGGAACCTGAAGAAGGCCACCAAGCCGTCCGTGTGCTGGGTCAACCGGTGCACGGCCATGACCTCGGGCCAGCTCTGCGAGAAGCACCACGCCGAGTGGGTCGAGGCCGGCCAGCCCCCGCTCGTCTACGCCGCGCCGGCGCCGGCCGCGCCCAAGAGCGAGATCACCCAGGTCCCGCCCGAGCGCCAGGCAGCCCTCGCCGCCGAGCGTGCCGAGCTGACCAAGTACCTCGAGGGCGCGCAGTCGTTCCCGCTCGACACGGACGAGAACATGGGCAAGGCCCAGGGCGCGATGAACTACGCGCACGAGATGGCCAAGGCGCTCGAGAAGGAGATGAAGTCCGCGCTCGAGCCGCTCAAGGAGGTCGAGAAGACGATCAAGAGCTGGTTCAAGCCCAACATCGACACGTTCCTCGCGGTCAAGGACACGTTCTCGCGGCGCATCGGCGCCGAGGTGGCGCGGCGCGAGGCGGCCCGGGTCGAGGCCCTGCGCCAGATCGCCGCGAGCGCGGCGACAGCGCCGGCGGAAGCGTTCCGGGACGCGCACGCGATCGTCGCGGCGCCGACCGAGAGCGGGGGCTTGATCGAGACCGTGTACGTAACGGTCGTGGACTTCGCCCTCCTGCCGGAGGAGTACAAGATCCAGGTCGTGAACCAGCCCAAGCTCGAGCTCGCCGCCAAGGCGAACCCGCGCGCGGATATCCCCGGCTGCAAGATCACGGTCGAGACCAGGACGCGGGTGGGGCGATGACGCGCCTAAAACTGGAGCCCGCATGCCCCGGCTTGAGCTGCGACGGTGACTGCGCGGTGCACGCCGCACAGCCGCAAGCCGACGCGCGGGTGAGCGGGGCGTGGGAGGACGGCTATCAGGCGGGGCAGCGCGCCGCGTACGCAGAAGGCGCCAACCTCGAGCGCCTTGCGCGGGAGCTGTGCGCGGCCGAGTACGCGCTGCGAGCGTTGGGCCGCCAGCG
>JACZCZ010061835.1_pt1 | contig 30083 bp, 35 predicted proteins | sample 8641811 | NCBI WGS metagenome assembly JACZCZ01 (sample SAMN15324610, study PRJNA640507) | soil metagenome | isolation source: intercropping peanut in the first line | place: China: Luxin town, Laibin City, Guangxi Province | collected 2019-07-25 | depth 10cm m | reverse complement strand
TGGTGCGGCAGTCGGCACCGAAATACTACATCAACGCATTGAAATATAAAGTATATTTCGATACGACCACGGGTTTGCACCCCCAAACGTACCCCCACGATCGACTGGCTGGGGGGGGCCAGGCAACGTGCCCGGCTGCCATTCTAAGGCGCTGGCTCCGAGGGCGGCTCGTAGCCCGCACCCTCGTCGAACGCTTTGAGCAGGGCTGCTCTGTTTTCGAGGTGCCAAGTCCGCATCCGTACATCCTGATCGAAATCCGCCCAAGGGTGGGTACGGTCGCCATCCTCCTCGACGGGAACGAGCCCGAATGGATCGTGGAGAACGAGAGTGTCCACTCGGCGAAGGCGTTCGCGATCGAGCTCGGACATGACGTACTTGCCCCTTGTCTCCGCCACCTTCTTGAACACGAGCGGGAACAGAATCGAGGCGAATGCCAAGTGGCTGCGCTCTGACCATACGAAGCGATCTCCGCCTTTTGCTCCGTGGGCGGCAGCTCCCCGACGATCACAGAATTCACGAACCCAAGCCTGAAGCGGCCGCGCGGATCTCGGGAACCGGGCCATCCATCGATCGCCCAGCGGACCTTCCGATTCCGTCGACGGGGCTGGAAGATCTTCAAGTAAGGCATCTAGCTTACGTTGAAAGTCAGCGGCCCCGGAGTCGAGGACTAAAAGGACCTCGAAGGCTGACTTCATCATTACCATCTCCACGTGCTCAGGAATGTCGGGTGAGTCCGTGTTGGCGCGGCTGTACTCATCGACCGCCTCTCGCCAGTTGCTCGGCAGGTCCGGCTCCATCAACAGTGCGGCGAGGGCCAGATCGATGGCTGGCGCCTTAAGGAACGTGTCCACGTGAAGGGGACGATGAAATGCGAACTCATCGGAGGACCAGTAGTACTGCGCCCGGCCATCTCGCCGCCTAGTCCAGAAGGCGACCCCGTTTCCTTTGCCTTCGATGTACTGTTGAACCGCCAAGATGAAGTTGTCGAAGTTGCAATACCCAAAGTGACCGCCAAACAAAGTCCGGCCGGCCAGTGCCGAAAACGCCAATGCTCGCCGCGCTGAAAACAGCCGCTCAAGCGCGAGCTCTGGATCATCTCCCAGATGCCAGACATCAACTTCGAGCAGGGCCGCCTTCTTGATGACATGCCGCGGCCGCGTCGCGTATGCCTCGATCACCGCATCCATATCGGCTTGAGTTGCAGTTGGTAGGTCACCAGGCGCCCTTCCCCTCACGTACGGAACCAACCGCGCGGCACCAAATACGACAGGCTCGTCTACGAACCACCACGGAAAGAACGCGATTGCCTTTGCCATTTCCCATCCCTAAGGGCTACAGAATCGACGAAGCACGGGTACCCGCGTCTCTGTAGACCGCGGGCATGGGGGCGCACGTGGACGATATGTCGCGGGGCCTACGGCCGCTGAGCCTCCAGCATGAGGCGCTCGACGCGCTCGAATGCAGCGGCAACTTGCTCCGCGAACTCGTTCATCGCCATGGCGTAAGATATCGCGGCTGGAGATTCAGCCATTTGCGCAATGGTCACGGCAGATAGGCCCAACGAGTGCGCGGCACCCATGGCTGGACGCGCCAGGCCATACACGCTGGCTCCCGTGACCAGCCCTTCGTACTCGGGGGGCTGCCCGAGGCGTGAGAGCGTGCCGCCCGAGGACGCGTGCACGTTCCCGCTCGCCGACTTGTAGAAGGGGCGGACGTACTCGGCTTCGGCCAGTTTCTCTATGTCGCTGAAGCGAGTGGCCTTATAGCCAAGGCGGTCCGATGCCCATCCATATGGGGCGCCGAACTGCAAACCGTACCTTTCGAGAAGCGAGTCTCTGGCGGCCTTAATATCGGCGTACTCGCTAGCTTCGATTGCTGGCGAGATCCTGGTCCCTCCGTGCTTCAGGGCGAGCTCTGCTTCACCGTGCACGTCGATGGTGTAGTGCTCCAAGTAGCGTTCGGCCAGGTCTTCATCGCCATCGGCAATGACCCGCATGACGACCTGGACCTCGTGAAGCGATCGCCAGCGGCCCTGAGCGCCATCCGGGAACCCCGCCGCGAGGAGCACCGAGATCTCGCCCGCAATCTGACAACCGCGACCGTACAAAAGCCTGAGTGAATCGCTTCGAAAATGCATGATGCCGTCGACATCGGACTGCGAAACTGCATCCAGCGCGACGTTTCCGACCTCGCGCGCGATGTGGACGAGCATCTCGAACTTGTCGAGCGCCTTACCCCACAACGACTGGAGCTCTGCAAGAAACGCCTGGCGTACCGCCCGATGTTCCTTCAGTGTCTTGGCCCCGTGCTTCTTCAGGTAGCGCAGGTGCTCCTTGGCAGTCGACTGCATGATCGAGGTAATTGTCGAAGACATCGCCTCGGAGTAGCGCTCGAGACAGGCCTCAATCTCTGCATTCGTGGGGGCCTGCGACAGTGCTTTTGCGATTGTCTTCGGGTCCAACCCCGCCTTCCGAATCCTGCGTGTGGATAACGGCAGGCTCACGGAGCCCTGGCCAACACCGGCGGCGAACGCTTTCGTGAACCGCTTCACGTCCCCGGGTACAGCTGGAATGCCCAACGACGATAAGCGCTGCATGTACAGCATTGCGACCTTGAGTGGAAGGTCCTCCTTCCGACCCGCAAACTGCTCGATTGCGTCCCGCAGCGGCAGCGGTGATCGGAAGTTGTCATCAGAAGGCATGCGAGATCCCCCATCCCAGCGCGGCTTCAGAGCCTACCACTTGCCTAGAAGAGAGTGGGCAGCCTCGAGGGCGAATGCATTCGTAGCGGTGTTAGAAATGTTTTGAAGTGGAAGCTCTGGTCCCATGGCGACAAACGTCGCGCCCGCCAGTTTCGGATGTAGAGTCCAGGCACATACGGCAGATTGTTCCCCTCGCCATCAACGCGCTGGCCCTCCTGGTACGTATCGGCGATCTCAATCTCCATTTGGACAGGAGCCTCGCCCGCACGATATCTGACGGCGCTCTGTTTCGTGAATCGCAGCACGTTGCCGCTCTTACTGACGAGGACCCATCATCCTCGGGGATGCGGAATAGCACCTTGGCAGTTGGGTCATTGCTCATGGGCACTGAAAAATATGCATGTGCGCTATGCGTCGTAAGCGAACATTAGCATTGGCCCGACCGCCCCGCCCGGCCCAATGGCTGCTAACGGCCAGGAGCGGACATCCGCACCGTCATCCGGACTCGCACGGCGCATGGAGACCCACCTAGTTGCCCCTGCATGCAACCGCGTGCTCGACCAACTCGGCTGTCCAATCCTCAGCAAACGCATAGCACCGCTCTGTGACGTATTCGCTGCCACGAGCGTACACGAGCAACACGGCAGGACCTGACGCAATATCCGAAACTGTCGCACGCCATGCAGCCAAGCAGGCGTCCGGATCGGGATGCGTCCGAATCAAAGCCCGTAGTGCCATCCGAAGGACAAGAACCTGAGCCTGCAGATCGCAAAGCGCCTCCTCCGTCAGTCGGTCCATAGGTTCCCACGCGTATTGAAGTAAAGAAAGGCGCCCCGCCTCTTCTGCGGGGCGCTACTGGATCAATTGTTGAAGGTTGACCCCACCTGGATGCGGCGAGGGGTAGTCTCGGGACGCTTCGGGATCATGATCTGCAACACGCCGTTGTGACCGGTCGCCGTAATCCCTTCTGGGTCGGCGCTATCGGGGAGAGCAAAACGGCGATGGAAGCTGCCGTGTCGCCGCTCGATGCGGGAGAAGCGTTCGCTTTCGTCGATCTCGCTCGTGCGCTCTCCTTTGATAGTGAGCAATCCCCTATCCATCTGCACATCGATGTTCTTGGGATCCACGCCGGGAATATCGGCATAGAGGATGAAGCGGTCCTGCTCTTCCTTGATGTCTACTAACGGAATCCATTGGCTTGTCACGACTGATGATTCGTCCCGGGAGCCGTCTTGCAGAAAGCTGCCTTCAAAAAGGCGATCGATGATTTGGCGGACTGGGTCTGTGGTTCCCTGTCCGCCCCACTGCGGAAAGCGAGCCATCTGATTCATCGCATCTCTCCAACTAAGCGTTGATCTCCGGATGGGGTGGGCCCCATCCGTGCCGGAAAATAGCGCGCCGACGGGTTTTTTCAAGCGTCGGGTACAGGCCCGTTGGCGATTCTTAAGGGTCGTCAAGAATGCATAAATCGCACCCACAGGAATGTCCGCTATGGGTGGCGGTTTCGTTACGATCGATGCAACACACAGCAAGCTGCTGGGCAGCAGGAGTGTTGCGATTGAAGCGAAGGACCCGGATCCGGTACACCGACAGCCAGAGGGCCCTGATGTGGGACCGTTGGAAAAAGGGCGAGTCGCTGCACCAGATTGCACGGCTGTTTGACCGTCACCATTCGTCCGTGCGCGGGATCCTTGCCGAGACCGGCGGCATCAGGCCGGCTGCTCGATGCCGATCGACTCGAGCGTTGAGCCTGGCCGAGCGCGAGAACGTCTCGAGGGCACTGGTTGCGGGGCAGTCGATTCGCTCGATCGCGACAACGCTTGGCCGGGAGCCATCGACGATCAGCCGCGAGATCCGGCGCAATGGTGGCGCCTAACGCTACCGCGCAAGCCAAGCGCATCAGGCCGCATGGGGCCGGGTGCATCGGCCCAAGCCTTGTAAGCTGGCGCTGCATCCTACGCTGGCAACTCGGGTGGCGGACAAGCTGCAGCAGCAGTGGTCGCCGCAACAGATCGCCGGCTGGCTGGTGCGTACCTACCCGGACGATGCGACCTGCCAAGTGTCCCACGAGACGATCTACCGCACGCTCTTCATCCAGTCGCGCGGCGCGCTGAAGAAGGAGTTGCTGGTGCACCTGCGGCGGACGCGGGCCATGCGTCGATCGCGTCACCACACGCAGAAGACGGCCGATCACGGCCGGATCAGCGGCACGGTTTCGATCCGCGAACGCCCGGCCGACGTCGAGGATCGGGCCGTGCCCGGCCACTGGGAAGGCGACCTGCTGTGCGGCAGCGGCAACAGCCAGATCGCCACCCTGGTCGAGCGCAGCACCCACTACGTGATGCTGGTGAAGGTCGATCGCAAGGACACCCGAACGGTGGTGGATGCACTGATCCGGCATGCGCGCCAGCTGCCGAGCGAGCTGTACCAGACGCTGACGTGGGACCGTGGCAAGGAACTGGCGGACCATCGCCGCTTTACGTTGGCGACCGACATCCAGGTCTACTTCTGCGATCCGCAGCATCCCTGGCAGCGCGGCACGAACGAGAATACCAACGGCTTGCTACGGCAGTACTTTCCAAAGGGCATCGACCTGTCGGCATTCTCCCAAGCCAAACTTGACGAAGTGGCAAAGCGCTTGAACGAGCGACCACGCAAGACATTGAACTACGAAACACCGATCGAGCGATATCGACAGGCTGTTGCGTTGACCGGTTGAAACCGCCGTCGGAAGCGGACGCTCGGTGTCACGCCGATTTGGGGGGCGTTGGATTGCGTAGCGCCGTTACGCCGCGATCTCACGGGCGTGTCGCGGGGCTTCCATTTCGAGATCTCCGGCCTGGTGCGTTGCGCGCCTTAGTGACGTCCGTATCCGCCTTGCTTCGAGGGGCTGCCTGACCGTTTGCCCGTGGTGGCGATTTGCGCCCTTGGGCCTTGGCTTTCGATGTGTACGGTCGCGCCGCCAGTTCTTCCCGCAGGCGGGCCAGGCCGATCTCGAGTTCATCTGCGCGCAAGCGCTCCGCATCGCGCTGAGCCCGAAGTTCGGCGACTTCGTACGCCTGAAGATAGAGGCGCTTCTGCAGATCAGCGATCTTGAAGTCGCTCTGGGTTGCCGCTTCCCGCGCAGCTTCCGCTTCGACATGCGCCTGTTCGAGGACTTCCACTTGTTGGTCATCACTCTCCCTCAGTGCATGCTGTATGGCGGCCAATCCAGCGCGCTCGCCTTCTGCAACCGCCTCGGCACGTGCAGCCATAAGGGCCTGCTGCCAAATCTGCGAGAAAGCCAACACAACCGGCTGGGGTAGATCTGGAAGCTGCCCGGACATCCGCTGAATGGCCACACGCCACCACTTGTCGAGCAACTGACCGACTATTTCCGGGCTCCCTTTGCGTCCTAGGGCAACCCGCACGCGCCCGACAGTCGGCAGCTCTCCCCGGGCTATCACGCGCTCAGCGGCGTCAAACACCTCTTTGGCGGTCAGTTTGGCGATCATCATGGGTCTCCCAAGCCATCAGGGCGCGACGGCTGATCGTCTGCGTCTCAGGCAGTTGAGACGCCAGATTGCTGTACAACCCGGTCGATGTCGCTCCTATTCACTTCACTGTATATCCCCGCCCCTCCATGCAGGCGGTATAGGCCCCGTAATAGGTGTCCGCTGCCTGAGCATGCGCGGCTTGGGCCTGCTGGGCCTGGGCAGCCTGATTACGGCGGGCGCGCGCGCCACCAGCCAATACGCCGGCGGCTGCACCGACTTCTGCGCCTTTGCTGGAATCACCGTGGGCGACTTCGCCGATGACCGCACCGCCGGCGGCGCCTCTTAAGGCCCCGGCCATCCGTTCGCCATGGGGACCTGCCTGGGGAGGTGGCGCCGTGGAAGCGGCGGCAGGATCGATGCCGGTGGTCTGTTTTGACCATGCCAGACACTGAGTATCGTCGTTGCTCTGTTGTGCAGCATCCTGGTTCTTTGCTGGATACGCCACGGGCTTCTGGGCCCACGCCAGCGTGCTCACTGCTGCCAGCGTTGCAAACGCGACATAAGACGGGATACGCATTCCACACCTCCTGCACTACGGCGCCAATAGTTCCGGCACGTCGTCAAACGTGCCGGACCGTCAGAAGACGAATCCGAATCCGGCCAGCGGTCCGTTCATCGTGATGTCGGTGCTGCTGTTGCCTGTTTCTACTTCGATTGACAGGTATCGGTAGCCGACAAGCCACGCGCCGTGCTTTACCTGGTACTGCGCGATGGCGCTGCCATTCCACGTTCCCTCCGTGTCGCCGAAGGAACCATCGCCACGCAACGTCAGCCGCCACCGGTCGGACAATATCCACGTGTAGCGCGCGCCTAGCATGAAATCGCTGTACGCCTTGTCGAAGTTCCGCTCCGACGGCGCGAACACGGGGTTCACTGGGTCGAACCTCACCTGAAGGTCTACATCGACATAGCGCAGACCACCGAAGACGTCGAGCCCGCTATAACGCCCAGCGCCAGGACTCCACACGGCGGCCAGTTCGAACAATTGCGTGTCGAGGTCGGACTGGGTCCTGATACGGGTGAAGTCCTTATCGTCCTCGAGTCCAAGGAATATCTAGTCGGCGAACATGCCGAACTGCTCACCCTGTCCTTCGGCATGGATCAGGAAGGCGCCGTCAATCTTGTCGATGATGTCCGAGAACGATGTGTCGGTTTCCGCAGGGGGTTCGTTCGTGCGCAGGTCTGTGCTGATGCTTGGCGCCCAGAGGTACGGTGCAATCATCCATTCCCAGACATCGCCCTCGGCCGCATGGGAGGAGAAGGAGGCGCCCATCATGCAAAGCGCACCGGCGGTGATCGCCGAAACTCGGGAAACCCAGCTCATCACCTGGTTCTCTTCACGGTTCACCCGGACCAGAATCTCGCTCATTTCAGATACCTGACGTTGAGGCTACCGATCTTCCCGTTAAACTCGAACGGCTTGCGATCGAAGTACGCAAGTGACACTGGCGAGTAGCTGTCTCGGCCCACGTCGAATGCATCGTTGGCGGTGAAAGTCAGTGGTGCAGAACGCGGAACCGTGCCCTTGGCAACTTCCTTCCCATCGATGCGAACGACCACATCGAGCGGTCCGCCGTGGTCGGTTCCGGCCTTGCGCGTTTCGACCTCGATCTTGACCTTGCCCGTGGGCAGCGGTGCAGAGGACGCAAGCTGCGTGCGCTCGATCTCGAAGAGGTTGTACTCGTACGTCAACTTTCCCTGATCCACCCACAGGGCTACGCCGCCAGAGAACGCCCCTAACGCGTAGAGCACACCCTGCGAGTCTGGCTTGAGTTCGGTCTCGATGGTGACCAGGTTGCTACGGGCGCCGACCTTGGGCGCGGTGAATTCGGGAACACCGACCACGGCCTGGGTGAAGTTGAACTCGGTCGCCGGATTGGACGGGGCATCTTCAGGATGGAACACCACCGACCACAATCCGCCACCCACCGGCCAGACCTTGTTCGCCTGGGCATCCGCGCCGAATCCTGCCTTCAGCGCCTGCAGCTTCTCCGGGTGTTGGGCCGCAACGTCTTTGGCCTGCGAATAGTCCGTGCGCAGGTCGTGCAACTCCCAAGTGTCCTGGTCCGGCGACCATTTGAAGATCGCCGGGTCCACGCCCGGCTTCCACGGAATGCGTGGGCCAAAGACCGACGCGATCCAGTCGTCCTGGTAGAACGCCCGACTGCCCATGATCTCGAAGTACTGGCTCTTCTTGCGCCCCGGAGCCTTCTCTGAGTTGAACGTATAGGCCAGGCTCACGCCGTCGAGCGGGTCCTGCGTGATGCCGTCGACCAGCTTCGGCGGCGTGATGTCCAGCACGTCGTAGATCGTCGGAACGATATCGTTGACATGGTGGAACTGCGTACGCGGTTTCTTATCCGGCTTGATCTTGTCCGGCCAGGAGACCACCAGCGGCGTGCGCGTCCCGCCGAAGTGCGCAGCCACAAGCTTGGTTGATCGATGCGGCGTAGATCCCGCCCACGCCCAGCCCGCGTGGTACATGTTGTCGGCCTTGGGCGATCCGAGGACGTCCAGCCCGCCCAGCTCGTTCATCGCGCGGATGTGGTCCTTGATCTCGGTGCGAATGCCGTTCTGCGCCAACAGTTCGCTGATCGTTCCGTTCTGGCCTTCCGCGCTGGATCCGTTGTCGCCCCAAACATAGAAGATGAGCGTGTTGTCGCGAATTCCCATTTCTTCCAGTGCGTCGATGAGGCGGCCGGCTTGTACATCGGCGTGCTCGGTGTATCCGGCGAAAACTTCCATCAACCGCCGCTGGAAGGGTTTCTCGTCCTCGGGGATGTCAGACCATGCCGCGAGTGAGTCGGGACGCTGTGTAAGTTCAGTATCCTTCGGGATCCAGCCGAGCTTCTTTTGCTGGGCAAATACGTCCTCGCGCATCTGATCCCAGCCGTTGTCGAACTTGCCCTTGTAGCGGTTGGCCCAGTCGTTAGAGATGTGGTGGGGGCCGTGCGCAGCGCCGGGTGCCCAGTACATGAAGAACGGCCGATCCGGTGTCAGGGCGTGCACCTGCTTCATCCACGACACCGCCTTGTCGGTCATGTCTTGGGTGAAGTGGTAGCCCTCTTTGCCGTGTGACGGGTCGATGCGCACGGTGTTCTCGACCACCGCCGGTTCCCACTGGGACGACTCGCCAGCGAGAAAGCCATAGAAGTAGTCGAAGCCAATGCCTTCGCCGGCGGGCCAGTCGGTGTAGGGGCCAACCGCCGTCGTTTCGTTGGCGGGTGTGTTGTGCCACTTGCCGAATGCTGCGGTGGCATAACCGTAGTAGCCGAGCACCTTCGCTGCCGTGGCCGACGTGCGCGGTATGCGGCCGGTGTAGCCATCCCAGTCGTTGGCCAACTCCGCGATCTGGCCGTTACCGACCCGATGATGGTTGCGCCCGGTCAGCAGGGCTGCGCGCGTGGGCGAACACATCGCAGCGTTGTGGAATCGGTTGTAGGACACGCCCTGTTTCGACAGGCGAGTCAATGTCGGTGTGTTTATCGGCCCGCCGAACGTGCCCGCAAGTGCCGGCCCGACGTCGTCGAGCATGATCACCACGACATTGGGAGCGTTGGCCGGTAGGTGCGGCTTAGCTGGCAACGGACTGTAGGTCGACTCGGCGATGGTTGGGCCGGCCTTACTGCCGGAGGGAGTGGGAGAAAACGGCAACGACTCCTGGGCGAATGCGGGCGCCGACAGCAGCAGCGCACCGATGGTGATGACGAGACTACGGACCTTCAGACGGGGGAGAGCAGACTTCATGCGATTCTCCGTTTCCTTGGCGCACAGAGGTCTCGTAGACCGCCCGGAATACCGGTGGATTCCGGAAGCTGTGCAAGCGGCGACAGCCCTACTCGCTGAACCTTCTGTTCAAGCGCCATGCAGACTTATCAGGACGGCGTGAAATCACTGTGAACCCGATCCGCTGTGACCGCTAACAACAGTGGTCGCAATCGGGCGCCGTTATGCCCACGCGTTTCGAGATGCTTCGACGGAGAACTATCCGAGGAGGCTCGCCGCGATGGACGCGGTTACACACCAGAGCACGATCCACAGTGCGGAAATCCGCATGGACGCCAGCAGCGCAAACCCCATCACGGCAGTGGCGAAGTCAGCTGAGCCGTGCACGCCCTCAGTCCAGACAGGATCGTAGAACGCTGCAACTAGCAGTCCTACGACGGCTGCATTGATGCCGGCCATTGCGCTGGCAGCCCAAGGTCGCAGCGCCAGGCGCTCCCACATCGGCAGCACCGCCAACAGCAGCAGGATGCCTGGCAGAAACAGGGCTAGCAATGCGATCGTCGCGCCCGCCGCAGCGGGCAGGTCCACGGGCACTTCAGCGCCAAGGAAGGCTGCCAAGGAGAACATCGGCCCGGGCATCGCCTGCGCCGCACCGTAACCGGCAAGGAATCTATCTGGGCCGACCCACCCGGTGTCGACTACCGCCTGCTGCAGCAGTGGAAGCACGACGTGACCACCGCCGAACACCAGTGCACCGGCTTTGTAGAACGCGGTCGAGAGCCCGCCGGCCGTGAGTGCATCCGTGGACGGCCACATCAACGAGCCAGCCAAGCCGACCAGGAAAACAGTCAGAAACGCGGCTCCACCGCGATGGCCGTAGGGCACCGGAAAGGCCGCAGTTGCCGGTGCGATCACATGCCGGCACAGCCACGTCCCAAGCATCCCGCCAAGTGCAATCGCGATTAGTTGCGCCCAGGCGTTGCCGGTCAAAACGATCAAGGCGACTGCCCCCGCAGCGATCAGGGCACGTGGTGCATCCGGTGCCAGTTGCCGCACCATGCCAAGCAGGCCGTGCGCGACCACGACAACCGCGACCAGCTTCAGGCCATGCAGGGCGGCCGCACCGATACCGCCCCCGAGGTGTGGCGCCAGCGCAGCGAAGCCGAACATCAGCAGTGCCGACGGCACGGTGAATGCAATGAAGGCTGCCAGCGCGCCAGGCCAGCCACCCCGGAACAGGCCGATCGCAAAACCCATCTGACTGCTGGCTGGGCCCGGCAGGAACTGGCAGACGGAAAGCAACTGCGCGAAGTGGGTATCGTCCAGCCAACCGCGCCGACAGACGAACTCCTCGCGAAAATAGGCCAGATGCGCGATCGGACCGCCGAACGATGTCAGCCCCAGACGCAGGAAGACGCGGAACACTTCGCCCGCGCTGCCCGAACCGCATGGAAGCTGTGGGGCTCGATGGGACAACAGCGCCTCGCGGTTGGCGGTGAAACTCGCGCCATGCTATCAGCGCATTCTGACCGGCGCGGTTCTGCCGGTACACGCGCACGCAACTTGCGACTGCACTTGTCGGAGGTGGTCATCGGCTCGGCAGTTCCTTCCATACTTGCCAACCCGCTACGGCAAGCAAGACCGTGAGTCCTGCCCAGATCAGGACAATCATGGTGGCGGCCACGCCACTCGCCGGCTGCAGATCCGGACTGCCTTGCGCGCGCTCGCGGCACTCGGTCATCACCGTGAGTGGAATCAGGCGGATGGCCCAGGCGATGCCCAATGGCAAGAGAATCAGGTCGTCCAGATAACCCAGCACGGGTATGAAGTCCGGGATCAGGTCGATCGGGCTAAGAGCGTACGCCACCACGGCCGTCACCAGTAGTTTTGCGTACCAGGGCGTAAGCGGATGACGAGCCGCCAGATACAGGGCTTGGATCTCCATCTTGAGCAACCTGGCGTGTTTCCTGAGCTCGTCGATACAGCGAATCTTCGTGCTCACTTGGCGCCCTCCAATTCCGGTGCCCGGACTGAACGGGCGTCGCCGTGTTCCCCGGGGGCGCTCGCGATTAGTTGCCCTGCCATAAAGCGCATTCCATCCTGCGCCTCCCGAATGCGCAAGGGGGAAATCATCGCCGGCGCGCCTACTGCCCCACCCAATGACCGCTTTCGGCCAGAAGCGGACGTAAGTGGTCAGCTCGGAACATCACCAGATCAGCGCACGGCCATGTAGATGATGGCCGCGAGCACCAGCGCCAAGGTTCCTAACCAACGGGGATGGAGTGAAATGGTCAGGCCGACTGACGTCGGCAGTGATCCGCGCTCAAGACTGGCGACTTCATCCAGGGCCCGATCCTGAGTCGCTCGATACTCGCTGTCTTTAGCCCTGAGGTCTGCGTCATGCAGGTAAACATGACTTGAGGGGGCAACTTGACCCCAGGGAACCTGGTCAGCTGCCAATCCGTGAACTTTCGAGCCTCCGCGTACCAAGTGTCCAGGTCGTCGCCCTGAATGGGCGAGTTCATCTGAAGCACCCTTAATCGTTGAGCAATCTCCCGCAGATGAGCTGCCTCCGCCATTGGTTCTCCCTTGCTATCGCGCGTGAGTTCACGCGGCCCTCACCCAACAGGCCACCGATCGGTGCATGCCCGCTAGGGGTCGAAAGCGAACATTAGCATCCGATCCGCGTCCTCCCTGACATGTTCTTTTGCGACGCAGCGTCACCTTTGCGTTTGGCGCGGCATCGAAGGCACATGTGCTCCCGGCCTTCCAAAGACACCGAAATTACACACGGAGTCCACTCGCGCTGGTGTCTTCTATGACGTCCAAGGAGAACTTGCCGAGCTTTCCGTGGCGCAGACGCCGTCCTTCGGCGCCATCCCGGATACCTCATCCCTTGCGATGGAACGCCCCGCTTCCAATGGATCATTGCTCACGAAGCAATGCGTGTTGCTTGAGAGACGAGATGTGGTCGGTCATGTCCTTCGCTAGAGTCTAGCGAAACTCCACGCGGGCCGACACGCAACTGCATTGCACCGCATAGCCCCCTTTCCTGGCCGTTTACGGAGCACATCGGCAGTACTTCGGCCCATCTCATCTTTCATTGCGCAGGTCGGGACGGCATCCGCCGCCTTGGCTTCGGACGTTGCCTCCTTGAAACCTAGATCGATTGGACTCATGCAACTGACCGGTCTCAAGTATTTCGTTGCCGTCGCCGAACACGGCAGCTTCTCAGCCGCAGGTGAGTGGCTGGGCGTTTCGGTGTCGACGTTGACCCGAAGCGTGTCGACACTCGAGGAAGACCTGGGCCTGAACCTGTTCGAGAGAAGCAAGCAAGGCGTTGCGCTCACTTCTGCTGCCGGACCGGTACTTACCGAAACCAGACGAATGCTGGCCAGCCTGCAGACGGTGACGGAGGTCGCAGCGGGAGTAGCACGAGGCACTGCAGGCGAGCTTCGCCTGGGTGTTCGATCGCCTCCAGTGGGCGAGCCCCTGCGCGACATGCTCGCACACTGGCGCGAGGGTCATTCCGCCGTCCGTCTGGTCGTGCACGAGCTGCCTGATCTGGAGTTGTTCTCCGAGCTCGTCGCGCGGCGTATCGACGTCGCGCTGATACCCAGCTACGCGCCATGGCCGCGCATCGTCATGGAGCCGCTCTATAGCGAGCGAATGGTGGCGGCAGTGCCCAAGGAACATGCGCTCGCCGAACGCGCATCGATCCGCTGGAGCGATTTGCAAGGCGAAAACATTTACGTCCAGGACTGGGCGCAAAGCCACGCCATGCGCGAGTTCTACGCCAGGATGATGGGAGCCGGCATGCCGCTCAATCCCGTTCCTGCCGGAAAGCAAACCATCTTCAGCCTGGTCGCGGCGGGATTCGGCGTGACGCTCGCGCAACAGAGTCAGGCAGAAGTGAGCTTCCCGGGCGTGGCCTTCGTTGCCATCGATGAGCCGAGCGCGCAGGTGGAGTTTTCACTGGCTTGGTCGCCGCATTCGGAGTGCTCGATCATCGGCCGATTCCTCTACTCGATGCGTTCAAGCGCCAGGAGCAAGGGCGTCGCGGCAAAGGCCGTCTAGAGATCCATCGCAGCGTTGTCGGAGTGCGCTCCGCCCGCACGATTCAGATGCAAAGTGTGAAACACGTCTGCGAAGGAAACCGCGGGCAGCAATCTCGCTGCCAAGCGGCGCGTCATCACTTGAACCAACCTCCATAGGAGTAACCGCGATGCCTACGATCACCACTCCGGACGACGTAAAGATCTTCTACAAGGACTGGGGATCCGGTCAGCCGATTGTCTTCAGCCATGGCTGGCCCCTGTCGGCCGACGACTGGGACGCCCAGATGATGTTCTTCCTTCAGCACGGCTACCGGGTGATCGCCCATGACCGGCGCGGGCACGGTCGGTCCGAGCAGGTCGGCACCGGCAACAACATGGACCAGTGGGTCGCCGACCTGGCTGCACTGACCGAGCACCTCGACCTTCGCGACGCGATCCACATCGGGCACTCCACCGGCGGCGGCGAGGTGGCCCGCTACGTTGCACGCCATCAGAAGCGTGTCGCGAAGGCCGTGCTGGTGGCCTCGTTGACGCCGAACATGGTGAAGACTGACGCGAACCCCGCCGGTCAACCGCCCGAGTTCTTCGAGGGGGTGAAGGCGGGCGTGCTTGGCAATCGTGCGGAGTTCTACCGTGCGGTCCCGGAGGGTCCGTTCTACGGATTCAACCGCCCGGGTGCCAATGCGTCTGAAGCGGTGATCGCGAACTGGTGGCGTCAGGGCATGGCCGGCGGGGCGCTGGCGCACTACGAGACCGTCTTCTCTTGGCTGGAGGACTATACCGAAGACTTGAAGAAGATCACGGTACCGGTGCTGGTCATGCATGGCGAAGACGACCAGATCGTTCCGTTCGGCAGTTCGGTGCCGCGCGCGGTCGAGCTGCTCGCGAAGGGTTCGCTGAAGGCATACCCCGGCTTCCCGCACGGCATGCTGACCACCCACGCGGACGTCCTCAACCCCGACCTTCTGAAGTTCATCAAGTCCTGACGGGACGCCAGCAGTCGAGTGGCGCGCTCCACGGGTGCGCCACTCGGCGTTCGTTTCCGCTTGCGGTCGATAGCGCACATCCAGACGCGCATCGCATGGGCTTGTGCAGTGTAGCGTTGCTGTCCTGTTCCATCAGGGACACCTGCGTGAAGACATCCGGCACGTCGACATCGAACGGCGCATCGGTGCTCTTCTTCGCCCCGATCATGTCCGCTTAGGGTCGGAAGCGGACGTTAGCACCGGTCCCGGCGCCCAGATAGTCTCGGCGTCTGCTATCGGCCAGAAGCGGACACCGCTTAGCAGGTCTTCTGTCCAGCCTCGTAGTAGTCCAGCGCGCCTTTGACAAGCTCAATCAAATTACTTCCGTCCCGGCGGTAGATATCGCCCTTTGCCAGTCTCCCTCCAGAAACTGCAACTGTGTAGATTGCTTGAATGCCAGCTAGCACCCGCTCGCCATCGTGCGGCGCATCGAATGGGTGCCATAGGCGCTGCTATCGAGACCAATATCGGAGAGCCAGCGGTGGACGATCCGACAGTACTGCCGAGTCGACAGGTGGGGAGACCGCCGAACTCGGCTAGGGAACAGATTGGCGTCCCCCGCGATTCCAGTGGCGGCTAGCCAAGCCACTACTGCGTCTCGGGTCTGGCTCGTGATCTCGAATCAAACTGGGCGGCAGGTTTTGCGCTGTAGGACCGTCGCCCGAGCCGCAATTGCCTGTCCATGGCTGACATCTCGCACTCGGAGGGCCACCAGATCGCAGGCCCTCAGCTTGGAGTCGATAGCCAGGTTGAAGAGTGCCAGTTCCCGAGACCTGCCCCGAAGCTGAAGCCTCACTCGAATGGCCCAGATATCCTGCCGTCTGAGAGGAGCCTTGCGGCCCACGATCTTGCCCTTGTTCCATGGGGTGAGGTTGTCGCGCGTGCCCTTCATGTCGAACTCCAAGGTGGGGAGCTTGACCATGCGCCGACGCCGCGGAACGAGCGATGCAGGCGCTGGCGCTCTTTGACCTCCGTTCCGGTTAGTGCTGGGAGGTTGCGCTGGTTTTGGGCGGCCGGCGTGCTGGTACTGGTCGGCAGTATCAGCATGCAGGTCAACAACGGCGTGCCGAAGACCGCGAATCCAATGTTGCGCAGCCCACTGGTGTTGGCTTAAGGGTTCAAACTCAGCGCTCCGCACCGCGGACTCTTCCAGCTGTCCAGGGCAAGACCGAACTACAGTCCTGACTCTGCGCCTCCAGTCCGTAGGCGAGATTGCGCAGGGTGCAGTCGGAAAAGCTGGCGCCGCCGTGATATTCGCGGCCCCAGAAGGCCAACTTCAAGACCGCGAATAGGTCGATCCAGCGCTCCGCCAGATGCGGATGATCGAGAAAGCACCAATGGCAGCATCTCGAAGGCACAACGAGCTGGTAGGGCCTGTCGAGGGTGGTCCTCCAGAATCCCGCCTTCGCGCGCGAAAGCCAGTAGTGCAACGAGGTCAAGCGTCCCAAGATCTCGGAGCCGAATCGCTTGGATCCGCTCAAAGCTGGAGAATGACCCGCGACAGCCCCGCCATTATGACCGGACCCGTTCCAGCGACGGAGAGGGCTCGGCTAGCAGTTCCTAAAGCGGATGGTTTCGCCAATAGCGCAACTGCGTGGGTTCACCGATATGCGCCGCCGCCTCCTCGACCCGAGAAATCGCGCCTGGCGCCGGCGCCTTGCCCTTCATATATCGGTCGTACTTTCGCGACCAAATCGCCTCGCCCTGGCTATTCCGGCTTGGGCCTTCGCCGCCAACCGCTCTAGCGAGCTGAATTCGGTCGTTCCGAATGCCCGGCCCAACTCTACGAGGCACTCGCCCCCGTGGCATAGATCGATCCCTTCCAGATGCGCCTTGAGCATGTGCGGAGTGACGCTGATGCGTTGTGCAATCCCAATTTGGTCATTGTCAGCGAGGCGCTAGAATCTGTCACCGCGCCCGTGAGGGTAGTACCGAAATTCTTGAGGCGATACTTACTGGCCCGCAGTTGACGCCTAGTCCTAGGACCCAGGCAATATCTGTGACTAGGTCATTCGACCGCTCTTCACGCGGGAACAGCGTGCGCCACGTTCCGAGAACTCCGGTCCGTGGGCCTGAAGTCCCTAGTCGAACGCGGACAGTTCGCGGGGTGCTCGGGTTGGTAGGGCAGAATGGGCTGCGCCCGAACCCAAACAACGCACAGATCCTACCGCGCGTGTCGCTGGGCAGCAGAAGCACATCGATCAGCACCGACCCAGCCCCCAGTGGCAGTTTCGAGAATCGTGGCGCCCAGCAGCTAGACGTACAAGCTGGCGCGATCGTACACCATCGACGTATGCTGAACTTGCCTACCCTTGGTTCGTTCGAATGCCAGACACTCGCGTTGAAATCGCCAGAGCGCCGGACCCGTCGGGGATCGGCATCATTGGCATCGAATTCGCCCCCTCCGACGCCATTCGTCCATTCTGGGTATGGTCGATCGGGGAGCACCATTCACATTCGGCGCGCGTTTCGGCCGCAGAGTTGCTGAGCACCCACCCGAAACACCGCGACCTCGTCCCTTCTTGGCTCGGATCGCTGCTGCTTCGTCTCGCCAAGGGCGATGCCGGAATTGACGAGATCATGACTGCCATCGCTGCGCCCCCTAGATAGACTATCGTCGATGGCCACGCCCCGATGCTGGCCGTACGCTCTGTATCGAGCGTTCGGCACCTTAGACGTGTCGGCGTAGCGGACCTCAACCACTTCAGCGCTTCGACGAGGCGCGCTGATCGCGGCATCATTCAAGTTGACTCCCGAACAGAAGCGCATGCATCTCGACCGCCATGCGATTCCACGCGTTGATCGCTGCGATCTTCCAGCTCAGTTCAACGCTCCCAATCACTGAGTGCGTCCTTATTTGATCGTAGGTCGCTTCATGATCGCCATGTTGATTCTTGCCAGCCCAGCAGCCAGCGGCAACGACCCCCTGACGCAAATCTCAGAACGTTCCAACGAGTCCGCCGAACCGACGCCCGGATGCGGGTTCGGTGTTTGCGACCGCGAGGCCAGGGAGTCCCGAGCCATTGAACGGGGAAGAAGATCCTCCCACGATACGACGTTCCGCGGAGGGTGGCTCTATAGCCGAGGGCGGCGGCCCGCATCCGCGCCTGGGAGGAATGCTCGTTCCTCGCACACCCAGATCGTGTTCGCCTCGCGCTCACTTATCTCGCGCGTCAGCAGGTCGTCGTACTCGAGATTGATTGCGGAATTCGGCCTTGGGCCAATGAGATCTTCTCGGTTTCGGCATGCGGACCGAGAAGTATCTCCAGCCCATGGACGAGTTCCGAGATCCGCCGAAGATGTTCATTCTGCGATTCAGCTAAAGGAGCCCGTCAGATGAAAGCATCCGCCCACTTGGGGCCGGGCAGGGAGGGCGCCTCGCCGGAGATTGTGTCGGACGGAAATCATCCGAGCGACTCCCGTCACAGAGCGAATCCGTTGCAGCTGCCGAAGTGAACGCGCGTGGGCAGCAGATCTGTCATAGGCAGCACCAGCGCATCGGTCAGCACCTCCGATGTGCCCCGGATTCGAGTCGGACAACAGCATTTGCCCCGGCAACACCAGTGCCTTGGCCGGCACCGGCACAGGGTTCGGGAGCACGTCAAAATCATCCGGAACCGTTGGTAGGCTCCATCGGAATACGCTGTCCGCACCTTGAGGCCACTTTCGGCCATGGCACCTATCCGAAAGACCGCGTCGCGCCCCTCGCAGACCACTGTCGACGTGACGGTCGAGTAGCGTCAGGCCCAGCTCCAGTTTCATGTTGCCAGGAATTCTGAGGCAGTCGGCTTCATCAGTCGCCCGATCTTGCTGGGCATACTTGCGCGCAGGCGGCCACTCACGCTGTGGTGGATCGTATGGCTTACCGAAACGAGGAAATGCAGGGCCTGTACATCGACGACCTTGCGTTCTTCGTACTGACCAGTGAGGGCAAATTCGCGCGCTTGTCCAAGTCGCAGATGCTGGGCGAGTTCACCAGCCGGCGCGATGCTGGCGAGCCACCGCTGTCGACGTGAAGGCGCATCCTGCACATCGAGGAGAACGGCGACGAGGCCGCCGCCGTGCTGGAGCACGCAGGGCGATCCGGCGCTTTGCAAACTCCGCTTGCGCAAGGTGGATTGCAACTGGCGAGTGGCAGGTGAGATCGTGACTCCCTGCCCGACTTCGACAAAGCCAATGGCCTCCTTCCTCGGCGCACACCACTGGCAGCGGCTTGAACTCTCGCAGGCCTGCCCTGACCACCTAGCTCGACCTGATGGCTATCGGCCAGGAATGGACCTTCGACCCGTTCTGGCCTCGTGGCACTCAATGATCAGCCCATGCGTGGTGGCTAATCGATGCGAATGCGGCATGGGAAGGCGTGCAATTCAGCAGAATTCACGCCACAAAGACTACCCGCGGGCATAGTTTACGTAGCCGCACGTCGCCACATGCGGCAGTAGCTTAGGGGCCAGTTGGCGTTCATCGCGGAAGGCAATCATGCCTGCTTCTCACCATGAGGCCCCGGGAATGGAGACCCGCGGAGCCGGTTCGACCTTGTCGTCAATGTTTCGACGTCCGCTCATAATCGCGGGCTTAGTAACCATCGCCCTGGCGGTAGTGGTCCAGTTCGTAAGGGCGCGCGAGCTGAGGATGGATAGCTATTCGCGACGCATGCAGGTCTCGGCTCAACTTAGTGCAGAGCAGGTCGGCCAGTTCGTCCACTACCATCAGGCAGCGCTGTCTCTCGTGGCGGGGCACCGAGTAGATGATGACCGATGGCCAGGTCGGCTCGCGCAGTTGAAGGCACAGTTCCCTGCATTTGCGAGCCTCATCGTGGCGAATCGAACCGGTCGTATTGTGTTTGCGAATCCCGAAGTTTCGGGTGCGCGCAAGGCGCCGGTAATCGGGTTGGACGTTAGTGACAGGTCCTATTTCAAGGACCCGCTTGCCACGGGCGAACGATACGTTTCTGGCGTCTTCAAAGGTCGCGCGTTCGGCAGTGATCCAATAGTTGCGTTCAGCGTGCCGCTGCTTAACGAGGCCGGTGTCCCCGAAGGTGTTGTCGAAGCGTCGATTGCGGCGAACGAGTTCTCCCGCGTCTACGGCACACCGCTGAAGAAGCGGGGCATCATGTTCCTGGTCCAGGATTCCGACAATCGCGTCGTCTACGCTAGCGAGGGGATCACGCTCACGGCCTTAGACTCTCTTGAGGTGAATGAAGGGGAGATAGTTCCAGAGGTGGCGGGGCTTCTAACGAACGGTCAGCATGCATACGTCGCGACATCGCGAACCGACTTTGGCTGGAATGTGACAGTGGTACACCCGGCCTCGATAGTCGGCGGTGAGATTCGGCGGGACCTTGTCTCTATGCTCGGACCGGCCACGCTTGCTGTCTTTGTCGTCGTCTGGGTTGCAACGTCTCTCGCCAGGCGATTGAGCACGCCAATCCGCGACCTCTCAGAGCGGATAAAGAATCACGAACTCGGACGTGGCATGCCGGAGATCGCAGGCAAGAGTACGCCGATTGAGCTCCGCGAGCTTAGCCGCTCGTTCGGCTCGCTTGCCTCGAGAATGGCCGGCGCCCTCGAGCAGGCGAATGCAGCAGCAAGCGAGCTGAGTCGTACGCTCGCTGAGCGCGACGACGTCATCGCCGCCCGAACCGCAGAACTGCAAGCCGTCAATGATGAGTTGCGCCTGGCAAGCTGCACTGACGCGCTGACAGGTTGCCGCAACTACCGAGGCTTCGCTGACGACCTCACGAGCTTGCATCGGCAATGTGCGGATGATCGAATGCCCCTCGCCGTTGTTTCGTGCGACATCGACCACTTTAAGAGCTATAACGACCGCTTTGGTCATCCAGCCGGAGACCAATGCCTCCAGCGCGTTGCAGCGGCGTTGCGCGGTACCCTGACGAGTTCTGTTGATGTTCTTGCCAGGGTCGGCGGAGAGGAGTTCGTGGCTCTGCTCCCACGCCTTCCGTCAAATGCCGCTCATCTGGCTGCGGAGCGAATGCGTTCTGCAGTGATGTCTCTGGAGATACCGCATCCAGATTCCGAATTTGGCGTGGTCACGATCAGCGCCGGATGGGGCGTGCTCCTGCCCGACAGCGCGACACCACTCGAGCATGTTCTGTTGGGCTCCGATGCCGCGCTCTATCTCTCAAAACAGCGCGGACGCAATCAAGTGACACAAGCAGACGATCTTCTGCAATAGACTGAAATGTCACTTTGCGTGATATTGGCTCGTATTCGTATCTAATGCACTTCAGACGACGATGTTCCTGTGTCAGCCTTCGGATTCAAGGCGGATGAGGCTTTTCCGCGGCGTGCAGACTGAAAGTATAGGAATCACCGGGGTGCCATATCAATCCATGCCTGATGCACGCGTTCGGAAACCTGACCCCAGTTGAGGCCCGTGCTGACCTCGTAGCTCTTCCAGAGCACCTCGGCCCAACGCGCAACGACACTCCAGTCCTCGCCACCCACGAAATCGCGTCCCGCTTCACCGATCTCCTTGACAAGTTCGGCGTACTCCCCCGACGGGCGGTCGCTTTCCAATGCTTGGTCTATCGACCCCGGCTTCACCGATTTCAGACTACGCATAACCCCCCTTCCAGTCGATGCGTGCCGACAATACCTGAGCTGTTGGTTCGAGTATTGAGTCGCGGAGCGTGCCGATAACGTCGCATAGATGCACTCCATCAACTATCGCGCGCGATCAAGATCAATCGCGATGTCGCCCCGCTGCACCTCCGTGGAAGCTCCTCGGATTGCACCTCAGGACGCACATGGACGGCACTAGCGCGCGGACAGCCACGTCGCATCGCTCGACTGCCGTCGCTCCAGCACCTCGTCGGCGGATCTCAAGAAGTCAGTGATGGCACTCGGGTCGGCTGTTCGGCCGTCCACCAGTTCCGACGCGTAGTTCCAAAGAAAACTCGAAACCGGAGCATCACCCATAGCGAGATAGCTCTGTGCAAACTGCTCCATAACACGATACGCATCCCGGAGCGTCACTACCTGATCAAATCTCGGGTCGTCTATAGAGGGATAAGTCATTGCTGTTCCACCATCTACTCAGCAGGCCGAGTGTAGCAAGGACAAACCTCATCGACTGTAATGGCGAGCGGCCGCTATGGGCCAAATGCTGTCATGTGCCGTCAGCCTACGACGACTCGATGACCGTCCCGCTCGTCTACACGACGATCTAGTCGTTGCTTTCGATCTCGGAATCAGTCCAGGCCTGCTGCACACGTTTGGCGACTTGCACCCAGGTAAGCCCGGTAGTCACCGTGTAGAGGCCCCAAAGTCTCTCTGCTCGCCGCTCAACCTCACTCCACGGAGCGTTGCCGTGGATCTCGCGAATGCCTTGCCCGACGGAGCGAATCAAGATCCTGTACGCGGCCAGTGCGGCCTCCTCGGATTCGTCATGCATCCCAACCCCCTCTCGCGATTACAGCTTCAGCCGCAATCGCGCAAAAGCCGGATCCACGCCTGATGGGCCGTATGCACGCATCAGGCGTGGATCCATCCCCCAATGCCTAACTAGATTTCAAATTAACCACAGTTGAATCGATGATGCAAACTTGGCGCAGTCGAGATGCACGAGAAACACCGTTGATTGGTGAGCTATCGACAGCGCTCAAGGGTTGCTTCGCTCTATAGAAAAAAGAAGGCGCCGGCTGCGATTGCTGTGGGCAATAAGGCGCCAGCAAGCAAACCAACCGCACTAATGGATTCGTCAGCGAAGCCCTTTTCGAGAAGCGAAGCGCCCGCTGGATTCGGCGCATTGGCGATGACAGTTAGGCCGCCACCTGCTACGGCGCCTGCGACAAGCCAGTACTTCGCGTCTTCATGAATTCCATCTGAGAGCGAGCCCAAGTACGTCAATGCGGCGTTATCGGTGATGGCCGTCAATGATAGTGCACCGAGAAAAAGCTGTGTGTCATCTAGGTGCGCGATGAGTGGCTGGAGCCACCATCTCTGGAAACCACCAAGCACGACCAGGCCGGCGAGGAAGAAGCCGACCAAGAGCGCCTCTCGAAGCACAAGAGGATTCTGATAGCGCTCGTAAGCGTGGGCTATGCCGAGGAACGCCAGTAGTAGCCCGATGAACACAACGGGATGATGAGAGCTAAGCACGATTCCAGAGAGCAGCGCCATGTGTACAAGCACGACGGCGGTTGGCACGCTTTCAGCAGTCGCACCGGTCTCGAGGCCATCTTCAAGGTGCCTCCGGAGAACCAGGGCCGCAATCGTGGCATTGAGAACGACCGCGAGGGCTGCCTTCCAGCCGAAAGTAGCGAGCATAAAGGACGACGTCCAACCCCAGGTGTCGGCCACCATCAGAATCGGAGGTGCTGCGTAGGCACTCAATGTTCCGCCGATCGAGACGTTCACGAACAGCACACCGATTGCGAAGTACTTCGGGGGCTCGGGAACTTCCGGTCGGAATGCTATTGGTGCTAGAAGCAGGGCCGCGATGGTCATCGCCGCAGGTTCGGTGATGAGGGAGCCGAGCAAGGGCACAGCTGCGAGTCCAAGCCACACTCGCGCCACGGACGCACGGCAGGGCAGCCACTTTGAGATGCCTTTCACCACCCCGGAAACCGACTCCAGGATCGGTCGCGATGCCGCCACGACCATAATGGCGAACACGAATAGCGGCTCCGTGTAATTGCGCGACTCGGCGTAGGAAATTGCCTCGTCCGCGCCCTCGAGCACGGCCAGTACGCTCATGAGCACGATCGCCCAGAACCCGAAGACCACCTCGACCTCACCAAGCAGGTGGAAGACGCCGGCGTGCTTGGGCGCCTTACAGGCAAGTCGCTCGAACCACTTCGTCGAGAAAGTGTGAACGATGGCGAGTGCGAAGATTGCGGAGGCGGCAAGTTCTACAGTAGTAGGGTGCATGTGCGTCTGCCAACAAGGACCGGCGTGGCGGCCCGACCGACGCAGATCCTGTCCCCAAGGGAACACCCTGTGGCAGTGTAGCTGAGGACACCGCTGCCGCAAAATGAACCAAATGTCGCGACGAAGGCAGGTCGCTTTTTTGCCACCCCTTGAACAATCTACCGGGCCGGAGGCCAAGTGCAGGTCACTCTCGAACAAGGCATCTTCTTGACGATTCTTGTCGCTTCACTCGCACTTTTCATCAGCGAGAAGCTGCGCGTCGACCTGGTCGCGATGCTGGCGACACTCGCGCTGGCATTGACCGGTCTGCTTGAGCCTCGGGAGGCGCTTTCCGGCTTTTCAAGCGAACCGGCGATCATCGTGGCGTCGGTGTTCGTGCTCTCGGCAGGCTTGGCTGCTACCGGCATTACGGAGCGCGTTGGCTCTGTCATTGCACAAGCAGCCGGAAGCAGTGAATGGCGGGCCATCCTCGTCCTGATGCCGGCTACCGCTTTGATGGCCGCGTTCACGCACCATGTGATGGTCACCGCGATGATGTTGCCGATCGTCCTCCGACTGGCTCGGGATAGTGGAATTCCAGCCTCCCGGCTGCTGATGCCCATGTCATTGGCGGCCTCGCTGGGGACCACGCTCACGCTTGTCAGCGCACCCGCATTCCTCTTGGCCGTCGATCAGTTGCGCGACGCCGGGGAGCCATCGCCAGACATCTTTGTGGCTACCCCCATCGGCGCGGCGCTTGTAACGCTGGGTACCGCATTCATGCTCGTCGCGCGCTTCCTCTTGCCGCGACGACAGGGGGACACGGGTAACGATTATCTCAAGCTGGATAGGTATTACACGGAGCTTCTCGTATCCCACGATTCCGTTTGGGCAGGCCGGTCCCTGGGCGAGTTCCGCCAGCACTTTGGCCAGCGCCTGGAGACAGTGGACTGGCTGCGAAGGGGGGAAAGAAGGCCCAATCAGTCCCAGGATAGCCAGCTTGAGGGCGGCGACGTCCTGATCGTGCGAGCATCGCCCGAACAGATCACAGCCCTCAAAGATGGGGAGCCAGGCTTGTCCCTGCATGCGGTGGTGCGATTCGGCGATGGGGACAAGCAGAAGGGCGACGGGCACGAGCAACTCGTCCAGGCAGTCGTTGCCCCTCACGCGGACTTCGTGGGACGCAGCATCGCGGAGGTGGACTTCCTGCGCACGTACGGTGTCGTCGTGATCGGGCTGTGGCGGCGCGATGGCTGGCTGCACGGCGAGCTGTCCGACATCGAACTTCGGGAGGGAGACCTCCTCGTGCTTGCGGGCTCGCCAGAAGCGATTTCTGAGCTCGGCACCACTCGTGACTTCCTGATGCTGATTCCATTTCGCACGGAATGGAGGGCGCCGCGCCGCGCGCCCCTGGCATTGACAATCCTCGTCGGGACCATTGTTGCCACTGCGACAGAACTGGTCCCTCCGCAGATCGCATTCCTATCCGGGGCGGCGCTCATGGTGCTGAGCGGCTGCACCAGCCTCGAACGGGCCTATCGCGAGATCGATGTGCGCATATACGTGATGATTGCGGGTGTCATCCCGCTCGGGCTCGCGATGAGCAAGACGGGGACGGCTGATATGCTTGCCGGCCTGCTTTCGGGTGTGGCGGGCGACCTTTCGCCGCTAGTTCTGCTTGTGATCCTGTTTGGCGCCGCCGCCTTGCTTACGCAAGTCTTGTCCGACGCAGCGACCACCGTCCTGCTGGCTCCAATCGCGCTATCGATGGCGGACGAGCTGGGGCTTCCGCCCTTGCCGCTGGTCATCTGCGTCGCGATGGGAGCGGTCGCCTCCTTCCTGACCCCGATTGGACATCATGGCAACCTTCTTATCCTCAATCCCGGACGCTACCGGTTTGCAGACTTCCTGCGGATCGGCATTCCGTTCACCATCATCGTCGGGACCACGGTCGCCTACATGGCGGATCGCCTCTGGGTTCCATAGGTGCACCGAATGACTGCTAACGGCCAGAAGCAGGCATTCGGCGATATGCCGCTGCCTGGGCCCTTTAAACGCTAGTTGGCTAGGCAGCCTTCTAGAGCATCCTGGAGCTCGTTCAACAAGTACGGCTTCCTCAAGTGCGTTCCACCGCGCATCGCAGCGGGAATCTCGTCGCCTGCATATGCACTTGCAACCAGAAACGGAATCCCGCGCTCAGTAAGCAGGATGGCGACGTCGGCATCCGTCTCGCCTCCGAGATCCACGTCCAGCACAGCCGCAGCAATTGATGGCTCCCGATTGATCAGGTCAATTGCTTCCCTTACTGATCTGGCATGAACGGCGGAGTGGCCTAGCCTCTGCAGCGCAACGAAAAGGCATGCCGCGACGTCCGCATCGTCCTCCAACATCAAGATAAGCATCGCTCGCCCCCCGCGAGAATTCTTCGCGGACCATGCCCTAGCGGGCGTGATCGTCGTGACAACAGACCGCTCACGACGAACTCCTTAGCGAAGAAGACAGTGCTGATCAAGGATCATCTGCACCAGGTCGTGGCCCGCTGCAAACCGTAAGGCTTTGCGTAGCCTGTTCGCACCAGTAGGCCCTTCCCGACTGGCATTCGGGGCCTAACCCGATACGACACCACCCCGGGGGCCTATGGCCCCCGGCTTGTTTCTGGGGGGATGCCCATGACCGACGAACTCAGGCCGCCGTGCTGGAAGCCAGGAACCAGGTGCCCGAACGACTGCGCGGCAAGACACCACCAACAAGTGGTCTACAACCACCAATCGCTCAACGGGCCTTGGGCCGGCTGACGCATGGCCGGTGCGCGATTGGTCGCTCCTGGCGGCGAATGGATTGCACCGCACCAACTGGACCGCTGGCTCTGGCGGTACGCCCGCATGTTCGCGGACTAACTCCAATGTCCGCTATCGGCCAAAAGCGGCCATTCACACCGCCTGAACGGTTGGGACTGGTTAACTGCGGCACACGTTGGCGGCACATGAAGCCATTGCGCCGGATGTCGCAATCCTCGATGGCACGTGGTCGCCGCCGTAAGTCCAGCCGGCGCAATGAAGGAGTAGGCCATGAACCGTATCGTCTATGTGTCCTGTCTCGTCGCGCTGGCGTTCGTGCCAAGCGCCTGCAACCGCTCCGCGCCGGAAGCAACGCCCCCCTCGGCTTCGACAACGCCTTCCACCTCGGCGGAGGCGGGAGCGAAGGCCGCGTATACCGACCAGGACATCAGCGATGCCTACCTCTACCTGCTCAGTCGTCTGCTGGTCCTGCGGCAGCAGCAGCTCGACCTGAAGGAAGGCTTCAAGTGGAACGAGTTGCTGCACCGCAAGCCGGGCGCGGTGGATTGGCCCAACCCGAACCTGGATGTGGCCTATTCCGAAGCCTGGGTGGCCGTGGACGAGAACAGCTGCACGGTGGTGTCGGTACCGAAGATCACCGGCCGCTACTACACGGTGCAGTTCCTCAACGGCTGGGGCGAGACGTTGGCCAACATCAATGAGCGCACCCAGCCCAAGGGCGCCGGCGACTACGCGGTCTGTCTGAACGGCGCGAACGTGCAGCTGCCGGCCAACATCACGCGCGTCGACCTGCCCGCGAAGTACGCGCGCGTGCTGATGCGCGTCGAACTCGGCAAGAGCGTGGACGAGGCCGTCGCGCTGCAGCACAAGTTCTCGATGAGGGCCACCGGCACGCCGACGCCGCCGAACGTGCCCGCCACGCCGATCTTCGACCTGGACAAACTGCCGGGCGTTGAAGCCTTCGAAGCGGGACCGATGGCGCTCGACAGCGAAGCCGACATCAACCCGGGTATGGAACCATTACAGGCCAAGGTGCGCGCCATCACCGAAGCGGTGAAGGATCCGCAGGAGCGCGCACGCGTGGACCGGGTCATCCGCGACAGGGCCATGGCGGACTTCGCCAAGGCATCGCCAATCCTCGGTCACGGCACCGTACGCAATGGCTGGGCGCGCCCATCCACCGTCGGCGTCTACGGCGACGATTGGCTTACCCGAAGCCTCGTGAACGACGGCGGCATCTGGGCCAACACCATGGACGAGGTGGTGTACTACAAGGGCGGCGTCGACCAGACCGGCGCGAAGCTCAACGGCGACCACGTCTACACGCTGACCTTCCCCAAGGACGCGCTCCCTGCGAAGTACGCCAAGTACTTCTGGTCCGTCATCGCGGTGGACAGCAAGTACTTCCGCGTCCTGCCCAACCCGAAGAACCGCTTTCTGCTCAACAAAGAATCGAAGCTCGAATACGGCAAGGACGGCTCGTTGACACTGTACTTCGCCGCCGAGAAGCCTGCCGACGCGCCCGACGGCAATTGGCTGCCGACGCCGCGCGGACAGGACTACCGGCTCACGTTCCGCTTCTATGGTCCACGGGGCGGTGTTGCCGACGGCAGCTATTTCCCGCCACCGGTGGCCAGGCGCTCCTGAGCACGGCGGCCCGCACTCCACCGCCGCCGCACCCCGGCTGTGGTGTTCGCCCAGTTTCACTCGTGAGGGGAATGCCATGCGTTCGATGCATCTCGCCGTCGCTACATTCGTGTCGAGCACGTTGCTTCTCGCCAGCTGCCAGCGCACGGAGACACCGCCTCCATCCACTGCCTCGCCCACGAAGGCCGCGCTCACGGAAACGGTCTCGCCAACACAGGTGCCGCCACCGACCTCCGCCGCTGACATCGCCGGCACGCCACCCGGGACGGTGATGACGCCCGGGTATATCGAAACCGTGGGCCGGACGATCTACGTGTGGGGCTGGCCACTGGTGAACCATTACAACCGTGCGCTTGCCCTTGCGGATCTGCCCGAACCGGGCCGCAACGGCGGCGTGTTGCCAGTGGCGCCGCCGGGGTCCATCAGCATGCTGACCGACTATATCCAGGCCGACCAGAAGTTCGTGACCTGTCCGAATCAGGACACCGTCTACGGTGCCGGTTACCAGCACGTCGATACGCAGCCGGTCGTCATTCAGGTGCCGGACTTCGGGGACCGGTTCTTCGTCTATCAAATGGCCGACTCGCGCACGGAATCGTTCTGCTCCATCGGCAAGCAGTACGGCACCAAACCCGGGTTCTATCTCTTAGTCGGACCGAACTGGAAGGGCGAAGTGCCCAAGGGCATCAACGCCGTGTGCCGCGCATCGACCGACCTGATCGCCGTGCTGCCGCGCGTCTTTATGGATGACACCCCCGAAGACCGTGAGGCGGTGCGGCCCCTGGTGAACCAGGTCGTTCTGTACCCGCTGGATCAGTTTGACGGGAAACTGAAGACGAAGGATTGGTCGAAGACGCCCGTGTTCCCGGCTCCGAAAGTCGAAGGCGGGGGCGAGATCAAGTTTGTCGTGCCCGAAAAGTTCTTCGACCAGCTTCCCACCGTGATGAAAGGCGTGCCGCCGTTGCCCGGCGAGGAGGCGTTGTACTCGACCGCCCGCTCGGTACTGGACGCGGCAGCGAAGGATCCGAAGATCAAGGAACAACTGGTGCGCATCGCAGTGGCGACCGAGAAGGATGTGATCGCACCGTTGTTCGACTTCCGCAACAACGGCCGCCCTGTCGGCAACGGTTGGACTTCGCCGTCCAACGGCGCGAAGTGGGGCTTCGATTACCTTTCGCGCACGGCGTCGGCAAAGTCGAACATCTACGACAATGCGCCCAATGAAACGCGCTACATCTACACCGACGTCGACTCGAACGGCGGCCGGCTGACCGGCGCGGGCGGAAACGCCTACACGGTCACCTTCGTCAAGGGACAGACGCCGCCGGTGAAGGGCTTCTGGTCGCTGACGTTGTACAACAAGCACCACCTGTTCGAACCCAATGCGCTCAACCGCTTCGGCGTGGGCACCAAGAACAAGGACCTAAAGCTCGGTGACGATGGCTCGTTGACGCTGTACATCCAACATGCGTCACCCGGTCCCGACAAGCAAAGCAACTGGTTGCCGGCACCGGCAGACGAGTTCTCGCTCTATATCCGTGCGTATTGGCCGGACGCTCCAATCATGGAAGGCAGTTGGACGCCCCCGGCAGTAACCAAGGTCCACTAACGCGTGCGCAATGTCCGCTTCGGGTCGAAAGCGGCCTAAAGCCGCTTTCGGAGGAACGCTATGCCTCGGTCTGCTCTGCCAGCGCAAGGGCATCATCCACTTCGACCCCC
>JACZCZ010099521.1_pt1 | contig 30106 bp, 31 predicted proteins | sample 8641811 | NCBI WGS metagenome assembly JACZCZ01 (sample SAMN15324610, study PRJNA640507) | soil metagenome | isolation source: intercropping peanut in the first line | place: China: Luxin town, Laibin City, Guangxi Province | collected 2019-07-25 | depth 10cm m | reverse complement strand
CTTCCAGCCCGAGATCGACGAGCCGTCGAACATCTTGCCGTCCTCGAACAGCGAGGCGTCCACGATGCTGACCGGGAAGGTGACGTGCTGTTCAACACCGCGCATGTCGACGAAGCGCAGGTCGACGAACTCGACCTTGTTGTCCTTGATCAGCTTTTCAACATTCTCCACAGACATCTCGGAACCTCGGGTTGGATAAGGATGTATCGGGATAGAGCAATCCCCGTGCCAACCCCACAAGCGATCCAAGCCATTGATTCCATAGAGCTAGATTGATGCAGTCTTCACGCCAAATCCCCTTGGTGGTGCATATTTCCCGCATGTATCCCCACAACGGTGCACAGGGCTTTCCACTATCCTCTTCCGCTTTCCGCCCCCCCCCCTGCGCCCATGACCGACCTGCTCGCCGCGCTGTTGCTCGGCATCCTCGAAGGCCTGACCGAATTCCTGCCGGTCTCCAGCACCGGCCACCTGCTGATCGCCCAGCACTGGCTGGGCCAACGCTCGGACTTCTTCAACATCGTCATCCAGGCCGGCGCGATCCTGGCCACGACGCTGGTGTTCCGCCGCCGGATCTGGGAGCTGGCCACCGGCTGGCGCGATGCCGCCACGCGCGACTACGCGATGAAACTGGGCGTGGCGTTCCTGGTGACCGCCTTCGTCGGCCTGCCGGTGCGATTGGCGGGCTGGGAGCTGCCGGAGACCGTCACCCCGATCGCCTGGGCGCTGATCCTGGGCGGCGTGTGGATGCTGGTGGCCGAGCATTTCGCCGAGAAGCGCGGCGACGTGGCGGCCATTACGTGGAAGGTCGCGGTGCTGGTCGGCCTCGCGCAGGTGGTGGCGGGCGTGTTCCCGGGCACGTCGCGCTCCGCGGCCGCGATCTTCATGGCGATGCTGGCCGGCACCAGCCGGCGCTCGTCGGCGGCGGAGTTCGTGTTCTTGGTGGGCATCCCCACGATGTTCGCGGCCAGTGGCTACGCCTTCCTGGAGCTGGTGAAGGACAACGCGCTGGGTAGCGAGAACTGGGGCGAAGTCGCCCTGGCGTTCGCGGCAGCGACCGCGACCGGCTTCGTGGTGGTGAAGTGGCTGCTGGGCTTCATCAAGGCGCACCGCTTCACCGGCTTCGCGATCTATCGCATCGTGCTGGGTGCGTTGCTGCTCCTGTTGATGCCGGTCGGGAGCTGATCGCCCTTCACCCGGTTCCAACCGCTCGCGCGTTTGCATAGGCCACCCTTGGAGAAGACGTCATGAAGCGACTGCTGCTGCTCGCCCTGCCCCTCGCACTGGCCGGCTGCCCCAAGCCGGCCGAAGAGACCCCCGCCCCTCCTGCCGCCGTGGCCCCCGCAGCAGCATCCGCCGCGCCCGCCGACGGCACGCTGCTGCCGAAGTACCACTGGCGCCTGGCCTCGGCGACGGACGCGCAAGGTCAACGCATCGACGCGCTGTTCGCCCGGCCCGACAAGCCGGTGACCCTGGATTTCCGCGACGGGCGCCTGGGCATTTCCAACACCTGCAACCGCATGGGGGGCAGCTACACGCTGGCCGACGGCTCGCTGACCGCCGGTCGCCTGATGTCGACGAAGATGGCCTGCGCCGACGCCGCGTTGATGGCGTTGGACGACGAAGTCGGCAAGCGCCTGGAAGGCACGCTGGAACTGGCGACCACCACGGCCGGCGATGCGCCCACGCTGACCCTCACCACCGCCACCGGCGACACGCTTGCCTTCACCGGCGAACCCACGGCCGAAACGCGCTACGGCGGCCCGGGCGAACGCGTGTTCCTGGAAGTGGCCGCGGACACCAAGCCTTGCAACCACCCTCTGATCCCGGACATGCAGTGCCTGCAGGTCCGCGAGATCCAGTACGACGACAAGGGCCTGAAGATCGGCGCGCCCGGCGAGTTCCGGCACTTCTACGACAGCATCGAGGGCTACCAGCACGAGCCGGGCATCCGCAACGTGCTGCGCGTGGACCGCTACACGGTGGAGAACCCGCCGGCGGACGCGTCCAACCGCGCCTACGTGCTGGACATGGTGGTGGAGTCCGCCAACGAGAAGAAGTGATGCGCTCGATGGTGGCGCGTCGCCGGTATAGTGGCCCGCCACCGTCTCTCGCGCATCATCGATGAAGCCTCTCGCACGGAACGCGTCTTCCCTTTTCTGGATCGCCGTCGGACTGCTGGCGGCCTCGACGTTGGTGATGTGGTGGCCGGCGCTGGATACCCCGTTCTGGGGGGATGATTACGGCTTCCTGCACGCGGCACACGCCACCAATGCGGCAGGTGCGCCATGGTGGTCCGACTTCTGGCCCGCGTCTCCACCCCGCTTCTGGCGACCCTTGTCGCAGGAAGGCTACTGGCGCTGGGTCGATGCAGTACTCGGTGGCGATGCCCATGCGGCACATGGCGTGAACCTGGCGCTGCACGCACTGGCCAGCCTGGGCGTGGCGCTGCTCGGGTTTCGTGTCGCGCGCGCATGCGACTGGCTGCACGCGGGGCGCATCGCCGCGCTCGCCGGCACCGCTTACGCGACCCTGGGGCTGCACCTGCTGCCGGTTCATTGGGTCGCCGCGGCCAACAACGCGATGCTGACGCTCTTCACCACGCTGCTGCTGGCGGCATGGGTAAGCGCGCCCGGAGCGACCCGCACCCTTCGCACCCTGCTGCTCGCATCGATGCCATGGTTGCTGGCACTGGCGCTGCTCAGCAAGGAGTCGGCGGCATTGACCCCGGCGCTGATGGTGGTGGTAGCCGTGTTCTGCGGCGTGCGGAGGCCCACCCGTACGCTGGTCGTGGCCTGGTGCGCGTGCGTTGCCATCGTCGCGTTCTGGCTGGTGCTGCGAGCGCGGTTCACGGCCAATACCGATACGGCCTACGACCTGACCCTCGGCAGCAACCTGGTCCGCAATGCCGCCTCACTCGTCGCGTGGCTTCTGAATGTCCCGCGCGAGGCGCTGCGCATGGCCGTTTTCGGAGAGCGGATTCCCGGGTTGGCATGGATTGCCGTCACTGCACTGCCCATGCTGGCCGCGTGGACCATCGCCGGCTGGCGCGGCCGCAGGCTACTCACGCCCCTGCAATGGAGTTGCGTGCCGGCCTTCGCCATCCTCGCGTACGGCCCTTATTTCCTCTTCGCCTGGAACAGCTACGAGTACTACGCCGCCATCGCGGCGATCCTGCCGGTCATCGCGCTCGCGCGCTGCGTTGCGGCCGATGGCCTCGCGCTTGCGATTGCGGCCTTGATAGCGTTCTCGTCATGGATCGGCGTGGAGGGCACGCGTCGCCTCGACCATCCCGGGCTGATCGGCCGGGCGCGCTGGGCGGAGTCCACGTTGCAGGCACTCGAACGCCAGTCCGCGCCCGCCACGCCCCTGCATGTCAGCGTCGCCGACGAGCAACGCTTCTATGCCATCGGTGTGTGGGGGCTGGCATGGCGTCTGGACGTGCCGCTGGAGCGCATCACCGTCGCGCGGGAGTGCCCGACCACGGGAACCTGCCTGGTCATCGAGGACGACGGGCGATGGCACTGGCGGACGAAGGAGTAGCGCCAGCGCCCCAGGTCAGGCGAGGACCTGTTTTGCCCTACTCCGCAGGACCACCCGGGTACGTGGCCACCGGTCGTGCCATCCCCGTGGGTCGTCATCGTCGGCAAGCAGTACCGAGAACATCTCGAACGGCACCATCCTGCTCACGCTGCGGAGCAGCGCCTGGCGCGGCGTCGGCTTGCGGCCTTCTTCATCGACGACGCGCGTACCGGTAAGCAGCTTGCCGAGCGTCACGCCCGTGGCGCCCTCCAGTGCCGTGTAGTAGAGCATCGCGAACGCGATGCCTAGCAGGCGCTCCTGCCACCAGGCCATCCCATCCAGCCAAGCGCCCCACCCTGATTCGTCGATCGCGTAGATCGCAATGAAGGGCACCGTCATGACCAGCATGATCGCCAGCTGGTCGATCAGCCAGTTGAAGAAGCGGCGCCACTTGCCCGCCGGGGTCCAGTGGATCGCCGGCTCTACCTGCTCTTCGATGGCCGCGTCCGGACCGGCGTAGGGATTGTCCGCGTCCCGCATGCTCAAGCGCGCAGAAGCGATGAGTTCAGCGTGTAGGTGCCGTGCAAGGCCGCTTCCGCCAACACATGGCCCTGCATCGCGCGTTCCACATCGGCGGCGGTGAAGCGCGCGGGCACGTCCAGTGCAGCGACGTCCAGCGCGAAAAGGCGGAAGAAGTAACGGTGCACGCGCAGGTCGTTGAACGGCGGATAGGGGCCGTCGTAACCGACGTAATCACCGCCCATCTGCGCATCCCCGGCGAACCAGCCGGTGTAGTCGTTCAGTCCCTGGCGCGCGCCTGCCGGACCTTGCGGTTGCTGCTTGCCGCGCGCGGTGACGCCATCGCTGCAGCTGCCGGCCGCGATCTCACGCACATCCGGCGCGATGTCCGCCATGGCCCAGTGGACGAAATGGGCGCGCGGTTGTTCCACCAGGATCTGCAGATCGTCCCGACCCACCGTCTCGGGCATGGTCGGCGCGTCGGGATCGATGCAGAGCAAAGCGAACGACTGCACGCCGTCGGGCACATCGGACCACGCCAGGTGCGGATTACGGTTGGGCGCGAACCCTTCGGGCTGACCCATCGCGAATTCGGCCGGGATGGGACGGGTGTTCTCGAAACTGTCGCTCCAGACACGCATGCGCGGCTCCTGTCCTGAGGAAAGACCCGAAGTGTAAAGCGCCTCAGGCAGCGTCGCCGGCCAGCCGCTCGGCGACCCAGCGCTCGGCGTACCCATCGCCCGCGACGTTCTCGATGAAGGCGCAGTGCCCGCCCCAGGGCGCGATCTCGAGCGTGGCCTGGGCCGGCAACGTCCAGCCGCGGAAGGTATCGAAGGGGATGACCGGGTCGTCCTCGGCCATCAGGATGTGCGCGGGCACGGACAAGCCAGCCAGCCGATCGCCGCCGATCGCATAGCCGTCGAAATACGCATCCAGCGTGCCGAATGCGGTGTGCCGCTGGACCAGCCAGTCGGTCAGCGCGCGCATGTCCAGCGCCAGCACGGTGTCGTCGAAATCGTGCCGCTGCGGGAACAGATGGCGCTTGCGCTCCAGCGATCGGCGCCACTTGCGCGCGAAATACCAGTCGTACAGCGGCAACCCGTTCTCGATGCGCTCCATCGTGGTCGCCGGGTCCAGCAACGGGCACACGGCCGCCACGTGCGCCAGCACCAGCCCGGCCTGCGGTGCCCGCAACGCCAGGCGCAGCGCGAAGTTGCCGCCCAGCGAATAGCCGGCCACCCGCATCGGCACCCCGCCGGCGAAACGCCGCGACACATCCACGGCCGCGTGCACCACTTCATCGAGGCGATTGGAGTGGAACAGGTCTTCGTTGAGGTGGTGGGTATCGCCGTGGTCGCGGAAGTTCAACCGGAACACATCGAACCCGCGCGACAGCAGTTGTGCCGCCGTCAGCCGCATGTAGCTGGAATCCGCACTGCCTTCCCAGCCGTGAAGCAACAGCACCAGCCCGCGAGGTTCGCGGCCCGGCACCTGGCTGAGAAAGCCCTGCAGACGGACCCCGTCGCCACCATCGACGATGTGTTCGGCGGTCACTGCGCCGCTCACCGCCAATGCACGCAGACCGCGTCGGCGACGCAGCGCGCTCGAACCCAGCACCGACTGCAGGTGCGGGTTGCGAAGCCAGCGTGGCGGACGGTAATCGGCGGCGGTGATCATGGGCTCATTGCGGCAGCGTCGGGCCGAGGATGGCACCGCGGCGCCGAGTATTCCTTCGATTCCGTCGGAAACCCGTCAATTCCATCGGTCAGGCCGCCGCCATCGCCCGCACGATCCGTTCGCGCGAGAGGTCGGCGATGCGCCGGCGCCCTTCGACGTCGGCGATCCGGATCGGTTCGAGGAAGCAGATGTCCGCGGTCCGGGCCGGCTCGCCGAGCAGGCGCAGGAAGTTGGCGAAGAAGCTCTCCTTCGGCCCGAACGCCACCACCGGCTGGGCACTGCCGCGCGCGCCGTAGCGCAGCGCGACCGGCTGCACCGGCACGCCGGCTTCGACCGCGGCCAGGAAGATGCGGGCATGGAACGGGCCGACCTCGTGGCCGTCGCGCGTGCGGCCTTCGGGGAACACGCCCACCGAACGCCCTTCGCGCAACCGTCGCATCATCGCCTGCAGCACGCCGCCCAGCGATTCCTGGCTACCGCGCTGGTGGAAGATCGTCTGGCCCTGCGCCGCCAGCCAGCCCACCACGGGCCAGCCGCGGATCTCCTGCTTGGCGACGAAGCCCATCATGCGCTGGCTGTGCAGCGCCTCGATGTCGATCCAGCTGACATGGTTGGCGACGAACATCGTAGGACCCGACAGCGGCGTGCCGACCCGGCGCAGGCGGAAGCCGAAAATGCGCATCAGCCCGCTCGACCACCAGCGCACCGCGACGTCGCCCGCGTTCTCGTCGCCCACCCGGATCCATACCAGCAGCGGCGACAGGCACAGCAGCGTGACCGGCAGGAAGACCAGCAGGTGGATCAGCAGCAGCGGCACGCGATACAGGTAGCGGAATGCCCGCGCCGCGCCATGGGCGCGCGCAACATGAACAGGGGGTGGCGTCATGCCGTCACGATAGCAGGAGTGGACCGGGAGAAGTGAGGCGCCGCCTTGCGGCCACGGTATCCCGCAGGCCTCAGCCCTTGGCGACCGGCACCACCGCCAGCGTCAGCCGGGACACGCAGACCAGCTTGCCCTCGTCGTTCTCGATGCGGATCTCCCACAGTTGGGTGCTGCGGCCCACGTGCAGCGCGCGCGCCGTCCCGGTGACCACCCCGCCACGCATCGCGCGCACGTGGTTGGCGTTGATTTCCAGGCCCACGACCATCTCCCTGGTCGTGTCCACGCACAGGTTGCCGGCCATGCTGCCCAGCGTTTCGGCCAACGCCACCGAGGCGCCGCCATGCAGGATGCCGTAGGGCTGCACCGTGCGTGCATCGACTGGCATGGTGCCCCGCAGCCAGTCGTCCCCGGCACCGGTGATGACGATGCCCAGGTTCGAGACCAGCGTATTACCCGCGTGGGCGTTGAGGGCGGCGAGGTCGACGGGCGCGCGGAAGCTCATGGCGGAACGGGATCCGGAAAGTAAAGCGCAAGGGTACGCCAGCCCGCGCGGTGCCCGAAGCGCCACGTCGCTTCGGGTGGATCGGCCTTCAGAGGATGGGGACCAGCCCCGCGCCGAACGCGGTGAGCACGCGCGTGTACAGCCACTTCGGGCCGACGTTGACCTCGGGGAAATCGCCCACCGACACGTAGCAGCGATGGAAGGCCGGATCCCTCGGCGTCACCGGCAGCGGACAGTCGGGTCCGGGCTGGAACTCGTAGCTGGTCGCGTACCGCCATGGCCAGATGTCGAAGATCGGCAATGCTTCGGACACCTTGCCCAGGCTGTAGTCCAGGCCCGAGAACACCACCGGCTTGGCACGCGGCGCGATCACCCAGGCGTTGCGGGGCGACATGTCGCGCCGGATGCTGTCCGCGAGCGCCTGGGCGAAGGCGGTGTCCTGGATCACCACCGCCGCCTCGGTGTTGTAGTTCTCCGAGCGCGGGTCGAAGTTGTGCGTGCCGATGACCGCCGTTTCGCCATCGATCACCATCGACTTCGCATGCAGGCCCATGCGGACGCCGGCGCGTTTCAGCGGCAACGGTTCGGAACCGGCACCGCTGCTGAGGAACGAGGGCCGCGACTCGGTGCGCTGCAAACGCCGCGTGGTTTCGCCCGAGGACGCACCGGATGAACCACCGGACGACGGTCCGATAGAGCCCGACGGGCCACGGATGCCGCCACTGCCGCGGCCGGATTCGCCGCCCGGCGATGTCAGTGGCGGCCCTTCCGGCATCAGTGCGGCGTAGTCGACCGGCGCGTCTTCCGGGAACGGCTTGAACTCGTGGATCTGGAAACCGAACTCGCGCAGGTAGCGGCGCTTGTACTTGAACGACATCGAATAGACGACCGGATTGTCGGTCGCGGCCAGGCTGTTGGTCGACACCACCACCTGCGGCGGCGGCTGACGCTGCCGCATCTCGCGGAACATCGCCTGCGCCTGCTTCGACATCACCAGGTACGGCGTCTGCAACAGCACTTCCGTCCGGGCACTGCGGATCAGCGCTTCCAGCTCGGGCGCGGCGGGCGCATCGTCGTCGCGACGTTCGCGCCGGTGCTTCTGCGGCAGGTCGGCGATGTAGCGCACGGCGCCGACGGGGTAGGCCGTATCGACGAAACGCTCGCGGATGACGGCCGGATCGCTGGCATCGGCGATGGCCGCCTGCACGCGTTCCGGCCGCAGGTAGCGTGGCACCGGCATCGCCGGGACGCCTTCGTCCAGCAGCGTGCGACCGACATCGTTGAGCCGTTCCGCCGGTACGCTGCGCCGCGCCTCCCAGAACAGCTGGAAATTGCGCGCCATCGCCTCGGCCTCGGGGCCGGCGACCAGCACGTCGCGATCGCGGAAGTTGTACTCCGCGTCCCAGTCGTAATAGTCGTCCTGGTAGTTGCGGCCTCCGCTGATGCCGACGCGTCCGTCCACCAGCAGCAGCTTGGTGTGCATGCGCTGGTTGAACCGGCGGAAACAGCACAACACGCTGCCCGCGTAGTCCAGGTAGTTGAGCTTGGCCTTGCCGAAGCTCGGGTTGTAGATCCGGATGGCGAAGTTCCCGTGCGCGCCGGACAGCGCGGCGAGGATCTCCAGGTCGGCGATCGCCGACAGCTGGTCGATCAGCAGGCGCACCTTCACCCCGCGCCGGGCGGCACCGAGCAATTCGTCCAGCACCAGCCGTGCGCTGTCGTCCTTGTCGAAGATGTAGGTCTGCAGGTCGATGCGCTCGCGCGCGCTGCGGATCAGGTTGAGCCGCGCCAGCAGGGCGTCCGAGCCCTGGTCCAGGATCACGGCGTAATGGCGCGGCGCTTCCGGCGTGGACGCTGCCCACGCCTCCTCACCGAGGTCGTACAGCGGAGAGCGCAGCGCGCAGGCATCGGCATGGGTGCATTCGACGACCTGCGAGCGTGCGGCGGCGGCGATGCCGGCGGCACGGTCGCGCTGGCGGTCGGAAAGACTGGCGCAGGCGCTGCACAGCAGCGCGAGCCAAAGGACCGCGCAACGCGCGGCGATCATGGCGGCACGACGGTGGTTCACGGCGCCTTTCCGCTCCTGATCCGCGCACGCAGCACGAACACCACGCGGTCGCTGACCGCCAGCATCCAGTCGTCCATGTCGTAGTCGCTTCGCCGCACGGCACCGGTGGCCACCACGTCGCAGCCCACGGCGGGGCGCTGGCAGGTCGCCGGGGCCACGTCCAGGCTGCGCGGCCGGCTGATGCCCTTGATGCTCAGCTCGCCCTCCAGCTTGCCGCCGTCGTAGAGCAGCATCGGGTCGTAGGGCTTGGAGGTGAAGGTAACGACCGGATAGCGGTCGGCATCGAAGAACTTCTCGCTGCGCGCCCAGTCGCTGTAGCGGGGATGGTCGATGATCTCGACATCGCGCGTGTACATGCGCAGGCGCACCTGCTGGCGGCCGTCGGGCAGGTGCTCCACCGAGCCTTCGTACTGGCGGAACACGCCATCCAGCACCTGGCCCCAGCGCGTGCGCAATTCGAACCCGAGCCGCGTATTGGCGGGGTCGAAGTCGTTGCGCCCCTGCGCCAGCACCGGCGCGGACAGCAACGCGCCCAACACCAACGCGGCCAGCCGCAGGCCGGCGACGGCGTGCGTCATGGCCACCAGAATTCGGAGAGCTGCGCCACGCCCGGTTCGATGGATGCGTCCACCGGCAGGGTCAGCACCACCACGCCCGCCGGCGGCATGCCGCGGTATTCGCTGGTCACGCCGGAATACATCAGGGCTGCCAACTGCTCGAAGCCCGGGTTGTGTCCCACCATCAGCAGGCGCTCGGCCTCGCGATGCTGGTCGGCCAGGTCGGCCAGCGTGCCGGGGGTGGCCTCGTAGATGCGGTCTTCCAACCGCTGCTCGACATAGCCGATCGCCCCCAGCACCGCCTCCAGCGTCTCCCGCGCCCGGCGCGCCGGCGAGCACAGCACCCGGTCGGGCACCAGGCCCTTGTCCTTCATCCAGGCCGCGACCGACTCGGCCTCGGCCAGGCCCTGCGGCGAAAGGGGACGGTCCAGATCGGACTGGCCGGTCGTGGCCGGTTCGGCATGCGCGTGGCGCAGCAGGATGAGTTCACGCATGGGACGCTTGCTCCTTCGGCCTCAGGCCTTCTTGATCCATTTCAACAACGGTTCCCAGTCGGCCTGGTGGTCGCGGACCTGGGCCGAGCGGTAATCGAACAGGCTGCGCCCCAGTCCCACCAGCACCACGTAGGCCTGGGTGTCGCGCAATTGGGCAACGACCGGGTACGGCCAGGTCTTCAGCATCTCCACGGCCTGCTGCGAGGCATTGGTCCAGGGCTTGGTGCGGTTGACCACCAGCCCCACCGGCAGCTTGCGCTTGTGCACGCGCGGCACTTTGGCGAGGGTGTTGAGGAAGCCGACCGTGGCTTCGATGTCCAGGGCCGAGGGCAGCACCGGCACCACGACGGCATCGGCATGTTCCAGGAAGCTGTCCAGGTCGTCGGCCATCGCGCCGGCGGGCGCATCGACGACCACGCGTTCGGCGTCGTCCGGCAGCCAGGCGCGCCAGGCGCGCTTGCCGCTGGCATCGATCGGCAGCACCGCGCTTTCCAGTTCTGCGCGGCGTTCGGCCCAGCGGGTGGAGGAGTGCTGCGGATCCGCATCCACCAGCACCGTGCGTTTGCCATCGAGTGCGAAGTACGCGGCCAGATTGGTCGCCAGGGTGGTCTTGCCCGCGCCGCCCTTGGAGCTGGCGACCAGAATCGTCTTCATGCGCGCACCTCGTTGCCCGGGGAGCCCGCAGGGTACACCGGCCTTGGTGAAGCGGGAACCGGCGTCCGGGAACCGGGCATGAAGCACCGCCACCGTCGTTCCCCGCCGCGCGCGCCCTTGCTATCGTGCCCGTCCCCACGGACCGGACGCCCCATGAACGAGCTGCAGGATCTCACCGCGCTGATCCGCGCCAACACCCCGCTGATCGTCATCGAGACGCAGGACGAGGCCCGCGTGGTGGAGCTGTTCCGGCAGGCGCTGTCCCAGGTGTGGCGGGCGCTGTTCCGCTGGAGCATCACCGAAGGCCTGCGCCGGCTGGACATGGACCGCGAGGACGACGCCGTCGGCCCGCCCGACGCCAGCGCCGCCCTGCAGGCCATCAAGCAGGCCGAGCAGCGCGGCATCTACCTGCTGTTCGATTTCCATCCCTACCTGGGTTACGCCAGCAGCCAGCGCCAGCTGCGCGACATCCTGCAGCGCCGCCACACCCTGCCGCACGTGGTGGTGCTGGTCGGCGCGAAGATCGAACTGCCGGCCGAACTCGAGGCGCTCGCGGTGCGCTTCAACCCGCGCCTTCCGGATGGCCCGGCGCTGCTGAAGATGGTCCGCGAGGAAGCCGAACACTACGCCCGCGAACACGGCGGCCGCCGGGTCGAGGCCGACGGCGAGGCGGTGAAGCAGATCGTGCGCAACCTGCAGGGCTTGAGCCTGGTCGATGCGCGCCGGATCGCCCGCCAGCTGATCTTCAACGATGGCGCGCTCAGCGCGAGCGACCTGCCGGCGCTGAACAAGCTGAAGTTCGAACTGCTGAACCGCAGTGGCCACCTGCATTACGAGTACGACACGGCGAAGTTCGCCGACGTCGCCGGCGCGTCGCGGCTGAAGCGCTGGATCGAGCAGCGCCGCGCGGTGTTCGTCTCCGGCAATCCGCCGCCGGGACTGGACCTGCCCAAGGGCGTGCTGCTGCTCGGCGTGCAGGGCTGCGGCAAGTCGATGCTGGCGAAGGCCACGGCCGCCGGTTTCGGCGTGCCGCTGTTGCGGCTCGACTTCGGCACGCTGTACGACAAGTACCACGGCGAGACCGAGAAGAACCTGCGCTCTGCGCTGGCTTCAGCAGAGCAACTGGCGCCCTGCGTGCTCTGGATCGACGAGATCGAGAAAGGCCTGGCCAGCGGCGGCGACGAGGACGGCGGCGTCTCGCGCCGCGTGCTCGGCTACCTGCTCACCTGGATGGCCGAGCGCAAGGCCGGTGCGGGTAGCGGGCAGGTGTTCCTCGTGGCCACCGCGAACCAGGTTCAGGACCTGCCGCCGGAACTGCTCCGCAAGGGCCGCTTCGACGAGATCTTCTTCGTCGACCTGCCTTCGCCCGAGGCGCGCGTGGAGGTGCTGCGCGTCCACCTGTCGCGGCGCCAGCTGGACCCGGACGGCTTCAACCTGCCCGCACTCGCCGCCGCGGCCAATGGCTTCTCCGGCGCGGAGCTGGAGCAGGCCATCGTCTCGGCCCTGTACGCCGCGCACGCGGAACAGAAGCCACTGGACACCGAGGTGGTGATGCACGAGATCCGCAACACGCGTCCGCTTTCAGTGCTGATGGCCGAGCAGGTGCAGGCGCTGCGCGAGTGGGCGCGGGAACGGACGGTGCCGGCGGATTGAGCGGCCGTAGCCGCACGGTGCGTCAGAACGTCGTCGTATTCCGCAGATACAGGTCGAGCGTGTAAGCGAACGCGTATTCGCGTAGCTTGGCCACCTGCTCCCTCTGAAAACCGCCCGGGTCCATGAAGGCCTTCGGATCCTTGCTGGTTTCGGCACTCGCCCGCATCGCCTTCGAGAACGCTTCGAACTCGCCCGAACAGCCAGCGTAAGCAGCCGTTGCCACCTCGGTCGGCGTTCCCTTCACCGGTGTCAGCGACCTCGCGAAGCGTCGTGCGTAGTCAGCGTGGCAATCCAGCACCGCCTTGGCGTGCGGGTCGTCCCCGAACAGCGGGTCGGGCTTCGATTGCGCGTGTACCGACGGGATCTGTAACGTCACGAAAGCGCAGAGCATCAGCGTGTTCAATCGCATGGCAATTCCCTTTGTGTGATGACTAGGCCAGGACGGCTGCCTGATGGTCTGCCCCGCGCCCTGGAGCGTCAAGGAGCCACCCGTACATGGTCTGCAAACCGTTGGCGCTCCGACGCGGTTGCACCCCGACGCATGCATCTGGGATGCTCCCCCGGTACCAGGACGCTCGACCTTGCCGACACGAAGGGAACCTTCGCGCGGGACGGCGGTCGACAGGACGCGAAGGAACGAAGGGGACGCGATGATCGAGTTGCAGGGCGTGCAGCGCCATTACGCCATGAGTGGACAGACCGTGCGTGCGTTGGCGGGCGTGGACCTGCACATCGGCCAGGGCGAATTCGTCGCCATCACCGGCGCGTCGGGCTCGGGCAAGTCCAGCCTGCTGAACATCCTCGGCTGTCTGGACCGCCCCAGCACCGGCACTTACCTGTTCGAAGGCCGTGACGTCGCCACCTTCGACGACGAAGCCAGCAGCGACCTGCGCAACCGGCGCATCGGCTTCGTGTTCCAGAGCTTCCACCTGCTGCCGCGGCTGAGCGTGTTGGAGAACGTCATGCTGCCGCTGCGCTTCCACCGCCAGCCGCCGCCGGGCACCCATGAGCGTGCCCTGGCGCTGCTGGACCGCGTGGGCCTGGCCGAGCGCCGCGACCACCGCCCCAGCGAGCTGTCGGGTGGCCAGATGCAGCGTGCCGCGATCGCGCGCGCCCTGCTGTTGCAACCGGCGCTGCTGCTGGCCGACGAGCCCACCGGCAACCTCGATTCGAAGAGCGCGGCCGACGTGCTGGCCTTGATCGACGAAGTGCACGCCGGCGGCCAGACCGTGGTGCTGGTCACCCATGACAACGACATCGCCGCGCGCGCCCCGCGCCAGGTGAAGTTGCGCGACGGCAAGGTGGAATCCGATGCGCTCCAGTAAGACCCTGTGGGCCGCCCTGGCCCTCGCCACCGCCCTCCCCGCGCACGCGGTCGTGCTCACCGGCGAAGTGCGCGCGATCGACGCGCAACAGATCCTCACCCCGCAATCCAACACCCAACCGGTGGTGATCCGCTACTACGTGCCGGAAGGCGAACGGGTGAAGAAAGGCGAGGTGGTCCTGCGGATCGATCCCGGCCAGTCCGCCAGCCGCATCCCCGAACTTGAACTGCAGATCGAACAGGCCTTGGCGAAGGACGCCAAGGACGTCGCCGAACTCCAGGTCAAGGCGGTCGATGCCGAGATGAGCATGGTCGACGCGGAAGCCGAGCTGGCCACCGCGAAGCTCGACGCCACCATTCCGCCAGACCTGATCTCCGCGCTGGATTACGACCGTCACCAGGGCGAACTGGACCGCGCCACGCGCGAGGTCGCGCTGAAGCGCAAGGATCTCGAGGCCGCGCGAGCCGCCGTGAAGCGACGCACGGAGGATGGGCAGCTGCAGGTGAGGAAGCTGGCCATGCAACGCGACTACCACGCCGCGCTTGTACGCACCGCGGAGGTCGTCGCCGACCGGGACGGCATCGTCGTGCACGGCTTCAATCCCATGTCGGGCGGCCGGATGGACGAAGGGTCGTCGACCATGCCCGGCTCCAAGGCGGGTGAAGTCGTCGGCAGCGGCCGCATGAACGTGCGCGCGTGGGCGCTCGAGCCCGACCGTCGAGGACTGGCCGTCGGGTCGCCCGTGGAGGTCGTGTTCGACGCCATCCCCGGCCGCCGGGTGACCGGCCGCATCGAGTTCATCTCCGGGGCGCCGGAGCGTCGCCCGGAATGGGGCGATGGCCGCTACTTCACCATCGACATCGCCCTGGGCGCGCACGCGTTGTCGCTGATGCCGGGCATGAGCGTGCGCGTGCGCACGCCATCGGCAGGCGAGCGCGCCGGCAAGGAGAAGGCACCGTGAAACCTCGCGTTTTCGCCTTTGCCCTGGCGTTGTCGATCGCATCACCCATCCTGGCGGCGTCCACGCTGCGCATCGACGGCGAGGTGTACGCGCGACGCAGCGCCCAGCTCATCCCCCCCGCCGTCGACCGCATGTGGCAGTTCAACATCACCCAGCTTGCGTCCGACGGCAGCCTGGTGAAGAAGGGCGACATCGTCATCGCCTTCGACAGCAGCGACCTGATCCGCCAGCTCAGCGAGAAGCAGAGCTTGCTGCAGGAGAAGAAGCGCGAGCTGGAGAACCTGACGCTGGACGTGGCCGAGCGGGAACGCAGCCAGCGCTTGCTGACCGCGCAGGCAGAAGCGGAGCGCGACAAGGCGGGCCGCAAGACCCAGCAGCCGCGCGAACTGATCGCCGCGCTGGAATACGACAAGCTGGTGGAGGATCGTCGCCGCACCGAACGCCGCGCCGCGCTCGCCCAGGTCGCCGAGCGTGCCGCCGCCGAGCAGCGCCGACAGGAGCTGCGCTTGGTGAATGCCGAACTGCAACAGGCGCAGGCCGACGTCACCCGCCTGCAGGCGTCCATCGCCGCGCTCAATCTGCCGGCCCCGCGCGATGGCGTGATCATGCACAAGAGCAGCTGGAACAACGAGAAGTTCGATGTCGGTTCGCAGGTCTGGCGCGGCCAGACCGTGGCCGAGATTCCGGACCCGGCCACGCTGGCCGTGCGTGCCCAGCTGCCCGAGCGCGACCTGCAGCGGGTGAAGGTGGGCGCGCGGGCCCGCATCGTGGTCGAAGGTGGCGGTGGAAGCGCTTACCAGGGAAAGGTCGTCACCATCGGCAACGCCGTGCGCAGCAAGTCGCAGGTGCAGCCGGTACCGGTGCTGGACCTGGACATCCGCCTGGATGATGCGAAAGCCAAGCTGCGTCCCGGCCAGGCCGTTCGCGTGGAGCTCGCTGTGCCCGACATCGCCGGAGCCGCGAAATGATCCGCACCGCGCGTCCTCTTGCGCTGTTGACGCTGGTCGGAATCCTCGCGGCCTGCGGCGACGCGGACGTCCCCGTCGCGAGCGAGACCGTCGCACAGGGGCCACTGACGCTCGTCGTCCGCGGCGAGGGCGAACTGCGTTCCGCCAAGCCGACGCCCTTGACCGTGCCCGGCAAGAACTGGGCGCAGCGTCAGGTCGAATGGATGGTGCCGGAAGGCAGCCTGGTGAAGAAGGGCGAGTTGTTGGCGCGCTTCATCTCGCCGGAGGGCGAACAGCAGCTGGCCCAGGCGATGATCGACCTGCAACGAAATGCGCTGGCTCGCGCGGCGAAGGAGAGCGGGCTGGTCTCCACGCAGGGTCGCGTGGAAGTGGACCTGTCGCAGGTCGCCGTGCAGCTGGGCATCGCCCAACGCTATGCCGATGCCGACCTCAGCACGGTCGCGCGCAACCAGGTGCTGGACGCCGTGGAAGACAAGGAGTACCTGCAGGTGCGGCAAGGCGTGCTGCAATGGCAGCGCGACCAGTCCGGCGTACGCGGTGGTGCCGAACTCGCCGTGCTGGACGCCCAGCGCGCCACGTTCGACATGAACGCACAAACCCGCAAGGCCGACCTGGATGCCCTGGAGCTACGCGCACCCAACGATGGCGTGCTACTGCTGGCCACCAACTGGTCCGGCGACAAACCGATGGTCGGCGCCAACCTGCGCGCCGGCTTCGAGTTCGGCAACCTGCCCGACACCTCGACGATGGAAGTGGAGATCGACCTGCCGCAGATCGAAGCGCAGGGCGTGCAGGCCGGTGCCGCGGTGGTGCTGCACCCGCTGGGCCGGCCCGACCAGCGCATCGACAGCACGCTGTCGTGGGTGGCGAGCGCGGCGAAAGTGCGCAACCGCGAGAGTCCGGTGAAGTTCCTTTCGATGCGCGCCCCGATTCCCGCGCAGGCGGTCGAGCGTTTCCGGCTGATCCCGGGCCAGCGTTTCGCGGCCTCGGTGGTGCTGCTCGACGCGAAGGACGCCATCGCCGTGCCCAACGTGGCCATCGAGCAGCGCGACGACCGCCACTGGGTGCAGGTGAAACAGGGCGGTGACTACGTGGCGCGCGAGGTGACCCTGGGCGTACGCGGCACTGCGCGTTCGCAGGTGCTCAAAGGCCTGCAGCCCGGCGACCTGGTACGCCTGTCGCAGGCCGACGTGCCTGCGCCGGGCGACAAGGACGACGACAAGGAGGACGCGGGCGGCGACGGATCGCCCGACACGGACAGCGAAGGCGACGCGCAGGGGAAGCAGGCATGACAGGACTGTTCAACCGCCTGCCCACGGTCTGGCGCGAGGCCGTGGAAGAGTTGTGGCGGCGCCGCCTGCGCACGCTGCTGACGCTGCTCGGCATGATCTTCGGCGTCGGCGCCATCGTGGCCATGCAGGCGGTGGGCGAAGGCAGCCGGCGCGAAGCGCTGCGCCTGGTCGAAGGCCTGGGCCTGCACAACCTGATCGCCGAGGCGAAGTCGCAGGACGAGGACACGCTGAAGGAAACGCGCGAGCGCAGCCTGGGCCTGACCGTCGCCGATGCGGATGCGGCGCTCAGCGTCGTGCCGGGTGCCGAGCGTCATGCCGCCGAGAAGGAAGTGCGCACGCACACCGTCTTCAGCGACACCGGACGCAGCGATGCGCAGGCCAGCGGCGTCAGCGCGACCTGGTTCGGCCTGTCGTCGCTGAAGGTCGCCCAGGGTCGCGCGTTCGGTGCCGACGACGAGACCGCGCTGGCCGCGGTCGCGGTGCTGGGCCACCAGGCCGCCGCCGACCTCTTCCCGGCTGGTGACGCGGTGGGCGGGCTGATCAAGGTCAACCACGTGTGGCTGGAAGTGATCGGCGTGCTCGCCGACCGCGACCTGGGCCAGGACGATTTCGAAGGCGTGCAGCTGGGTTCGGAGAGCAACCGCATCTACGTGCCGCTGGCGAGCGCGCGGGCGCGTTTCCGCTTTCAGCCGCAGGAAGACGAAGTGGACCGCTTCCTGCTGCGCCTGGACGATCCGCAACGGCTGGCGGCCGGCGCCGGTGTGCTGGCCGCGGTCCTGGACCAGCGCCACGCGGGCATGGCGGACTACCAACTGATCGTGCCGCAGCAACTGTTCCAGCAACACCAGCAGACCCAGCGCATCTTCCAGGTGGTGATGGGTGCGATCGCCGGCGTCAGCCTGCTGGTCGGTGGCATCGGCATCATGAACATCATGCTCGCCAACGTGCTGGAACGTCGCCGCGAGATCGGCCTGCTACGCGCGCTCGGTGCGCGTCGTCGCGACGTGATCGCGCAGTTCCTGCGCGAAGCCACGGTGATCTGCATCGCCGGCGCGGTGTTGGGCCTGGTGTTCGGCGGCGTACTCGCCTACCTGATCGCCACCTTCGCCGGCTGGCAGGTCGCATGGGCACCGCTGCCGATCCTGCTGTCGGCGGGCTTCTGCGCCGTGGTCGGCCTGGGCTTCGGTGTGTACCCCGCGCGCCAGGCCGCACAGCTCGACCCCATTGCGGCCTTGCGGCACGACTGAGTCGATGCGCTGCCGCAGCGCCGGGTTGCCTTCCAGATCATCCTTTCGTGGGATCACCACCATGCGCCTGCACGCTGCATGCCGCCTCGTCTTCTTGCTGGCCACGTTGCACCTCGTTTCGCCCGTGTACGCCGATACCTGGCGAGCACCCGCCACGCGGCAGCACCGTTCCGCCGATGGCGCTTGGCGACTGACCGTCGAGCCTCGTGTATCGGCGGACCAGCGCCGCTATCTCGGCGACCGGCGCACCGGTGAAGATCGGACCCATCGTGCCGCAGACGACGTCCAGGCGGCCGCGATCGGCACGATGGAGCACTGCATCCAGGGAGTCTGCTCACGGTCATGGCGGCGCAACCTGTTCAATGCTGTAGCACCGGTGAGCGTCATCGTGACGGACGACGGCCACGTGATGACGCTCGACAACTGGAGCAGCATGGGATTCGGTCCGCATGCGGTCGCGCTCTACGATGCCGCGGGATCTCCGATAGCGAAGTACGCCCTGACCGACTTCTTGCCCGAAGAGTATGTGATGGCCCTGCCGCGCAGCGTGAGCTCGCTGCACTGGCGCGGCAGCCCGCGGATCGATGGGGATGGCGTACGCATCGTGGTGCCGGTGGTCGTACCCTCGGAGGCGGCCGATGAAGAGGACGACGAACACACGTACTACGTGGACGTGGTCTTCGACCCGCGCGATGGTGCAGTGACGCTTCCGGCATCGGACACTTGGACGCCGGCTTTGCAGCAGGCGGCCTCGGCACTGGCGTCGCAACGCGCGATGGTCGCCAAGGAGCTCGAGAGGGCACTCGCACCGCTGCTCCCCCCCGACTCCGCCGATCTCAGCGACTGGCATGCCTACCTGCGGGACGCCTATTCACGGCTGGAAGCAGACGACACCGCATTCCCCGCCACCCTCGTCCTGCCGCAGCCCACCGCACCCGACTACGACCAAGAAGCGAAACGACTACGAGCCCGCCTCCACGAGACGCGCAACCCCGACGTGATCATGCTGGCGGCGCTTTCGCAGGACGCATTGCTGGATGTGCTGAAGCAGGAGGCCGCCTCGTTCCGGCATGGTGTACCGGCGTGGTCGCGCATCTACCTGCGGCTCGACGAGGAACACTTCCGGCAAGCAAGTGTCCTGTTCGCACCCTCAGGTGCCACGCTGATGCGACTCGATCCGGCACGTGCCATTCCGCAACGGGCGGACTACCTGGAAGCGTGGGAGGACTACCTGCGGGGCCGACCGGACAGCGAATGACGGCGCGACGCCCGGCTCAGCGCAGAGCCGTGATCTCCACGGCGGTGCCACTGACCCGCACCCCTTCCCTCAGATCGTGCGGCACCTCCACCTGCAGCAGGCTGGGTCGGCCGAGGTCGTGACCTTGCAGGATGCGGAAGCGGCGCGTGTCAGGCAGTGCGTGCCGCGTTGCCAGGTAGGCACCCAGCGCGGCCGCGGCGGCACCGGTGGCGGGATCTTCGACCACGCCGCCCGGCGGGAACGGATTGCGCGCGTGCAGCGTGTGCGCGTCTTCGCGCCAGACCAGGTTCACCGTGGTCCAGCCACGCGTCGCCATCAGTGTGGACAGCGCATCGAAGTCGTAGTGCAGGTCGGCGAGCCGCGCGCGCGAGGCGGCGGCGATGACCGGATGCCAGGCGCCCGCGTACGCGACGGCGGGCGGCAGGGTGGCATCGAGATCGTCGCGATGCCAGCGCAATGCGGCCAGCAGGTTATCGAGATCGGTCGCGTCCAGCGCGTCGACGCGCGGTGCCACGCTGGTAAGGGTGGCGGCGAAGTCGGCATCGACGGTCACGCGTACACGCCCTGCTTGTGTATTCAGCACAAGATCTCCCGGACCTTGCTGATGCGCGTGCGCGACAATCGCCGCGATCGTCGCATGTCCGCAGAAGCTCACCTCCGCCAAGGGGCTGAAGTAGCGCACGTCGAGCTCGCCGTCTTCGCGTGGCAGCAGGAAAGCGGTTTCCGAATAGCCCACGTCGGCGGCGATGCGCTGCATGGTGTCGTCTGAAAGGCCGCGCGCGTCCAGGACGACGCCCGCCGGATTGCCGCCGGCCGGATCGGTGGTGAACGCGCTGTAGTGCAGGATCGCGGGGCTCATCGTGTTTCTCCTTCGAGGGCGACGGTCGCCGGCTTTTCCAGTCGGACGACCAGATAGCGCAGGAAGAACTGCGTCAGCGGCCCGACGCCGAAGGCGAACACCAGCGTGCCCACGCCCACCACGCCGCCGAGCACGACGCCAATGGCGAGCACGCTGACTTCGATCAGTGTTCGGATGCTGCGGATCGACCAGCCGGTGCGGCGTGCGAGACCCGTCATCAGGCCATCGCGCGGGCCCGGGCCCAGCTGCGCGCCGATGTACAGCGCGGTGGCGATGGCGCACAGCACGACACCGGCCAGCAGGTAGGCTGCGCGCAGCGGCAGACCTTCCGGTGTGGCCAGCCAGGCGAGGCTGAGGTCGGCGAAGGGCCCCAGCAGCAGCGTATTGGCCAGCGTGCCCAACCCGGGCATCTGGCGCAGCGGGATCCACGCCAGCAAGACGGCGACCGCGGTGAGGATCATCACCGTGCCGAACGAGAGTGGCAGGTGGTGCGAGACGCCCAGGTGGAACACGTCCCAGGGCGAGGCCCCGACCGCGCCTTCGATCATCAACGCGATGGCCAGGCCGTACAGCCACAGACCGACGAACAAACGCAGCAGGCGTTCGGGGAGGCGACCGGCCTTGAGCTGTGCGAGGGGGCCGAGGTTGGCCAGTCCGATGGGAGAGGTGGGTTTCATGGGACCACCTTCCGCCCGATTGGCTCTTTTCGATAGAGCCAATCATGCGATAGTGGCCTCATGAACCGCTCAATGGCTCCGGATCGCCTCGCCACGCTGGTCGGCGATTTTCCCCGCTCCCCCGCCTACCGCGGCCTGCGCCAGGCGCTGCAGGAACTGATCGGCGACGGCCGCATTCCGCTCGGTACCCGCCTCCCCAGCGAACGCGCCGTCACCGAGGTGCTCGGCGTTTCGCGGAACACGGTGACCCGCGCGTATGCGGACCTGGTGGCGGCGGGCTTCGCCACGGCGCGGCAGGGCGCCGGCACGTTCGCTGCCGTGCCCATCGACCGCCGCCGCGCGCACGACCATGCCCTGCATGCGGTCGGCACCGCGACGTCATCGACGGACGGCACGATCGACCTCAACTGCGCGGCCGGCGCGGCCACGCCCGGTGTCGCCGCGGCGTATGCGCGTGCGCTGGAGGCACTGCCTGCCTATCTCGCCAGCGACGGCTACCTGCCGTCGGGCCTGCCCGCGCTGCGGACGCGCCTCGCCGCGTCGTACGCCGCACGTGGACTGCCGACCACCCCGGAACAGATCGTGGTCACGTCGGGCGCGCTCTCGGCCATCGCGATCATCGCGCGTGCGCTGTCGCGTCCCGGCGACCGGGTGATGATCGAGTCGCCGGTGTATTCCAATGCCATCGAAGCCCTGCGGATGGGCGGTGCGCGACTGGTCAGTTCGCCGATGGGCGATCCGCTGGGCGAGGAAGGCTGGGACCTCGCCTCCATCGAGGCCACGCTGCGGCAGACCTCGCCGCGCGCGGCGTACCTGATCCCGGATTTCCAGAATCCCACCGGCTTCCTGATGAACGACGCGCAACGCGTGCGCTACGCCGCGACGCTGCGGGCCACGCGCACGATCGCCATCGTCGACGAAACATTGCAATCCACACGGCTGTCCGATGCGTCGATGCCGCCGCCGTTCGCCGTGCACGCCCCCGACGCCTTCACCATCGGCAGCGCGTCGAAGCTCTGCTGGGGCGGCCTGCGCGTGGGCTGGATACGCTCGCCACGCGAGCATGTCGAGCGCCTCATCGCCACGCGCGTGCAGATGGACTTGGGCAGTTCGCTTTTCGACCAGCTCGTGGTGGCGGAGATGCTGGATGCCGATGGCGTCCTCGCCGCGCGACGCGACCAGTTGCGGCAGCGTCGCGACGCGGTGGTGCAGGCACTGCGCGAACACGTGCCCGACTGGCGGTTCCGCGTTCCCGAAGGGGGCCTGACGCTGTGGGTACGCATGCCGTACGGCAGCGCCACCGCACTGGCCGCCGATGTGGAGCGCAAGGGTGTCTATCTCGCGCCGGGTCCGGTCTTCAGTGTGGAAGGCGGCAGCGACCAGTGGTTGCGGATTCCCTACGCCAAGCCCGAAGAGACGTTGGTGCAGGCAGTGCGCGTGATGGCCGATGCATGGAACGCGAACCCCCGCGAAGCACGGCAGCATCGCGATGGCGGGAAACGCCTGATCGCGTGATGCGTTAGCCGTCGTCGTCGCGCTTGGCGACGCGGCGTTCCAGCCACGCCAGCACGAACAGCACGGCGAACGTCATCAGCGTGGCCAGCAACGCCAGCCAGCCATGGCCGAAGCCGACCGCCACGCCGATCACCGCGACCATCAGCAACGAAGCCGCGGTGGTGATGCCGACGACCACGCGACCGCGGTGGGCGATCATCGTGCCCGCGCCGATGAAGGCGACACCGGCGATCACCGCCTCCACCAGCCGGAAAGGATCGATCTGCACGCGGCCATCGTCGTCGTGCTGCGCCTGCGCCACCATCATGTCGCCCATGCCGGTGAGCAGGGCCGCCGCGCCGGCGACCAGCATGTGCGTGCGGAAGCCGGCCGGGCGGTCCTTCAACTCGCGCTCCAACCCGATCGCGCCCCCGAGCAGCATCGCGAACGCGACCTTGCCCAGCACCGGCAATTGCGTCTCCCATCCGTCGAACATGTCGTGAGCCTCCTGCGCGAATGCTTCCACCGGCCGGGTCAACGCGATGCGAAAACAGGCCCCGCCCTCAGCCCAGCCGCCCCACCACCCACGCCCACATCGGCAGCGTCGCCAGCGACAGCAGGATGCCGTAGCCGACCAGCGCCGCGGCCAGGCGCGGCGCCAGCTGGTGGGAGATCGCGAGCGCGGCGGCGGTGATCATCGGGGGCATGGCGGATTCCAGCACGTTCGCCTGCAGCATCTCGCCGCGCATGCCGAAGGCGAGCGACAGCGGCACCGCGAGCGCCGGCATCACCAGCAGCCGCAGCAGCAAGCCGACGGCCAGCGGCTTCACCTCGTCGCGCGGCAGCTTCAACTGGATGGTCAGGCCGACCGCCAGCATCACCAGCGGCAACATCGCATCGGCGAGATTCTTCAGCGCCGCGCCGAACCACGCCGGGGGTTGCGCCGGCATCAGCGTCAGCGCGAACAGCAGCGCCCAGACCGGCGGGAACTTCACGATGCGCAGCCCGATCTCCCGCGTGGTCGGCGGCGTGTCCCCGCCGTAGCGCGCCAGCACATACAGACCGAAGGTGGAGAGCAGCACGAAGGTGCCGAACTGGTCGTACACCACCGCGTAGGGCAGCGCGTGTTCGCCCAGCAATGCGCGCACCATCGGATAACCGATGAAGCTGCTGTTGCACAGGGCCACGCACAGCAGCAACACCGCGTGCTCGTCGCGGCGGAAACCGAACACGCGCGTCGCCGACGCGACCAGCGCGACGGTGGCGACGGTCAGCACCCACGGCGTCGCCACGACGCCCAGCAGCGACGCGTCCACGCGTAGCCGTGGTACGTAGATCAACACCGCAGCAGGCAGGCAGACGTACAACACCACGCGATTGAGGACGTCGGCGGCGCTGCCGGGGAACACGCGCAGGCGCGCGAACACCATGCCGAGCGCCAGCATGGCCAGGATCAGGGCGAAGGCATCGAATGCCATGGTGGAGCGGATGACGGCGTGGGGCGGGCAGGATCGCATACCCGGTCCCGCGCCGCCGTTGGGCTTTCGTCGGTAATGCGTTCCACGACCGCGCAGGTCGGGTGGGGGCGCAGGGCTTATCATGGCCCCATGACGAATCCCGCTTTTCCCGCTGCGTCCGGCCCGATCACCCTGGACGGCCCCGAAGGGCCGCTGGAAGCCCACATCGACTGGCCGGAGGAAGGCGAGCCGCTCGCGCCCGTCACTGCGGTGGTCTGCCACCCGCTGCCCACCGAAGGCGGGACGATGCACAACAAGGTGGTGGTGATGGCCGCGCGCAGCCTGCGCGAACTCGGCGTGGTCACTGTGCGCTTCAACTTCCGCGGCACCGGCGGTTCGGCCGGCCTGTTCGACCATGGCGATGGCGAAGTCGACGACCTGCGCGCCGTCGTCGCCTGGGTGCGCGAGCAGCGCCCGGGCACGAAGCTCTGGCTGACCGGTTTCAGCTTCGGCGCCTATGTGTCGCTGCGCTCCGCCGAGGGCCTGCAGCCGGATGCGCTGGTGTCGATCGCACCACCGGCCGGGCGTTGGGATTTCGCCGCGATCACGCCGCCCTCGTGTCCGTGGCTGGTGATCCAGGGCGAGGAAGACGAGATCGTCGAGCCGCAGGCGGTCTACGACTGGATCGACACGCTGAAGTATCCGCCGGAGCTGATCCGGATGCCGGAAACCAGCCATTTCTTCCACCGCAAGCTGATGGACCTGCGCGGCGCCATCAAGCACGCGATGAAAGCGTACGTACCCGCGTGATGGCGGACGATGTCCAAGGGACGGCCGCGACGCCGTCGCAGGTGTACGCGCGCGGCGCGGCGCAGGGCCAGTGGCAGGACGATCCGGCGCAGCATCCTGCGCTCGCGGAGCTGGACCGCATCCATGGCGCGCTGCTCGCCGACGACGGCGCGCCCGGCCTGTTAGGTCGACTGTTCGGCAAGGCGCCGGGGACGGTGAAGGGCCTGTACTACTGGGGCGAAGTCGGGCGCGGCAAGACCTTCCTGGTCGACCTGTTCTACGACAGCCTGCCGCTGCCGACGTATTCGGTCTCGCAGAACAAGGCGCACGGCGAAGGTGGCGGCAAGTACCGCACGCACTTCCACCGCTTCATGCGCGGCGTGCACGAGCGCCTGCGCCTGCATGCGGGCGAAAGCGACCCGCTGGCGAAGATCGTGCGCGAGGCGCGCGGCAAGTTGCGCGTGCTGGTGCTGGACGAATTCTTCGTCACCGACATCGGCGACGCGATGCTGCTGGCACGCCTGTTGGAGCGCATGTTCGCCGAAGGCATCACCCTGGTGACGACGTCCAACACCGCACCGCAGAACCTGTACAAGGACGGCCTGCAGCGCGCGGGCTTCCTGCCGGCGATCGACCTGCTGCAACAGCACTGCGTGGTGCTGCGCTCCGACGGCCAGGAAGACTACCGCCTGCGCGCGCTGACGCGTTCGCCCGTCTATCGCGCGCCGCTGGATGGCGAATCCGATGCCTGGCTGGCCTCGCGCTGGCGCGAGCTGACCGGTGGCGAGGACGCGCACGCCGGCAACATCGAGATCGACAGCCGCAAGATCCCAGTGCGCGGCCGCGGCAAGAGCATCGCGTGGTTCGATTTCGCCGCGCTGTGCGAGGGTCCGCGGGGCACGACCGATTACATCGAGGTCGCGCACGAGTTCAACACGGTGCTGCTGGGCGGCATCCCGCGCTTCGATGCGCTGAACGAGGACGCCGCGCGCCGCTTCGTGAACCTGATCGACGAACTGTACGATCGCCACGTCAAGCTGGTCTGCACCGCCGCCGACGCGCCGACGATGCTGTATGCCGGCACGCGCCTGCAGGGTGCGTTCGAGCGCACCGCGTCGCGCCTGATCGAGATGCAGAGCGCCGAGTACCTCGCCACCCCGCACAAGGCGTGAGCCCGTGGACGCCGTGCCCACCGCGATCGCCGAGGTCCTGCAACGGACGATCGACACCGGCGGCACCCTCTGCGTGCTGACCGGCGCCGGCATGTCGGCCGAAAGCGGCATTCCGACATTCCGCGGCACGCATGACAGCCTGTGGTCGCGCTTCGACCCGATGCGCCTGGCGACCGCCGATGCGTGGCGCGAGGATCCCGCGTTGGTCTGGGGCTGGTACCGCTGGCGCATGCAGGCCGTGCGCGATGCGCAGCCGCATGCCGGCCACCGCGCCCTCGCGGCGCTGGCGCGGCGCGTGCCGCTGTCGCTGGTCACCCAGAACGTGGATGACCTGCACGAACGCGCCGGCAGTATCGTCGACGCGCATGTGCATGGCGGCCTGTTCGCCATGCGCTGCTTCGCTTGTGGCCACGCGCACACGGCGCTCGACGACTACATGGAGGGCGTGCAGCGGGTCGAGCCGATGCGCTGCACGGCGTGCGGCGACCGCATCCGGCCCGGCGTGGTGTGGTTCGGCGAAGCCTTGCCTGATGATGCGTGGACGTCTGCGGTGGACGCCGCCGAGCGCTGCACGTTGATGCTGGTGGTGGGGACGTCGGGCCTGGTGTATCCCGCGGCCGGCCTGCCCGCACTGGCGCGACGCAAAGGCGCGACCGTGGTGGAGATCAATCCGGAACCGACGGCGCTGTCCACGGAGATGGACCTCGTCTGGCTCGCGACGGCAGCGCAGGCGTTGCCGCTGCTGGTCGGCTGAAGCGCAGGCACCGGCTTCACGCACGGCTTGCCAGACTCGGCGCGGTGGTTGCGCAGGAGAGCGTCATGAAACCCATCGTCCGTGTTCCCCTGTTTGCCGCCGTCGCCGCCACGCTCCTCGTCGGCTGCGACCGCGCGCCGCAGCAGGAAGAGGTCGAGGCGGCGACGCAAACTGCGGCCGAGATCGCCGATCCGGCGCCCCCCGTGACCGGACGCGAAGCGCCACAGTTCCAGTACTCCGACGACGGCATCGGCATCGCGCTTGCGCCCACGCCAGGCTTCGCGCTGCGTCGCGACTTCACCCGCGACTATCTGTCCAACGGCGACTGGAAGACCTTCGCCGCCCCCGACGTGCGCGGCGAACCGCTGGTCGCGCTGGTGCTGGACGGCTCGGACAAGATCACTGCGGCCGAACTGCGCATCGGCACCAGTACCGACAGCCATGCGGTGGTGACCTGCCTGGATCCGCCCGAGGGCGCGACGACCGAAGCGCCGGACGAGATCCGCATCGACGGCCAACCATTCCATCACTTCCGTGCGCGCGATGCGGCAATGAGCCACTACCTGTCGGTCGACGCCTATCGCTCGGTACGCAACGGGCGTTGCCTGGCGATCGACCTGCTGATCGCCGGCACGCGTCCGGAGGTCTACGACCCGCCAGCGACGCCACCCTTCGACGAAGCGACCGCACGCGCACGGCTGCAGGAAGCATTGGCTGCCGTGCGGATCATCCGCTGATGCAACACTCAACCTCCTTCTCCCCGCGTGCGGGTAGAAGGTGCCCGGAGGGCGGATGAGGGGCGTTTTTCTTGGGCGAGGACGCGTTCACTAAGCGATATCTCTGGATCGTCGACCGCGGAATTATTTCGGCGGACTTTCCTCCCCCGACTCCGTTCGCCCCTCACCCGCCTTCGGCACCCTCTCCCCGTTTCACGGGGCGAGGGAAACTTCGGTCAGTGCTACTGCAACTGCTTCCGCACGAACGCATCAACCGCCTCGGTGTAGGCGGAGGATGCGCCGAGTAGACGATTCACCTCGCCATGCGAGAGGTCCTCCGGCAGCACTTCCATCGTCACGCCCAGCGCCTGTGCCTTCTCCGCCATCGCGCGGCCTTGTGGGCAGGCGTCCTTGCGGCGGGAGGAACAGACCAACAGCATCGGCACCGCATTGCGACTGAGCTGATGGTAGGGCGACGCCGCGATCCAGTCGTTGCGATCCTTGCCGAACGCACGATCGTAGATGCCGGGCAGCGGCGGTTTCTGCATCGTCAGCGGCACGTCGAGCGCGCCGCTGTCGAGCGAGACCACACCGCGCGGACGGGCGGCCCCCGCGTCGCGCCACAGCGTGGACGACGCACCCACCAGCGCAGCGAGGTGCGCGCCGGCCGAGTGGCCCATCAGCATCACGTTCGCCGGATCGGCGTTCCATGACGGCGCGCGCTTCTGCACGTCGGCCAGCGCGCGCGCCACATCGCGGGCCTGGGCGATCGGCGCGGTGTCGGGGCGCATGCGGTAGTTGATCGAGACCAGCACGTAACCTTTCGGCAACCAGTACGCCGCCTTGTTCTCGACCACGCCCGGGTTGTCCTTGTTACCGTTGGCCCACCCGCCGCCATGCACGAACAGGATCACCGGCGCACGTTGCGGTTGCGCAGGAAGATAGACGTCGTAGCGCTGGCGCGGATCGGTGCCGTAGGACACATCACGAACGGAGCGTGCGCCGGCCGGCAGCGTCGGCGCACGCGCGGCAGGCTGGCGCGACGCATCGCGCATCTCCTGCAGGCGCTCGCGGAAGGTCTGCGCCGCCAGCGGCAGCACGGCGAACAGGGCGCAGGCCAGCAGGCCGGCACGGAACAGCATCTTCATCGCATCACCTCGTGGGGACGTCCGGTTCAACCCGCGCGCAGCACCAGCTGGGCACGCAGGCCGTGGGGGGTATTCGGCAGCAGGCGCAGTTCGCCGCCGTGCTGGCGGGCCACGCGGTCGACGATCGGCAGGCCCAGCCCACTGCCTCCGCCCGCCTGGTCGTGGACGAAAGGCTGTCGCACGCGCTCGGCCGCGTCGGCGGAGAGGCCAGGGCCGCCGTCGGCCACCTCGACCACCCAGGCCGATCCTTCTGCCCAAAGCTGCAGCGACAACGGCAACGCGCCATGCCGCTCGGCGTTGACCAGCAGGTTCTCGACCGCGCGCAGCAGCGCCATCGGCTTGCCGGGCAACAAGGCGTGCTCGGGCAGGTCGACGCGCCATGCTTTCGACACCGCGGCAACCGCATGCCGACAGATCGCGGCGAGGTCGACGGTCTCGCTGCCCTCGTCGCGGCCATCGCGCGCGAACGCGATGAACTGGCCGAGAATGGCGTCCATCTCGGCGATGTCGCGATGCATGCTGCGGGTCAGTTCCGGATCGGTGTCCGGCACCATCTCCAGGGCGAACTGCAGGCGCGTCAGCGGCGTGCGCAGGTCGTGCGAAATGCCGGCGAGCAACAGTGCGCGCTCTTCCGCCGCCGCGCGCACGTCGCGGCTGGCGTCACCCAGCGCCTGCGCCAGGTCCGCGACCTCGCGCGGGCCCCGTGCATGCACCCGCGGCGGTGCCTCGCCACGCACGATGGCTGGCGCGGCCGCGGCGAGCTGGCGTAGCGGTTGTACAAGCCGACGGGCGAAGTACGCCGCGGCCAGCCAGACCAGCACCACGCAGCCCACCAGCATCAGCACCGAGAAGCGGCGCATGCCGGTACCGGGGCGGTCATACGCGAACGACACCCACAGCGGTTCGCGCGTGGCGGGCTTCAGCCAGATAACCCGCAAGCCGCGGCCGGCGTCCATCCGCAGCTCGCGACCGGCGCCCAGCGTGCCGACGGCCTGCTCGCGCAGTTCGCGCAATAAGGGGGCGAAGCGCGGCCGGGCATCGGCGGGCGGCGTGCTGCGCACCTCCAGCCCTGCTGCCCGCAGCTGCGCGACCGTGCGCGCATGCGGTTGGTGTTGGTCGAGTGCCTCGACGACTTCCGCGAACCCCTGCATCGCGCGCAGCAGTTGGTCGGCCGCCGGCCGCGTGGCCAGTTCGCGGCCCAGCAGGAGCGCGAGCACGCCCGCGCCGACCAGGACAAGGGCGATGACCAGCGCCAGCTGGCCGAACACACTGCGCGGCAGCGGCGACCTCATGGCATGGCCTCCGGCGGCACGAACACATAGCCCACGCCCCACACGGTCTGGATCAGGCGCGGCTGGCGCGGATCGTCTTCCAGCAGGCGGCGCAGGCGCGCGATGGTCACGTCCATGCTGCGTTCGAACGCCTCGTGCTCGCGGCCGCGCGCCAGGCTCATCAGGCGG
>JACZCZ010145254.1_pt1 | contig 30184 bp, 25 predicted proteins | sample 8641811 | NCBI WGS metagenome assembly JACZCZ01 (sample SAMN15324610, study PRJNA640507) | soil metagenome | isolation source: intercropping peanut in the first line | place: China: Luxin town, Laibin City, Guangxi Province | collected 2019-07-25 | depth 10cm m | reverse complement strand
GCTGTCCGTTACGGACATTTACGCCGCACCTCGCCGATCGTAGAGTCGCCGCATTCAACCGCGGAGGAATCATGAGCGAGTATCGGCTTTATTGCGTCGGCGAATCCGGCAATTGCTACAAGGTTGCACTGATGCTGGAGCTTTGCCAGCTGCCGTGGACGCCCGTCTTCGTCGACTACTTCGGCGGCGAGACGCGCGGCGACGCCTATCGGGAGTCACGCAACGAACTGGGCGAAGTACCGATGCTCGAAGCCGAAGGCCTGCAGCTCACTCAGAGCGGCGCCATCCTGACCTGGCTCGCCGAGCGCACCGGCAAGTTCGGCGGCCGCAACGAAGCCGAGCGCATCGAAGTCCTGCGCTGGATCCTGTTCGACAATCACAAGTTCACGAGCTACTACGCCACGCTGCGCTGGTTGGTGGGCATCGAGAAGAAAGCCGATCCGGCAGTCGTGCAATTCCTGCGAGGCCGCGCCGTCGGCGCATTCAAGATCGTCGACAAGCACCTCTCGACCCGCAAGTTCCTGCTCGGAGACGAACCGACCATCGCCGACTTCTCCCTCGTCGGCTATCACTACTTCGACGAAGAGACGAGCATCGACCGCAGTGAGTTCCCGAACCTGCTCGCATGGACGCAGCGGATCCGGGCGCTTCCTGGATGGAAGCATCCGTATGAGTTGATGCCGAAAGGCCGAGCGGATCACTGAGGCCCGCTTGCTGAGAGACGGCAGGTACGACAGTATCGGGGGACAACTCGAACGAGACCCCCCGATGACTCATTCCGCTGGATTCTTCTCTGTCGCCGCGTTGCTGCTGCTGGCGTCGGGTGCCATCGCTCAGACCACGGAGCCCACGATCTACATCCACGCCGGGTCCCTGCTCGATCGTCCCGGCAGTGCCCCGCGCGGCGCGTCGACCGTCGTCGTGCGGGGAGGCAAGATCCAGGAAATACGGAACGGTCTTGCAACTCCGGAAGCGGGGGCCCGCCTGGTCGATCTCAGCCGGCAGTTCGTGCTGCCGGGCCTGATCGACATGCATGTGCACATCTTCAACGACGACGACAAGATGCGCAGCCGCATGGACGCGAACAATCGCGACTACGAGGATCTGCTGCTGATCGCGATCGACAACTCGCGGCGTACGCTCGAAGCCGGATTCACCACGGTGCGCGATCTCGGCTCGGACGTTCACGCGATCACGGCGCTGCGCGACGGGATCGCGCGGGGGGTCGTGGCGGGGCCGACGATCGTACCCGCAGGACGCATGATCTCGATCACTGCCGGTCATGGCGATCCCGCGAACAGTACGAATCGCGACATCGCGGCTCTCGGCCGCTCGCGTGCGAACAATCTCTGCAATGGCGCGGAGGATTGCCGGCGCGCAGTGCGAGAGCAGATCGCACAGGGCGCTGAAGTCATCAAGTTCGCTGCGACCGGCGGCGTCAACAGCAACATTGCCGGCGGCCTGAACCAACAGATGTTTGCGGACGAAATGAAAGCGATCGTCGATACCGCGCACCTGATGGGCCGCAAGGTCACCGCACATGCGCACGGCCAGAACGGCATCAAGGCGGCGCTGGAAGCCGGCGTCGATTCGATAGAACACGGCACCTACACCGACGCGCAGACCAACGCATTGTTCAAGAAGCAGAATGCCTGGCTGGTACCGACGATGATCGCGCCGCATGCCGCGCTGGCGCAGGCAAGGGCTGGTGCGCGTTCGGCGAATTCGCTCGTGAAGGCAGAAGAGGCCGCAGCCGCGCACGGCAGCAACATTGCCGCCGCGATCAAGGCCGGCGTGCGTATCGCCTTCGGCACGGACACGGGCGTATCGGATCAGGGCAAGAACGCGGGCGAGTTTGCCTTGCTCGTCAAAGCGGGCATGGCGCCGGGCGATGCGATTCGGGCAGCGACGATCGATGCGGCAACGCTGCTCGGTCGCGAGCACAGCCTTGGCTCGCTGGAGCCTGGCAAGGACGCCGACATCATCGCCGTCACAGCGAGCCCTCTCAACGACGTCACTGAGCTCGAGCGAGTGCGCTTCGTGATGCGTAAGGGCGTCGTCCACAGGCTCGACGGCCGGCGGCAGGCCTTTCCGCAGGACTGACGCGGCGCTGCGGCTGCCAACGACTATCGATCCGCCATCGTCGTCTGTTGCACGTAGATCCGCCGAATGTCGTCGATCGTATTCGCCTGCTCCACGGGCTTATCGGGTCGATACGCCTTCACGCGCGCGAAGCGCAGTGCATAGCCGCCAGGATACTGCGAGCTCGATTGAATGTCGTTGAAGGCGATCTCTACGACGATCTCCGGACGAATGTGGACGGTGTAGCTGTCGCGCCGGACCTCGCGCGCCAGGAATTCCTTCGTCTGCCATTCGAGCATGCTGTCGGTGAGTCCCTTGAATGTCTTTCCCAGCATCACGAAGCCGCCTGCAGGATCGCGTGCCCCGAGATGCAGATTGGACAGCCATCCGTTGCGCCGCCCGCTGCCCCACTCAGCGGCGAGAACGACGAGATCGAGCGTGTGAACGTGCTTGATCTTGAGCCAGCTCGCACCGCGATTGCCGGCTTCGTAAGGTGAATCGACGGCCTTCGCCATCACGCCCTCATGACCCTTTGCGAGAGCGTCGTCGTAGAAGGCGCGAGCAGACTCTGCATCCGCAGTTGTGATGCGAGGAATGCGAATCGCCGCCGGCAGAGCCTTCTCCAACGCAGCGAATCGCTCGCGCGCCGGCCGATCCGCCAGGCCCTCGCCATCGAGCTGCAGGCAATCGAAGAAATACACATGCAGGGGCAGCTCGCGTCGCATGGCGTCGATATCGAGCTTCCGACCGAACCGCTTCATCGTGACCTGGAATGGCAACGGGCGAGCGTTCGAGTCGAGCGCGACTGTTTCGCCATCGAGTACGACTTCTCTCGCAGCGATGCCTCGAATGACTTCGACCACCTCGGGTACCGCCTCCGTCACGTCGTTGAGATTGCGGGTGTAGACGCGAACCGTGTCGCCCGACTTGTGAACCTGCACGCGCGCGCCGTCGACTTTCCACTCGAACATGGCCCGGCCGCCGAGTTGCCCGAGTGCAGTTTCGACGTCGGGTGCTGTCTGCGCCAGCATCGGCGCGACCGGCGACAGGACATGAATCTGGAACTTCGCGAGTCCCGCGCTGCCTTCGACGAGCGCTGCGCGCGCGAGCGTCCCTACCTGCTGCGAGTACATCGCGGCGCGACGGATATCCGCGACAGGCAATGACGATGCCTCCGCGATGGCATCGACCATCAATCCGGCGAGAGCGCCTTGCCGCAACTCACCGACCACGAGGCGTGACAGAAAGCTCTGTTCCTCCGCGGTCGCCCGCGACAGCAAGGAGTCGAGCTGAGCCTTGCGACGTGTCGCCGAACCCGCACCCCGCGTCGTCATGATCTGCTCGAGTGCTCGATCCACATCAAGCAATGTCAGCGAAGCTTCCTGCGCCGGAGCTGGCTGCGCCTGTCGAATCGCCGCATACCCGATACCTATCCTGCCCTGGCGTGTCTCGCCGGAAAGCCACATCACGGCGATTTCTATCTCCTCGGGCGAGAGCGCACGCAGGCACTGAGCCAGCTCACGCAGTTTCGCGAGACGACTGCGCGTTCCGGCTACGCGATTGGAGGACGCGACGAGATCGCAGAACAACATTCACCGGTACCATCGCTCACGCCGCTGCCCGAACTGCATCTCCAGCGCGATGCCCAGTTCGGGGCTCATCTCGCGCTCTTCGTCGAGACGTTCGCGCGGCCAGCCGACGCCGCCGCGCAGTTCGAGGAAGAGCCATTCGAAGCTCTCGAAGCGTCGACGCATGATCAGACGGACCGACGTCCGGGTGATCTGCACCTCGTTGTCGGTCGCACCTTCGATCTGTGCCTGCCACGCAAGGCCCATGCGATCACCGACACTCTGGAACAGCGTGACCTGCGAATACCACTCGAGACCGACCGTTTCCTCGGTGAACTTGCCGAGATTCGCCCAGCGAACCAGGAAGCGGTCCGACAGAGCGCGATCGAGATGAAAGCGTGTCGTGCTGCCTAAGCCTTCCGAGTTCTGCCAGAAGATCGTTTCGCGGGCGCTGAACACGTAGTGTTCGGCGAATTCGCGAATGATCTCGTAGCGTGCGCGCGCATACGGATCGAGCGGCATGTCGAGTCGCACACCGACGCTCGCGTCGAAATCGTTCCCCGTGCGCTTGGGATTCGAATAGCCGAGACCGACGAGAACGCTCTCGTCTTCGAGGTCGCCGAACTGGCGTGTTGGGAGGGCGTCGAAGTCGCCCTCGATGTCGCTGATGTAGTCTTCCTCGCCGACCCGGCCTGCGAATGCCGAGATGCGTTCGTCCCACTGCGGGAGCTGCAGACGGATGCGGAAACGCAGGCGCGGATCGAATCCCTCGTAGTCGTCCCACAGGGCACCCGCCGACACCGTGCCGTACGTCTCCCTATAGTCCTCGTACATCATCTGGTCGCCGAAGAGCCCATCCAGCCAGGCGGAGGAGGCGCAGGCAGTGATCGACAGGCGTCGCCGGACACGTTCGAGCGTCGTGGGCGCGGATTCGTTCTGCATCTCTTCGCACACGTCCATGGCGCCCAGTCCTTCCGCGGTCGGCTTGACCGGCTCGACGGTCACCGGCGGCGTAGCGGCAGGTTGCGCAGTTTCGCCCGCAGTCTCAGGCAGCGGCGGTGCGACTTCTGCGGGCTGCTGCTCCGTCCGGGCATCGACCGGTGCGCACAGAGTCGCGGCGGCAAGCGCTAGAAAGCCCGCGAGCATCACTCGTCCTTGGGCGAGCGCGCGCATATGGGCTAGACCGGAGCCTGATTGTTGCCGCAACGAATGAACATGAATGGCACCCTGTCCGCGCCGTCGGGAGCGGTTCCGAGAATCTGCACTCTTCCCTAAGTGTCCGTCAGAAAAAGCCGGCAGGACAGGGACAAGTTCCCTTTGGGCGCCGCGAGGGTCGCGCGGGAGTCATACGATCCGGGCCTGGCGGCCCCAGTACGCGTCGCGCAGCAGGCGTTTATAGAGTTTGCCATTCGGATGACGCGGCAATTCACGCGTGAATTCGATGAGGCGTGGAACTTTCACGTGGCTCAAGCGATCGCGGGCGAAGGTCATGAGTTCCTGGGCGAGCGCTGCGTCGGCGGCAGCGAAATCGACGGGCTGGACGACGGCGACGACTTTCTCCCCCATCTCGGCATCGGGCGCACCCACGACGGCGACATCCATCACCGCGGGATGAGTGATCAGCAGGTTCTCGATCTCCTGCGGATAGATGTTCACGCCGCCTGAGATGATCATGAACGCCTTGCGATCTGTGAGGAACAGGTAGCCGTCTTCATCGACATAGCCGATGTCGCCGAGCGTGCTCCAGCCGTGCTGATTTCTCGACTCCTGCGTCTTGTCCGGTGCGTTGTGATACTCGAACGGCGGCGTGCCGCCGAAGTACACTGCGCCTTCGACACGCGGCCCGACGGGATTGCCCGATTCGTCGCAGATCTTCAGCTCTCCATACGCGGCGCGGCCGACGGATCCCTTCTTCTTGAGCCACTCGGCCGCGGTGATCGTGGTCATGCCGTTGCCTTCCGTGCCCGCGTAGTACTCGTACACGATCGGCCCCCACCAATCGATCATCTGCTGCTTCACTTCCACCGGGCAAGGCGCGGCCGCGTGAATCGCGAAGCGCAGCGACGATACGTCGTACCGGTCTCGCACCTGCGACGGCAGACGCAGCAGGCGCACGAAATGCGTGGGAACCCACTGTGCACTGCTGACGCGATATTTCTCGATCAGCGCGAGCGCTTTCTCCGGATCGAAGGACTCCATGACGATCACCGTGCCACCGAGCTGCTGCACCGTCATGCACCAGCGCAGGGGAGCGGCGTGATAGAGAGGCGCGGGCGAGAGATAGACGGCATTCGAATCGAGGCCGTAAAGCTTGCGAACGAGCTGGGTGAGAATCTTCGGCGCATCCACGGGATCGGCAGGCAACGCGGCCTTGATGCCCTTGGGCCGGCCGGTCGTTCCTGACGAGTAGAGCATGTCGGTGCCCGCGCTCTCATCGCTGACGGGTGTCGTCGGCATCGTTGCGCATGTCTCCTCCCATGAGCGCCACGAAGCGAGGGTGCCCCCGACCATGAACAGGGACAGATCCGAGAGCGCCGGACCGACCTGTTCGGCGAGCGCCCTCAACGCCATCGACGTGATGAACACCTTCGCGCCGCAATCGCGGACGATGTATTCAGCTTCCGGCCCGGTGAGCTTCGACGAGATGCACACGATGTAGAGCCCGGTTCGCTGCGTGGCCCACGCGATCTCGAGGTAGCGCGCATGATTCTCCAGGCACACGGCCACGACGTCGCCGCGCTTCAGGCCCAGCGAACGGAACAGCTGCGCAGCCTGGTTGGATCGCTCATCGAGCTGGCGATAGGTAACGACCTCACCGCTGCCCGCCATGATGTAGGCAGGCTTGTCGGGTTGTGTGCGAGCGTGAACGCTGGGATGCATACCTACCCCTTCGAGGAATGTTGTGCCGACTTCCCTGTGCGTCGATCGGCCACTGCACGCCCAGGGGGGCGGGCCGAGATCCCGTTGACGAAAATATCGATGACATGAGCGACGTAGCGCTCACGAACCGCATCGCTCACCGTGCTGCGACCGGAGAAATGCTGCAAGGCATAGCGCGCATTGAACAGATGGTCGCAGGCACCGAGCACGCTCACGTAGAACAGCATCGGCTCGATGCTGCGGAACTCGCCGGCCTTCACGCCCTGTTCGAGAAGCTCGCGCTGCAGTTCCAGAACCGGATCGATGAAAGTCTTCATGATCTGCCGCGCCGCAGCGCTGTCCGCGCGACGACTGTCCAGCAGGGAATGCAGCAGCCGGTTCAGGTACGGGCGGCGGTAGAAATTGTTGATGATCCCGCCGATATGGCGCCGCAGTTTCTCCGTGGGCGACAGATCCTGCTGCAGCAACTGCTGCAGATCCCTCAACGCAACGGCGCCATCCCGCTCCGCGAGCGCGAGCAGCAATCCGTCCTTGTTGCCGAAGTAGTACTTGACCAGCGCGGAGTTGAGCCCTGAATGCTCGGCCAGTTCGCTCAGAGACACATCCGTCGCGTGCCGGTCGCCCATGAGCTGCCCGGCTGTATCCAGCAACCGTTCCCGCGCATTGAAATCAGGCGCTTGAGCCATTCGCGCAATACGGCCCGCGCGCCTGGGCGCACGACGGGCAGCTGGCTTGCGCACGCGCCGCGGATTCATGAACGATCGACCCCCTGTTTCCCAGTCAACAACCACCGGTCAACCTGCTTCTTAACCGATTGATTAATTCTTTCGCATGGTGTCTATTAGCCGCACCAGATGCAAGCGCCGTCGATTTCGGGCGCGCGCCAACCGGGGGATTCATGAGTCAGGCATACATCGTCGCTACCGCGCGAACTGCGGGAGCGCGCAAGGGCGGACGGCTGTCCGCATGGCATCCGGCGGATCTCGCCGGCAAGGTGCTCGATGCACTTCTCGACCGCGCCAAGGCGGACCCGGCGATCGTCGAAGACGTGATCATGGGCTGCGTCGGGCAAGTCGGCGAACAGGCACTCAATGTCGCGCGCAACGCGGTGCTCTCGTCACGATTGCCCGAGAGCGTTCCGGGCACATCGGTCGATCGGCAGTGCGGATCGTCGCAGCAGGCTTTGCATTTCGCCGCGCAAGCCGTGATGTCCGGAACGATGGATGTCGTGATCGCCGCCGGTGTGGAAAGTATGAGCCGCGTACCGATGGGCCTGTCGACACAACTGCCCGCCAAGAATGGTTTCGGCACGCCCACGGGCGTCCAGATGGGCGCGCGCTATCCGAACGTGCAGTTCAGCCAGTTCACCGGCGCCGAGATGGTCGCCGCGAAGTACGGCCTGTCGCGCGACTCGCTGGATGAGTACGCACTGAACAGTCATCAGCGGGCGATCGCGGCCACGAAAGCGGGTCATTTCGAACGCGAGATCGTCCCGCTGGAAATCGCGCTGCCGGACGGCAGTCGCGACACGCACAGGATCGACGAGGGCATTCGATTCGACGCCAGCCTCGAAGGCATTCGCAGCGTGAAACTGCTCGCCGAAGGCGGCCGCATCACCGCGGCCACGTCCAGCCAGATCTGCGACGGCGCTTCAGGGCTGATGATCGCCAACGAGAAGGGATTGAAGAAGCTCGGCGTTCAGCCGCTGGCACGGATCCATCACATGAGCGTGATGGGACACGATCCGGTCATCATGCTCGAGGCGCCTCTGCCAGCGACCAAGCGCGCTCTCGAGAAGGCGGGCATGAAGATCGACGACATCGACCTGTTCGAGGTCAACGAAGCTTTCGCCTCCGTGCCAGTTGCCTGGCTGCAATACACCGGAGCCAATCCCGACCGCCTCAATGTCAACGGCGGCGCCATCGCGCTCGGCCATCCACTGGGCGCCTCGGGCACCAAGCTCATGACGACGCTCGTCAACGCACTCCACCTGCGCAACAAACGCTATGGCCTGCAGACGATGTGCGAAGGCGGCGGCATGGCGAATGTGACGATCGTCGAGAGAGTGTGATCACCCGATTCCTTCATTACTGAAGCTCCTACCTCACCATGAAACTAGACTCCTCCATCTCCGCCGTCATCACCGGCGGCGCTTCCGGTCTCGGCGCCTCGACGGCGCGTGCGCTTGCCGCTCACGGCGTGAAAGTCGCGCTCTTCGACATGAATGCCGACAAGGGCGAAGCGCTGGCAAAGGAACTCGGCGGCGTCTTCTGCAAGGTCAACGTCACATCTGATACAGACGTGGATGCCGGCTTCGCGAAGGCTCGCGCAGCGATCGGCCAGGAACGCATCCTCATCAACTGTGCCGGCACGGGTAACGCGTTCAAGACTGCGAGCCGCGACAAGACGAGCGGCGAGATCAAGCATTTCCCGCTCGATGCGTTCAACATGATCATTCAGATCAATCTGATCGGGACGTTCCGCTGCATCGCGAAGTCCGCGGCCGGCATGATGTCACTGGCCCCCATCGATCAGTTCGGCGAACGCGGCGTCATCATCAACACCGCTTCGGTCGCCGCAGAAGACGGCCAGATGGGCCAGGCCGCCTACTCCGCATCGAAGGCCGGCGTCGTCGGCATGACGCTGCCGATCGCACGCGACCTCATGGGCGAAGGCATCCGCGTCAACACGATCCTCCCCGGCATCTTCGACACGCCGCTCATGCAGGGCGCGCCGGAGAACGTGAAGGCCGCACTCGCCGCGTCCGTCCCGTTCCCCAAGCGTCTCGGCGTGCCGGACGAATACGCATCGCTTGCCGTCGAGATGTGCCGCAACGGCTACTTCAACGGCGAAGACGTCCGTCTCGACGGCGCCATCCGCATGGCCCCGAGGTAAGAGTCATCCCGCGCATGCGGGGATCCATCTGGAGCACCGGATGGATTGCCGCTTTCGCGGGAATGACGCAGCAGAACCTCCTCCGTCTCTCGCCAGCCGCCAACCGCTTCTCCATATGCGCCACCTCTTCGAACCCGAGCACGAACAGTTCCGCGACTCCGCGCGCCGCTTCTTCCAGACGCAGATCGGCCCGAACGGCGAGCGGTGGCGCGATCAGGGCTTCGTCGATCGCGAGGCGTTTCGCAAGGCCGGCGAGCAGGGTTACCTTCTGATGTGGGCGGATCCGAAGTACGGCGGCGCCGGTGTCACCGACTTCCGCTACGAACAGATCCTCATCGAAGAGAACGGCCGCTACGGCGAAGGCGGCTTCTTCATGACGCTGCACTCGCGACTGGTGGCCCCGTACATCGGCCATCTCGGCACCGAAGAGCAGAAGGCGCGATTGCTGCCGAAGTGCATCAGCGGCGAATCCATCCTCGGCATCGCGATGACCGAGCCTGGCGCAGGCAGCGACCTCGCGGGCATCAAGACGCGGGCGGAAGACAAGGGCGATCACTGGCTGCTGAACGGCTCGAAGATCTACATCTCCAACGGCCAGATCGGCGACGTGTTCATCGTCGTGGCCCGCACCGATCCCGAGAAGCGTCACGGCCTCGGACTCTTCATCGTCGAGCGCGGCATGGAAGGATTCGAGCGCGGTCGCAACCTGAAGAAGATGGGCCTGAAGGCGCAGGACACCTCCGAGCTGTTCTTCAACAACGTCAGGGTCCCGAAGACCAACGTGCTCGGCGAGCCGGGCAAGGGCTTTCACTTCCTGACGCATTTCCTCGCGGAGGAACGGCTCATCACCGCCGCCGGCGCCATCACGCTCGCCCAGAACGCTTTCGACGTGACGCTGCAGTTCGTAAAGGATCGCAAGGCCTTCGGCCAGCCCATCGGCACGTTCCAGAATTCCCGGTTCAAGCTCGCGCAGATGCGTGCGGAGATCGATGCCATGCAGGTGTACGTCGATCACTGCGTGATCGAGCACAACGCCGGACGGCTCGATCCGGTCGGCGCGGCGAAGGTCAAACTACTGACCACCGAGCTCGAAGGCCGCGTCGTCGATGAGTGCGTCCAGCTCCACGGCGGCGCCGGCTACATGGAGGAGTATCCGATCTGCCGCATGTACACGGGCGCCCGCATCAGCCGCATCCTCGCCGGCAGCAACGAGATCATGCGCGAGATCATCGGCCGCTCGCTCGAACTGGACGACCGGAAGCTGGGCAAGAAATAGAGGCCAGCCACATTCGCAACGAGGGCGCGCAGCGGGACTTTCTCCCCGCCCTGCCGCTCTTGAGCGGCTGACAGCCGCGACTCGCCGGCGGCACGTTGAGCTTGCCCGCCCGATCGGGGAAGATCGCCCCGATCACCTCGCGATCGTCAGACCATCAGCCGCGGCATGCCGACCGAACACGTCGACCGAGCCACCATCAGCGTTTGGCGCTGGCAGTGGATCATCGCCACGCTCATTCCCGCAATTGGCGTCACGCTCATGCTCCTGAATTCGGGGCGAACGCCCTGGGGCGCGACCGGCGTCGTTCTTCTCGCTGGCCTTCTCGTTACCTGGCTCTGGCCCACGGCGTACTACCGCCATCTTCGCTACGGCGCGGACGCGACCGGTATCGTCATCGAGCGCGGCGTCTTCTGGCGTTCGCGAATCGCATTGCCCCGGGTGCGCATTCAGCACACCGACGTATCGCAAGGACCGCTGCAGAGGCGCTATGGCGTCGGCACCCTGAAGCTCTACACCGCCGGAAGCCGGCACACGATGATCGAACTGCCAGGTCTCGCGCACGCAGACGCGATCGCCTTGCGCGATGCCCTGCTGGAAGGGAGTTCGGCCAGTGGCGTCTGAACCACTGGCGTTCGAGCCACAGCATCGCCTGCATCCGCTGTCCTGGCTGTTCTCGCTCACGAGTTACATCAAGAACTTCATCGTCCCGCTGGCATTCCTCCTGTTCCTTGGGGCGCGCGACGACGAGATGTGGGGCCTGGTGGCCGTGGTGCCGCTGCTCATCGGCGCGCTCTGGAAACAGTGGATCTATCGTTACGGGTTCGGGCCGCGCGGTCTCGTGATCCGCGACGGCCTGTTCTTCCGCAACGTTCGCCAGATCGACTATGCGCGGATCGAGAACATCGACATCGAACGCGGCCTGTTGCACCGGCTGCTCGGAGTCGCCCAGGCCAGCATCGCGACATCCACCGGCGGCAAGGCTGAAGCATCCATTCGCGTTCTGAGCCTGGATGCAGTTCAGGAACTACGCGAACAGGTCTTCAGTCATCGGGCAGGGAAGGCCGCTGCCGGTCAGCCCGCCTCGCAGGCGTCCGCACCGATTGCCGACGAGGTGCTGTTGCGACTGCCGCCGGTCGAACTCGTGCGCTTCGGCCTCATCGACAATCGCGGCATGCTCGTCGTCGCCGCCATCGTCGGCTTCCTCGCACAGGCGGGCGCGTTCGAGCTCGTGATGCGCAATGCAGCGAGCTGGCTCGATGCTCCACTGCACGACTTCGCCGCCCTGGGATTTGCGATGCAGGCAGCGATCGGCGTGTTCGGCCTGATTTCGGCATTGATCGCCATGCGGATCCTGTCGGTCGCGATCGCGTTCGTGACGCTGTTCGATTTCACCCTGAGCCGCCACGGCGACGACTTTCGCGTTCAACACGGTCTGCTGACGCGGCTCGCGTTGACACTGCGGGTGCGTCGCATCCAGTCCATTCACCAGACGCAGACGTTGCTGCATCGATTCTTCAACCGTGTCTCGGTACGCGTCGATCTCGCGGGCGACAGCGGTGTTTCCGAGGAGGGCAAACAGCAGTCACAGACTCGCACACGCTGGCTCGCGCCTATCTGCACTCCTGACATGGCGCGGACACTGATTGCCACAGCACTGCCCGATGTCGATTTCACTGCATCGCCCAACTGGCAACCGCTCGCGCCAGGTGCGCGCGGGCGCATCTTCCGCAAGAGCGTCTACTTTGGCGTGTTCTTCGCAACGGTGACCGCACTGACGCTGCATTTCGTGCCCGAAGCGCCATTCAGGCCGGGCATGGGATGGATTCCCGCCGTGCTCGTCGTCGTGCTGCCGATCGCGTGGTGGCAGGCGCAAGTGTTCGTCACGAATACGCGCTGGGCCCTGACCGACGACGCGGTGATGTTCCGTTACGGCTGGCTGACGCGACGCCTCATCGTCGCGCCGCGCAATCGGCTGCAGTCAGTGCATTGCGCGGAATCGCCCTTCGATCGTCGCCATCGCATGGCCAGCGTTTCGATCGACACGGCCGGCGGTGGCGCGATGCGCGACAACATCCACATCCCGTTCCTGCCCGAGCAGATCGCCCGGGCGCTGACGGTGCGGCTGTATCACTCGGAGATCGACCGCGGTCGCGTGGCGGAGCCCTTGCCTCCGGCCTGACCTCAGTTCGCCACCCGAACCGGCAAAGGCACGTTGCACACATCGATGCGGCCTGCCGGCACTTTGTACCACTCGTCGCGACGATTGCGACGTGACTCGATCAGGTCCGTGAACGTCTGAGTATCCGTGCGCAACGCTTCCAGTTTCACGCGCTGCGACTCGGGAACATCCGCCGCGATGCGGATGCTCGTGATCGGAACATTGCGTTCCGGTTTCTCGTACATGCCCATCGGCGCCGGACCGCGCGGCAGCGCAGACAACAACTCGATGCCCTGGACGACCCGTCCGAGTACGGTGATGTTGCGATCGAGCTGACGGGGCGCGTGCCCGATAACGACGTACAACTCCGTGCCGCCGCCGCTGTTCGCATCGTTGTCGCGGCCCACACCCAGCGCACCGTAGCAATGAACCGCCCATGCCGTGTCGCCATCGCGGGCAGCGGGAAACCCGTCGACGAAGCCGGTCTGCGCTGCGTAAGCGTCGACGTCAGGCAATGCAGTGAATGACAGCCCTTTGACCGGTCGCGTGAACTCCGCCGGCAGCGTCTTCTTCGCATTGCGTGGCTGGCGCGTGTTCGTGGGATCGCTCCACTGGACGACGAAGTTGTCCTGCACGCGTGTGATCGCGAGGCCATCGAAGTAACTCTCGCGAACGAGCGCCCGCACGTTATCCGTATGTTGCGGTGCGAACTGGGGCGCCAGTTCGATGATCACCCGCCCCGACGTCAACTCCAGATAGAGCGTGTTCGCCGGATCGATCGGTCGCCAGTCCGACGGCTTCGCAGCCGCGAGTACCTCGGCCATCGTTCGGCCGGATGCTGCCTGAGCCGGTTGCAGGGAAAGCGCGACGGCGACGATGGCGGCGGCGAGCAATGACCCTTTGGGGATGTTGTTGTGCATGGTTTTCAGGCGCTTAATGCCGTCAGTTCAGGGATCGCAGATGATCTTCGCTGCTGCGACGCAACTCAACCCTTGCGTGCGACTGCGGCATCACAGCCATCGCTCGCGAGGGAGAACGACTATGGCGCTCGAGTTCAGCGAGATAGAGGCCGGCGGCAGGCGGATCCCGCTGTACCTGCTGCAGTTCGACAAGCAGGGCGCACCGAACAGCACCGCCACGCGGCAGGCGCTGGTCGACGCGGTCCGCGCCCGCGACTATCGCGACGTGTACATCTTCGCGCATGGGTGGAACAACGGCTTCGACGATTCGCTCGAGCTGTTCCAGCGATTCTTCACCGGCTTTCTCGCGGCTCGAACGGCCGATCCGGACTGGAAGCCAGTCTTCGTCGGCATCCAGTGGCCGAGCCTCGTGCTCGTCTTCCCCTGGGAGAAAGGGCCGCAGCTTGCCGGCGTCGACGAAGACAACGCGTTCCAGAAAGAAGCCATCGCGGATCTCGCGAGCGAGCTCGACAATGACCTGGCGCGGCGATTCATCGCGCTTGCCGTGAAGGGCAGCGTATCCGCCGCCGAACAGAGGGAGCTCGTGCAACTCGCGCACGCAGCGTTGCATGGCGATTCCTTCGATGAGACCGGCGACTCGCTTCCTGATCCGGGAGATCTTCTCGATGGCTGGCGCGCGTTGCAGGCCAGCGATGCTGAAGCCATCGATGGCGAGTTTGGTTTCGCCGACGACGATGGCGCGGGCCCGCAGGCGGCAGGGCTCGAGGTTCTCGATCCGCGCAATCTGGTTCGGACGGCCACTGTCTACATGATGAAGGATCGGGCAGGCGTCATCGGCAATGTCGCGGTACGGCCGCTGCTCGAGGAGTTCGCAGCCGCAGGCGCCCGAATCCGTTTGATCGGCCATTCGTACGGCGCACGTGTCGTGCTCGCAGCGCTCGCGACCGCCAACCTTCAGGAGAAGGTCCGATCCGCGTTGCTGCTGCAGCCCGCGGTGAATCAGTTCTGCTTCGCCGAGGCCGGCCGCATCCCGAAGTCGCAGAAGGCCGGCGGCTTCAAGCCCGCGCTCGACCGACTGCAGGGACCCTTGTACTCGACGTTCAGCGGCAAGGATTTCCCGCTGCACGAGACGTTTCACCTCGCGCTGCGCCGATCGAAGGATCTGGGGGAAGCCGAGATTGCGGCCGGTGCGCCTCCGAGCATCTACTGCGCACTGGGCGGGTACGGGCCTTCGGGGCTTGCGGACGGCAGCGTGGTGAGAATGCAGATCCAGGACGCGGGCACCTATGCGATTCCGCCGGGCGCGCGGATCGTTGCCCTCGACGGGACACAAGGCCGGATCAACGGCCATGGGGATGTCACCAACCGCTACGCCTGCTGGGCACTCGCCGACCAGGACCAGCGCGCCGTGTGATCGCCAGCGAGAGACTACCGTGAGTGCAATCTCCAACGTCGTTCGGCAGGTCCGTGATCGCCAGGGCACGCCGCTGCTGTTGTGCCGTATCCGGCTCGACTTCCCGTCGAACGACGCGCGCAAGCCGACGAACGTGGTGTTCGATCTTTCGGTCGGCACCGAGACGATCGGGTCGATCTCGATTCCCGCGGCACAGATCGGCGTACCGCTGCGTTACTCCGAAGCGCGCCTGCTGAGAACCGCGGACTATCGATTGCCGCCATCATGGCTGGACTACATGCGCGAGCGCCTGCCGCCGGATCAGCCGCTGTATCTCGCATTCGACTCGCCGAATGGCTACTTGCCGGGCGTGCCCTGGGAGAAGCTCGCGACGATTGCGCTGCGCCGTCCGATCCTGCGGCTCGGTGTCGTGTCGGTTCGACCGGTGCTGTCGCAACAGGCGATGGATGTCGTGTACTGCTGCAGTCTGCCGCCGAATGCCGGCATCTCGCCCGCCGTCGTCGTCACCGATTTCATCCGGCAATTGCCTCGCCAGCTGCCACAGCTCGCCCAGCTGCATGTGTTCACGCACCGGTCCCTCACCAGCCTGCTGCAGCGGAAGATCGAATCGCTCGGACTCGGCGGACGCGTGGTCGTCTACACGGCGCCGGAAATGGAGATGTGCCCGATCGAAGGTGGCAGCAACACGCTGAGCGACGTACCCGAAGTGTCGCAGATCCAGAATCCCTGGCTGGTGTGGATGCGCGACAGCCTGCGCCAGGTCTCCATCGACGGTGTGCATTTCGTCTGCACGGGCTATCTCGGCAGGACGAAGGCTGGACTGCGCCTGTCCGAAGCGCCGATGCAGACCGACCAGATGCGCTGTTCCGAGATCGTCTCGACGCGCGAGCTCTCGATGTTCCTGCAGCAGATCGGCGCGTGGTCCGTGGCCTTCAGCTCTCCACCGTTCAACGGCTGCGACCTGGGATTGCGCATGCTCTGCCATCAGATCTCGAGCTCCATCTCGGGTCCGACTGCCTTTCACGACATCGGCACCGACATCGAGGCCAATGCGCTCTCCATGCTCTACCGTTACGTCTTCGTTCCCCAGGACGCGCCGCTGCCCGCCTCGCCGGCGCTGTCGCTCTCGACCCATCCTTCCTGGGCCGGCGTGGTGAACCAGCAATGGGACGACCGCATGGATCGGCTCGTTCGCGAATACACGGTGCTCGGACAGACCAACAGCGGCATCGAGCCGAGCCCGGCCCCCGCGCCGTGGGTGACCGCGCAGCAGCGCAATCTCGAAAAATCGATCTCGGAACTCGCGAACGAACCGACGTCCCCGTCGGAGAAGGCCCGCGAGGACGGCATCCTCGCCGCACTCAAGTTCACGAGCGATCTGCTCGCGAAGTACACCGGCCGCGGCGGCAATGACAAGGACTCGAGCGGAGGAACGACGTCGTGAGTCGTGCCGTCATCCGCTTTCAGGATGCCGACGACGGTTCGGGCGTCTGGTTCTGTCTCGAGGCCTCGGGCAGCAAGCTCTCGCGGCTTGCGTGCAAACCCAACGACAAGGCTTTCCTGTTCGACAACGAGCCGACGATCGTCGCAGCTGGAACGGCGCTGCGTGACAGTCTGCTCGTGCACCAGGGCATTTCCGGTCGCTTGAGCGAATGGATGAAGATGCAGGACAAGGATTTCCTGTCGCTGCAGTTGCAGATGGAGAGCACGGTCGCGGATCAGCTGCCATGGGAGGCACTGGTCGATCACAACAACTCCTTCCTTGCGCTCGATCGCCAGTCGCCCGTCACGCGGGTCCTGCCGGCCGATCAGCAGGATCGCGTGCAACGCGAATTTCCCTTCGTTCCTCCGCTGCGACTGGCCTGCGTGCTTGGCGCGTGGTGGGAGAACGGCGGTCTCGAACAGCAGACCCAGGAATGGGCCAGCATCAAGGCAGGACTCGCCGCCGCCGCGGCTCAGATGCCTGTCGTTGTAGCCGTCTTCAGCTGCGCTGCCGAGCTCGAAGCGACGGTCATGGCCGACCCGCCGCCGGGCGTGACAGTGCAATGGCATACCGTCGCTGGGAACGCACCTGCGCTGCTCAGCGAGATCGCAGCCTTCACGCCGCACATCCTGCATCTGTACGCGCACGGTTCTTCGGGCGATCAGCAATTCCTGTCCGTCAGCACGGCGGCGGATGTCGTTCAGGGCAGCGCTCACGGCTCCGTGCTTCTGACAGCCAAGGACATCCGCCAGATTGCCGATCGCGATCAGTACATCTGGGCCATCGCGCTGAACTGTTGCGACAGCGCCGCCAACACGATCGACGGCCGGCACTTCGCGTGGCAACTCGTGAAGTTTGGCTTCCCTGCCGTGATCGCGATGCGCGAGCCGGTCAAGACGACGGAAACGCGCATCGTGAGCCGCTACTTCTACGAAGCAGCGTTGCGGGCACTGCACGAAATCCCCATCGGCGGCCGCAAGAACGTCGAGTGGGCCGGATTCCTGCAGCGGGTGCGCATGGAGCTGGCCGGCGACAGCATCAAGGCGGCACAGAACAAGCGCTGGCTGATCCCGGTGCTCTACGCTCGCACTGATCCATTCCAGATCATCCGCTGCAAACCCGACCTCGATCCGGCTGAGCGAATCCGCCTGCGCGCGCTGCGCGAAGAGCTGATCAAGCAGCGCGATGCGACGCTGCAGACGGTACCCGCGGATCTGAAGGAGCAGATCGGGAAAGTGTTCGAGCAGAAGCTCGGGGAGATTGATGCGCAGCTGATTTGAGGCCAGCCGGCTAGCTGTCAGCCGCTGGCCCGAAGCAAGCACTACCACGTCGAACACTCAGCGGCTAACGCCTCACTGCCATGACCGATCCCACTGCCCGTCCGGCTGAACTGCAGATCAACGCATGCACGAGCAGTGGAGACACTGTGCAGGGCGCGCTCGCGGCGAATACGGCGAAGTGGGCACTCGGGAATCGGCCTTCGGCGATCGACAAGTTCCTGAAACCCGCTGCGCCGGCAGATCCGAAGGACTGGCTCGATGAGCGTGTGGGATGGGCGCTGGTAGCGTTCGAACGTCCCGGCTTCAAGCCTGAGCAGTACGCAAACAACGAGGATCTTTGTGCACCGCTGCGCGCGCTGCTGCAGAAGCGTGAGAACGCAGTAGTGCTGCGGTTCCGTCCCGACTCCGACAAACGGTACACGCTGCTTCGCGATTATCGGCACAACAAGGATCTCGACATTGCCGGCAGCGCGATCGGCAAGGCCGCGGGACAGATACCGCGGCATCTGCTGCTCGTCGGCAAACCGACTGCCGATCAGTTGCCCTGGGCATTGCAGTACCTGCTGAGCGTCGGCCGCAGCGTCGGCCGCCTGCCCTTCGATCCTCTGCACGATGACGCGCTGCTCACACCTTATGTGACGGCGTGCCTCAACGACTGGGCCGATGCGAAGTGCAATGCCGGCGCGACTGTCACATGGGCTGTCGATCACAGTCCCGCCGACATCACGCATCTCATGCGGCGTTCGATTGCCGATGCCACGTTCGACAAGTACGTCGCCGATGACGATCTCAAGGCGGGGGCGATCTGCCTCGCTGACGAACTCGCGACTCACGACCAGCTGCGCGAGCAACTGAAGCAGCGTTCGCCTGCGATGATTGTGACGACCAGCCACGGGATGACGGGTCCTATCGACAACCCTGCGCAGATGGCGGCGCAGCTCGGGTTACTTGTCGATCATCATCACGCCCCCCTGCCGCTCGATGCGTTGCTGAAGGAATGGCAACCCGATGGCGCAGTCTGGTACGCGCACGCCTGCTGTGCCGCCGGAAGCGACGATGGATCGCGATTCGCCGCATTGTTCGCCGATGGAACGCCGGCACAGCAGGTTCTCACGGCGGTGGGTGAGCTCGGCGCGCAGGTCGCCCCGCTACCTCTGGCACTGCTGACGGCGAAGAAGCCCGCCCGCGCGTTCCTCGGTCACATCGAGCCGACGTTCGACTGGACGCTGCGCCAGCCGGCGACCGGCCAGTTGCTGACCGCGACGCTGGTGAATGCGCTGTACACGGAAATCTATCTCGGATCCCCGATCGGACATGCCTTCAGGAGCTGGTACGCCGCTGCGGGGACTCACTACGCGGCGTGGGACGCGATCAAGTTGGGCTATGACGCGAAGGAGGCCTCCAGCGCCGCGCTGCTCTATCACAACCTTGCAGCGCGAGATGTACAGACGCTGGTGCTGCTCGGCGATCCGGTGGTGCGGCTGGTGCAGTAGGCAGGTTGGCGTGACTCCTGTGACCCACAGTAAAGACGCATCTGGCCGAAGGCGCGTCACAGCCGCGTGAAGCCTTTCATCTGCGCCGCAACCCTGACGCGCTTGTAGCGGAACGTCCCGCGCTTGTACTTCCTCAGCCATCCGTCCGTCTCGTCCAGGAACACGCTCGCGTCCGAGCCGACCGCGGACTCTTCATCGCCCGCACGCAGCGCGCTGACCGATTCCATCACCGAACGGAAATAGTAGTGATTGAAGAGCCGGTTGAACTCCGTGTAGTAGATATCCGCGACGCGCCGGCTGCCCCGGATGATGAGCATGTTCTCGTCGTTCTCGTTCTCCGACGGGATGCTGAAGTTCGCCGAGCCCGTGATGACGATCGGGTCGTCGCTCAACGGGTCCGACAGCAGGAACTTCGAGTGGATGAAGCTCACGTGCGTGTTGAGCCCCATCGAGCGGGCGCTCGTTTCCTTCGCCCATTGATGGAGCGGTGTACGCAGGAACGATCCCCATGCCTTGTAGACGTTGTTGCTCGCGTTGACGGCAATGAACGGCTCCGAGCTGTTCTTGTTCGGCTTGTCCTTGCGCTCGAGCAGCAGGAAGCAGATCGCATCGAGGTCGGTGTTGTCCTTCAGCAGCGCCTTGAACTCCTTGGCGATGCCGAAAGCCAGTGTGATGCATGCCTGCTGTTTCGCGCTGTCGAGCAGATCGCCGTAGAGGGCCATCGCCTTCGATCCGCGCCGGGGACTGAACACGGGCGTCGCGCCGGCGGGGATATCTGCCTTGGACGCAGGCAACGGCGCCAGCGCCTCGATGGCATCACGCAGCGCCGCGTTGCGGGACCGCACGGTCGAGGCATCGTCGCCTTCCGCTCCGCCGGGATCGGTACTCAGCAGTCGCCAGTAGTCGCGAAACGATCGCGCGACAGCGGCGTTGCGCAGCCAGTGACCGACGTTCGTCTGCCCGTGAATGCCGCCGTTCGACAGGTTCGTGGATCCCGTCCACACGGCCACCGGCCGCTGCGCCTTCGCTCTCAGCAGCACCAGGAACTTGTTGTGCTGGATGCTCGACTTCCTCGCTTCCCGAAGTACGACCGCGCTGCGGGGGATTCTGGCTTGCGTCAGCATCGCAAGATTGTCGTCCCGCGGGAAATCCCTGCCGTTCTCGCCGTCGCCGTTCTTCTTGGCATCGAGGATGATCTGTACCGACACGCCGCGATCCATCGCCTTGCGCAGCGCCTCGGCGGCCGGCAGGTAGCGAAACTCGTAGAAGCATCCGAGCAGCGTGTCGCCGCGCTTCGCTTGCGCAATGAATTCGAGCAGTGCCTCGTCGAGCTCCCGGCTGAGCCATTGCGCCGCCTCGGCCTGCTTCCGGGGGGTTGGCTGTTCATCGGGCGGCAGATTGCCGAATCGCCGCTCGTACGCCTGGCTGCTCGCGACGCCGCGATTGAAGAACACATCGTGCGTGCCGCGCGTGAACAGCCGTTCCGTTCGAACCCTGATCCGCAGCGGCGCCGCGCTGCGATCGATATTCCGCGGCTCGCCCTTCAGCGGATGAAATACGTACTCATAGACGCGATCCGGCTTCGCCGTGAAATCGTCCCAGACGAAGCTCTGCACCGGATGCTCGTACGTGCTGACGGAAAGGTGCGGGCCCGGCTGTGGAATCACGGAAGGGAACACCTTGAACCCCGCCATGTAGAAGCGCTGACCTTCCACGCGATCGATGCGTTCGACCGCTAAGCCGAGCAGGCCGGTCGTGTTGGCCTGCTGGGAATCGATGGTGAACGACACCGTATTGATGCCACTCACAGCGAACACCTGATACCCCGCCGTCCTGTGCGATCGGAATCTCATGCCGCTGATCTCGGGCTGCCGGGAGAACGAGCCTACGCCCGCCGGAATCCCGGACCAGTGGCCGAAGGGACGAACCGTACGGTTAACCCTTTGTTACAACCTCGCATGAACTCCGGGTGGTATCCGGGAGTAATGTATGCGGCCGACTCCGGTTGCCGACAACGGGGCGGTCGTGGGGCACAATGCGGCCCTTCCGGACGGTCCGTTTCGGTCGTTCGTTTCGCGGGGAGCTTCATGCGAGAAGGGGTTGGTCACCGACCGCAACGCATTGCCTGCTCGGGCATGCTGGCGATGGCGCTGATGCTGTCCGGATGTGACCGCAGTCAAACCAGCCCCGCACGAAACACGGTGCAACGCGACACTGTTTCGGTCACGACCACACTCGTCGCATCGCGCGCGCTCAGCACGGAGATCGAAGCCGTCGGCACGGCCCGCGCCAACGAGTCCGTCGACGTGACTTCGAAGAGCTCCAACATCGTGACTGCCGTCCGTTTCGACGAAGGAGACTTCGTGAAGCGCGGCCAGGTGCTCGTCGAGCTCGACAGTGCCGAGGCCCGTGCAGCTGTGGCCGAAGCGGAGGCCACGATGGCGGACAGCGAGAGCCAGTTCAATCGCAGCCGCGAACTGTTCGCGCAGAAGGCATTGTCGATCTCGCAACTCGATCAGATCGAAGCGACGCTCAAAGCCAATCGCGCCCGCGCCAGCGCGGCGAACGCACGACTCTCGGATACCGTCATCCGCGCCGGATTCGACGGCCGCACCGGCTTTCGCCGCGTGAGCATCGGCGGCCTCGTCAGCCCTGGCACCGTCATCACGACACTCGACGACACATCGGTCATCAAGCTCGATTTCACGGTACCCGAAACGTACTTCTACCTGCTGAAGACCGGATTGCCGATCACGGCGCAGTCCGCCGGCCTGCCGAACCGGCCCTTCGAAGGCAAGGTGACCAACATCGATTCGCGCATCGATCCGGCCACGCGCTCCGTCACTGTCCGTGCCGAGATCCCGAATCGCGACGGCGTACTGCGCCCGGGCATGTTCATGACCGTTCTCCTGCAAGGCGCCGTCGCACAGACGCTCCTCGTTCCTGAGGCCGCGATCGTTCCGGAACAGGGCCGAGCCTATGTCTTCGTGATCGAGGACAACGTCGCTGCACGCCGCGAGGTGAAGGTGGGCCGACGCCGCGTTGGCGAAGTCGAGATCGTCACCGGCCTCAAGGAAGGCGACCGGATCGTCGTCGACGGCACCCAGAATCTGCGCGACGGCAGCCGCATCAGCGAAAGCACCCCGCCGGCAGGGTCACCGGTGAGCTCATGAAAATTTCCGAAACGTCCGTGCGCCGCCCGGTGCTCGCAATCGTGATCAGCCTGCTGCTGATCATCTTCGGTCTCGTATCGCTCGAACGCCTCGCGGTTCGCGAGTATCCCGACGTCGACCGACCGGTCGTTTCGGTGACGACGAGCTACAGCGGCGCATCGGCGCAGGTCATCGAGACCAAGATCACGCAGATCATCGAAGACTCCGTCGCGGGCATCGAAGGCATTCTCAAGATCGAGTCGGACAGCGAGGACGAACGCTCGCAGGTCCGCATCGAGTTCGACATCAATCGCGACATGGACGCGGCCGCCAATGACGTTCGCGATCGCGTCGCTCGTGTGCTCGGCAGCCTGCCCGAGGAATCCGACCCACCGGAAGTCATCAAGGCCGACGCCAGCGCCGAGGCGATCATGTTCCTCAACTTCAGCGTGCCGACGATGTCGATGCTCGAAGTGACGGACTACGCCGAACGCAATCTCGTCGACCGCTTCTCGACAGTACCTGGCGTTGCACGCGTCACGATCGGCGGCGGGCGCCGCTACGCCATGCGCATCTGGGTCGATCGGCAGGCGCTCGCGGCCCGCCAGCTGACGGTTACGGACATCGAGGATGCCCTGCGTCGCGAAAACGTCGAGCTGCCCGCCGGCCGCCTTGAATCCGAGACGCGCGAATTCTCTCTGCGCACGCTCGTTGGCCTCGACAGCGAAGAGGATTTCCGCAATCTCGTGATCGCACGCGGCGAAGATGGCCACCTCGTGCGACTCGGCGAAGTAGCCAATGTGCAGCTCGGCGCGGAGAACGAACGCAACGACATGCGCCTGAACGGCAAGGCCGGCGTCGGCATTGGCATCGAGGCGCAATCCAAAGGCAATACGCTCGATATCGTCAGGGGCGTTCGCGCCGAAGTGGAGCGAATCAAGCCCTCGCTCCCGCAAGGCGCCATCCTCGCAGTCAGCATGGACAACGGCGTGGCGATCGAAGCGGCCCTGCACGAAGTCGTCATCGCGATCGTGTTCGCGCTGATCTCCGTACTCGGTGTCATCTACGCCTTCCTCGGCAGTCTCCGGGCGACGTTGATTCCGGCCGTCACCATTCCGGTGTCCATCATCGCCACCTTCACCGTGATGTACGCACTCGGGTACTCGGTGAACGTACTGACGTTGCTCGGGCTCGTACTGGCGATCGGCCTGGTGGTCGACGATGCGATCGTCGTGCTCGAAAATGTGCACCGGCGTACCGAGCAGGGCGAAACGCCACTGGTCGCCGCGGTCCGTGGCAGCCACGAGATCGGCTTCGCGGTGATCGCCACGACACTCACGCTTGCCGCGGTGTTCGTGCCGATCTCGTTCCTGCCCGGCGATCTCGGGCGATTGTTCCGCGAGTTCGGTTTCACGCTCGCCGCTTCGGTGCTGTTCTCGGCGGTCGTAGCACTGACCCTGACGCCGATGCTCGCATCGAAGCTCCCTGCCGATGCCCTGCAGCGCGGTCGCGTCGCACATGCCGTCGATCGGTTCTTCCAGAGGCTCTCCAGCCTGTACGACCGACGATTGCGCTCGCTGATCTCGCGTCCCTGGCTCGTCGTGGCCGGCGTGGGTGTTCTATCGGCGCTCGGCGTGCTGACTTTCCGGTTCATTCCATCTGAGTTCGCTCCAGTCGCCGACGTCGGCCGCGTGTTCATCACGATCGAGGGTCCCGAAGGTTCGAGTTTCCAGTACATGAACAACTACGCCCGCCAGCTCGAAGAGATCGTCTTCAAGGAGATGGATGAGCACGGCGACATCGATCGCGTCATGGTGCGGGTGCCGAACGCGGGCGGCGGTTCGCAGACAGGCGACGTCAATTCGGCCCGTGCCGTGGTCATCCTCAAGGACTGGCACGATCGCAAGCGGTCGGCGCGGGAGATCACACAATCACTGCTCGTCGAAGCGCGCAGACTGCCCGGCGTGCGCGCTTCCGCGGGACAGCCCGGCAGTCTCGGCCGGCGCGGCTTCGGCCAGCCGGTCGAAGCAGTGATCGGCGGACCCGACTACGAAAGCCTGTCAGCGTGGCAGGCGAAAATTCTGCCGCTGGCGCAAGCCAATCCCGGCCTCGAAAACGTCGACACGAGCTACAAGGAACGCAAGCCACAGATCCGCGTGTCGGTGGATCGGGATCGCGCGGCTGATCTCGGTATCTCGCTCGAAACCGTGGGCCGTACGCTCGAAACCGTACTCGGTTCGCGTGTCGTCACCCGCTATATCGATCGCGGCCGAGAGTACGACGTCATGCTGCAGGCCCGCGACGATGCCCGTCAGACGCTTACCGATCTCACGAACATCCGCGTTCGCTCGAGCCGCACCGGTGAACTGATTCCGCTCGCGAACGTAGTGAAGCTCGAAGAAGTTTCGGGGGCCGTGGAACTCGCGCGCTTCAATCGACTGCGGGCCATCGAGATCCGCGCAAGTCTCGCCCCGGGTTACGAGATGGGCGAAGCGGTGCAATGGTTCCGGGACACGGTCGCGAAGGAGCTGCCTCCCGAAGCCACGCTGATGTGGGACGGCGAGACGGGCGAATTCACGCGCAGCGGACAGCAGCTCCTCTTCACGTTCTTCTTTGCCCTCGCCATCGTCTATCTGGTGCTCGCCGCTCAGTTCGAGAGCTTCGTGCATCCGACGATCATCATGGTCACCGTGCCACTGGCGCTCATCGGTGCTGTCTTCGGGCTCAAGCTGTACGGGATGACGATCAACATCTTCAGTCAGATCGCAGTCATCCTGCTGATCGGCATTGCCGCGAAGAACGGCGTGCTGATCGTGGAGTTCGCCAACCAGCTGCGTGATCGCGGCATCGAGTTCACGGAAGCCGTCGTGCAGGCCGCCGTCACGCGACTGCGGCCGGTATTGATGACGAGTCTGTGTACCGCATTCGGCGCGCTGCCCTTCCTGTTCGCGACAGGCGCTGGCGCTGAGCAGCGCCGGCCGATCGGTATCGTGGTCTTCTACGGCACGCTGGTGTCCGTGTTCCTCACGCTGCTCGCCGTGCCCGCGGTGTATTCGATCTTCGCGCGCAAGACCCGCTCGCCGCAGCATGTGAGCCGGATGGTCGACCGGATGATCGGCGATGCGCCGCCGGAAAAAGAGATCACGGGATAGCGCAGCGCTCTGCGTCATTCCCCGCGAACCCCCACATGCAACAAAACGGTTGCCTTTCCACGACTGCGGCGCTATCGTGCAACTCGGAGGTTGCATATGAACGATCAGATCGAAAAGCGCATTGAACTGCAGGCCCCTGTCTCGCGCGTGTGGCGCGCACTCACCGATCATCGCGAGTTCGGCGAATGGTTTCGCGTGAAACTCGAGGGACCATTCGTTCCCGGGCAGGTTTCGCGGGGCAACATCACGTATCCCGGCTACGAACACGTGAAGTGGGAGGCCGTGGTGAAAGAGATGAGGGCCGAGAGTCTGTTCTCCTTCACGTGGCATCCCTACGCCGTCGATCCGAAGGTGGACTACTCGCAGGAGACTCCGACGCTCGTCGAGTTTCGCCTCGAGAAGACTGCGAGCGGCACGCTGCTGACCATTACCGAATCGGGCTTCGACAGGATTCCCGCGCATCGGCGCATGGAAGCACTGCGCATGAACGACGGCGGCTGGGCGGAACAGACACGGAACATCGAACGCCATGTCAGCCAGAAGCCGTAACACAGCCGCGAAGCGCGAGGCCTACGCTCCGGTATTCGCCGCCCTGGGCGATGAAACCCGGCTGGCGCTGATCGCCACATTGAGCGCGGGCCAGCCGCGCTCGATCGCTCAACTCACGGAAGGCACGGATCTCACGCGACAGGCCGTGACGAAGCACTTGCGCGTTCTCGAGAACGCGAGCCTCGTGCGGAGTGTGAAGGCCGGACGTGAAAGCCTGTTCGAGTTCGATCCAGCGCCGCTGCGCAGTGTGCGGGACTATGCCGACATGGTGTCCCAGCAGTGGGATGACGCGCTCGGCCGATTGAAGGCGTTCGTCGAGAAGTGATGCGCTAGGCGAGCGAGACCGCTTTTCCGGTCCGGACCGAGTCGTAGATCGCCATCATGATGCGTACGTCGCGCATGCCTTCCTCGCCAGATACCTTGCTGGGTGTCCTGTTGAGGATGCACTGCGCGAAGTCGTCCATCTCGGCGGCGAACAGATCGATCGGCTCGAAGCGAATCTCCTTGCCGTCGCTGCGCCGCCCACGATTGCCGCCGTAGTAGTAGGCCGGATCGAGCTCGAACCAGCCGCGATCCGCCGTTCCCCGAAACCGCGCAACACCGCCGAACCGGTAGCTCGTGCTGCAATTGGCGACGACGCCGCTCGGGAACTTCATCGTCCACACGATGGACTCGTCGACTTCGGCGAACTTCACCGGATCGGTCTTCGTCTCGATGGCCTGCACGAGGATGGGCTCCTCGCCCGTGAGATATCGCGTTGCCTGCAGCGCATAGATACCGACGTCCATGAGCGCGCCGCCGCCGGCCAGGGCACGTTTCAGGCGCCACTGTCCCGGTGCGCCGACATCGATCGCAAAGCCGGCCTCGATGAGGCGAAGGTCGCCGAACTCCTTCTCGCGCACGATCCGGATGCATTCGAGATGGTGCGGATCGTACTGGCAGCGATACGCCGTGCCGAGCAGCGTGCCTGCGGCCTTGCACGCGTCGATCATCTGCTGGCAACGCTCCACTGAAATCTCCAGCGGCTTCTCGCAGAAGACATGCTTGCCCGCCTTGGCCGACGCGATCGTGTGTTCGGCGTGGAGCGCATTGGGCGTAACGACGTACACGACATCGATGTCCTCGTTGTCGGCCATGCGATGCATGTCGTCGTACGAGTACACGCTGCGCTTCGGAATGTCGTACTTCTTCCGGAATTCCTCGGCCTTCGCCGGCGTGCTGGTCACGAGGCCCGCCAGCCGGCAGTGCCTCGAATTTCTGGCCAGTGCCGGCGCGATCTGATTCTCGCTGAGGCTTCCGAGCCCGCAGATCGCGTACCCGAGCTTCTTCGACTCAGCGGCGCGGGCTCGCGTAACCGTGGTGCTGATGAACGGCGCCAGTGCGGCAGCTGCAGCAGCACCTCCCAGGAAACGGCGTCGGGACTGATGGGTCATGACGGGTGACGGGTGACGGGTGACGGGGAATCTTCTGGCTCTGGCCGTCAACCGTCAACCTGCCTGCATCATCTCCGTATATCGCCGCTGCATCTCCTCCGGCGTCACTTCTTCGATCTGGTGGCCGAGCAGCCATTCGTGGCCGAAGGGATCGCGGACTGTGCCTGATCGCTCGCCGTAGAAGGCATCGGTTGCAGGCCGCACGACAACCGCACCCGTCGCTACGGCACGGGCGATCCACTCGTCCGCATTGTCGACATGCAGGTGAATCGCAAACGTCGTACCGCCCAGGCTCTCCGGACCCACGATGCCGTACTCCGGGTACTCCTCCGAAAGCATCAGCACCGTGCCGCCGATCCTGATCTCCGCATGTCCGATCCGCCCGCCCGGCTCGGTCAGGCGGAACAGTTCTTCGGCGCCGAACGCCTTCTTGTAGAAATCGATTGCGTCAGCGGCGCGCTTCACGCGCAGGTAGGGGAAAACTTCGTGCACGGCGAACGAGGCAGTCATGAGTCGCGTCCTGTAGGAGGGTGGACGGAGTCTGAACCGGCCGCCGCCGGTGTGATTGGAAAAAAACGCAACGTCAGCGATCTTCCGGCGGCACTTCCGCATGCAGGGCGCTGCGGCCCGCGATCGGCTCATAACTGCCTGGCGTGATGCCGATCAGCTCGCGAAAGTCGCGGTTCAGGTGAGCCTGATCGTAATAGCCCGCGTCCGCCGCGATATCCGCTAGCGGACGATCGCCGCGGGCGAGCTCGGCGGCCGCCTGACACAACCGTTGAACTCGCATGTAGGACTTTGGCGTCAGCCCGACCGCATCCGAGAACAACGTCGCGAACCGGCGTTCACCATAGCCCGTCTGCTCGCGGACCGCCGCCACTGGAGCTGCTGTTGCAGTTGAATCGAAACGCCGCAGTGCGAAGCTGACTGCGGGATGCACCAGCACCGGCCTCTGCAGCCGCCAGAGAAACTCCCGTTCGAGTGTCGCAAACATCGCGGCGGGCTCGCCGGCCTCGATCAGTTCCTCCCGCAGCGTCCGTGCACGCAGCCCCCACAACGATTCGAGTGCGACGTGACGATCGCGCAGGTCCTTCGGCGGCACGCCGAGCAGGACCACACCAGCCGGCAGGAAATGCACGCCGACAACGCGCGTGCGCTTGCGATCATCGAGTACGAACGAATGCGACTGCGGGCCGTGCACGACGGCATCACGAGTCGACCAACCCACGGTGTCCGCGGGACTCGAAAACGTCCTGATCGGATCGTCGAGCAGATTGAAGACGACATCGGCGCGTCCGCTCGGTAACGCGAACTCGCGGCGACGCTCAGGTGTGTGCGTATCGCTGTACCAGAGGCAGGCAATGAATGCGTCGAGAGGTGGTGACGGGACGCGGCGAAGCATGGCCCATCACATGCTCTTCAGAAACGCCAGCACCGCGGCATTCACCTCAGCCGGCCGCTCCTGCTGAATCCAGTGACCTGCGCCCTCGATCATTACTTTCTTCACGCCGGGGACGGCCTGGCTCATGTGTTCGATGGCGATCTCGCCGCGCTTGCCGGCGATGACCGGATCACGGGTTCCCGCAATGAACAGCGCCGGCTGACGGATCTGCGCGTTGTGCCAGGGCGCGGTCAGCTCCCAGTTGCGGTCAATGTTGCGATAGAGATTCAGGCCGCCGCGAAAACCGGTGCGCTGATACTCGGACGCCATGCGTTCGACGTCCTTCTCGCGCAACCAGTCGGGGAGTTTCTCGGGCACCGCGAGGCGATCGAGAAAACCTGTGCCCGCCGGCACGATCATGGGATTTTCGCGATCGACCGGCACGTTGCCGGAGATGCCGTACAGCAGTTTGCGCATCGTCACGGACACGTCGCGCTCGAACTCCGCCTCGGCGACACCGGGTGTCTGGAAATAGAACCAATAGAAATCCTGCAAGCCGGCTTCCCGGAGCAGCTTCATCGGAGGCTGTGCGGATCGCGGCCGATGCGGCACGCTCATTCCCACGACGGCCTTGAACAGATCCGGCCTCATCATCGCGGCATTCCACGCGACAGGCGCGCCCCAATCGTGGCCGATGATGATCGCTTCACGCTCGTTGAGCGCTGCAACGAGCGCGACCATGTCGCCCACCGTGTGCAGGATCGAATAGGCCGACGCATCGGCGGGTGCATCCGTCGCCCCGAACCCGCGCATGTCCGGCACAACCACGTGATAGCCGGCGTCAGCGAGCGCGGGCAACTGATGGCGCCATGAGTACCAGAGCTCGGGCCAGCCATGACACATGAGGATGAGCGGCCCGCTGCCCTGCTCCGCGATGTGCATGCGGATACCGTTGACGGAAAGCTCGCGATGACTGATTTCGGACATGGCAGGGCACCGGCGCTGGGCGGAGAAGGGAGAGAGTGTGCCCTCGGATCCCTCCCCCCGCTACCGCGGGGAGGGCCAGGG
>JACZCZ010209550.1_pt1 | contig 30188 bp, 43 predicted proteins | sample 8641811 | NCBI WGS metagenome assembly JACZCZ01 (sample SAMN15324610, study PRJNA640507) | soil metagenome | isolation source: intercropping peanut in the first line | place: China: Luxin town, Laibin City, Guangxi Province | collected 2019-07-25 | depth 10cm m | reverse complement strand
GCCGCGTTCTGCAAGGCGCTGGACAAGTTCCCGGTGCCGGTCGCCGGCACGCCCGGCTTCCTGGTCAACCGCGTGCTGTTCCCGTACATGCTGGAAGCCGCGACCGCCTACGCCGAAGGCATCCCCGGCCCGGTGATCGACAAGGCCGCGGTGAAGTTCGGCATGCCGATGGGACCGATCGAACTGATCGACACCGTCGGCCTGGACGTGGCGCAGGGCGTGGGCGCGGAACTGTCGCCCTTCCTCGGCCTGCAACTGCCCGCGGCGCTGGCGACGGTGGAACCCGGCAAGCGTGGCAAGAAGGACGGCCAGGGCCTCTACAGATGGGAGAACGGCAAGGCGGTGAAGCCGCAGGTGCCGTCGGACTACAAAGCGCCCGACGATCTGGAAGACCGCCTGATCCTGCCGCTGCTCAACGAAGCGGTCGCCTGCCTGCACGACGGCGTGGTCGCCGATGCCGACCTGCTCGATGCGGGCGTGATCTTCGGCACCGGCTTCGCCCCGTTCCGCGGCGGCCCGATCGAGCACGTCAAGGCGGTCGGCCCCGACGCATTGCGGGAGAAGCTCAAGGCGCTGCAGGCGCGCCACGGCGACCGCTTCGCGCCGCGTCCGGGCTGGGACAACCCGGCGTTGCGCACGCCCACCGTCTGATCCGGCACCACGATCATGACCCTCACGACGCTGCTGCTCTCGCTGATGCTCGGCACTTCGCCGGTTGCCGCCACGCCGGACGCCACCCTGCTGTCCGGCCTGCTGGAAGTGCACGAGCGCGACGGCGGTTGCAGTGGCGAGGCGAACACCGACCTGCGCGTGCAGGTCGACGGCACGCGTACCACCTTCGAACAGGATGTCTGGCTGTCTGCGCGCGAATCGCTGGACCCGATGGACGTCCTGGAGGTCAAGCGCGAAGGCAGCGTGCTGAGCGCGACGGTGAACGTCCACGTCGCGCCGATCGAACCCGGCCGCCCGGTGCCCGCGTGCATCCGGCCGGTCAACGTGCGCCTGCACGTCGACGGCCTGCCGCCGGGTGACTACACGTTGCAGCTGAAGCGCGCGGAATCCTGATGCCGGCGCCCTGGTCGGCAGGTCAGCCGCCGGGCAGCGCCTGGGTCATGACCCAGTCTTCCTTGGGATCGTCGCCCACGTAGAAGATCGAGCGGCCCACGATCTGGAAGCCGTGCTTGCGGTAGAAGCGGATCGCCTGCGCCGATTCCTGCCAGACGTTGAGCCACACCGAACGCGAGTTGCGCAGTTGGGCTGCTGCCAGCAGGTGCGACACCAGCACCGCCGCGATGCCTTGGCCGTGGAAAGCTTCATCGAGGTAGATGCGGCCCAGTTCCACCGTCGGCCGCAGCACCACCTCGGCCGGCGGCACCGCGCCCCAGCGCAGTTGGGCGAAGCCCGCCCACACGCCGTCGTGCTCGACGATCAGGGTGAGCGTGTCGGGGTCGCGGATTTCCTGTGCCTGGCGTTCCGGCGTGTAGGCCGTATCGAGGAACGCGGCCACGTTCTCCGGCGTACTGCAGTGGCCGTTCGCAGCCACGAAGGTGCGCCGCATCATCGCCGAAAGCTCGGCGGCTTCATTTGCCCGCGCGGGGCGGACCACGGTACCGGCCTTCATGCCGCGAGCGATATCCCTGTTGCCATCCATGCCGATGACAACGCGCGCCGCAGGCGGGAAAGGCCACGCACACACGCCACACGTTCAGCGCCGCGCATGCACCTCGGGCGGTGCACGCATCGGACGCCGGGCGTTCGCACCGTCATCCAGCGTGCCCAGTTGCGCGGCGAAGTCGGCCAGGCGGGCCCAGACATAGGGCTGGAGATCGTCGGGCGCGGCGTCATAGACCTGGCGCCACAACTGGTCCATGAACACGCGCGGGTCCTCCCGCATCGCACCGCGTTCGATGCGCTCGCCTGCAAGGGCCAGGACGGCCCGGATGTCGGCCAACGTGTCCATGGCCGCAGGGTAAGGTCCCCGCATGCCGGTTGTGTTACACGACATCCGTTCATCCGACGACCGGTCCGGTTCCGTGAACACGGTTACGGTTGCACGCCGTCACTGCGCCGGTGTGGCCACTTCCGGGAACAGCCAAAGCATCGCGCGCCGGTAGCCCTCGCCGATGCTGGCGGCGTGGGTGCCGCCCTCGATCTCCAGCAGCGTGGTCTGCCACGGCACGTCGGCGCGCGCCGACCAGTCCGCGACCCATTCACGGGCGAGCTGCCGGCGACCTTCGTCATCGCGCGTGCCGCTGACCATCGCCACCTTCAGGTCGTCCCGCGCATGCGGCGCGGCCGACGCGAACAACTGCTCGCGGGCCGGGCCCCGTGCCGGATTGCTGGCGATGCGGCCCCAGAACAGATCCGGCGCCTCGCGCGCCGACCACAGCACGAAGTAACCGCCGCGCGACTGCCCCAGCAGGATCCTGCGCGCAGGATCGGCGGCATGGCGACGCTCCACCTCGGGGATCACCTGGTCGCGCAGGAAGGCCAGGAAGCCCGGCGCACCGCCCTGCCCGGCCGTGGCGTCGGCACCGGGCGCGGTGAAGTCGGTATTGCGCTTGTTGATGGCCGGGTCGAAACCGCCGTACGCGATGCCGACCACGATGGCCTCGGGCAGGTTCTCGTCGTAGTGCAGGAACAGGTGCGTCGGCGCCAGCAGCGGAAACAGGCTGTCGCCATCCAGCAGGTAGACCACCGGGTAGCGCGTCGGCGCGGCCGCGTCGTACCCCTCGGGAAGCCGGACGTAGATGTGGTGCACGCGGCCGGAGCCACGATCGGTCAGCGGGAAGTAATCGCCCTTCAGCGCAGGCAGATACGCCAGCGGCACGTGCTCCGTCGCGTTTCCATCGGGCGTGGTGGGCGGAGCCGCCCACGCCGATGGAAGCGCGATCATCAGCCATCCCACCAACAGGGTCGTCATGCAGCGGATCATGGGTATCTCCCCGGCCCCCGCATCCTGCGGGCGTTCCCATTCTCGCAGCATCGCCCCCTCGCGGTGGCGGCGCCTCACGACGCGTTTACGCAGCGCAGCCCATGGTGCAGCGATACACCTCGGACTTCCTGTCATGACCAAGGACTCCCGTTCCCCACGTGATGCACCCAATGCCTTCGAGAAGGCCCGACGTCCCGACGGCCCCGCCGTCCCGGGCGAAGATCCCGGCAAGCGGACCAACGAAGAACGCAACGATCCCGAACGCGAACCCGGCGCGGCCGATGGCCAGCCCCGCGACCACCCTGCCCAGATCTGAGGCTGCCATGACGACACCCCTGGACAAACCACTTCGCCGCGAAGTCACCGTCAACGACAAGGCCTACACCCTGACCATCGACCCGGGCGGCCTGAAGCTGGTCGAGAAAGGACGCCGCAACGGCGTCGAGCTGCAATGGAAGGACCTGCTCTCCGGCGACGCCGGGCTGGCGGCGGCGTTGCAGGCGTCGACCCAGGCCTGACGCTCCGGCGGCTATCGCCGCGCCCGCGCGATCGGCGTAGTCTCATCCCACGGCGTGGGCGACAGGTCGATGAGCGTCAGGACGATTACCGAAAACGGGCATTCGCTGACCGTGCAGACGGTCGAGAAGACAGACACCCTCGGCACGACCTATTGGCAGGGTCGTGCCATGTTCCGCGTGGCGGATGCGCGTGCACGCGTCGACGTGGTCACCACCGCGCGTCATGCCAACCGAGAGAACGCCGAAGAGGCCGCGCTTGCGCTGGCCAGGAGGAACGGCTGGGGTGCAAGCTGAACGATTCAGACAGGCCGTGTCATACGCGTGCTAGTGTCCGCGCCTCCGCTGCATCTCGCAGCCGTTCGCGGTCGGAACCGCACAGGTCCTGACCATGAGATTGAACCTCTATCGCGTCGACGGCGGGTACTTCGTCTGCCCTGCCGGCGCGAACGTCCCCGACTCGCATGCCGCCGACCTGAAGGGCCGCAACCCCGACCTGCAGTTCCTGTCGCGCGACACCGCGGGCCGCTCGTTCATCGAGGAGCACATGCGCAACAACGGCGCCGTCCTGATGGACGAGCACGTGGCCGGCATCATGCTGGCCGGCTATCCGGCCTGGGATAAGCGCGCGTTCTGATCCGAACGCGCGTTGCGTCGAGGATGACCGGTCAGGCCACCTTGCTGGGCGGCGCGATCTCCGCGATCCGGTAGCCCGCGCTCTGCACGGTGTGCAGCAGCGGCGTATCGAAGCCCTTGTCGATCGCCTTGCGCAGGTTGTACAGGTGGCTGCGCAGCGTGTCGGATTCGGGCAGCTCGTCGCCCCAGATCTCGCGCTCGATCTCGCGGCGCGTCACCACGCGCGGCGATTCGCGCATCAGGATGTTCAGCAGCTTCGTCGATACCGGCGACAGCTCCAGCTCCTTGTCGCCCCGGCGAACGCGGTGGCAGGCCGGATCGAACGACAGCTCGCCCACCGTCAGCACCTCGCGCCCCACCTCTTTCCGGTTCCGCCGGATCACCGCATTGAGGCGCGCCTCCAGTTCCTGGGTGGCGAAAGGCTTGGTCAGGTAGTCGTCGACGCCGCGGTCGAGGCCTTCCAGCTTGTCTTCCAGCGCATCGCGCCCGGTCACCATGATGATCGGCGTCGCCACGCGGGCCACGCCCCGGAGCGAGGTCACCACGTCCAGACCGTCCATGCGCGGCAAGTGACCGTCGAGGATGATCGCGTCGTAGCGGTTTTCCGCGGCCAGCCGGTAGCCTTCCTCGCCGTCGGCGGCGTAGTCGACTTCCATGCCGCGCGTTTCGAGATAGGTGCCGACGGTTTCCGCGAGCCCGCGGTTGTCTTCGATGATCAGAATGCTGGCCGAAATGGACACGAGTCCCCCTGGATGCGAGTCAGTAAGCGAAAGCTGCCTTACGCCATGTCATGGAGGCGTGAACGGCATGCGATCACACGCTGGCGACGTCCTGGATCGCCATCATGGTGTTCACCTTACGGAGGGCCGGGCGATGGGCACGAAGAAGACCGCACGCACCACGGCGGTGCGGCAACGCAAGCTGCAGGCGGACATCGACCGCAAGGATGCCGTCCCGAAAAAGAAGTCCCCCTCCAAGAAGGCGACCCAGGCAGGCACGCGCGAACAACCGGTCCGCATGCCCGCGCAGCACCTGCGCAAGCCGGGCGGGGAGGCGGACCTCGCGCTCGCCCCCGCATTCGAGGCACCGGACTATCGCGGCAGCGGCAAGCTGGAGGGCCTCACCGCGATCGTGACCGGAGCCGATTCGGGCATCGGCCGTGCCGTCGCCGTGCTGTTCGCACGCGAGGGCGCCGATGTTGCCGTGCTGTATCTCGAAGAACACGAGGACGCGAGGGAAACGGCGCGCTGGATCGAGAAGGAGGGTCGCACCGCCCTGCTGATCCCCGGCGACGTCCGCGACTCAGCGTTCTGCAAGCGCGCCGCCGACAAGGTGGCGAAACGGTTCGGCGGCATCGACGTGCTGGTGAACAACGCCGGATTCCAGTTGCACGCGAAGCGACTGGAAGACCTGACCGATGAACACCTGCAGGAAACCCTGCAGACCAACGTGGCGGGCTACATCCACATGGCGCGCGCCTGCTTGCCGCACATGCAGCGTGGCGCGTCCATCGTCAACTGCGGCTCGGTCACCGGATTGTTCGGCAGTCCCCAGTTGATCGACTACTCGGCCACCAAGGGCGCCGTGCACGCCTTCACCAAGGCGTTGGCGGCCAACCTGCTGGAACGCGGCATCCGCGTGAATGCCGTCGCACCCGGCCCGGTGTGGACGCCGTTCAACCCCGCCGACAAGCCGGCCGATGAGGTCGCTGCGTTCGGCAAGGACAGCGCGATGGGGCGTCCCGCGCAGCCGGAGGAACTGTCGCCCGCGTTCGTCTTCCTCGCGTCCCCGGTGATGTCGTCCTACGTCAACGGCATCGTCTTGCCGGTAATGGGCGGACCCAAGGGCTGAGCGGAGCACACTGTTCCCGTCAGCGCGGTCCGCGCTCCTCGCGCGACCGCGCGCGGTGGTCGCTGAGCAGCGAGCTGACGATGATGCTGGCGCCCAGCGCCACGCCCAGCAGGAACAGCACCAGCGCCACCACGGGGTAGCCCCACAGCGTGTGCGATGACGGCACGCGCATCATCATCGCCGAGGCGAGGATCAGCGAGGCGGTGATCACGCCGACCGAAATCCGGTTGGCGATCTTCTGCAGGTTCTCCATCAACCGGGATTCCTCCAGGCCGGTCACCCGCATCTGGAAGCGGTTCTCCGCCACCAACGACAGGATGTCCGACAGCTTCCGCGGCCCATCGCGCAGCAATGCCTGCACTTCCATCAGCTCGCTGGCCAGGCTCGGCGAGGACAACGACTTGCGCAGGCGCGCGCGCATCACGTGCTGCAACTGGTCTTCCACCACGCGCTGCGTGTCCAGGTCCGGCGCCAGCAGATGGCAAGCCGTGTCCAGATTGAGCAGCGTCTTGCCCAGCAGGCTGAGTTCCGGCGGTGGGCGCAGCCCGCACTGCGTGGCAATCCGCACCAGCTCCAGCACCACCCTGCCCTCCGACATGGAAGCCTGGTGGGCACCGTAGCGCGCGATCAGCTGGCCGACTTCGCGCAGGAAACGCGGTTCGTCGTAGTCCTCCAGGCGGATGCCGAGCGCGATGCATTCCTCCGCGACCTGCTCGCCGCGCCCGTCGACGGCGGCGAACAGCAGCTTGAGCAGCCGATCGCGCTGGCGCGGCGGTACGTTGGCCACCATTCCCAAGTCGAAAATGGCCAGGCGTCCGTCGTCGGTCACGCGCAGGTTGCCGGGATGCGGATCGGCGTGGATCTCGCCATGCACGAACACCTGGTCCAGGTAGCCTCGCAGCAGATCCTCCGCCAACGGCGTCATGCCCTGCTCGGTCCGGCGCAAGCCGGAGATCTGGTCCACGCGCCGACCGTCGGCGAGTTCCATCGTCAGCACGCGCTTGGCGGTGTAATCCCAGATGGGCGCCGGTACCCACAACTGTTTGAAGGGCGCCAGGTGGTGGCGGAAGCGTTCGAGATTCTCGGCTTCCGCCACGTAGTCCAGCTCGGCGGTCAAAGAGCGGGCGAACTCGCCCAGCCATTCCGAGAAACGCACGTGCCGGCCCACCTCGGTGAACCGGTCCGCCGTGCCGGTGATGCCGCGCAGCAGCTCCAGGTCCGCCATCAGCTGCTGCGCCACGCCGGGCCGCTGCACCTTGACGGCCACCTCCCGACCGTCGCGCAGCGTCGCCCGATGGACCTGCGCCAGCGATGCGCATCCCAAGGGTGTCTCGTCGAAACTCGCGTACGCCTTGTTGATCCGCACGCCCAGCGCCTGCTCCACCTGGTCGCGGATCACCTCGAACGACACGGGCGTGACCTTCTCCTGCATCCGCTCCAGTGCAGCGGCATAGGCCGCAGGCACCAGGTCCGGCCGGGTGGACAGCATCTGGCCCAGCTTCACGAACGTGGGGCCCAACGCCTCCAGTTCATCGGCGAATTTCTCCGGGCTGCCATCGTCGACGATGTCCTCGTCCAGCATCGCCGGTTCCAGCGACAGGCCGTTGAACACGCCCGACTTGCGGTAGCGGAACAGGAAGCCGAGGATCGCCGCCCGTCGGGAGAGCGTGCTCTCCTCGGTCGCTCCCGTGGGTATCGTCGTGCGCGTGGTGTTGTCCGTCATGAAGGTGTTGTCGCGCGCAGGCAGTGAGTGCGAAGTGAATGCGAAGGGTCACGGCTCACGCGCTGCTCACCCGGCAAGGGTTGCAATCGCATCGGTCGATACCGTGGGTGAACCAGATGAGCCAGCCTCTTACGCACAAGCCCAACCCGCACAGCGACGGGGAGAAGGCGAACACGCCGGACAAGCATCGCAACGACAAGGCACGCTGGAAGGAGCACGATCAACCCGAAGCGCCACGGAAAGACCGGCCCGACCCGGAGAAGGACTACCCGGGTGCGCGCGAAGGCGTCCCGCGCTGAGCGGCAGCGCGCCTCACAGCGGTGGCACGACCGGTCGCTCGCGTACCACGGTGGTGGGCGTCGCCGCATGGGTGTCGGCGAAGATCGGTTGCCGCTGTGCGATCGTGGCGAGCAGCTCATTGGAGCGTCGCTGCTCCTCGATCTGCCGCCGCAGCAGGCCCTTGATGCCGAACACCGCGAACGGCACCAGGATCCAGAGCACCGAGAGCACCACGCCCAGTGCGAACAGGAAGAAGCCCAGGAAGGTATAGCCGGCGGTCAGGTTTTCCATGTGCGAGTCCTCGATCTGTCGTGGGTCTCACGCGTCCGCGGACGCGTTCCGTGTCTAAGCCAGTGTCCGCACCTTCTTCTCGCGATCCCATTGCCGGGTGCGCGCAGCGGCGATGAAGGCGTCGATCAGGTCGGCATCGATCACCCCCGCATCGCGACCGATCCCCGCCGCTTTCACCAGCGCTTGCGCGCCGGCATCGACAGCGATCGCCTTCAGATGGCCGAACGCATCGCGCACGAAATCGACGGCGGCCGCTTCCTTCGCCAGACGCTTGCCCGCCTCGGCACTCAGCAAGACCGCAATCGCGTCGAACACGACGGATGGCGTGCCCGCCAGCTGCCCGTCGGCGGGCAGCAACGAGCCATCGTCCAGCGTGGCGCCCCCCACCCGCGGCGCGACGATCCTGACGGTGGCGCCTTCCCGCTCGATCGCCTTGCGCAGGGCCTTCACCGAACCCGCATCGGAGCCGTCGTCGACCAGCAGCCCCACGGCGCGCCCTTCCAGCGTGTCGCGCATGCGGTCGATGATGCGCAGCGCCGGGGAGGCCGGCAGATCCTTCGGTGCCACCGCGGCCGGCGGCGCTTCCGGCAGTCCGGCCATCCCGAGCCCGGCGCCCACGCGCTTTGCCAGCGCCGGGTCGATATGGCGCAGATGGCCGACGACCGCTTCCCGGACATGCGGCGTCTGCACCTTCGACAGCTCGAACACGAGCGCAGACGCGATATGCGCCTGCTCATGCGCGCTCTGGCTTCGGAAGAACAGGCGTGCCTGGCTGTAGTGGTCGGCGAAGGATTCGGGGCGCAGTCGCTGCTTGCCGCCCGCTTCCACCGGCGTCGCATGGCTGCGGAATCCTGCCGGTGTTTCGCGCGGCGAATCCGCCTGTAGCGAACTGGGCTCGTAGTTCACCCGTCCCTTCGGCACGGCCATCTGCATGTGACCGTCGCGCTGCAGGTTGGCGAAGGGGCACTTCGGCGCATTGATCGGGATCTGATGGAAGTTGGGGCCGCCCAGCCGCGACAGCTGGGTATCCAGATAGGAGAACAGCCGACCCTGCAGCAGCGGATCGTCGCTGAAGTCGATGCCGGGCACGATGTTGGCCGGACAGTACGCCACCTGCTCGGTCTCGGCGAAGAAGTTGTCGGGCCAGCGATCCAGCACCATGCGGCCGATGATCGTCAGCGGGACGGTTTCCTCCGGGATCAGCTTGGTCGGGTCGAGGTGGTCGAACGGGAACGCCGCCGCCTCTTCCTCGGTGAACAGCTGCACGCCCAGGTCCCATGCGGGAAATGCACCGGACTCGATCGCCTCGAACAGGTCCCTGCGGTGGAAATCGTTGTCGGCGGCCTGCAGTTTCACCGCCTCGTCCCACACAGTGGACTGGATGCCCAGCACGGGCCGCCAGTGGAACTTGGCGAACGTGGACTTCCCGGCGTCGTCCAGCAACCGGAAGCTGTGCACGCCGAACCCTTCGATGGTGCGCAGCGAGCGCGGGATCGTGCGGTCGCTCATCGCCCACATGATCATGTGCATCGTTTCCGGTGTCAGCGACACGAAGTCCCAGAACGTGTCGTGCGCGCTGGCCGCCTGCGGAAATGCGCGGTCCGGTTCCATCTTCACCGCGTGGACGACGTCGGGGAACTTCATCGCGTCCTGGATGAAGAACACCGGGATATTGTTGCCCACCAGGTCCCAGTTGCCCTCGCTGGTGTAGAACTTGACCGCGAACCCGCGCACGTCGCGCGGCGTATCCACCGAGCCCGCGCCGCCGGCGACGGTCGAGAAGCGGGTGAAGACCGGTGTGCGCGCGCCCACTTCGGTCAACACCTTGGCGGTGGTGTACCTGGCCAGCGATTTCTTGAGTTCGAAGTAGCCGTGCGCGGCCGAGCCGCGCGCATGGACGATCCGCTCGGGGATGCGCTCGTGGTCGAAGTGGGTGATCTTCTCCCGGAGGATGAAGTCCTCCAGCAGCGTCGGGCCGCGCGGGGCCGCCCTCAGGGAGTTCTGGTTGTCGGCGACGGGAATGCCCTGATTGGTGGTCAGCGGAGGATGGCGGCCTCCCGCCTTATCGTGGCGTTCGTCGCCGGTGCCGCGGGCAGACGCGCGCGTCGTCGAGGTCTTGGGTGCGGTCGTCGGCTTCTTCCGGGTGGCCATGGTGTCTCCGTTCTATCGGACAGGGGGCACGACGCGCGCGGACAGCGCGTCATGGAGGGAACGCAGGTCATCGACCGTCGTGGGCCTCACGGCACGGGCGAGTTCCTCGCCCTGCTCCACGACAATCACCGTGGGCCCGAGCGTGACCCCGAACGATCTGCCCAGCGGGCGTCCCTTGCCGTCTTCCACTTTGAGGTGGACGGCATCGGGATACTCACCAAGCAGATCGCGCAGCAACGGTTGGGCGGCATGGCAATGGCCGCACCATGGCGCGCCGAACTCCAGCACGATAACGCCCGGCATGCTCTCCACCTCCGAACGCAATGGCTCACGCGTAGCGTAGTGCGGCTGGTAGCTCATGGCCCGGCGATCGCGCGTTCGATGTTCTCCAGCGGCACGTTGGTGAGGTCCTTGCCCACTTCGGCGAGCAGGCGCTGCGTGGCCTCCTTGTGCAACAGCGGGCGAACGCGGCCCAACGTGGTCGGATCCGCCACCAGCACCAGATGTTCGTATTGCTGTTTGAGTGCGGCTTCATTGAGACTCTTGGCCAGTTGTTTGGCAAACGTGGCCTCGTCGAGCTGCCGGCTCGTCGACTCGCCCGGCATGCTGCGGGCAGGCCCGTCGTCGTTCATGTTCATCAGTTCGAGCAGATCGTACTGGTGCAATGACACCGCACCCTGTTCGCCCCGATTGCGGAATACGCGCGCGCCCTCGCCATCGGCGACCACGACCAGCGCGTCCAGCGGTAATGACGTCATGTCGTCCTCCTCGTCGAATCTCCGACGCCGCCCCCACGCGTGGAGGCGGCGACGCTCCCCTCATCAATGCGGACGTTGGCGATCCAGCGTGAACGCATCGGCGACCGCGTGCTTGGCGCGCTCCCAGGTCAGGCGCGAAGAGCCCTTGAACCGGTCCCAACCGCGCTCCAGATCCGACGCGAGGTTGTCGTCCCAGTCGCGGTCGGCGTACTCGCCGCGCGCATAGGTGCCATAGCGATACGCAGGGCGGTAGTCGTCGTACTCGTCGCCGTCCTTGCGGTAATCGGCGGCTTCGAATCGGCGGGAATACGTGTCGTCGCTCCAGGCGTAGGCGTTGTACGTACGGTCGGCGCGCTCCCACGCATCCTGCGCGGCAGGACGTGCGCGCTCCCAGTCAAGGCGCGAGTCGCCGCGGTCGGCATCCCACCGGGCCTGCAAGCGACGCTCGGCGTCTTCCCAGGATTCGTTGGGGTATTCGCCTCGCGCCACGGCGCCGGCCTGGTAGACGCCCGCGTAATCGCGCTGGAAATCGTACTCGCCCGTGTAGTACGGACGTGTCGGCGCGGCCGTGCGCCAGTATTCGACTTCGCCGGTGGGATCGATGCGCTCGGCGACGCCTTTTCCGGCGGCAGCGCCGGCGATGGTGCCCGCCGCGGCGCCGATCAGCGTGCCGATCGGCCCAAATACCGTGCCCGCCAGCGCGCCGGCGGCCACGCCGCCGGCTACGCCACCTACGCCGACACCGACCGGGTGCGAGCCCGGTGCGCCGGTGATGGGGTCCCTGTTTGCATCTCGCTGAGAAGTATCGCGTGCCATGTGCGTGTCCTTTGGGGCTTGCGGCATGCATCGGCATGCCGGAGGGGTATGGGTGTGTTCGCCGGCGCCGTGGCGCCCTGCGTGTGATTCGGTCCGTTTCGGTGCCTCGCGGTATGGCACGAGCGAGGAAGACCTTCGCCTCCCTCGCTGCGGCGTGCGCTCAGGCGTCGTCGCGATCATCGCGCGGCTTCTGCTGCGGGGCGCCTTGCGGCTTCTGCTGGCCCTGCTGCTCATCCTTGCCGCGATTCTGCTGCGTGCCCTGCGTGGTCTGGTCCTGGTTGCGACCGGGCGTCTGCTGCTTGTCGTTTTGTGTCTGGTTCGGCATGTCGGTGTTCCTGATGGACGCGACCTCATGTGATCGCGAAGCCACTCTGCGCCGTTGCATGTGAGCGCGGAATGCACGCCGGGTTAATGAAGATCGACTTCACTGAACTCACTGTTCGTCGACAAAGCTGCACGTCACGAGGCGCATGCACCGTAGACGAACTGCACACCACACCTGCTTAGCTTGGTGAAGTCGACGATCACGAAGCGCTCACACGCGGTTCGCGACATGCGCGCTATCAAGTACGTTCTTTCCAACGTGAGGATCCGAACCATGGCACGCGCGAACAAGATCACCACCGACCAGGTCCACGAGTTGCTTCTGCAGGCGCTGGAGACCGAGCGTGGCGGCATCCAGATCTACACCGCCGCCATCAAGGCCGCCGTGAACAAGGACCTGAAGAAGGAATGGGGCGAATACCTGGAGGAGACCCGCACGCACGAGCAGGTGCTGACGCGCGTCTTCGAACAACTGGAGATGGACACCGAGGAAATGTCGCCCGGGCGCGAGGTCGTGGCGCACATGGGCGCCTCGCTGGTCCGCGCGATCGAGATGGCCATGCAGAAGGGCGACAAGGCCGGTGCAGAGCTCGTCGCGGCCGAGTGCGTGGTGCTGGCCGAAACCAAAGACCACCAGAATTGGGAGCTGATCGGCAAGGTGGTGGAACACGACCGTACCCTGGCCAAGATCCTGGAGCCGGCGTACACGGCCGTCGAAAGCGACGAGGACCACCACCTCTACCACACGATGGGATGGTGCCGGGAACTGTGGATCCAGTCCCTCGGCATGCCCGCGGTGCTGCCGCCGCCGGAAGAGGTCAAGAAAGTGGAAACCGCCATCGGTGCGTCGCGTGCCGAGCAGAGCCGCGACGAGATGCTGGGCCGTAAGCACTGACTCAACAGCACGGGCGGTCAGCGACCGCCCTTGCTGCCGATGAAGGTGATCTCGCCCGAGGTTTCCAGCACCGCCAGTTCGACCTCGGCGAGCGTCGCGTAGCCGGCGGACCTGCGTGCGATGGCGAAGTCCTGTTCGCTCACCGCCTGCCGCTGCAGCTCGTCGCGAAACAGCTCGCCGTGCCGCACCAGGATGACCGGCCGGCCTTCGACCCAGCGGTCGAAGCGCCGGCTTCGGGCGGAAAGCCGCCCGACCGCCCAGTTCATCGCCAACAGGGTGGCGGCGAGGATCAGCCCACCGAGCAGCGAGGTGTCGCTGCCGATGAGCGAGTTCTGCACCGCCGTGCCCAGCAGCACCACGACCAGCAGGTCGAACGGGGTGAACTGGCCTATCGTCCGCTTGCCGGTGGCGCGGACCATCAGCAGCACCGCGACATACACCGCGACCGCCCGGAGGACGAACTCCCACCAGGGCATGCCGAGTGCGAACAGGCTTCGCACGATGCCGGTCATGTCGCCGGCCCGCCTTCGCGGCCGCCCGGCAGGATCACCCTCTGCGCGGCCTGGATGCCATGGCATGTGAAAATGGGCAGGAAGCCCTTGCCCATGCGGTGATGTCGGGATTTCATCGGTCCATCGCCATGCAGGTACACACGACGAGCGTGCGATGAACGCCGTCAGCATTCCGTGATCGCTGCGCAGCGGCGGACGCGGAAATCCCGAATCAACAGGAGTTGCCCACCGGTGAATCCGCCCCCCGAACTGCTGCGCCGCCTGCTGCGCGCGAAGGACCGCATGGATGCGCATCCGGACCAGGACTGGCCGGTCGAGCGCCTGGCGGAAGTCAGCGCGGTGTCGAAGGCGCACTTCGCCCGCGCATTCAAGCAGGCGTTCGGCTTGCCCCCGCACCGCTACCTGCTCACCCGCCGCATCGAACGCGCCGCGGCGCTGCTGCGCGAGACCGACGCACCGATCATCGACATCGCGCTGCAGACCGGCTGGACCAGCATCGGCACGTTCGGCCGGATCTTCCGCGACATCCTCGGCGAGAGTCCCGGCGAGTGCCGTCGCCGCGCGCGCGAGATGATCGACCCGCGCAGCGCGATCCCGGAGTGCGTCATGCGTGCGGTGGAGCGGCCGGACCTGAAGACCGCAGTTTCGGAGAAGCGCCGCCTGGCCGGCGACGCTACGGTGGCCACCCCAACAACGGAGGTCCCATGAGCCAGGGTATCGAGGTGATCGGTGTATACGTGCGCGACCAGGACGAAGCGCTGGGCTTCTACGTGGACAAGCTCGGGTTCCGCGTGCAGGCCGATGTGCGCAACGGCAGCTACCGCTGGCTGACGGTGCAGCACCCGGAGCAGCCGTCGGTGCAACTGGGCCTGTTCACCCCCGGCCCGCCCGTCCATGACGCCGCCACGGCCGAGGCGCTCAATGCGCTGGTCGCCAAGGGCGCGATGCCGCCGCTGGTCTTGAAGGTCGCCGACTGCCAGGCCACGTACGCCGCGCTCGTCGCCAAGGGCGTGGAATTCATCCAGGAACCGATCAGCCGCTACGGCCAGGTCGATGCCGGCTTCCGCGACCCGTCCGGCAATGGTTGGAAGATGATCGAACGCCCGCGCAAGGAGACCGCATGAACATCGCGCGCGTCTCCCGGCAGAGCCACCGCTGGCTCTCCCTCGTGTTCACCCTGACGGTGGTCCTCAACTTTGCCTGGCGCGCCGCCGCCGGCGGCGAACCGCCGGCGTGGGTCACCTACTCGCCGCTGCCGCCGCTGTTCCTGCAGTTGTTCACCGGGCTGTATCTGTTCGCCCTGCCGTATCTGGGGCGCGGGCGTGCCGCGGCATCACCGTGAAGCGTCCGTAACGAAGAAGGCCCCGCATCGCGGGGCCTTCTGCGGTCCGACGGCGCGTGGCGTCAGTTGCCGCCGCTGCCTCCCTCCACGGGCGCGGCGCGCGGCTTGCGGCTGAAGCGGTTGGACAGCATCTGGCGCAGCCCTTCCAGGCCCGCGCCCTTGCCGGCCACCTTCAGCACGGCGTAGCCCTCCAGCGATCCCACCATCAGGTCGCTGCCCAGTGCCATCTCGCTGTCGCTCATGCGCTCGAACAGGCGTTGCACGCGGGCCAGGCGCGGCCGCAGGGCATCGAGTGCCTTCAGGTCGGCGAGGTAACCGTCCAGGTCGAAGTTGCGCGGCAACACGCCGCTGTTCTCCGAGAAGACGACCACCGCCTGCCGGCAGAACGCCTCCGACTTGTCGCCCATCTTCATCAATTGCCGGCGCTCCTCGGGCGACAGGCCGATCAGGTTGGCGAACTCGGCGTCCAACACGCCGAGCGCGGCGTCGATGGCGTCGAGGGAGGCCTGCGGGTAGTCCAGTGCGATGCGGTTCTGACTCATGATCACTCCTTGATTCCTTGTCATGGGATGCCGGCCTCACTGGCCGACGACTGCAGCGTAGCGCGTGACACGCGCACTCGGCGCATGTCGATCGCTAATGGAAAACAAGTCACGACTAGCGTCGAAGACTCGCTGGCGATATCCGGAATGTGAAGCTTCGACGCTACATACTCGGGTGCGATGCGAGACGCGTCGCGGGCGACACGCCAGGACGCGCGGCCGACACGCAACAGGTTGCCGCTTCAAACCCAGACACCTCGCCACCGACTCTCAATGTGAGAAGCGCGACTCCCCAAAGCTCGCGGTCGAGTGTCCGCCACTGAGAGCCGAGTCTTCCCGACTCGCCGCCGAACCCCTCGCGCCTCAAGCGCGAGTGGTCGAAACTCGAGCCCGACTCGGCCGCGCATCGGGTTTCGGAATCGGAGTGTCGCCGGCGAGTCTTTGCACCTTGCCCGCCGCGCTTGGCCCGCAAGCCGCGAGATCCACGCGCGGACGTCCCGCTTCCGGACGCTGGATACCGGGCCCCGCCCGGGGTGCCGCGGCCTACTTCTTCAGGCCGGCGACCACTTCCCGCACGCTGAGGCCGAGCTCGAGCTGCAGGCGCACGTACTCGCGCTCCTTGCGCGACAGCGCGCGACCCATTTCGATGCGCACGTCTTCGGCCTCCAGGATGCGCAGGATCCGCGGCATCGCCGAGCCGATGGCGTCCTGGCCGTAACCGGCTTCGCGCAGCGCTGCCGTCAGTAGGGTTTCGACATCCATGGTGCATCCGGCGCTCGTCAGGGGAGCGCATTGTGGACGAACGTCCCCGGCAGGGCGAACGACGCCTCGCCCGCCCCCTCCCACGGCACGCGCGCCATGGCGGATCGGCGGCTGTTGACAATATTCCATATTTCCAGAATATTGGAATTATGGAAACCAAGACCGCCCTGTCCGCACTCAGCGCCCTCAGCCACGAATCCCGCCTGTCGGCCTTCCGTGCCCTCGTGCAGGCCGGTCCCGACGGCCTGGCCGTCGGCGAACTGCGCGCGCACCTGGACCTGCCGCCCGCCACCTTGAGCGCCCACCTCAACGTGCTGCGTGCCGCCGCGCTCGTCCACGACGAACGCGAAGGCCGGGTCATCCGCGTGCGCGCCAACTACCTGCAGATGAACGCCCTGCTTGCCTACCTGACCGAGAACTGCTGCGCGGGAGCCGTGGAATGCGGCCCCGCCGTGGCGTGCCCCCCCAAGACCCCCGGAGCCTGCGCATGAACCGCTTCCACGTCCATCTCAACGTCACCGATCTCGATACCAGCATCCGTTTTTATTCCGCGCTGTTCGCCACCCAGCCCGCCGTGGTGAAGCCCGATTACGCCAAGTGGATGCTCGACGACCCGCGGGTGAACTTCGCCATCTCCACCACCGGGCGTGCAGCCGGTATCGATCACCTGGGCTTCCAGGTGGAGAGCGCCGACGGCTTGGCCGAGATCGGCCGGCGACTCGACGCGGCAGGCGGCACCGTCGTGCCCGAGGCGGCGACGATCTGCTGCTATGCACAGTCGGACAAGCTGTGGACGGAAGACCCGCAGGGCACGCGCTGGGAGAGCTTCCACACCACGGGCGAAGCGACGACCTACCACGCCGGCGAGGCCGCCTGCGCTACCGATGGCGTCGCCTGTAGTCCTGACGTGGCATCGGTCGCGCCGCGCCCGGCGGCCGTCGCATCGTGCTGCGCGCCCGCATCGGGCTGCTGCTGAGCCATGGCGCTGCGCAACGCAACCGGCGACGACCACGCCGCGATCCGCGGCCTGCTGCAGGACAGCCGCCTGCCCGTCGCCGACCTTGATGCATCGGCCATCGACTTCATCGTCGCGATCGATGCCGGCGCGCTGGCGGGCGTGGTCGGGGTGGAATCGTTCGGCGATGTCGGTCTGCTGCGTTCGCTCGCGGTGCGCACCGACCAGCGCGGCCACGGGATCGGCGAGCGCTTGGTGCAGGCGATCGAAGCGCGCGCGGCGACACAGGGACTGCGCCGGCTCGTATTGCTGACCGAGACGGCCGCGCCCTTCTTCGCCCGGCGCGGCTATGCCGCCATCGCGCGCGACCAGGCGCCGGCGGCGGTGCACGCGAGCGCCGAATTCCGCGCGCTTTGCCCCGCCTCCGCCACCTGCATGATCAAGTCCCTGGAATGAGGCCATGAACGAGCGCACCTACACCGCACTGTTCCTTTGCACCGGCAACTCCGCACGAAGCCAGATGGCCGAGGCGTTGCTCAATGTCATGAGCAAAGGTCGCATCCGGGCCTACAGCGCCGGCAGTCATCCCGCACCGCGCGTGCAACCGCTGGCCGCGCAGCTCATCAGCGAACTCGGCTACGCGCCAGATGCATTGCGCACGAAAAGCTGGGATGAATTCTCCGGGCCGGGCGCGCCGGAAATGGATTTCATCATCACCGTTTGCGACAACGCAGCAGGAGAAACCTGCCCCGTATGGCCGGGTCATCCGGCCATGGCCCACTGGGGCGTTCCGGATCCCGCACTGACGCCGGACGATCCGCGCGCATTCAAGAACGCCTGGCTGGCGTTGCGCCGCCGTATCGAGCTTCTCCTCGCGCTGCCACTCGACAAGCTGGATCGCCTGGCGCAGCAAACGCAGCTCCGCCAGATTGCACAAGACGCCTGAATCAGACCCATGAATCCCATCAAACGCGTTCTTTTCGTCTGCGTCGAGAATTCCAACCGCAGCCAGATGGCCGAGGCGTTCGCGCATCTCCATGGCGGCGATCAGGTCGAGGCGCTGAGCGCCGGCTCCCGGCCGTCGGGCCAGATCAATCCGAAAGCAATCCGCTTCATGGAAGAGCTCGGCTACGACCTCACGACCCACGCCTCGACATCGCTGGACGACATTACCGGCACGTTCGATGCCGTCATCACCATGGGCTGCGGCGACAACTGTCCGTGGGTGCCGGCCAGCCGGCGCGAGGACTGGGCACTGCCCGATCCGAAGCACATGGACGACGACGGCTACCGCGCGGTACGCGACGAGATCGGCCGGCGCGTCCGCGCGCTGCTGGCGACGCTCTGATGTCGCTGGGCCGGAAGTTGCTGGCCGAGTTCGTCGGCACCGCACTGCTGCTCGCGTGCGTGGTGGGTTCCGGGATCATGGGCGTGCGCCTCGCCGCCGGAAACGAGGCGATCGCACTGCTTGCGAATGCGGGCGCGACGGCAGGCATCCTCTATGGGTCGATCGTGGTGTTCGGCCCCGTTTCCGGCGCGCACTTCAACCCGGCCGTGACGCTGGTGATGCGGATGAAGCACGAACTGCGCACGCGCGAAGCGCTGGCCTACATGGGCGTGCAGATCGTGGCCGCCGTCGCGGGCGTCCTGCTCGCGCACGCGATGTTCGACCTGCCCCTGCTGCAGCCGGGCACGCGCATCCGGACCGGCCATGCCCAATGGCTGAGCGAAGGGGTCGCCACGTTCGGGCTCGTGCTGACGATCCTGCTGGGCGTGAAGCATCGAACGCAGGCGGTGCCGGCGCTGGTCGCCTGCTACATCTTCGCCGCGTACTGGTTCACCGCCAGCACCTCGTTCGCCAATCCGGCGGTAACGCTCGCCCGTGCGCTGACGCAGACATTCGCAGGCATCCGGCCGGAGGATGTCGTGGGCTTCGTGTTCGCCCAATTGATGGGCGCCATGGCGGCGATGACGGTGGCGCGCGTGCTCAGCCTGAACCCACTCTCTCGTGACCGCGAGCAGCCGGATTGAACGGAGTCGCGCACGGACGCTTGGTCACTTGGTCACCTGGTCGGCGGCTCCACGATCCGGAGTGCCCGTTGTACTGGCGCCATCCAGAGTGAAGCCCGTGCCGGAAGGCATGTACCGGGAACACGGCGGGTCCCGCGCGTCGCAGGATCATGCGCGCCCTACGCGCGGCGTCACCACTTCCCGAAGAAGGACGAGATGTCGAAGTAGATCTTCGTTTCCTCACCCGACGGCAGCTGGATCGTGATGAGGTCCATCGGGACGTTACCCATCAGCAAGGCCTGGGATTTCACTTCCGCGCCGGGATAGTGTTTCTGCAGCCACTGTCGCTCGGCCTGGATGCTACGGACCCGCACGGCGGATTCGGCCGTCAGCCCATCGCCTTGGGCACTATCGGCGCTATCCCGACCGGCCGGCGTCGATTGGCACGCTGCAAGCAGCAGGGCGAGTACCACCACGATCAGAACGCGCTGCATGTGACCTCCCGTTTGAACATCCACGACCACGCCTCAGGACGCGTCCAATGAGGTGCCATACCGATATCGGTAGATCAGACGCCGGATGCCGGCGTTGCCGAACACCAGCCACAGTCCGATCACCAACTCCGCGAGCGTGGCGAACACACTGGCCACTTGATCATGGGACCACTCGAAGTAGACCGCCGGGACCTGCCGGCTGCGAATCAGCAGCGTGAGCCAATAGATCGCATCCACCACCCCATAGGCCAGCACCCAGATGCCGATCAGCGTCAGGCCGACGGACAGCGCCAGCGATGCATCCATGGGCGGTTCGGTGCGCGGCTCGCGCATCACGGGCAGGAGCCTGCGCGCGATACTCAGCGGAAAGAACCAGAGCAGCACGCAGATGAGGGCGCCCGACAGGAGGCCCAGCGCATTGAAGATCGCCCACGCCCTGCCCAGATCGCCCGTGGCGAAGAACTGGACGACACCCGGCACCTGCTTGATCACGCCGAGGAACAGGAAAACCGAGAAAAGCCGGACCGCGATGGCGACAAAATCCTCTCTACTCAACATGCTGTCCTCATTGATTTCATCGAATGCTTCATCCGCGCCGTGCCTTCAGCACCCCATCGGCGGCAGGAAGGCCAGCGTCGTGACCTCCACCCACGTGCCCTTGCGCAGCACGTCCACGCGCACCCGCACCGTGCTGATCGCCACATAAGGCGACACCGACACCAGCGCATCGGGCTTGTCGAGTTCGGGAAGCCAGCCATCGGCGATGGTCGGGTCGCCCTGCTTGGCCGCATGCGCATGCACCGCGGCGTCGAGTTCCTTGCGCGTGTAGGTCGGGAAGCAGCTCTGCTGCTCCGGCGTGGGCGTCGGCAGGACGAAGGTCACCGCATCGACCGTCTGCGTCGGCAGCCAGGCCGACGTGCAGTGCTTCCAGTCGATGAGATCCAGGTGCGGACCTTCCGCGCCCAGGGCGAGGCTGGTCTCGAACTGCACGCGCACGCGGTACGTCTCGCCCGCGCGCACCGGCTGCAGTTGCAGCGTTGCACCGTAGACCTCGTCGCCCAGTTCCAGCGGCACCACCAGCGACGCGGGCACCGCGCCCTCGTGCTTCCACCCCTGGAACGCATACTCGCCGTCGACGGTCGGCAGCACCCGGATGCCGGACAGCGCCTGTGCCTGCGCCCACAGCGGCGCGCACAGCAACGCGACCACCAACAGGACGCGCGCCCAGCGCGACCGGACTCCCCGTATCCCCTTCATCCCTGCACCCCCCGGACCCCGACGTCCCGGGGGCGATGGTAGCGCGACACGCGGCTCCCGTCCGCGCCCCCTGACGCACGCTGAATACCGGGGTGGCGGCTTCACGGAAGCATGACCGCGGCGGACCTATGGTCCGGAAAAAGCGCGGAGGCATACCGATGACGATGATCAGACTGCGGGCCACCGGCACGCGCACCGGCTTCGATGCACTGGTGGCGGCGCTGCATGGCGTGGATGGCGTGGAACGGGTGGAAGAACTCGCGGACCTGATGCCGCACATGGACGACGAGGATTCCAGTTCCGCCGGATTGACCGACGACCGGGGTGGCGACCTGCACGCGCTCGAGGTGGAAGCGGCCTCGCCGTATGCCGACACAGTGCGCGAGATGGCGGACGACATCGCGGCGCGCTACGGCCTCGTGCTCGAGTTCGTCGACGAGTTCTGAGGCCGCGTGGGCGGCCTGCACTACACCACCGATACCCTGCCCGGCCTGCGCCGGCAGCGACGTGGGCGCGGGTTCGTCTATCTGGATGCGCGCGGCCGTGCGGTGCGCGCGCAGGCCACGCTGGACCGCATCCGCCTGCTGGCCATTCCGCCGGCCTACACCGACGTGTGGATCTGCGCCGATGCGCGCGGCCACCTGCAGGCCACGGGACGCGACGCGCGCGGGCGCAAGCAGTACCGCTACCACCGCGACTGGCAGGCCGAACGCGGCGCGCGCAAATACGACCGGCTGGTTGCCTTCGCCGATGCACTGCCGCGGCTGCGCCGCCGCATCCGCGCCGACCTGGCGTTGCCAGGGTTCCCGCGCGACAAGGTGGTGGCGCTGGTGCTCGCCCTGCTCGGCCAGACCCTGCTGCGCGTGGGCAACGCCAGCTACGAGAAGGACAACGGGTCCTACGGCCTCACCACGCTGCGCAACGTGCACGCGCACTTCATCGCCGGCAGCGAAGTGCGCTTCGCCTTCCGCGGCAAGGGCGGCAAGCCCATCGAATCGCGGGTCAGCGATGCGCGCCTGGTGCGGCTGGTGCGCGGTTGCCGCCAGCTGCCCGGGCAGGCGCTGTTCCAGTACCGCGAAGGCGACACCGTGCAACGGATCAGCTCCGGCGACGTCAACGCGTATTTGCAGGAGGTGATGGGCGGGCCGTTCACCGCGAAGGATTTCCGCACCTGGGGCGCCACCCTGTTCGCCTTCCGCACGCTGGCGGCAACAGAGGTGCCCGAGACCGACACGGCCCGCCAGCAGGCGCGCATGGACGTGCTGCGCCACACCGCCGCCATCCTCGGCAACACACCGCGCATCTGCGAACGCTGCTATGTGGACCCACGCGTGTTCGAGGGCTGGGAAGACGGCCGCGTGCAGCGCGTCACCGCACGGGCGCGCGGGCAGCGGCAGTGGGAACAGGCGGCGATCCGTTTCCTCAGGCGCGCGCGCCGCGACTCATGAGCGTGCGCGGCGTTTCTTCACGGGCGCGGCCGGTGCCTGCAACGCCGACAGTGCCTCGCTGACGCTCGCCAGATCCTGGCGACGTCGCGTGTAGTCGCCCCAGGGATGCGCGCCCAGGCGGCTCATGCGGCGCGGCGCGGTGGACAGCGTGTAGGCATCGCCGCCCTTGATGCGGCCCAGTTCTTCCCATCGCAGCGGCATGGCCACCGGTGCGCCGTCGCGCGCGCGCAGCGAAAACGACGCCGCGCTGGTGGCACCGCGGCCGTTGCGCAGGTAGTCGATGAAGATCTTGCCCTTGCGGAACTTCTTCGTCGCCGTGGCGACATAGGCCAGCGGTTCCGAGGCGGCCATCGATTCGGCGAAGGCATGGGCGAAGTCCTTCACCTGCGGCCACGGGCACGCTGGCTTCAACGGCACGACCACGTGCAGGCCCTTGCCGCCCGAGGTGCGGACGTACGAGGTGAGTCCCAGCGCCCGCAGGCGCTTGCGCACCAGGCGCGCCGCCTCGACCACGTGCGGCCACGGCACGTCGGGGCCCGGGTCGAGATCGAAGACGATGCGGTCGGCCTCGTCCGGGGCCTCGGCCTGCGCGCCCCAGGGATGGAATTCGAGCGCATTGAATTGCACCAGTTCCAGCAACCCGGCTTCATCGCGCACCACCAGGTAATCGGCGGAGGTTCCGCCTTCCTCCGACAACGGGACCGCATCGACGCGATCCATGCCCGGTGTGTGGTGTTTCTGGAAGAAGCACGGGCGCCCCGCGCCTTGCGGGCAGCGCACGATGGACAACGGACGCTCGCGGATCTCCGGCAGCAGCCAGCGGGCCATCGCGCGGTAGTAGTGGAACACCTGCTGCTTGGTGATGCCGCTGTCGGGGAAGACGACGCGCTCGGGATGGGTCAGTTCGATCGTGGAGGGCGTCGCGCGGCCGCGCGGAGGTGCAGGCATGGCGGTATCTCCGGCCGGTGTGCGGGATGCGCGCAGGTCGCTCGCGCGCTTGTCGCGGCGGATCGTCTTCAGCGACGGTTGCCGCAGCAGGCCCTGGTTGCCGCGGCCGTGATGGAACACCTCGGCGACAAGGCGTGGCGGGACCCAGCGCGCCCGGCGCAGCTCCGGATCGTCGACCTCGACATGGGCGGTGGGCGTGGCGCGCGCGCCCTTGGCCAATTGCGTGGACAGCGCATCGAGCAGCGCATCGCTGAAACCGGTGCCCACGCGGCCGGCGTACCGCCAGCCCTTGTCGCCATCGGGCGTGGCCAGCAGCAGTGCACCCAATCCGCTGCGGCTGCCTTTGGGCGCGGTGAACCCGACCACCGCGAATTCTTCGGCATCGCGCTGTTTGATCTTGCGCCATGCGTCGCTGCGCCCGGCGTGGTACGGCGCATCGGCGCGCTTGGCGATGATGCCTTCGAGGCCACGCTCGAGCGCCATCTTCAGCGCCTCGTCGCCGCGGCCGACGATGTGCGAGCTGTAGACCAGGCGGTCGGGCGGCGACTTGAGGATTTCCGCCAGCAGCGCCTTGCGCTGGTATTGCGGGCTGCCCGCGATGTCCACGCCGTCCACCTGCAGGATGTCGAACAGCACGTACGACAGCGTGGCGTTTTTCTCGCCGGACAGCGTGGCCTGCAGCAACCCGAAGTCTTCCTGCCGCCCGGCACCGGCGACGAGTTCGCCATCGAGCACGGCATCGTCCAGCTGCAGCGCCTCCAGCGCGGCGACGATCTCCGGCGCCTTGTCGGTCCATTCGCGTTCGTTGCGCGACCACAGGCGCACGCGACCGCGGCGGATCTCGGCGATCAGGCGATAGCCGTCCCATTTGGCTTCGTGCAGCCAGTCGTCGCCCGGTGGCACCTGCTGCTGCAGCTTGGCCAACTGCGGCGCACGGAACGCCGGACGATGCGAGGTGGCGCGCGTACCATCGAGACGCGCGGCACGGCGGGCCCAGCGCTCCGGTACGGCAGGCTTGTCTGCGCTGCGGGCCGCGCTGCGTCGTCGGCGTGCGGGCCGTGCGCCCGGGGGCGGGGTGACGTCGTCCAGCAGGTCGTCGGCCTCCTGCGGGCCGGCGAAATCGTCGCGCGCCTTGTACAGCAACCACTGCGGCTGGCGCGCCGGCGTGTGCGTGCGCACCAGGTGCCAACCGCCCTTGAGCTTTTCTCCGAACATGCGGAAACGCAGGTGCCCTTTCGCGAGTTGCGCCTCGGCATCGCCCTCCGTGGTCCAGAGGCCGCGATCGAACGTGGCGACGTGCCCGCCGCCGTACTGGCCCTTCGGGATGTCGCCCTCGAAGGCCGCGTAGTCCACCGGATGGTCTTCGACTTCGGCCGCCAACCGCTTCACGCTCGGATCGAAACTGGGACCCTTCGGCACCGCCCAGCTCTTGAGCGTATCGCCCACCTGCAGGCGGAAGTCGTAGTGGCGATGGCTGGCATGGTGCAGCTGGACGACGAAGATCGGCCGATGCCCAGGCGCACGCTGCGCGTCGGCCGACGGTTCGGGCGTGCGGTCGAATCGACGCTTGCGACGGTATTCCTGCAGGCTCATGGCGGGTCCTCTCTCCCGTTATGCCGCCAGTGCCGTCAACAGGGCGTGCAAGTTGCGCCCGATGCGGATCACGCTTCAGCCGGGCGACAGGCTGTTGCGCGCGTGCCAGGCCCGGAGCGCGGGCGACACGGCACCTTCCAGCGACAGGCCGAGCGCGCCATAGGCGTCGAGCGCATCGCGGAGGATGTCCCACGGCCTGCCGGCGCGCGCGGACGGCCATCCGTCCACCGGACCGAATCGGGCGACGGCGGCGTGTTCGCCGGCCTCCAGGTAGTCGCGTTGGGCGTGCAGGCGCTGCGCCACCCACGCGCGCAGCGGACGCACGCTGAAGCCCTCGCCTTCGAGCGTGGCCCGCGCCGCCTGCAGGGCCGCCTCGGCGCCGCGGAACCATTCGGTGCGCCCCGCGGCACGGCTCGGCACCGTCAGCGGCGGCGGCGCGGCGTGCACGCGGAGTTCGCGCTTCAGGCGCGTTTCCCAGGCGCGCGCCTCGCGCATGCTGCCTGCTTCGGCCAGCCAACCGCGCTCGAGATCGAAGAACGTGTAGTAACGCGGGGAGAACGCCTGCATGCGCGCCAGCGGATCGGTGGCGATGCCGAGCTTGGCGTGGTCTTCGTAGGCACAGGGCAGCACGTACAGGCAGGCGTGCCCGCTGGCGCCCGTGCCGACGCCGTCCACCGGCACGATGCGACGACCACCGCTCATGCGGTCAGCGCGCGGCGGTCTTGCGTGCGCGCTTGGCTGGCGCCTTCTTCGTGGCCTTGGTCGCCTTGCGCGCGGCTTTCTTCGCGGGTGCCTTCTTCGCGGCCGCGCGCTTTGAAGGGGATGTCTTGGCCGGGGTCCGCTTCTTCGTGTCCAGGCTCTTCTGCAGCAGCGCCATGAAATCGACCACGTTGGTGGCGGCATCTTCGTGGTCGGGCGATTCCTCCTCGACGATCTTCGTGGTCGCCCCGCGCGCCTTGATGCGTTTCTTGATGATGGCTTCCAGCCGCTTGCGGAACTCGTCGTGGTAGTCGTCGGGCGTCCACTTCGCGGACATCGAGCCGATCAGGCTCTCCGCCATCTCGCGCTCCTTGGCGGTGATGCGGTAGTCCGAGGCCTTGCCGGTGGGCAGCTTGTACTCCTCCGGATCCACCAGTTCCTGCGGGTAGCGCAGCATCATCAGCACCAGCGCATCGCCTTCGGGCACCACGGCGCACAGGTACTCGCGCGTGCGGATCACCACCCGCGCCACGCCGACCTTGCCGGTGCTGGCCAGGGTGTCGCGCAGCAGCACGTAGCCCTTCTCGGCCTTCTTGCCGGGCACCAGCACGTAGGGCTTCTCGAAGAAGCGGATGCCGATCGCGTCGCGGTCAACGAAGGCTTCCACATCGACGGATTCGTGCGTCTGCGGCGCGGCGGAGGCGATGTCCTCCTTCTCCACCACGACATAGCTGCCCTTGTCGTACTCGAAGGCCTTGATGATGTCCTTCCAGGGCACTTCCTCGCCGGTCTCGGCGTTGACGCGTTCGAAGCGGATCGGCTTCTTGTCGCGCGAATCCAGCATGCGGAAGCTGATGTCGACCTTGCGCTCGCCGGACATCAGCGAGACCGGGATGTTCAGCAGTCCGAACGACAGGGTACCGGTCCAGATGGGGCGCGCCATGGAGTGCCTGCCACGGGAAGGAAGGCCTGCATGCTGGCCAGCCGGGACGAAAGCCTGCGTGAAAGCGGAGGTCCGCGCGACGCGCGCGGACGGGACTCACATGGTGTGGGTCGGCTTCTCGCCGTTGAGGCTGCCGGCCAGCATCGTCTCGATGCGGTTCTTGATGGCCTCGCCTTCGCCGGTCTCGGCGAACTGCACGCCGATGCCGGCGGCGCGGTTGCCCTGTGCGCCGGCGGGCGTCACCCAGACCACCTTGCCGGCCACCGGCAGGCGGTCGCTGGATTCGGGCAGGGTGAGCAGCAGGAAGACTTCATCGCCGAGGAAGTAGCGCTTGGGCGTGGGCACGAAGATGCCACCGCCCTTCACGAACGGCATGTAGGCGTTGTACAGCGCGGCCTTGTCCTTCACTGCCAGTGACAGGATGCCCTGCCGTCCACCTGCTGCATTCATTCCCCGTCTCCGTGCGTGTCGGTCAGCCGCGCCGCGCGCCGACAGCGCGGTTGCGGTCGTTGCCGGCCCAGGCCAGCAAGAGTTCCACCATGGCCAGATCGCCGCGCACCGTGGTCCGCAACAGGTCGCGGGTGCGGTTGGCGGCGTCGAACCACGTGGCCAGCTTGGTCAATCGGGCCGGATCGGTCAAGCCGGCGGCACCGGCCTGCTCCAGCGCGAGGTCCGCGGCGTGGCGCAGGCGCGCGTCCGCGAGTTCGTCGTTGGCCCAGCGTTGTGCGGTTTCCACCACGCCGATCTCGCCCTGTTCCAGCCGCGCGAGATCGCGCGCGACGGCCTGCCGCAACGCGAGGCCATCGTTGCGCAGCCAGTCGTCCGCCAGCCCCGGGTGGCCGCGGGCAGCGTCCACTGCGCGCTCGGCATCGGCCATGGCGTAACCCTGCGCCTTCAGCCACGCGAGGGCTTCGTCGCGCGGCGGCAGGCGGAACTCGATGCGCTGGCAGCGGCTGCGGATCGTCGCCGGCAATCGCGCGGGCTGTGCGCTGACCAGCCACAGGTAGCGACCGGGAGACGGTTCTTCCAGCGTCTTCAGCAGGGCGTTGCAGGCAGCGCGGTTGATCGCATCGGCGGGGTCGAGGATCGCCACCTGCGCCTGACCGTACTGCGGCGTCAGGGCGAGCTTCTGCGAAATCTCGCGGACCTGGTCGATGACGATCTCGGTGCGCAGCTTGCTGCCGTCCTTGGTGGGCGCGAACGACACCACCATCAGATCGGGATGGGTGCCGGCGTCGATCAGGTGCGCGCTGCGGTCGTTCGGTGCGGGCTCGCCCTGCGCATCGCGCTGCTGCGCCAGCACGCGCCGCGCCAGGCGATCCACGACCGCACGCTTGCCCAGCCCCGCGGGCCCGCAGACGAGCAGGCCGTGACCGAGGCGACCCGCGTCCAGCGCTGCGACCGCATGGTCGTAGGCGCGCTGCTGCCAGGGCGAGAAGGCAGTGCTCATGCGAGGTCGCTGTCCGTCAGCGTCCGCAGGTACGCGGTGATGGCGGCATCGACCGAGGCCGCGACGCCCGCCGGCGGCTGGCCGGCATCGATCACGCGGAAGCGCTGCGGGTCTGCAGCCGCACGCGCACGGAACCCCGCACGCACGCGTTCGAAGAAATCGTCCTGCTCGCTCTCGATGCGGTCCGGCCACAGGTCGCGGCCGGCGGTGCGTGCGCGGCCTTCGCGCACGTCCAGGTCGAGCAGCAGGGTCAGGCCCGGCGTCACGCCGACGGCGCGTCGCTCGAGGGCGGCGATCCACTCCGGATCGAGGCCGCGGCCCGCGCCCTGGTAGGCGTAGCTGGAATCGGTGAAGCGGTCGCTGACGACGAACGCGCCGCGACGCAGCGCCGGACGCACCACCTCGCGCACGTGTTGCGCACGCGAGGCGAACATCAGCAGCAATTCGGTTTCCGGCGCGAGCGCTTCGTCCTGCGGGTTCAGCAGCAGCTCGCGGATGCGTTCGGCCAGCGGCGTGCCGCCCGGTTCGCGCGTCAGCACCACCTCATGGCCCTCGGCCTGCAGGCGATCGCGGATGGCGGCGATGGCGCTGGTCTTGCCGGCGCCCTCGCCGCCTTCCAGCGTGACCAGGCGCGGCTGCGAGAGGAGCGCTTCGGTCATGGTGCTTCCGCCTTGCGCAGGGTCTCGCGGCGCGTCACCAGGTAGCGCGCCACCGCCGCGTTGTGCTCGGCCAGCGTGGCCGAGAACAGGTGGCGCCCGCTACCGTCGCCCACCGCGACGAAGTACAGCGCCTGGCCATCGGCCGGATTCACCGCCGCGCGCAGCGCGTCGGCACCGGGCATGGCGATCGGCGTCGGCGTCAGGCCCTTGCGGGTGTACGTGTTGTACGGCGTATCGGTGGTCAGGTCGCGGCGGCGGATGTTGCCGTCGTAGCTGCTGCCGATGCCGTAGATGACAGTGGGATCGGTCTGCAACGGCATGCCGATCTTCAACCGGCGCGCGAAGACGCCGGCGATGGCCGGACGCTCTTCGGCGATGCCGGTTTCCTTCTCGATGATCGACGCCAGGATCAGTGCCTCCTCCGCCGACTGCAGCGGGATGTCCTGCGCACGTGCGTCCCATGCCGCGGCCAGCGCCTTCTCCATCGCGGCATAGGCGCGCTTGAGCACGTCGAGGTCGGATTCGCTGCGGGTGTAGACATAGGTCTCGGGCAGGAAGCGGCCTTCCGGATGCTGTCCGGCATGGCCGAGCGCCGCCATCAGTTCGGCATCGCTCATCTGCGCGGTCTTCTGCTGCAGCGGCGTGGCGTTTCGCAGCGCGGCGCGGAGCTGGCGGATGTTCCAGCCTTCCACCAGGGTGACCCGATACTGCAGGGTGCGGCCCTCGCGCATGCGCTGCAGGAGCTCACGCGGCGTCAGCGTGGGTTCGAGCGCGTACTCGCCGACCTTGAGTTGGCTGGCCGTGTTCGTTTCGCGCGCCAGCAGGCGCCACTGCAGGTCGGAGCCCAGCGTCACCCCGTGTTCGCGCAACTTGCGCAGCACGGTGGGGAACGCATCGCCACTGGCGACTTCGACCGTGGCCTCCGCCGAACCGCCGATGGGGCTGTCGGCGAAGCCGCGGTGCCCCTGCCACAGCCACAGACCCGCCGCGACCGCCAGGGCCAGCAGCAGGAAGAACATGACGACGATGAAGCGGCAACCGCGCTTGAGAGCTGACGCCACGCGATCCTCGGCGATGGGAGCAGGCCGTGCAGGATACCCGGTCGCCGTCTCAGGCTGTAGGCGCGCGGTCAGCCTTCCAGCGCCCGCAGCACGCCGCGGGCCTTGGCGCGGGTTTCGTCCAGCTCCTTGTCCGGGACCGAATCGGCCACGATGCCGGCGCCGGTGCGGAACCGGGCCACGCTGCCGGTGCCGTCGGCGACCACTTCCGCGCTGCGGATCAGGATGTTCAGGTCCAGGTCGCCATCGCGGTTGAGCCAGCCGAACGCGCCGGTGTAGGCGCCGCGCGGCACCTGTTCCAGCTCGGCGATGATCTGCATGCAGCGCACCTTCGGGCAGCCG
>JACZCZ010151234.1_pt1 | contig 30232 bp, 29 predicted proteins | sample 8641811 | NCBI WGS metagenome assembly JACZCZ01 (sample SAMN15324610, study PRJNA640507) | soil metagenome | isolation source: intercropping peanut in the first line | place: China: Luxin town, Laibin City, Guangxi Province | collected 2019-07-25 | depth 10cm m | reverse complement strand
TAACGCCGGCCTGTCACGCCGGAGGCCGCGGGTTCGAGTCCCGTCCGCCCCGCCAAGATTCCCCCTGGAAACCAGGGGGGATCGCGGCACCCAGACCGTGAGTGTGACCAAAACGTGACCACGCCGTCGGCGCCTTGATCGGCAGTCGCGACACCGCGTCGCACAGGACCTCCCAACGCCAGACCAAGTAGTGGTCGAGCACAGCACTGGTGGTCTCGCCGTGGGTGAGCACGCCGACGAGATCGCGATCGGCGCCATGCTCGCGTAGCAGCGTCGAGAGCGTACGGCGAGCGTCGTGCTGCGTGCGCTCGCGGATCCCGATCTCAGTGCAGTCCTGCTTCAGCCGTTTGAGGCCGTTGCGCAAGGTGCGCGGTCCCATGTTCTGCAATGACGGCACGAGCCAATCGGTCGGTTGCGGGTCGCGTCCGTAGGTCAACGCGAAGCCATGTTCGCGCCAGTCAGTCAGCATCGCTTCTAGTGTCGGATGAACTGGTACCTGGCGCGTTGGGGCCGACCCCGTCGGGCTCTTCAGCTCGCGACCGTCGTACTGAGTCGCGATGGTGAGGCGTCCGAGCGGGCGTGCTCCTTGATCCCAGTCCTGCCATTGCCGGCCGGCGGCTTCACCGAAGCGTTGTCCGGTGAGAAACAGCAGCGCGTAGAAGACGCGACGGTTCCATGGGACACGGTCGTCACTGATCAGCTTTTCGACTTCCTCGATCGAGAAGATTGCGTTGTGCCGCCAGCGGGGATCCTTGTCCTTCTTCGCCGGCAACTCGCCGCGTTTCGTCTTGAGCGTGCACGGCGTCGTCAGAACGATCTCATCCTCGATCGCGCGTGCATACAACGCTCGCAACGCGCCGTAGACGTGCCGCACGCTGCGTGGCGCGAGCTTGCCGGAGGCGTCGAGGTTGGCGATCAGCGCCTTCACGTCCGCACGCTTGATTGCCGACAGCGCAATGCTCCCCAACGTTGGCAGCACATGATCGCGCAAGCGCGATTCCTCGTCGCGCCACGTGATCACGCCTTCCGCTTCGCGCACCGCGCTCCACCGCTCTGCATACTGCGCGAGCGTCGTGTTCTCTCCGCGGTCCCGCGGAGGCTTCCAGGTGCCAGCTTCGATCTCACGCAAGCGTTTGGCCAACAGGCGCTCGCTGGCTTGCTTGTTCCGTCCGCATGCCGGTTCGCGAATGCGCCGGCCGTGAACGCGATAGTCGAGCCACCAGTTCGCCGGCATGGAAGAATCGGAGGCGTTGCGGTTGTAGACAGGCATCGGACTCAGGTTCGAACTACACGGAGCTTGTCCCCGCGGCCAGCGGGGGGCGTGACGTCAAGAACGCGTCCGCGCGCTCGTGCCCACGCGAGCACGGCGTCGGGCTCGAAGCGTCGCTCCTTGCCGTACCGCACGTACGGCATTCCGCTTGACCGACACCACTTCCTGATCGCCGCCTCAGTGCAGCCCAGCCACCTCGCGCACTCGCCCGACCGAAGGAAGCGCGGCAGAGAAGCAGGACGAGCCGTGGCCACGGCGCGAACGATGAGCTGCTCAAGCTCATCGCTTGTCATCTGCACGAGCATCACCCTGCTCATGTCGCGTCCTGGTGCTTGCTGCATGCGGCGCTGTTGTCGTTCCCGACGGTGACGGACACACGTGATAGGACGGCATCGAGGTCGAAGCGCCACTGCCTCCCAACACGGACCGCCGGCAATGCTCCTGACCGAAGCGCTCGATAGACCGTATCCGGATGTACCCCGAGCACCTGCGCCAAGCGCTGGAGCGTCACGAGTTGCTTGGTTGCTGTTGATTGTTGCATCTGGTTCTGAACGCGCGTGGCTCTTTTTGCCGCGAGCGCCTCCAGACGTCGTTCTACGGTCCTTTGCTGCCCTTGCTCCTGACGTAACGCGATCAACTACGTCAGTCCTTGGTCGATTTTCGTGGATGTCGGAAGCCGCGCAATGGAAGGAACTTGTCCATGAAATACGCTTTCCGCGTGGAATCATTGAGGTCGATGACAGCGAGGAGGTTCCTGTCGGTCACATGATGTCGCTGAAAGATTCGACCGAGCCGTCGATAGACGAGGTCGGCGTACTCACGATTGTCGAAGGAACAGACTCCGCCGTAGGTCAGCCGTTTCAGCAGGCGGATCATGAACGCCTGCTTTCTGGGGCGTTGCTTGGTCGGACCGAGGTCGCGATGGCGTTCGTTCTGGGTGAGCGCGTGGGCTACCATCTCCAACAACGCCGCGTCGTCGGACACCTGGGCTTCGCGAAGCAAGCGGCGCGCACTGGCCACGTGGAGGTAGCGCAGGTCCCATGCGACGAGCGTTACGAACGCTTCGCGGCTTTCGTCGTCGAGCCCAGCACCCGGTCCGAAAGCGCTTCGCTCGACATCGTGGATCGAGCGTCCGTGCTGTTCCGCGAAGCGTGTTCGATCATGAGCCGCCACATCAATGTGCCGCGAGCCGGGTGCGTCACCGATCAAGACGGATGAGGTCTCACGCAGAATGGTCGCCCACGTCGAAGCCGTCTGCGCCGGAACGCTGAGCACGGATTGCTGCGTAGTCGACACCACGTGCGTCTCAACCTCTGTTGCAAGCGCGGCAAGACGCAACGCCGGCGGCTCTTTCATGATCCGCTCAAAGTCTGCCCCGACCGCCGCGAACAAGGCGTCGTCATCAATCACCTCGCGTGGCTTCACTTGGGCTCGCACCTCGCCCGACTCAGTGATGAACTGTCCTCCGGGCTCAAGCTCTCGGATCAGCCTTCCGATCGCGAAGCGCATCCGCCGGATGTCGTCGTTGATCCTGCGCGTCGTCTTTGCCATAGGGATCGGTGTGGCCGACGCCGCACGAGGCCGCAACGTTCTGCACGTGACTGCGCGACGATTTCTTGGGACAAACGCATTGCATCACGTCACTTGCGTTCGTCAAAGAGACCCATCTGCACCTGGGCGCAGGGAGTTGCCGACCGAGAAGGCTATGGGTCGTGTGTGGCTTCTCAAGCCGGAAATCGCCAGAACTCTTGCTGAAAGTTTTGGCGCATGGATACGACCCGAGGTCGGCGATGGGATTGGGCCAACTCGAACTGATCCTTACTGGACTTGTGCGGCTAGAACGGGTGCGGTTCGACGCTCAACGTCGTCGTGATTTGCTGAACGTTGGCGTCCAGCTTGCTTCGAGCTTCTCCTCGTCGTCGTTAGCCTCAACCTGGTCATCGAGATCTGGCGCGTACAGCACCGTCAAGGATCGACCGTAGCCGCCCAATCCGATCGCTTGCTCCTGGACCTCGACGTGCGGACCGCCGTCGAACCATCGTCGGAGCGGGACGGCGCCCTCCCGCCGCTTCCGCCGCTCAGATTCGCTCTTTTGATTGAGGTAGTAAGTGACGGTGTCCGGCGGCACTTCATCCTTCTTTCTTAGCCAGCGAATGCCCTCCAACTCAGCGAAGGCGTCGGACATGCGGCAGTACTCAATCGCCTTGCCTTTCGAGACGACGATCGCGACTGCATCCGTCGTGCACTCAGTGAAACGAATCGCGGTTGCAGTCAGCGACGTCTTGCACGACGTGGCGAGGCTCTCAATCGCGTCCAAGCCTTCGCCCGCTGATTCCAGGGATGCGCAGAACAAGCGTCGGGGCATCAGCAGGCTTGCTGCGAAAAGATCGGCCTCGTGCTCGTACTTATCCTTGGAAGCAAATCCCGCGCGGGAAACGTGCACACCGTTTGCATCGAAGACCTTCTCAGGATGACCACTGAGAAAGTAGTGGCCCAGCTCGTGCGCGATGCTGAAGCGCTGAAAGCCCTCACTACTGATATGTGTCGCGTAGCCAATAACGAACTGATCGCCGAGACGCAGAAGCATTCCCGATGCGCCTTCACCGGTGGGCTTCTTTACGACTTCGATATCGCGCTTGGCAGCAATGGCGATCGGATCAATCGGCAGCGTCGCCGGCCCCAACTCCTTGGCGACACGTTCACCCTCCAGAGCCGCTAGCTCGGAGGCCATCTACCTATTCCGTTGGGCCAACTTCGCGATCATGTCGCGTGCGAAATCCTTGTCGGCCGCGCTTAGCCGTTCGAAGTCTCGATACAGCACATCGGCTGTCGGCTTCTCATCGAGCGCTGAGATTCGTCCGAGCAAGTAGTCCGTTGGCACGGACAAAGCATCGGACAGGCGCTTCAGGTTGTCGAATGATGGGCGTCGCGTACCGCTCTCAAAGTGCGAGATGGCAGACGCTTGCAGACCCGCACGAGCAGCCAGGTCAGCTTGGTTGAGACCACGCTCTTCTCGTGCGGCTCGGAGCCGCGACGGGAACACGTCGACTGTGGCGCTTGACATGGACATGACGACTCCGTATACTTATTTCTTACGGACGCGACATCTCAATCTTGAGGTGTTTTTTTGTCCTAAGTCACTACGAACTCGTCATAAATAGCATGACGAGCGCGTGCGGTCCAGGGGAATTTGCATGCCAGTTCCACAACTTACACCACCTCGCAGCGCCACCAGGTCCAACACTTTGGACAAGCGCATCGCAACTTTCGTCGCCTGGATTGCCACCGAGGGCGATCGCGAAGACGACATCCGAAACCGTGCATCCAACGTGCGGACCGCCATCCGCGAGCAGGCGGATGCGGATGGCCTGATCGTGCGCTCAACCCCATGGGCGGGCTCCTTTGCGACTCGTACCGGGTTGCGACGCCACATGCGCGGAGATTCCGAAGTCGAGGGACAGGACGTCGACCTGCCCTTCGTGGTCTCGCCAGAAACCGACGAGCAGCAACGCCTCACTGCCCTGCTGCCGCGGTTCGAGCGGTACGCCCGCAACGCGTATCCGGACACCGCGCGCGAAACGACCAAGAGTTCGGTACGTCTGCTGTTCGCAGACAAGGTCAACTTCGACTTGGTGCCGCTTCTGGCGACCGCTGATCCCGAACGACAGATCCTTGTGCGCGCAGACGGGGAGCGGCGTGAGACGTCGGTGCAACGCCACGTCGACTTCGTGAAGTCGCGCACTGACGCCAGCAACCGCGTTGCGGGACCGGTGAGGTTCAACGAGTTGGTGCGCCTGATGAAGTGGTGGCGCTGCACGCAGCAAGCGAGCGGCGGAGTGCTCACGGACGTTCCCAGCTTCTTGATCAACCTTCTTGCAGCTCACGCGTTTGATCACCGCGGCGTGCGCGCGACGTACGCGGCAACTATCGCCGACTGGTTTGGCTTCTTGTCGCGGCAGGTGCGGAGTCGCACGCTGATCTGCTTCGACGACTACAAGGTTGCTGCCAAGGTTGACGACAACGCGACCTGGACGGTGTTGGATCCTGTCAACAACGTCAACAACATCACCGCGAAGTGGCGCGGAGTGATGTGCGACGAGCTTGTCGAGTGGCTCGAAGCGGGGCGTGACGCCATGCACGACGCGATCACGGCGTTCGGTGATGGTCGTGATATCGAAGGCGTCGAGTTCCTGGTCAACGTCTTCGGCAACTCGTTCCGCAATCACTCGGAGGCCGCGTAATGCACACGACGACAGCCACACAGACGAACACGATGACCGAGGCGCGCGTGCGTGCGGTGATGCAGAAGGTTGCCGCAAACTTCAGCGCATTCGTGGTCGCAGGCCACGTCACCGAGCAGGCAGCCGCTAAGTGGCGCGACGACCTGACCTATCTGCAAGAGCGCAACGCGCTGTCCTTCTTCGAGTTGCAGATCACCTCTGGCACGCGCGACAAGTTCGGGTTGCGCTACGTGGTGCTTGCAGACGGCTCGCTTCAACAGGATTCACCTTCGGGAGGACTCGACGTCTACGGTCTCCCACAAGGTACAAGTGTACGACTGTTCGCGTCCCTTCGTGAGCCGGCTCCGCCGGGCGTCAGAGAAGAGCTGACCAAACGTGGCTGGTCCTTCAACGGCGCGCAGCTACATGCCAACGAGTCGGAAGCACGCTCGTTCTCCACTGGTGGCTACGGCCTGACGCGTACGAAGTTGGGGGAATGGCCATGAGCGAAGTCCGCCTTCATGAAACCAAGCATCCGAACGCGGATGCACAGGCGCGCTATGAGGGATTGATCGGTATCGAGACGCAGCAGGCAGCGCTCCTCGACCGCCTGCTGCGCACTTGCGATCCGGATCGCGTTTCGCGGTGGTTGAAGCAAAACCACCCGAAGGGGCTGGCCGTTGCAGCCCGCATTGCACGTAGACCGCCGCTCGTCATCCTCGCCGGTGAGGTCGGGTGCGGTAAGACCGCGCTGGCGACATCAATCGGCACGCCATTGGCGGACCAACTCGATCGTCGCGTCGTCGTCGTGGAAACGCCTTCTGATATCCGCGGTGGCGGTCTCGTTGGCCAGTTGTCCCTGCGCGTGACCGCAGCTTTTGACGAAGCGCGCACCATCATCGGAAAGAACACCGGCATCTTGATCATCGACGAAGGAGATGATCTAGGCACCAGCCGAGCCCAGATGCAGGCTCATCACGAAGATCGCGCTGGGCTCAATGTCTTGATCAAGGAGATCGATCGTCTCGCCCGTGATCGTCTCCCGATCACGGTGCTGTTGATCACCAATCGCCTGCAAGCGCTCGACCCTGCGTTGATCCGACGGGCCAACGTAATCCGATTTGCGCGACCGGATGCCGGCGCGCGGCGCGCACTGTTTGCCTACCTTCTGAGGGACGTCGAACACAACGATCGCGACGTTGACGCGCTGGTTCACGCATCCGAGACCACTCCGCCCTTGAGCTACTCCGACATCGTAGAGCGCGCATGCGACGCGGCACTCGCAGAGGCGCTCCGTCTCGGGCAACCTTTCTCTGCCGCGAGCTTGCTGACGGCTTTGCGCGATCTGACACCAACACCATTGGTGGAGGAGGAGCGATGACAACGGCACCGAGCGGAATCGTTGCCGTCTTGCAGCAAGGGTATCTCCCAATCGATGAGCGCGCCGCGCTCGCGGCGCTGCCTCAAGACCTTGTCGGCTTGCCCCGCGACAAAGTCACCTTCGATCTCTCGTCGCACGTAGACCGGGCTCTAGCGGCTCGCGACTGGCATGAAGCACGACGCGCGGTCACCGAGCACTACCGCGACAAGCTGAAACCAGTGCTTGAGGAAAACGCTGACCGCTGGATCGCGTACTACGGCACGAGTCCGATCCCACTTGCGCTTCAGCTTGGATACCTCGTGGGCACGTGGCGCAAGACGCTACCGTTTCAGTATCACCACGAACGCAAGGATTGGTTCTGGGAAGCCAAAGACACGATCGATGTGGTTGTCGAGGGCATGCCGCCCGCGACCGTAAAAGCGGAAGGTGACGTGGTCGTTCGCGTTTCGACGTACTCGGCGATCGATCCCGCCTTCACACAGGAGATCGTCTCGAAGCCACTAGCCGAAGTTGATGTCAGGACTTCCGAGTTCGGGCGCGACGTCCTCCGCTCGCTGGCCGACCTTGAGCGTGTTGCCGATCGCTTCAGAGCCGTGCTCGATGAGCTACACAGCAAGTGTCCGAACGCGACAACGCTGCATCTCTTCGTCGCGTGTCCCGCTGGGTTGAGCTTTGCGCTCGGCACACGTATCAGTCCCACGATCCATCCGCGTGTCCTGACTTACGAATACCACTCGGCTAGTCCACAGAAGTACTACCCCGCGTTCGCGCTGCAAGACGATGACGTCTCGCGCTTTGTCGCGACCGACGACGAACGAGAGGCCGCGGCCCAGGAGCGAACGCGCTGGGCGCGTGAACTTGCTCGAATTCGCGATTTCACTAGCGGTCATGCCGCGGACGGACGATGGCTGGATGACGTCGTTCCTGAAAGCGATCGTGTCGCGTTTTGCGGTGCTTGGGAAACGCTGCCGCGCGCATGCGAGCAGCATGAGCTACTTTACGGCGAGATCAGCGCTGAGACGTCAGTCACAGGAGGTTTTGCGTACGTTGCCGCTTCAAGAAAGTGGATTCTCGGCGACGACTTCTTGATCCCGCTCATGCGGAGAATCTCGAACGAGCCCATGCGCATGCGCGCGGCTCGCCTCTTTCTCTTCCACGAAGCAGTGCACTCGAAACAGGGACTCACGGTCGCAACCAGCGCATCCATCGGTCGTTTCCCGAGGGTTCTCGAAGAGATCGACTATCAAGCGGATGTGTGGGCAATGCTGCACGAAGCCGCGCTTTCAGCGAACGACGGCCTTGATGCACCGACGTTCTCTCGACTCTTGATGCGCACCACGATGGAGACGATGTTGTCGTTCGACGACTTTGCGTCAGGCACTGAGATGCAGGTCAGACGCGTCAATCGATACCTGATCTGGGCATGGCAGTCGCTTCAAACGGAGAATCTTGATCCGAATGAAACGCCGTGGTCCCAGTTGTCGACCAAGCCGACAGTCGAGCTAGCCGGACCCGAGATTCGCGCTCGCGACGAGCGCGTCTGGTACCGTTTGGACGCGCGCCACACAGTGGCACCGGAACTCGCGGTCTACGCTTCGAATAGGTTGCACCGTGCCGGAGTAGGCCCCGCAACGCCCCATTTTGAGATCCTGGAAGCGTTGCGCGCTCGCAACACAGACCGCCTGCTATCTGCGCTTCGCGGGTTCGCGAATCTCGCCCGATGACTCGCGGCAACAGGAAACGGTGGCAGCACTTCGTCTGGCGCCACTACCTCACGGCATGGGCGATCGATGGCCACGTGTCTTGCTTGCATGAAGGGCGCATGTTTCCCGCGGCGCCCCGAAGCATCGGGGCTGAGCAGGATTTCTACCGCCTCCAGGAACTCACAGCCGATGACATGCGCGTGATCAAGTTCCTGTCTCAACGAGCGGACCCGCGCCTGCAACGCTCGCACTCTGCATGGTTCACCACGTTCAACATCGCATTCGTTACGAGGAGAATCTACGAAGCCATCGGCGTAGAGAATGCGTCGATGGAGCACGCTATTGACGAGAGCATCCAGAGTGTCGAAGAAGATTTGCACACGGACATTGAGCGCTCAGCTCTGCCGTACCTGCGCGCTCTGTTAGACGGCGATGCCTCGTTCTTCAATTCGCTTGTCGGTTACTCGGATTTTCTTCGATTCGTATCCACGCAAGCGTTCCGGACGCGCGCAATGCAAGCGAAGATGATCGAGGCTTTCGACCCTGACGGCTTGCTGAAGCAACGCTTCCCTGGGTTCTCGCCAGAGCGTTGTTGGCGGATCCTTCGTCACCCCTTCGCGCTCAACGTAACGTCGAGTCTCGTCGGGGATCGTGCGGCTTGGTGGATTGCGGTACTTCGCTCTCCCGATCAAGAGCTGATCACCGGCGACCAGCCCGTGATCAACCTATTTGCCTATGAAGCCGGTGTGGCAGGTTCCGCGGTTCCCGAGCATCTGCGCTACTACTACCCGATTTCGCCACGCCGCGCGGTCGTGGTCGGATGTCTTCGGGAATCGGCGCGCCCAGCGAACACTGACCTGACTGCGGAAGAAGCGATGCGGCTCAACGGCTACATCGCCCGAGCCTCAGAGAAGCAGCTGTATGCTGCGAGTCGTGAAACGCTTCTGCCGTTTCAAGCGAACGCAAGACGTGTGCTCTCTAGTTCATACGGGCACGCGATCGAAGCGGCAAATGAACGCACTGCTGAGGCTATCAAATGAAGCGTCTAGAGCTGCCGGGGACACCAGCAGAGCAAGCCGACATGCTCAAGACATCCATTGTCGGCGCCAGCGTCGACACGCGCGCGGTTGCGCTGCTGCGCTTCGTCGCGGTTCAAGGCCCAGCCGGGGACTGGCATGCCGCATTCGGTCGCATCGATGTCTGCCGCGACGGTGACTTTGAGCTTGGCCCGCAGCATCGCTATCAGCGCATGCTGATACTCGCTCAGAAGATGCCGGCGCAGTCGTTCGTGAGCGAACTCGACGCGATCATCGGCGGCAATGGTTCATTCACCTGCGGCGGGACCGAACTAGCTCTGGGACCTCCGCAGCAGTGGCAAGCGGAGATGCAGACGTCCCGCGGCGACTACGCGACCGCTTGGCCAAGCTACTACTGGGAACGCGCGCTAAACCTTCGCAGTGTGGCGCTGCCCGAAGGGCCCTTCGCAAGTCACAAGGACGAGTCGTACTTCGCCGACGTTCTTGATGCGATCGCCGGCGTCGCCAAGTTTCGTCGCTTCAATGGTTGGGCTGACGGACGCAAGCACACGCTTGGCCTAAACATCTGGCGCTACGAGGGGCGCTTCGGACGCGTTCTTGTCCGTGCCAATGGCGAGCTTGAAGCAAACGTCGAAAGCGAATGCCTGGAACGTCTTGCTGTGCGCGGACGGTTGACCGCACCCGAGGGGCGGCAGGTTGTTGCGTCCGACGCCACGTCTCAGGTCGTCGTTACGCCGAAGCTGCGTCCGGAAACTATCGAGCTAGTTCTTGTTGCCGAAGGCGACGAGATCGTGGACCAAGTTGATGGGCGATGGCCGGTCGTACCGAGTGCTCAGCTGTCTTCCTTGGGCTCAGTCGAAGTGCTGGCAGACGGGCTCATGCGCGGAGGCGAATGCGCGGGAGCTGAGTACAAACCATACGTACGTCTGAACGCGAACGACAAGAAATGGACCGAGGTGCTCGATACTGTCATCGCAATGGCGAACGCCGGTGGCGGCTATATTCTCTTCGGCGTCGACAACCATGGCACGCCGCGCTTCGCTCATGACGACCGGGAAGCGCTTGCGACGAAGTCGGTTACCGCAAAACATCTCGCAGCGGGCGATGAGGCAACGTTGGTCGATGCCGCACGTGCCTACGGTCACGAACTTCGCGACAAGGTACAGCAGTACATCAACCGATCCCCATCGTTGTTGCTTCACGTGATCTGGCGTGGCAACGGCCCAGTTTTGCTCGTCGAGATCGAAGAGGGCATCGCGAAGCCTTACATGGACCTACGAAACAACAATCTGTGGATCCGCACGAACGCAACGAACCGTCGACCTCCGGAGGACGAACTCGTGAAGCTCTTCGATGATCGGTACCGCAGCGGTAGCGCAGGGGGATGAATGACTGAAAGTCTTTGGCGCCGAGCGATTGGCGGCGCGGAACAGCAAGAGTGCTCGTCGTACACGAGCGCGCTGCGAAGCGCGGCAAGAGACGCGACCGACGATGAGGCGATACGGCTTCGTACGCTTGCAGACGTCACCTCAATGGCACTTCCTCTCGGCGCGGGCATCGCACCACTCAAGCCGTTCTACACCGGCCCGAATGGGAGGACAGCAATCCCCGAAGACCTCTCGGAGGCGGAACTCGATGATCTCGCAGATGTTCTTCAGGAGGAGGGCGATGCCGAGCTTGGCGCACGCCTTAGCGACGTGCTGTGGACGCGACGTCGCGCACCGGAGCACGCCCGCCGCGCTGTCGACGACTACTTAGCTTCGGCTTCGAGGCTAGAGACAAGCGGCGCTGCGTGGCGCGCGCGGGTGGAACGGGCCATGGCCTTCGCGCTGATCATCAAGGATCGAGAGCGCGTCGCGCTCGTCGTGCATTACCTGAAGAGCAAGGTGGATGACCCCAGCCCCTCTTACCTGACGCGCTCAACGATGGAGCTGTTGCTGAAGCACACCGACGAAACTCCCGGGAAGTGGGCGCTTCATGCAGAACGACACGCTGCTGCTGCGGCCGCTCAGGGGAACATTCTGCTGGAGCGCGAGTTCCACGAATGCGCTGCGGCTTGGCATAGACGAAACGGTGACGCGGATGCAGCACGACGCAGTCGGCAGGCGGAAGCTGAGACATACGTTGCGGAAGCTGAACGGTCGTCTGAAGCCGATAGTGCGCTGCTCATGAAAGTCCATTTTTACCAGCAAGCTATCGAGGCGTTTCGTCGTGTTGGTAACTGTCGCGAACGCGTCGACGACCTGCACCGAATCGTGCTCGCCCTGCAAGAGCGAGTTGCAGCGACGGCGGAGCGCTTCGAAGGACCAAACATCGATGTCAACGACATGGTTCGCGGGATCGTGGCGCGTTTTACCGGATGCACGTTTCCCGAAGCGCTTCTGCGTCTCGCCATAATGGTGAAGCTTCCTTCGTACTCGCAGCTGCGCAGCCAGGCTGAGGAGTTCGCGATGGAGTATCCACTCGCGCATCTCATGGGCCGGCAGCGTGTGAATGAGAAGGGCCACGTGATCGTAAAGACGCCTGGTGGTGATCTCCAACGTTCTGATCGCAACGAGGCCACGCTGCTGACTTCCACGTTTGAACAGTTGGAACGAGCGCGTGGCGTCTATGTTGTCGGGATGATCGACCCAGCGCGGAGGAAGATCTGGGCCGATCATTCGGTCTCCGAGCACGACTTCTACCCGCTTGTCGTGAACAATCCCCTTGTGCCGCCTGGCCGTGAGACGCTCCTCGCACGCGGTCTGTACGCGGGGCTCACAGGGGACTTTCTACAGGCTGCACACATCCTTGTGCCTCAGGTTGAGCACATGGTGCGTTTTCTCCTGGGGCGACGTGGCGTGATTACCACCAGCTTGGATAGCGACGGCGTTCAGGAGGAGAACTCCTTCAACACGTTGCTCGAAAAACCGGAGCTGACGGACGTCCTCGGTGCAGACCTTGTTTTCGACATGAAGAGTCTGCTCGTCGACAAGCGCGGCGCGAACCTGCGCAACCTCGTCGCCCACGGTCTAATGTCGCATGACGAGTTCTTCACTGCACCCGTTGCCTACGTCTGGTGGCTCGCGCTCAAGCTTTGCTTTCTTCCGGTGCTTCAGGAGGTGTAGTCGGGTCGGATGGTGAGCCGCCGTCGTTCGTTGACGCAGTTGGTGATGGATCGTTCCGGCTAACATGTTTCGACGGGTCTAGGTACAGGTTCGGTCCCTGACCGCCTGCCAGCAGTAGACGTCCATTCGCATCAAGCGCCTGAACGGCCAGCTCCGCCGCGAGCTGGACGAGTCCGCGGCCGCCTGGATAGACACTCGCTCCATCAACACCGCGCTTTCGCAGGTAAGCAAGTAGCTTGATCGCTTCCGTGGTGGGCACGTTGACCCGAAGCAGCCGCGTGTTGAGGTTCGACGAAGGGTCGACGAGGTTCTGTGGCGTTGTCTGCGTCGCAATACGCGAGTCCCAGAGATCGGGCACATCCCACGCTTGCACGATTAGCGTCCCGTGCTGAGCAGCCAGGTTCTCGTTGCCCCCATCGGGGGGTTCGACGATCCGAGATCCCTTCATTTGGTTCGACTCCGCGTAGATCCTAGCCATGGCGAAGACCGAAAACTTCGCCGATTGCGGAGGTTCAGCGGCAGATCCCGCAGCCGCGAAGTACGCGCCGACCATGGGCGATCGCGACCAGTCGAGAAGGCGCGTCTTCACGTCGTTGTGTCGAGCAAGTGCCAGCAGATAGTCATCGTTGGCGACGTGTCGTTCTGGAACAATCGACTTCTTGCACAAGACTGTGCGCATCGCGCTAACAAGGGCGTTCTCGTGGTCGACAAGGTCCTGCCTATTCGCCAGGCTCGCATTCCCGGTTGTGTCTGTGGTGATCGAGCCGCGAAAGAGAGTCGGTGACAGTCGCCACGACGCGTCGCCCTGTCCACGGAAGTACCAATCCCCGGACCAGCCACGGCGATCGATGTCATGGAGCACGTCCATCAACGCACTTGCCGTACTCACGTCACATTCGAGCATTTCGTCCTCGTGTCGAAGGCAGCAGCTTCAATGAAGCGCGGCCCGTCGCGCAAGACGAAGGACGGTGTCGGCTCTCCAAAACCGACCGGTTTTGGCGTCGCCGGTGGAGCTGCACGGCCCGAACGGAATCGGCCTAAAAACGTGCGGTCGAATAGGCTGCGGACGGCGACCTTTTTGGCGCGGTGCCGGGCTCTTAGGCGGTTGCGCGCGTTGGTGACCGAAGTGCCCGCCGCAGAGTGGTTGCGCCGATGCCCATTGACCGGGCGACGGCGGCGATCGACTCGCCGTCGCCTACCCGTCGTGTGGCAAGCGTGACGTCGAACGACACACGTGGACGTCCGATGCGGGCGCCACGGGCGCGAGCGGCATCGATGCCGGAGCGCGTGCGTTCGATCAGAAGTGAGCGCTCGAAGGCGGCGAACGCGCCGACCATGTGAACCATCAGCTCGCCGCTCGGGGTCGAGGTGTCGAAGGGCTCCATCACGGAAACAAACTTGATTCCGAGAGCGGACAGGTCCGCCAAGAGGTTGACCAGGTGACGGAGTGAACGCGCGAGGCGATCCGTCCTCCAAACGATCACCACGTCGAACTCACGTCGACGAGCGGCAGCAAGAAGTCGGTCCAGCTCCGGGCGCCGGTCACGAGCGCCACTCACTCCATGGTCAACGAACAGCTCATGCATTTGCCAGTCCCGACGCTCGGCGAGTTGCCGGATCTCGTCGACCTGAAGGCCCGGTCGCTGGTCGGTGCGACTGACACGGGCGTATCCGACAGCGCGAAGTGGGCGTTGGCTGGCCATCACGAACCTCCACAACTCATTTTATGGTATCAAAAATGTTTTTCAACCAGACAGCGCTACCATCTGGCTCATGGCGACTGGGAAGCGCGGGCGTCCACGCAAGCGCGTCGATCAGAAAGCGGTGTCGGTCCGGTTTGAGTCGGAGCTACATGCCCGGCTTGCGATCGTGGCCGCGGCGCGCGGAGTAAGCCTGAACGACCTCGTGACCACTGCCCTGGAGGTGTGGCTCCGGACGCAGCCGGAGGCATCCAGCGCAGCACGCCTGCAACGGGCGGCGCAAAGGCGACCGAGTGGCGGTTAGCGATGATGGGCCATCACGGCAGAAACGGCGCCTCGGCTCCGAACGATCGACCGAACGCGTCGGTGAAGTTGAGGCGCACGACCATTTCGTGGTCCCGCAGGAACAGGTCCAGGGCGAGTCCCTGAAAGATGGCGTGCTGAAAGAATATGTTCCGCTGAAACCATTGAGACGTGATCACCGAAGCTCGCTGGAGTCCACCGAGTCCGATGGCCACGCGCCTGTAGCTCTCCGCCGTGACCGCCCATGCCGTAGCTGGCCAGCCCGTGAGGTCGAAGCCTCCGGGGTCCCTTGCGACCACGACCAACTCGGCTCGCCCCGGAAGGTCGAGTACGTCGCCGTCGCGTGAGACGACATTGAAGTAGACGATGTAGCCATCGCCCTCGCGATAGACAGCGAACTCCCGGACACGCTGCGCCGACCTGGCATAGGTCTCTACGGCCGTCGCCACGACCTGACAGTCGCGATGATCACCGACCATTTGCAGACAACGCCGCGCCTCACGTAAGGCCTCCACAACACGGTTGCCGTCGAGTGCTGCACGGGCGCGTTTCGCGATTTCGACGACGAGCTTGGAGGCGGCATTCGTCTTCAAGTCCTGGCATGCGGCGCGCGTCGCGTCGGCATCGAGACAGCGGGTTGCGGCATCGTAGGCGTCCTGCCATTGGCGGCTACGCTGAGCGGTTGTCGCCCGAGCCGTCTGCTCATCTGCGATCGCCTGACGTCGGACAGCGTCTTGTTCGCGGATTTTCTCGACGGCCGTGGCCAGCACCTGCGTGCACTCGGGATGATTAGGCACGAGCCGGATGCAGGCGTTGGCGGCGTCTTGGCACGCACGCCAGTCGCCCCGAGTGGTGGCGTCCCGTGCTTCTCTAACGTGGGGTCCAGCCGCCCGCATTGCTCTCGCCAGCGCAGCCGACTCTAGCGCTGGTGACAGGTCGATGGTCGCTCGCACACTCCTGTCGATTACGACGTCGACCTCGGTGTGCTCGCGAGGGAGGCTCGCGTCCATGTCGACGAGGTCGAAGCGCGCGATCCCATCGAGGTCGGTGTTGGCGGCGGCAAGCTCGTCATGGCTGTCGCGCTCGACGAGTGACACCTCCCGCCCTGCTGCCGGGATCCTGTTGCAGCCGAGCGCCCCAGTGTCCGGGCAAGCCCCAACCTGTGACGCGCGGACAGTGACGATCGCGCCGTCTATCTCGGCAGCAGCTTCCGTCCGCACGATGCGTACACCGTGACCGGCGGCAACCGGGCCCGGCGTTGGAGCGGAAGCGCACGCGGCGGCGATAGCCGAGGCAGAGGACGCGACGACAAGGAACAGGCCGATAGGTTTTGGCGACCGCCGGGGCTGACGGTGCCTGTCGAGCACGTGCACCAACTCGCGACGCCACACGCGCCGCACGAGACGGCTGAGTCCTTTCATGGCTCTCATGACAAAGCTCCGCAAACCCACGTTTGGCCCAAACTCCGCGGCAGAAACCGCCGGGAGGGTCCTTTAATACGGTAGGGGTATTTTAGTACGGTGGCGTCGTGGCGGGCAATGGGGCTGTCCTGGGTTCGTGTCCGCTGACCGAGCAAGGCCGAAAGACGCGTCTGCACACGCCGTCCAGGTAGAGATCGGCCGACGCATTCGGGCGGCTCGTGCAGCGGCCGGCAAGTCACAAGAAACAGCGGCCGCTGCGGCTCGCATTGAGATCAAGCGTTACCAGCGACTGGAAGCTGGCAAGGTCAACGCGACCCTCAACACGTTGGCGCGCGTGTCGACGGCGTTGGGAACCACGTTCTGGGGACTGATCGGGGCAAGCCCTCCTGAAGGCGCTATGCCTACGGCGCCACAGACATCCGTGACCGAGCCCTAGGCTTGCCTTGCTGCCACGGAGGATTCCCGGCGTCTAGCGTCCACGCGGGGCCGGCTCTTCGGCCGATCGGCCCTCACCGCTGCCTACGGTGAGAGCGTCGACGCCGCTGGCGCTTGCCGGAGTGCGTACGTGTTTTCTTGAACCCGGGTTCCGCTAACGCACGCTTGACGCTGATGCGAACGTGTCCGGATGAGACGGCTCCTCGGAAACGGTGTCCGGATGAAGGCCGACAGTTCGGCTCGGCAAGGACGGCCCGCCAGCCGTGCTTGGTGGGCTTCCTGTCCCGGGGGAACGAGCGCCCGGCAGCACGAGACGAGGTCGGGTCGCCAGAGTCAGCTGACGGACGAACGCCGCCCAGTAGGCAACACGGGCTGGTGCGAGCAACAGGGACCGCGAGCGCACCGCTTTGGCCGCTTGCGCAAGCAACAGGCGGATACCGGCATCGTGCTTGCCGCTCAGGACCTCGCGCGAGATTCGCGCGTCCAGAGTCCGGTGCACCAACCCGAGGAAGGCGTCCAGGTCGCCGACCTCAGCTGTTGTGACACCGGCAATTGCTGCCAACCGGCGCACGCGTGTTGCGTGCTTCGAGGCAACGCGCCGCACGTTGCGCTCGAACCGTGCGCGTTGCCGAGCTGGGACGAGCAGGTGCGCGCGCGCGTCTATTGCGGTGGCCTCGGAGTCCCTGCGAGCGAGGACCTTGGTTGCCTCGAACCACGCCCGACGATCGTTGGAGAGGCATCTGGATACGTACCTGACCCGCGCGCAGGCGGAGCAACAGAGCTGCTTCGAATCCTCCGAAACGTAGAGCACGAGTGACCGCCGCCCGCATGTCGTACAGATGCCCTTGCGGCGCAATCCACCGCGCGGCATCGGCTCAGCCGCAAGTCTCGTCTCGATGAAGTGGACCGAACCGTCGACCATCTGGGCAAGTCGAAGCAGGTCAAGGTCGATGTCGACATCCAACTGAGCGAGCACCTCCACGTCGCGTAGCCTCACCCCACCCGAGAAGTAGCCTCCATTGGCGCGAGCGAGTCCGACGACGTCCGAGACGTGGATCCGTGGGCGTGAAGAAATCGTCGGTGTGATCTTGGTGCTTCGCGGCATGACCACTGAAATCTACATGCTCGCCATTGAGCGGGCATATTTCGCATTGACAGTGACGCTTCGACTGGCCCCGTTGCGCCGCGGCCGATGCGCTCCGGCTCCGCCTCGCGCGCCACGGCGGACGAGGCCGTCACCATACCGGCGCTTCCGGTGCGGACAGGAGATAGGCTTCGTGCTCACGCCGATGATTCGGCGGTGCGTCGTTACAGCTTGCATCCGGCCCGGTTCCTTGCTTGCGGCCGCGCCCATCGATGCCCCACGAGACTAAGAGTTGACGGTGTTCGATCGCGTCGTGCAGGACGCGGTAACGGTCAGGGTTACATCCGGCGTCGGGGGGGGACCAGTCGTCAGAATGCGCGATGTAAGCGGTAGCCTCGCGACCATCGCCCGGATCACCCTGCAACGGACGACCATCGCGTTCGTCGTCGGGTCGAAGCGCTACGTAACCCCATCCTGAAGTGACCTCCTTCCAGTCGGCCTCGATGCGCGGGAAGTCAATGCCGGTGTCGGCCTGGATCAGCAGGTGGAAGTGTGGGTGCCAGCGTTTATCGCGTCCGTGTGCGGGATGCAGCATGCCGATGCCGCTGGCGACGTCCTTCATCGACTTGCGGCGCCGCATCTTGCCAAGCCCCTTCCTCAGCAGGTCGATCGCAGCAGCGAGATCGTGTTCGTTGCGGCTCGCGATGGAGAACCGGATTGAGATGGGATCGCACAGCTTCCGGGCTCCTTGGCGTAGCTTTCGAAGGTATCCGGGGTAGAGCACGGTTGCGGCGCAGACGGGGCATTCTCTCCTTCGGCATGGCGGCCGAATGCGCTTGCCTGCCTTGGTGATGATCGGACGCTCGCAGGTGCGGAGTCGCTTAGCCGTGTGCCATTGGCCCGTCGCCTCCAGTTCCGCGATCCGCTTCTCCCGCGCCTCATCCAACCATTGCCTTGAAGCTCTCTGCATAGAAGTTGCGTACAGCTCCCGCTGTAATGAGCAGGGCCGCGACTAGCGGCGCCTCGCGCGCGCGTGCAGTGCGGCGCGGACGGCTTGGGAATCGTCGTCGTCTGCCGGACCAACCAAAGGTGGCGTGTTTGCTTGACGTTCCACGCGCGACGGCGCTCCCAAGAGCAGCGCCTGGGTCACCTCCATGCGTTGCCGTCGAGAACGGTGTGTGCTTGCCCGAACGCCGAAGCATTGGCGCCAAGTCTTTTCCGGGAGCACGAGACCGAGGAGCACCGCGAAGTCCATCTGTCGCTGGTAGAGAACGCGTGCCTTGGCGCGGCACTTGTTCGAGCACCAGAGGGTCTTCGGCATCGCTGTGCCACGCCTGCACGCGATGCAGGGGAGGGCGTCGGGGAGCGGCGGCGCCAGTGGAATGGGTGACGCAGCACGCAGCGACGCCAGCACCTCGTCCAGATAGTCGCCGCCTTCTCGCGCCGCGCGCACCGCTCTCGCGCACTGCTCGCAGCGCGCTACGATCATGCGGTTGTTCACCAGCGCGGCGAGCGTGCACGAGCCGTCGCACCCGATGGTGCGACACGGATACCTCAGCAGCGTATCGCGATTCGCCGCATCGGACGGCGGGTCGTGCTCGGCCTCGCCGGAACCCGGGTTCAGGAAAGCGCCCTGATCGCGTTCTTTCTCGGAGTCAGTGGGAGGCGTCGCTGATGCGCGCTTTACGGAGCCTGGCCAGGGAGGGGTTGCGCGGGTCGCATTGAGGAAGTGCACGTGCTTCGGCATGCATCGTACGTAGCCGGATTTGTGCCGAGGTTTACTGACGCAACTATCGAAAGTACGTCAGACCATTTCGAAAGAGGTGCTCCATGTCGTCGTCCACGCCAGGGAAAGAAACCATCACATCCAAGGCGACTCAGCAGCTGTCACGCCAGGAGTTCTACGAGCTGGTCTGGATGCGTCCGATTCAACAACTCGCGAGCGAGTTCGGCTTGTCCGATGTCGGGCTGGCCAAGATCTGCAAGCGCTTTGCGATTCCGCGCCCCGGTCGCGGCTACTGGGCGCAAGTGAGGGCAGGCGCCAAGCTCAAGCGGACGCGTTTGCCGCGCCCACCGAAGGGAACACCTTCCGTGGTCACCTTCTATCGAGTCTCTGCCCCGGGCGAACGCGCCGGCAACGTCGCGCATGTCCAGCTGGGTGATGGCGCAGAAGCGCCTCACGCCGTCGCCCTTTGGGCGGCGTCACGGATCGGCGCTGCCGAGACCGACCTTTCGGGACGACTGCTGATCGGGTCCGAACGCGGGTCAACGTTGTGCGTCTTGCCAGCTACCGTCGAGCGTGCGTTGCAGCTGCTCAGCACGGTGGCCCATGCGCTCGAAGCACGCGGACTGCTCGTTCACGTCGGACCGAAGTGGGATCATGCACCTGAAGCCCTGAGTGTCCTCGTTGATGGGCGGCTACCCATCAGCATCGACGAACACCTGGAGCAGGGGCCTGCCGGTGACGTTGCGCGTGCTGTTGGAAGGCTTTGCCTTCGCGTCCACTTCCTTCCGTATCGTTCCGGGACGCGCTCCTGGCGTGACCGGGGCCGTCGACGGGTGGAGGATCACGTTGCTCGGGCCGTGGTGTTCATCGAGGAAGCTGCGACTGTCGCGCGTCAGATCGAGGAGGAGCGTGAGCGCGAGGAGCGCGAATGGTTGCGCACGGAGCGTCGTCGTCTTCGTCCGAAACGGCTTCGCTGGTACGGCCGACTACTGGCCGGCTACCTCAACCACCAGCTCCGCGAATGGCAGCGAGCGCGCGAAATCAGGGAGTTCCTCGCGGACTACGAACGTCGCCTGCCGTTGGTTGCTCGGACAGCACGCGCTGAAGGCTGGCGCGACGCGGCAGCCGCGTATGCGGACAAGCTAGACCCGCTGACGCGTGTTGCGTGGATGGCTAAGCCCCTCCGGCCAAGCGACCTTGCGCTGGAACGGCTGTTCGCGAAGTACAATCCTGACCGTGCCGAACGCGAGCAGTTTCATCGAGACCTGCTCAACCCTCATTCGAGCGCAATACCCCAGCGCTCCTGGCCGCGACCTCGCACGCACTAGGTGGTGCGGCGTGTCTCTGCGGCGGGATACCAGACGGAGATGAGTGAGTCTCAGAAGAGATCGTCATCCGTTTGGACGCGCCCGATAGCACCTGCCGCGTTGAGACGGTCCTGCTCCTTCTGCTGGATGCGCCGGTCGAGATCGCGCACGAAGCGCAACGCACTGGTCACGTGGCTGAAGATCAGCAGTGCCTCGTCTTCGTTCAGCAGCTGATTGTCGTGCGCAAGGCTTTGGTCGTTCCGAACTTGATTGAAAGCATCCAGCGGACCGTGCATGGAGCTGAGGATCTTCTCCGTCATTTTCGACTCGATGTGACCGGCGGACCGCAAGCTCCGAACGTATTCTCCGAAGAGGCTGTGAAGCGGTTTGTTCCGGTCGACAACCAGCCCCTGCTTCTCGCATAGCGTGCGCAGGAACTTGGTCGTGAATGTGTGCAGCCGGTCGAGGCCCTGAACAAACTCGGCTCGCTCGATTGCTTCGCTGACCGTGCGCGCGACGACATCCAGGTCGTGATCGTCGGCGATCTGTGCAATAGCCTCAGCGCCAGCAACTGGGCTTTCTCCACCGAGACGTTTCGCCACAGCGGCGCAAGCTTCGAGCAGGCGAGGATCAGCTGTTGTGTGTCGTTCGCGCACGTATTCCACGAGATCACCTACGAGCTTCGCGACCACGGGCGCTGGTTCGCTGTCCCAAAGACAGCGCAAGCGATTCGCTTTCGAGTCACCGAACCGCGTGTACTTGTCAGCGTCGTACAGGTCGCGACCGACACTGTCGATCACGAAGTGATTGAGCGTGCTGTTGTTGAAGTCTAAGACGTAGCCACCTCCCATCTCAAAGAGGTCTTCAAGCTGCCGTCGTTCGATTGGTTTCAGGCGCGCCATGGCTCGCGATCTCCGGTGGCGATCGACGGATTGCACCGTCACATCGGTACGCGATCGAGCCAGCCCATGAGAGAGGGGTCAAGCGCTCCTGGAGACTGACCAACCGCTACGTCACCGTGGTCGCGGCGAGGTCAACTACGGTTCTGTTGATTCCAGAACAAGCAGCTTCACAGGCGAGGGCGAGTCGTTCGCGCCATTCGGCCGTGAGGTGATCGACCCGCCCCGACCGGAGCGCGTCGGCAGCGGCCATCAGCAGAGCACGCGGGTTGTCAGCCACAGCGAGCGTGACGGGCTGCGCTCGTTGGTGCGCCGTGGTGGTCGTTTCCGCAACGATTTCGAGCGTCTGATTCGTGGCCGTCTCGGCTGTTTTCGCGGGTTTCGCAAGGATCGGGTCCTTCGAGTCCCGTCCGCCCCGCCAGACCCGGTAGAGCCCTCGGAGCAATCCGGGGGCTTTGTCGTTTGAACGGCGGGCAGTCTAGAACGCAGTGATGGACGACGAAGCGTGGGTCACATGTCCGTTTTGTTTTGAGGCCCAGATCTGGTGGTGGATCCGGGCACCGAGGGCAGCTTCGTCCAGGACTGCGACGTGTGCTGTCACCCATGGACCGTGCACGTCTCGCGCGACGACGACGGCAACCTGATGGTCGATGTCTCTCGCGGCAACGAGTGAGCCGTCGCGCTCTTGAGCGCCGTTAGCTCGCGATCGGTTGAAGGCGGAACATGCGCGGCGTGCGGTGGGTGAGGCGTTTGAGGTAGTCGTCGTAGCCTGGATAGACGGCGGTGAAGCGTGGCCACAAGCGTTGGAACGTGGCGTCGTCCACTTGTTCGGCGATCACGTCCAACGTGTCGCTGCCGACCACGATCTTTGCTGCGGGTGTCTTGAGCAGATTGCCGGTCCATGCGGGGTGGTGCTCGGTGCCGAAGTTGGTGCCGACAATCACGAAGGCGTCCCGGTCGCGCGCGTAGAGTAGGGGGCTCGTGCGTGACAGTCCGCTCTTGGCACCGGTCGTGATCAACAGCAGCGCTGGAAAGCCGTAGACATGGGTCGCGATTCGTCCACCGGTGATGCGCATCAGCCACGGGTCGATCACCGGACCGAGCCGTCGGTACACCGCAATGAACGGACGCGTCGGGCCGATCTTGCGCAGTAAACGATTGGTCCATGTCGATCGGGTCGCCGCCTCTCGCGCCGCGACACGCGACAACGCTGCGTCAAGGTCTTGTGAGCTCATCGTTTCGCCTCCGCCGCGACGATGGCACGGTCAGCGCGGAGCTGGCAGCCTGCGGGCGCACTGGCGGATGAAAGAGGGAGTGGTCGTGATGGAGACCGATTATTTGGTGATCGGCGCGGGCGCGATGGGGCTGGCGTTCGTCGATGAGCTGGTGACGCGGACCGATGCCCACATCACGATCGTCGACAAGCGGCACGCGCCGGGAGGTCACTGGAACGACGCGTACGCATTCGTGCGTCTGCATCAGCCGTCGTTGTTCTACGGCGTCGAGTCCAAGGAGCTCTCCGAGTACAGGATCGACCAGAGCGGATCGAACGCTGGCTTCCTCAGCCTGGCCGCGGGCTCGGAAGTCGTCAGCTATTTTCATGCCCTGATGCGGGAGCGCCTGCTGCCGTCCGGGCGCGTGCAGTTTCTTCCAATGTGCGAGGTCGGAGCGGATGGCAGCGTGCGCTCTTTGCTGTCGCGCCAGCGCATCGCGATCACCGTGCGAAAGAAGATCGTTGACGCGGCGTACCTAACGAACTCGATTCCTTTGACCCATACGCGCCGGTTCAACGTCGCTGCGGGTGTCACGTGCGTCCCGCCCAATGATCTGCCGCGCGTCGCTGCGCACCATCCACGATTCGTCGTGCTGGGCGCGGGCAAGACCGGTCTCGACGCGTGTTGCTGGTTGATCGAGCACGGCGCGCCGCCCGATGCCGTGCGTTGGGTGATCCCGCGCGACCACTGGTACGTCAATCGCGCCGGTGTGCAGCCCGGTCCCGAGTTCTTCGCGCGCACATTTGGCATGTTCGCCGCTGGCTACGAAGCGCTGGGTATGGCGCGCTCCCTTCGTGAGTACACCGACGCGATGGAAGCTGCCGGAGTGTGGCTGCGCGTCGATCGCTCGATTGAGCCAACCGTGTTTCATGCCCCGACGATCTCGGAGGGCGAGCTGGAGCAAGTGCGCCGCATCCGCGACGTCGTTCGCCTCGGTCGAGTCACCTCGCTGCACGCCGACCGTATCGTGCTCGAACAGGGAGAGGTCGCCGCGTACGCCGACACGCTGTACGTCGACTGCACCGCCCCTTCACTTGCACGCACCGCGCCGACACCGGTGTTCTCCGAGGGGCGGGTGAAGCTGCAGATGGTGCGTTTTCCGCAGCTACCGTTTAGTGCTGCGCTGATCGGCTTTCTCGAAAGCACCATCGCAGACGACGCTGAGAAGAACCGCCTGGCCGCGCCATTCGCAGTCAGCGACACGGTCGAGGACTACATCCGGCTGTTGTCGATCGACATGCAAAACCGCCTCCAGTGCAGCCGCCATCCCGACGTGCGCGCGTGGATCAATCAGTCACGCACCGACGGATTCGCCAAGCTCATGCGCGACATCGGCTCGGCCACCGCCGAGAACCTCGCCGTGATCGAACGGCTGCGCGAAGCCCTCAAGCAAGCCACACAAAACCTCCCGCACCTGACCGCCACGCTCCCTCCGCACGCAGCAACCGCGTAAGGACCGACGGTGGTCTTGGGTGTTGTGGTGCTCAACCCTACGTCTGGGCGCACACCTGGTCTCGAATTCTGCTCGAAAATGGCGCTTTTTCATGTTCCCGCTGCCGAAGGTCGGCGGCTCTTGCGGAACGTGGCGCATCTTGCCGATGTGCTGGAAATCGGGCGTTTTGGGGCGCGGGTGCTAAGGTCGCGCGCGTGTCGGGACGCATCGCATCAGTTGAGCGCAAGACGAAGGAAACGCGGATTCGGGTCGAGATCGACTTGGATGGCGCCGGGCAGCACACGGTGAAGACGCCGCTGCCTTTCTTGAGCCACATGCTCGACCAAATCGGTCGCCACGGCATGTTCAACCTGACGATCGAAGCCGAAGGCGATGTGGAGATCGACGGTCACCACACCACCGAAGACATCGGCATCACGCTCGGGCAGGCGGTGGCCAAGGCGCTTGGTGATCGCAGCGGCATCAAGCGCTACGGCTCCGCAACGTTGCCGATGGACGAAGCGTGCGTGACGTGTGCGTTGGATCTCTCGGGGCGCCCGTACTTCGTGTGGCGCGTGCCGATGCCGAAGGCGAAGCTCGGCGAGTTCGATACGGAGCTGGCGGAAGTGTTCTTCGAGGGCTTCGCCCGCGGGGTCGGTTGCAACCTGCACATGCACTTGTTGGTTGGCGAGAACCTGCACCACATCATCGAGATCAGCTTCAAGGCATTTGCCAAGGCGCTGCGTGAAGCGGTGGCGGTGGATCCGCGTTCCAGCGGCGTTCCCTCCACCAAAGGCACGCTCACCACGTGAGCTGCAGTTCCCCAAAGGCGCACGCTCACCGCGTGACGCGCGCTGCGTGATACAAGGCCGCCCATGCCGTTGGACCTGATCCCTGCGATTGATCTACTCGAGGGCCGTGTCGTGCGCCTGCACAAGGGCCGCTACGACGAAGTCACCGTGTACTCGGACAACCCCGCCGAGCAAGCCAAGCGCTTCTTCGATGCTGGCGCGCGACGCTTGCACGTCGTCGACTTGGACGGCGCTCGCTCCGGCAAGCCGACCAACGTCTCCGCGATCGAAGCGATCATGAAGGCAGCGCCGCTCGCGGTGCAGGTCGGCGGTGGTGTGCGCGACCAGGCGATTGCGGATCGTTGGTTCGCGGCGGGTGTGTCCCGGGTGGTGCTCGGAACGGCGGCGGTGAAGAACCCCGACTTCGTGCGGACGCTGTGCGCCGCGCGCCCGGACGGCGTGGTGGTTGCCTTGGACGAGCGCGAAGGGGAAGTCGCTGTGGAAGGCTGGCTCGAAGGCAGCGGGCAGCTCGTACACAACCTCGCGAGCACGGTCGATGGCTGGGGCGCGACCGCGATCCTACACACGGTGATCGATCGCGATGGCACGCGCGAAGGTCCGGATGTGCTGGCGACGGCGTCGCTGCAATCGAAGGTCAAAGCCACCGTGATCGCATCGGGCGGCATCGGCTCGCTCGATCACGTGCGTGCGTTGACGAAGGCCGGCGTGCGCGCGGCGGTGTGTGGGCGTGCGCTCTACAGCGGTGCATTCACGCTCGAAGAGGCGTTCGCGGCGGCGCGATAGTGTAGAAGGGAACGCGGGATGGCGGCCCAGCAAGACCTTGGAGTGAGCCTCGAACAGCTTCTGATCCTCCTGAAGCGCAAGGGGATCCCGTTGCCCTTCGAGATCGGCACCTTCGTGGCGCTCGAGGCGTGTGAGGCGCTTGGCAAGCGTATGGGCGTGCTGCGCCTCAGCGATGTCTGGTTGTCGGACGAAGGCCACGTCACGGTGACGCCGGCGACCACCGCACGTAGCGAAGAAGGGGCGGCGCGCGCGGTGGTCACACTGCTTGCAGACCTGTTGGTGGCGGCGGCGCCAGGTGTGCCAGCGATGTTGCTGTCCCTGATCGAACGTGGACCCAGCGATGGTGCATGGACGATGGAGAGCTTGCGCGACGACCTCGAAGCGTCCCTCGTCCCCTTGAACCGAGGTGCGACCAAGCGCGTGCTGTCGCGACTGTTGCGGGAAGCCAAGCGCGAAGGTGATCGACCAAGCTTGCGTCCTGCCACGAGCGCGCCGTCGCAGGGGCAAATGGACGACGAGCTCGACGCGCTCCTCGGCGGTGGAGGCGGAGCGCCCAAGGACTACAGCCGCTTCGAGTCAGTGCGTCCACCGCGCGCCAGCGATGAAGACACGCAGCAGGTGTTCGACGACGAAGTGTCCTCTGCGACGTTGCCGCGGATCCCACGACCGAGCGCGAGCTTGGCAGAGGAGCTGGAGCCCGAAGCGGAGCCCGACGACCTCGAAGACGACCGCGACGAGGAACCGCCGACGATGATCGCGCACGGCCGCCCGCGTCTCGCAGCACCGATCGATCTCAACGATGCCCCTGCGCGTGACGGGCGCGCGGGGCTATGGGTCGGTGTGGCTTTGGTCGCGCTGACCGCTGGCATCGGAGGCGCGTACTTTGCGTTGGGTAAGGACAAGATTCGCGCGATGTTGGGCGCGACACCGCCGCCGGCCGCCGCCGCGCAACCGAAGGCCGCGCCACCGTCGGAAGCGCCGAAGTACGGTGACTTGGTGGTGACCTCAACGCCCGATCGTGCGCAGGTGTTCTTGTTTGCGGGGCGCGGTCCTGCCGTGGTCGAGAAGCTTCCTGTTGGCGTAGCGCACGAGCTGCTCGCGATCGCTGAGGGTCGAGCGCCGACACGTGCTGTGGTCCCCGCGGATGCGGCGTGGGAAGACACGCCGGAAGGTCCGCGTTACGAGTTGGCGATGCAAACCGGCGAAGAGGCGGTCGCTCCAGAAGCCTGGGATTTTGGCCCAACGCGCTTGAAGGCCGATCAAGGCACGCCCTCTGCCGAGCGCGGCAACGTGCGCGTGGTGACGTCGCCACCAGGGGCGCGCGTGTATCAGCTGATTGGATTCACGCCGAGCGCGCGCGTCGACAACATTGCGCTTGCGCAGCAGGAGTCGTTGGAAGTGTTGGTGTACTTGCCCGGACACGCGGTGGAGCGCATCGCGGTGGGTCGCGACATGTTCAATGAAGCCGGCGGCAAGCTGGTCGCGCAGATTGACGTGACGTTGAAGCCGACAGTTACGAAGAAGAAGCACTGACGACGGCTTCCACCGTCTGACGGATGTCGCGCAGCGCCCCCTCCGAGCTCGCCTCGAAGCGCATCACCAATGCGGGTTGGGTGTTGGATGCGCGAACCAGGCCCCAGCCGCCGTCGAACGTGATGCGCGCCCCGTCGATGTCGAGCACTGAATGGCTGGCGCGAAAGTGCGCGAGCACGCGATCGACGACTTCGAACTTGGTCGCATCGGAACAGTCGAAGCGAATCTCTGGCGTGGCATAGGTCAGCGGCACGTCGGCAAGCAGCGAGCTGAGCGGTTGATCGGTCGCAGCGAGGATCTCGCACACACGCAGGGCGGCGTAGATCGCGTCGTCGTACCCAAAGTACTTGTCGGCGAAGAACATATGGCCGCTCATCTCGCCGGCGAGCAGTGCGCCTTCCTCTTTCATCTTCTTCTTGATCAACGAATGACCGGTCTTCCACACGACTGGCCTTCCACCGTGTGCCGCGACGTCATCGTAGAGCGTCTGCGAACACTTCACCTCGCCTAGGATCGCGGCACCGGGGTGACGCGCCAGGATCGCGCGCGACATCAGGATCATCAGCTTGTCGCCCCAGATCACCTGGCCCTTGTCATCGATCAAGCCGATGCGATCGGCGTCGCCGTCGTATGCGATGCCGAAGTCGTAGCCGCGCTCGAGCACACGTTGTGTCAGCGCGTGGATGTTCTCCAGCTCCGATGGGTCTGGATGGTGGTTCGGGAAGTTGCCGTTCATGTCACAGAACATCGGGTCGGGATCGAGGCCGACCGCGCGCATCGCCGCGAGCGTTGCCGGTCCTCCTGCGCCATTGCCTGCATCGACAGCGAAGCGAAGGTTGGTTCGCGCGAGCTTGATGTTGCCGCGCATGTACGCCGCATAAGCTGGAAGCGGATCATAGTGCTCGATGGTGCCGCCGCCAGGCAGGTCGAAGTCGCGCGTCTCGATCATCGTGCGCAGCTCGCGTACCTCGTGGCCAAACAGCGCTTGCTTGCCGGCCATCATCTTGAAGCCGTTGTCGCCTTTGGGGTTGTGGCTGCCCGTGATCTGGACGCCGCCGTCGGTGTCGCGCTCGAAGACAGCGAAGTACATCATCGGCGTGGGGCCGACCCCGATGTCGAGCAGGCGCAAGCCGGTCTCGAGCAGTCCGGCGCTCAACGCGGCGTGCAAGCGATCGCTGCTGATGCGGCAATCGCGACTCAGCACGATGCGATGGTGACCTTGGCGGCGAAGGCGCGTACCGAAGGCGCGACCGAGGTTGCGCACCAAGTCATCATCCAGGTCGCGATCTGCCACGCCGCGAATGTCGTACTCACGAAAGATCAATGGGTTCATCACTGGCCTCAGAGGTATTGGTCTTGTTTGCGACGCTTGATCTCAGCGATCACGTCGCGGACGTCTTGAGCGCGCTCGCGAGGCATCACGAGCACGGCGTCGGGCGTGTCGACGACGATGACGTCGCGCATGCCAACAATGGCGACCATGCGGCCATCGCTGCTTTGCACGTAACAGTTGTCGCTGTCGATCACGACGCTGTTGGGCGAGCTAGCGTTGCCGCGTCCATCCTTGTCGGAGAGCTCCCAGGCGCTTGCCCAATGCCCGACGTCATCCCAACCGAAGGCTCCAGGCACCACGACAATGCGCGCGGCCTTCTCCATCACGCCGTGATCGATCGAGATCGACGGAAGCGCGCCGTAGGTGTCAGCCACAGCTTGAGCCTCGCTGCCTGCCCTCGCGGCCTGCTCGTAGCGCGTCATCGCTTCGGCGACGGTCGGCAGATAAGTCGCGATCGCGCGGGTGATCGCGTCGACGCGGAAGAAGAACATGCCGCTGTTCCAAAGGAACTTGCCCGACTTGAGATAGCTCTCAGCCGTGGCGCGATCGGGCTTCTCCACGAAGCGCTTGGCGGCGAAGGCGTGCCCGGAAAGCGCGTCGCCCACTTCGATGTAGCCGTAGCCGGTCTCGGCCCGATCCGGCGTGATGCCGATCGTGACCAGCGCATCGTCGGTGGCTGCATCAATCGCGCGCTGCAGCACGTCGCGATACGCAGCTTCATTCCCGATGTGTGGGTCCGCCGGCAACACAGCAATCACCGCGTCGGGATCGTGACGACGCACGTGACTTGCGCCCCACGCGACGCACGGCGCGGTGTTGCGCCCGACTGGCTCTCCGAGGATCTGTGCCGCAGGTACACGGGGCAGCTGTCCGCGCGTCGCCTCCACATGCTGTTGGTTGGTCACGACGAACACGCGCTCGGGGGGGATGATGTGCTCGATGCGTGCGACGGTGCGCTGCAGCAAGGACTGATCGCCACCACCGATCACCAGGAACTGCTTGGGCCACGCGGCGCGCGAGCGCGGCCAGAAGCGTGTGCCGGTACCACCAGCCATGATCACTGCGTACACGTTGTTCATCGCGCACCTGCCAAGCCGAACGCCAACGTCATGAGGCTGAGCGGGACGAGATAGAGCGCGAACCACCACAAGCGGCCGCGCGCCACGAGCCCGCGCAAAAGAACCAGCGCGCCGAGGCCGACGACGAATGCCACGAGCGCTCCAATCATGGCCTGCGCAGTCCAGCCGTCCGTGCCGGTCTTCACGGCTTCCAGCAACGTCGCACCCGCCACGGCGGGAATCGACAACAGGAACGACAAGCGAAACGCGGCTGCGGGTGCCATACCCATCGCCATCGCACACGCGATCGTAGTTCCGCTGCGACTGAGACCAGGGGCGACAGCGAGGCCCTGGGCAAAACCCAACAAGAGTGAAGGTGCTATCGCGAGCGCTTCTTTGGTGCCGCCGGTCCAG
>JACZCZ010055014.1_pt1 | contig 30546 bp, 27 predicted proteins | sample 8641811 | NCBI WGS metagenome assembly JACZCZ01 (sample SAMN15324610, study PRJNA640507) | soil metagenome | isolation source: intercropping peanut in the first line | place: China: Luxin town, Laibin City, Guangxi Province | collected 2019-07-25 | depth 10cm m | reverse complement strand
TTCGTCGACGTGGTGTGGCTGATTCTGTTCGTGTTCGTGTACTGGCTCTGATGCAGCGGTGATGAGGTGATCGGGTGATCAGGTGATCTCGCAAGAGCGATTGCCTTGCTGGATCACCGGATCACTCGATCACCGGATCACATCACGTCGGCCTAGCGGCCGATCCCATGCGGCTGAATCAGCCCATTCGCCCAGGCGATCAACAGCAGGATGAACAGTCCGACCGACAGCGCGACACGGATCGTCAACGCCTTCACCATTTTTTTCGAATCGCCCTTGTCGGTCATCATGTGATACATCGCCGAGCCCAGGCTGAAGACGATGCCGATCAGGCAGACGAGAACCAGGATCTTGAAAATGGGCATGACAGTCGGCGGAACGGCCTGAGAAGGGCCCGAAGTATATCGTGCGCATGCGCATCGGCAGCCGGCGTTTCACTCCGACGGTCTTCGCGACTCTGCTGACGCTCGCGGGAATCGCGGCCTTCACCTGGCTGGGGTTCTGGCAGCTCGGTCGAGCGGCGGAGAAGCGGGAACTGATCGCCCGCTACGAAGAGGGCGCTCACACCACGGCGGATCTCGACGCAGCGAACGTCGCGACGCTCGCTCAGTATCAGCACGTGCGACTGCGCGGTCGCTATGACGGTGAGCACCAGATCCTCCTGGATAACATGCCTTCGCAGCACGGGCGGCCTGGTTATCGCGTTGTGACGCCGATCGAGCTGTCGTCTGGCGGCTGGATGCTGGTCGATCGGGGCTGGCGTGAGCCGGGCGCTACGCGCAGCGAAATCCCCGACGTCAGCGTTGATACCGCGGAGCGCACGATCGCGGGTCGAGTCGATTCGTTGCCGCGAGCCGGCATGGTGCTCGGTGAAGGGAGCATCGATGCTTCGGCGCCGTGGCCGCGAGTGATGAATTTTCCAACGGCGCAGGCCGCGCAGCAGGCCCTGAATCGTCCGCTGCTGCCAGGGCTGGTGCTGCTCGATCCCGATCAGCCCGACGGCTACGAGCGCAGTACCGAAGTGCGGCTACCGTTCGGAGCCGAACGGCACGTCGCCTACGCCGTCCAGTGGTTTGCGTTCGCGGCCGCTGCCCTCGTGATTTACGTGATTCTCAGTTTGCGAAGGAAAGACGATGACCGAGTCCAAGGCTCCTGAATCCGCAGTCGATCCGGCACGGCGGCGTCCACGCAACCAGGCGTGGATCCTCGTGGGCGTGTTCTTCGGACCCTTGCTGCTCGCGTTCGCCCTGTACTACGGCGGTCACTATCTCGGGCTGAACTGGCGGCCGGCCGGTTCCACCAACCGCGGTGATCTCATTCATCCCGCGCGGCCGCTGCCGCAAGTCGAGCTCGAAACGACAGATGGCAAGAAGCTGGACACACAGGGCCTGCACGGCAAGTGGAATCTCGTGTACGTCGGGGATGGTCAGTGCGACGCGCGCTGCCGCGAAGCGCTGGTTCTCATGCGTCAGACGCGCCTCGCGCTCAACGATGACATGACGCGGGTGCAGCGGATTTTCCTGGCGACGACCAACTGCTGTAACGACCGGTATCTCGGCACCGAACACCCGGGCCTGATCACTGCCAAGGCCGACGGTGCTGCAGGACAGCAAATACTTGCGGACTTCCCCGACGGTGCTGCAACTGCGACGACGGGCCGCATCTACATCGTCGATCCGCTGGGAAACCTGATGATGAGTTACGACGCCCAGGCGCCCCGAAAGGGCCTGCTGGAAGACCTGAAGAAGCTGCTGAAGCTGTCCCATATCGGTTAATCCGTAGCGGTTTTCCGCTATCCGCCGCCGCCCGGCCTGGGCGGCCGCGGCGCTCTGCCGCGCTTCCCAAGCAAAAATCCCTGTGCGACACTCGGGTCGACTTTGCCGTGGACGACTCAACCGTGGCGTTGTCAACGAGGGATTGGCAGCCTTGCTGCAGTGAACATCCTTCCCGGATCGCACTGCCGCATCGACTTCCGACAGATCCGTTCTGACATCCCCCGCTGCCCCGCGCGCCAGCGCATTGTGCGCTGCGCCATGGGGCAGGCAAGGCATAGGAAACGATGGACGAGGTAGTGCTTGCTGAGCCGCTGAACAATTACTAGCCGGGGGATGCCATGAAGTGCCTGTATTTTCTGTCGCCGAGCCTGTCCTGCACGCAGGACGTTTCCGATGATCTGCACCAGGTGGGCGTGAGCGACTTCTACCTGCACGTCATCAGTCGCGACGAATCGGGGCTCAAGAAGCAGCACATCCACTCGAGCAACTATCTCGAAACGCTCGACGTCGTCCGCGACGGCTTCATCGGCGCCGCGCTGGGCTTCATCGTCGGCCTCATCGGCATCGGTCTTCTCATGTATTTCCGCCCGTTCGGCGCCGACGTGCAGGTACCGACGTTCGTCTACGTCATTCTGGTCGGTGCGGCGACGCTGTTCGGTGCCTGGGAAGGCGGCCTGACGGGCATTGCGACCGAGAACAAAAAGCTCGCGCGATTCCACGACGATATTGCGGGCGGGAAGTATCTCGTCCTCGTTTACGTGCGCAAACATCAGGAAGACGTGGTGCGCAAGATGATGAAAGAGCGTCACCCGGACGCGGAGCTCGTGGCCGTCGACTCGCACTTCATCAATCCCTTCAGCAAGGTCGCACGCGTCGCGGAACCTGCACAGGCGCAGCCACAGGTCAAATCCACGACGGTTTAGCGAAATCCCCGGTTGGTCCTCGCCCGGACTGGCTCACAGAAGAGGGATGAAACATGGCGATTGCGATTGCGCTGATCCTGCTGGTCATCGGCACGGTTCTCTTTCACTTCCTGAGTCCCTGGTGGTTCACTCCCATCGCCTCGAACTGGCAGATGATGGACGACACCGTGAACGTCACCTTCTGGGTGACAGGCATCGTGTTCGTCGCGGTGAACCTGTTCCTGGCGTATGCGGTCATTCGTTACCGCCATCGAGCAGGCGGTGAGAAAGCGCATTACGAGCCTGAGAACAAGAAGCTCGAGTGGTGGCTGACGATCGTCACGTCGGTCGGCATCGCCGCAATGCTCGCGCCGGGACTGTCGGTGTGGGCGAAGTTCGTGACCGTTCCCGACGATGCCGCCGTCGTCGAAGTGCTCGGCCAGCAATGGAACTGGAGCTATCGGCTGCCAGGCAAGGATGAGGCGCTCGGCAAGACCGACATCCGGTTCGTCAGCATCGACAATCCGTTCGGCATGGATCCGGGCGATCAGGCCGGCCAGGACGACGTCCTCATCTCCAGTCCGGAACTGCATCTGCCGCTCGACCAGCCGGTGAAAGTCCTCCTGCGATCGAAGGATGTGAATCATCAGTTCGCGGTGCCGCAGTTCCGCGTGAAGATGGACCTCGTTCCCGGAATGGTCACCTACTTCTGGCTGACGCCGACGCGCACCGGCTCGTTCGATGCGCTGTGCGAGCAGCTCTGCGGCATGGCTCACTTCGCGATGCGCGGACGCGTGATCGTCGATGAGCAGAAGGATTACGACACCTGGCTCGCGGCGCAGCCGACCTTCTCCAAGACGCAGGCCGAGCTCACGGGCAACGCCGAAACCGGCAAGACGCTGTTCGCGACTTGCACGACCTGTCACGGGGCGCAGGCCGAAGGCAATCGCGAACTCAACGCGCCGAAGCTGAGCGGACAGGGCAAGTGGTACCTCGCCCAGCAGCTGCGCGATTTCCGCAACGGCGTTCGCGGCACCCACGAGAACGACCTCTACGGCAAGCAGATGGCGCCGTTTGCCGCAATGCTGGCCGACGACACGGCGATCCGCGACGTCGTCGAGTACATCGCATCGCTCGAGGAAGCGCGGCCGCCCGCCAGCGTGCTCGGCGATCCGGAGCGCGGCAAGACGCTGTATGCGACGTGCGCGAACTGCCACGGCACGCAGGGGCAGGGCATCTGGGCCACGAACGCACCCCGGCTCGCAAACATGAGCGACTGGTACATGCAGCGCCAGATGCAGAACTTCCGCGAAGGCATCCGCGGCAAGCATCCGCAGGACTTCCGCGGCGCCCAGATGGCATCGATGGCGAAGGTGCTCGCCGACGAAAAGGCGATCAGCGACGTTCTCGACTACATACACACATTGTGAGGGCACGGGACCTGGGGTTCGGGTAGGAATCGCTCCTTCCTGAGCCCACGCCCCGAGCCCCGAGTCCCGTCTCACTGGAGTCTCAAATGGCCTACGTGGCAATCGCCGACCGCGATCACGAACACGAGCTGCACGATCCGCAGTCGTTCATAAGAAAGTACATCTGGAGTCAGGATCACAAAGTCATCGCGATCCAGTACGCGATCGTTGCGATCGCCATCGGACTCGTGGCGCTCGTGATGTCGGTGCTGATGCGACTGCAGCTCGGCTTCCCCGATACGTTCAAGCTGATCACGCCGGATCATTACTACCAGTTCATCACCATGCACGGGATGATCATGGTGATCTACCTGCTGACGGCGTTGTTCCTCGGCGGCTTCGGCAACTATCTCATTCCGCTCATGCTCGGTTCGCGGGACATGGTGTTCCCGTACATGAACATGCTGAGCTTCTGGTTCTACCTGCTCGCCGTACTCGTGCTCGTCGCCGGGTTGTTTGTTCCCGGCGGACCCACAGGCGCAGGCTGGACGCTCTATCCACCGCAAGCGATCCTGCCCGGAACGCCCGGCGCGACGTGGGGCATCATCTGCATGCTCGCCTCGCTCGCGATCTTCATCGTCGCGTTCACGATGGGTGGCCTCAACTACGTGACGACGGTGCTGCAGGCGCGCTGCCGCGGCATGACGTTCATGCGCATGCCGCTGTCGGTGTGGGGCATCTTCAGCGCGTCGATCCTCGGTCTGCTGGCGTTCCCGGCGCTGTTCGTGTCCGCGATCATGATGACGCTCGACAGCGTTGTGGGAACGAGCTTCTTCCTTCCCGCCGTCAGCTCCATGGGCGAGAACCTGAAGCACGCCGGCGGCAGCCCGCTGCTGTTCCAGCACCTGTTCTGGTTCTTCGGTCACCCGGAGGTCTACATCGTCGCGCTGCCGGCCTTCGGCATCGTGTCCGATCTGCTGAGCACGCACGCACGTCGCAACATCTTCGGCTATCGCATGATGGTGTGGGCGATCCTCGCCATCGCGTGCCTGAGCTTCGTGGTCTGGGCTCACCACATGTACATCAGCGGCATGAATCCCTATTTCGGATTCTTCTTCGCGACGACCACGCTGATCATCGCCGTACCGACCGCGATCAAGGTCTACAACTGGGTGCTCACGATCTGGCGCGGTGACGTCCATCTCACGGTGCCGATGCTGTTCGCCATCGGCTTCATCTTCACCTTCGTCAACGGCGGTCTCACCGGTCTCTTCCTCGGCAACGTGACTGTCGATGTGCCGCTGTCGGGCACTTACTTCGTCGTTGCGCACTTCCACATGGTGATGGGCGTGTCGCCGATTCTCGTCGTGTTCGGTGCGATCTATCACTGGTATCCGAAGATCACCGGTCGCATGTTCGACGAGCGGCTCGGCAAGATCCACTTCTGGGCGACGTTCCTCGGTACCTACGCAATCTATCTGCCGATGCACTATCTCGGCATTCTCGGCGTGCCGCGCCGCTACTACGCGTACAGCGAGAGCATCGATTTCATTTCCCCGTCGGTGCACATCGCGAACGAGTGGATCAGCATCTCGGCCGTGTTCGTCGCAGCGATCCAGCTGGTCTTCCTCTTCAATCTCGTGTGGTCGTACTTCCACGGCAAACCCGCCGGCGGCAATCCTTGGCGGGCAACGTCACTGGAGTGGCAGACGCCAGATACGCCGCCGAAGCACGGCAACTGGGGCAAGGATCTGCCGGTCGTTCATCGCTGGGCGTACGACTACAACGTGCCCGGCGCACCGGAGGACTTCATCCCGCAGAACCAGCCGCCTGACGGCAGCGTGCCCGCGGGTCGCGATCACGGAGTCAAGGCGTGAGCCTGACCGTCGCATACGGGGCATTGTTCACGGGTATCGTCGTCTGGCTGCTGCTCGTCAGCCGGTTTCGCGCGCGTTCCTGGGAGGCCTTGCCTGCGGGGGCCGACGTCGATCCGGAACATCGCACGCCGCCGGCGCGGATCGGGCTCTGGGTTTTCCTCGCTGTCGTCACGTCCCTGTTCGCATTGTTCATTTCCGCGTTCTTCATGCGAATGGGTCACAACGGCGTCGCATCGGACTGGAAGCCCTTTCCCGAGCCTTTGATTCTGTGGATCAACACGGCCGTGCTGATCTTCGGCAGCGTCGCAATGCAGTGGGCCCGGGCCAACGTATCGAAGGGCGACGGCAAGCGTACTCGGGACGCACTGAAAGTCGCCGGTATCATGACGATCGCGTTCCTCGTCGGACAGATCCTGGCCTGGCGCCTGATGATCATCTCGGGCTACTTCCAGCCGCACAATCCGGCGGTTGCCTTCTTCTACCTGCTGACGCTGATGCATGCCCTGCACGTGATCGGCGGTATGTACGTCTGGGGCCGCATGTTGCTGCGGATGCGCGCGCAAGCGGGCGAACAACACGCCGACCAGGCGCTCGAGCTCACCCGCAAATTCCGTCTCAGCGTCGAGCTGTGCACCGTCTACTGGCACTACCTGCTTTTCGTGTGGCTGGTGGTGTTCGCGTTGCTGCTGACGCATTCGATCGATAGTCAGTTCGTGTTCGACAGGTTGTGCTGAGACGCCCAAGCCCCGGAAGCACCTAGCCGCTAGCCAGAAAGTGAGAAGCGAATGGCCCATCAACAGACACCGGTCGTCGAAGGCCTCAACGGCGTAACCGCCGACTGGTCCGCCGACAAGCAGGCGTTCCCCGTGCCGTGGGGGAAGGCCATGATGTGGATCTTCCTGTTGAGCGACACGTTCGTGTTCTCGTGCTTCCTCACGGGCTACATGAACGTACGCATGTCGACGACGGTGCCGTGGCCGAATCCCAGCGAAGTGTTCGCGCTCACGGTTGCGGGCAAGAGCATTCCGCTGCTGCTCATCGCCATCATGACGATGGTGCTGATCACGAGCAGCGGCACGATGGCGATGGCGGTGAACTTCGGCTATCGGCGCGATCGCAAGCGCACGGCGATGCTGATGTTCGCGACGGCCGCGCTCGGCCTCACCTTCGTCGGGATGCAGGCCTTCGAATGGACCAAGCTCATCATGGAAGGCGTGCGCCCCTGGGGCAATCCGTTTGGCGCCGCGCAGTTCGGATCTGCATTCTTCATGATCACCGGCTTCCACGGCCTGCACGTGAGCGGCGGCGTGATCTATCTCACCGTCGTCGCGGTCCGCGTGTTGAACGGCTTCTACGATCGCAAGGGAACTTACGAAACCGTCGAGGTGGCCGGCCTGTACTGGCACTTCGTCGATCTCGTCTGGGTCTTCATCTTCGCGTTCTTCTATCTCTGGTAGGAGTGATCATGGACCACGCTGCTCATTCCGGACACGCACCCACTGCACATGCGGCCGCTCACGGCGGCGACGGGCAACAGCATCCGATCAAGCTCTACCTGTGGGTCTGGGGTCTGCTGTTCGTGCTCAGCGCATTCTCGTACATGGTCGATTACTTCCGCGTACAGGGCTACACACGCTGGACGCTCATCATCGTCTTCATGCTGCTGAAGGCAGGCATCATCATCGCGGTCTTCATGCACATGAAATGGGAGCGGCTCGGGCTCAAGCTCGCGATCCTCACGCCGCCCCTCGCCTTGCTCGTGCTGATCGGCCTCATGGCGATCGAAGGCGATTACACCTTCCTGACGCGACTCGCGTCGTTCGGACAGGAAGTCTTCCAGCCCGCGCCCGTGCACCATGACTGAGCTCACTGCTTCCGATCTGACCAGCGCCGTGCTGTGGGTGTGCGTGCTCGTCACGGCCGCGGTCTTTGCACGCATGATTCACTCGATCGCGACGTTCCGTCGCGCTGCTGCTGACGCAGAGCGGCCGCGCAATGCCACAGCGGAAGTGTTCTGGGCACTGGTGCCAATCGTCATCGTCGTAGCGATGGCCGCACCGTCGGTAACGGGCCTGGTTGGCGCCGATCCCGGCGCGGCCCGCGAGACTGCGCAGCAAACGCGCCCGGCGGCGGGCCCGGAGCTGGCCGGTGAAATCCCACAGAAACCTTTTCAGGAAGGCCCCGTCCCGTTATAAGACTTCCCGGCCGAAGCCGGTCTGCCTTCCTGACACCGATCCCGTTCCATGATGGTCCTTCAATCCCCTGCGTCGCTGCGGGCCCCGCTGCCGAGCCCTGATCCGGTGGGGAGCACCCCCGCGACATGACTTCGCGCCTGAGACTGTTTCGCCGCCTCGCACTGGCGGGCGTGCTGCTCACCCTGGTTGTCGTCGTGCTCGGCGCCTGGGTCCGCCTGAGCGCCGCTGGACTCGGCTGTCCGGACTGGCCCGGCTGCTACGGGCATCTGACCGCGGATCAGGCCGCTCAGAACGTCGACGCCATCAACGAAGCCTTTCCGCACCGCCCGTTCGAGTACCACAAGGCCGTGAAGGAAATGGTGCATCGGTATTTCGCCTCGACACTCGGCCTGCTGTGCGTCGTGCTTGCGGGACTCGCGATCTCCAATCGCAAGGATCCCAATCAGCCCGTGGCGCTGCCCATCGCGCTCGTCGGGCTCGTCATCTTCCAGGGGCTGCTCGGCATGTGGACCGTGACGCTGCTGCTGAAGCCGCTCATCGTGGTGCTCCACCTGCTCGGTGGTCTCGCGACGCTCTCCGTGCTCACCTGGCTTGCGATGGAACCCGAGCGCAGGACGCGGGTGAAAGAGGAAACGGGTGTGCGGCGATTCGCGCTGCTCGGCCTCGTCGTCCTCGTGCTGCAGATTGCACTCGGCGGCTGGACCAGCAGCAACTACGCCGCGCTCGCGTGCCCCGACTTCCCCACGTGCCAGAACGTCGCGTGGCCCGAGATGGACCTGAAGGACGCGTTCGTCCTCTGGCGCGGCCTCGGTATCGACTATGAGGGCGGCGTGCTCGACCATCCGGCGCGCGTTGCGATTCATTTCGTTCACCGCCTCGGCGCCATTGTCACTGCGCTCATGCTCGGCGTGCTGGCCGTGCAGGCGTGGCGCAAGGGCCGAAATACTTCCGTGCGGGTCGCCGGTGCGATCATCGGCGCAATCCTCGTTGTGCAGCTCATCCTCGGCCCGGTGATGGTGCTGCGCGCACTGCCGCTGGTACTCGCGACGGCGCACAACGGAGTCGCGGCGCTGCTGCTGCTCAGTGTCGTCAGGATCAATCGGCTGCTGCGGCCGTTGTCGTCGCGCCTCTAGTTGAGCGACATGGAACCTTCGGCCTCACCTCAGCACGCCTCCTGGCGCGACTATTACGAACTCGGCAAACCGCGGGTCGTGATGCTGATCGTGTTCACCGCGATCGTCGGCATGTTCCTGGCGGCACCCGGACTGCCTCCGCCGGCGGCACTGCTGTTCGGCACACTCGGAATCGGTCTCGCGGCTTCTTCGGCTGCCGCGATCAATCACGTGCTCGACCGTCGCTTCGATGCCCAGATGGCACGCACGAAGAATCGTCCGCTGCCGACGGGGCATCTCACCGAGCGCCAGGCGCTGACCTACGCAGCGATCCTTGCCGTCATATCCATGACGCTGCTGTGGGGTTGGGTAAATCTGCTCACAGCGGCGCTGACGTTCTGCTCACTGATCGGTTACGCCGTGATCTACACGGTGTGGCTGAAGCATGCGACGCCGCAGAATATCGTCATCGGTGGCGCCGCGGGCGCTGCTCCGCCAGTGCTCGGCTGGACTGCCGTGACGGGCCACGTCGATCCGTACGCGCTTCTGTTGTTCCTGATCATCTTTACGTGGACGCCGCCACATTTCTGGGCCCTCGCCATCGCCCGTCGCGATGAATACGCGAAGGCCGGCATTCCGATGCTGCCCGTCGCCTACGGCACCGACTTCACCCGACTGCACATCCTGCTCTACACGATCCTGCTCGTGATCGTGACCTTGCTGCCGTATCTCACGGGCATGAGCGGCCTGATCTACCTCGCAGCCGCACTGATCCTCGGCGGCTTCTTCCTGGTGCGGGCCTCGCAGCTCAAGATGCGAACAGACGCGCGCCTGCCGATGCGCACGTTCAGCTTCTCGATCACGTATCTGGCGCTGCTGTTCGCGGCACTGCTGCTGGATCATTACGTGAAGATCAGAATCTAGGCGGTGAGAGATTGAGCTGATGAGTCCGAAGCGCCTTTCGCGCGCTCTGGCTCGCTGCCCGCCTCTCGGAGATTGTGGGTCCGGCTCAAGCCGGGACCCACAACGGGAAAGTGACGACGCCCTCGCCGCTGCTGGCCGGCCAGCCGGCCATGCAGTACCTTTCCGCCGTGCTCTCCCGCTCCCGCCCGCTCATCCTCTGGCTGCTGCTCGCCGTGGTCGCACTGATCGCGTACGGCTCGCTGTATCCGTTCAATTTCAAACCGGATGCGGTCGACGGCGGCGGTCTTGTCGAAGCGCTGCGAGAACTTTCGTGGGCGAGGGCGGGCCGCGGCGATCGCATCGCCAACGTGCTGCTGTATCTGCCGCTCGGATTCTGTCTCTTCCTCTGGCTCGATACGCGCGTGCGAAGAAGTGTCGCGCTGGTGCTCGCGGTGGTCATTGGCTCTGCGTTGTCGCTCGCGATCGAAGTCGCGCAGGTCTACATCTCGATCCGAGTACCTAGTCTCACGGACCTGACGTTGAATGCGCTCGGTACGCTGGTGGGCGCCACCGGCGGCGTCGCGTGGGACAAGATCGGCGGATTGATGCATCTGCCACGAAGACCCGAGAAGCCGCAGCGGGACCCTTCGGCTGCGCTCCTGCTCGCATTGTGGCTCTTGTGGCGGCTAGCGCCGTTTGTGCCGCATTTCGATCTCGTGAAGTTGAAGGCTGCACTGCAGCCGCTGTTCCGCCCGCAGATCGACATCGGCCTGACACTCATCTACCTCACGTACTGGCTCGTCATCACCCAGGCGGTGGCGTCGCTCGTCAGCCGCACGCGAACGCTCGAAGCCTTGCTGCTCATGATCGCAGCGGTTCTCGTCGGTCGGCTCGTGGTTGCGAACCAGGCATTCGATCCGTCCGAACTGCTCGCGCTGATCGTGCTGCTGCCGCTCGTCGTGCTGATGTATCGAATGACACCCGGCCCGAAGCGATTGCTGCTGCTGGGCGTCGTTCTGATGGTGTTCGTGTGCGAACGTCTCGCGCCGTTCCATTTCGAATCAACATCGACGGCGTTCGACTTCTGGCCATTCCTGGTCTGGTTCGACCAGGGATTGCTGGCGACGCTGAAGTCCTTCGACTGGAGCGGCTTCTTCGGAACGATCTTCCTGTTCGCCGCGGTGCTGTGGGTGCTTCGCTACGCGGAGACCTCGTTCCGTATCGCAGCCGGCATCCTGCTCGCGCTGGTCGTTGGCACTGAACTGCTGCAGCTCTGGTTGCCGCAGCGGCATGCGTCGATCACAGAGCCGCTGATGGCGTTGGGCGTGGTCGCTGCGTTCCGTTACACGCAGCGCGGGCAGCGCAGGATGTTTACGGGGCGTCCTGTTTCCCGACGCGACCACACCCTTTGAACTCCTTGCCATCGAGGATCGCGCGCGCCGAGAACGCGAAGTACTCCCCGGACATGGAATCGCGGCAGGGCTGAAAGTCCACGAACAGCTCGAGCGCGTGACCCTCGCCGCGGGCGCGGTAGCTGACCGTGCCTTCGGCATCTTCCGATTGCAGTTCGCCGAGCGTGATCTGTGTCGGTGCGGACGGCTGTTTCCAGACCATGCCGGTCGTCGTCACCGTTGCTGCCCAGAACGGCTCATTGCCTCGCGCCGCAACCACGTAGTCCGCCGCCGGTGCGCTGCAGCCGCGACCTTCGCCGCTCGCTCCCGCGTAGAGCAATTGCTCGAGGACGAACACGCCGGCCTGCCCACGTGCCGCAGGCAGATCGTCGGGGACAGCGGCGCGTTCTCCGTACGCTTCGATATAGAGAGACTGTGCATCTTCGGTCAGCAACTGCGTGAGCGTCCCGTCACCCTCATCGATCAGCCACAGATCGGCGTTATCGTCGCAGCTGCGCACGATCGCGTGGTCGCCGTCGGCCGTGGCGATGGCGCGTTTGATGGCGAGACCCGATTCCGCAGGCTCTTCGACGGGTCCGGAGGAAAGCTCTGCGGCAACGGGTGCAGCGCTCGAGGGTGCGGGAGGGGACGGTGGCGTGCCGCCGTCATCATTCTCCTTGCGTCCGCAGCCGGCGGCAGCCACGAGCAGGAGGCCGATGGCAAACCCTGACAGATACGAGATCCGGCGGCGAGCCATTGCAAACCTCCCAGGAAAGGGCCGCGAGCGCCATCGTTGTCGTTTGCGACAGAATAGCGCGCCCTCCGCGGCCTCCGCCAACAAATCACGGGCCGTCTGACTCGTGGCACCCGTCCGGGCGAGCTACAATTCGCCTCCTTTCCAGAATGAGGAATTTTCCACGGGGAATCTTCCTCCGGACTTCTCAAATCGATGGATGTATCCCACCTTCTTGCCGGCCTGAACGACGAACAGCGCGCTGCGGTCTCGGCGCCGCTCGCCCCGACGCTGGTTCTCGCCGGCGCGGGCAGCGGCAAGACTCGTGTGCTGACGCATCGTGTTGCCTGGCTCGTGCAGGTCGAGCACGTGTCGCCGCACGGCATTCTCGCCGTCACGTTTACCAACAAAGCGGCGGGCGAAATGCGCGGCCGCATCGAATCGATGCTGGGGGTGCCGAGTGCGCCGCTCTGGATCGGCACCTTCCATGGCATTGCCCATCGCCTGCTGCGGCTGCATTGGCGCGAAACCAACTTGCCGCAGGCCTTCCAGATCATCGACTCGGAAGACCAGCTGCGAGCCATCCGCAAGATCATCAAGGCACTCGAGCTCGATGAATCGCGATGGGTACCGAAAGAGGTCATGTGGTTCATCAACGCCCGCAAGGATGAAGGCCTGCGCGCGAAGGACCTGAAGGACGAGGGCGATCCGAATCGCCGCCAGTTCATCAAGCTGTACGAGCTCTACCAGGAACAGTGCGATCGCAGCGGCAGCGTCGACTTCGCCGAACTGCTGTTGCGAGCCTATGAGCTGCTGCGCGATCGACCTGATGTGCTTTCGCACTATCGCCATCGCTTCCGTCACGTGCTGGTGGACGAGTTCCAGGACACCAACACGATCCAGTACGACTGGCTGAAGCTCCTGGTGGGCCCGACGGGCGTTCCGTTCGCGGTGGGCGATGACGATCAGTCGATCTATCGCTGGCGCGGCGCCAAGGTCGAGAATCTGCAGCAGTACCGGCGTGACTTTCCCGGAGTGCAGCTGTTCCGGCTCGAACAGAACTATCGTTCGACCGGCAACATCCTCGATGCAGCGAACGCGCTCATCAGCAACAACACCGGCCGCCTCGGCAAGAATTTGTGGACGAGCGGCGAGCGCGGTGAACCCGTGCGTCTCTACGCGGCGTTCAACGAGCGCGACGAGGCCGACTTCGTCGTCAATCGCGTGCGCGACTGGACGCTCAAGGGCGGGCGGCGCTCTGATTGCGCGATCCTGTATCGTTCCAACGCGCAGTCGCGAACGTTCGAAGAAGCGTTGCTCGCTGCGCGCATTCCGTATCGCGTCTACGGCGGCCTGCGGTTCTTCGAACGCGCGGAAATCAAGGACGCCCTCGCGTACCTGCGGCTCATCTTCAATCGCGTCGATGACGCATCGTTCGAGCGCATCGTCAATCTTCCCGCCCGCGGCATCGGCACGAAGACGCTCGATACCGTGCGCAACTACGCTCGTGCGAACGCCTGCTCGATGTGGCAGGCCGCGGGTGCCTGCATCAGCGAACTCGGCAACCGACTGGGGCAGAGCTTGTTCGGCTTCCTGCAGCTGATCGAACAGCTCGATCAGCAGACGCGCAACCTGCCGCTGCACGAACAGGTCGATCACGTGATCAATGCCAGCGGCCTGGTTGCATACTACAAGCAGGACAAGGGCGATCGCGGCGAAGCGAAGGTCGAGAACCTGGAAGAACTCGTCACTGCCGCGCGCGGCTTCGAGCCCGACGAAGCGGCGCAGATGCCGGCGCTCGCCAACTTCCTCTCGCACGCCGTTCTCGAATCCGGCGAGGACCAGGCGGACGAATGGGAAGACGGCGTACAGATGATGACGCTGCACTCGGCAAAGGGCCTCGAATTCCCGATCGTGTTCATGTGCGGCATGGAAGACGGCCTGTTTCCGAGCCAGCGATCGATCACCGATGTCGGCGGCCTCGAGGAGGAACGACGTCTGTGCTACGTCGGCACGACACGCGCCATGAAGCAGCTCTACATGAGCTACGCCGAGCAGCGCCGCCTGCACGGCACCGATACGTACGGCACGCCATCGCGTTTCATCAAGGAAATCCCGCCGGAGTTCATCGAAGAGATCCGCCCGCGCATCCAGGTGTCGCGCCCGGTCTATGTCCCGAGATCGTCGGGCAGCGGGCGGATGGAAGAGGAGCGTCCCGGCGGCATTCGCCTGGGCCAGCGCGTGCGCCATCAGAAGTTCGGAGAGGGCGTCGTGTTCAATGTCGAAGGCGACGGCTCCAACGCGCACATCCAGATCAACTTCGAACGCCACGGCATGAAGACACTGGTGCTGGGGTATGCGAATTTGGAGCCGGTATGAGAAGAAAGGGCGACTGGCCACTGGCTACTGGCCACTGGCCGCAGAAGAAAGCATCAGGCGCACCATTCTGGCCAGTAGCCAGCGGCCAGCAGCCAGCAGCCGCGTTCATCGCGGCGCAGCCGCGATGAAGATCATCATCCTCGGCGCCGGCCAGGTCGGCCGCACGGCAGCGACGCACCTCGCACGCGAAGAAGCGAACGAGGTTACGGTCGTCGACACCAACGACGAGCTGCTGCGGGATCTTCAGGATCGCCTCGACATCCGCACTCTCTCCGGCAACGGGGCCTATCCGACGACGCTCGAGGCCGCGGGCGCCAGAGACGCCGATGTTTTCGTGGCACTGACCAACAGCGACGAAGTGAACATGGTCGCGTGCCAGATCGTACGCACGCTCTTCAATCGCGATGCCACGCGCATCGCTCGCATCCGGTCGGCCGACTACACGCGGCACTCGAAACTGTTTGCGGACGAGGACCGTGCTTTCGCCGTCGACGTCACCATCAGCCCCGAACAGCTGGTGACCGATCACGTCGTGAAGCTGATTCGCTATCCCGGCGCCTTGCAGGTACTCGACTTCGCCGACGGTCGGGTGCGGCTGGTCGGCGTCAAGGCATTGAAAGGCGGTGCGCTGGTAGGACAGCAGCTGAAGCAGCTGCAGACCCATATTCCAGGTCGCGATGCCCGCGTCGCTGCGATCTATCGCGGCGGCCGCAGCGTCAAGCCGCACGGTGAGACGATCATCGAGCACGGTGACGAAGTTTTCTTCATCGCGGCCCGCGAAGACATCCGGCTCGTGATGAACGAAATGCAGCGGCTCGAGGACCCGGTGCGCCGCGTCGTCATCGCAGGCGGCGGCAACATCGGCTTCCGGCTCGCGCAGACGCTCGAGACCGAGCACCAGGTCAAGCTGATCGAACGCGACCAGCGGCGTGCGCGACGTATTTCCGAGCAGCTGAGCAATACCATCGTCCTCAACGGCGACGCCGCCGACGAAGACCTGCTGCTCGAAGAAAACATCGACAGCGCCGACGTCTTCGTGGCCGTCACGAACGCCGAGGAGGCCAATATTCTCTCGGCGATGCTCGCGAAGCGGCTCGGGTGTCACAAGGTGATGGCGCTCATCAATCGTCCTGCCTACGCAGAGCTCGTCGAGAGCGGCACGATCGACGTCGCGCTCTCTCCGCAGCAAGTCACGATCGGCTCGCTGCTCGCCCACGTTCGTCGCGGTGACGTCGTGCGCGTGCATTCGCTCCGCCGCGGCGCCGCCGAAGCCATCGAAGCCGTCGCTCACGGCACCCAGGGCGAAGGCCGCGTCATCGGCCGGCGCATCGAAGACATCCCGCTGCCCGAGGGCACGACCATCGGCGCCGTCGTTCGTGGCGACGAAGTCCTCATCGCCCACCACGACACGATGATCCATCGCGACGATCACGTGATCATGTTCCTGACGGATCGCCGACACATCGAGGCGGTTGAACGACTGTTCGACGTACCGAAGAGGGCGGGGAGATGAGGGAGACTGGGCGACCGGCCAACGGCTGCTGGCATCTGGCCAGAACCAGGCAACGCGCTGTGGATCAGCGATCCGTTTCTGGCCAGCCGCCAGCAGCCAGCAGCCAGTCGCCTGCCGCATGAACTTCCTCGTCGTCCAGCGAATTCTCGGCATGCTGCTGATGCTGTTCAGCCTCACCATGCTGCCGCCGATGGGAGTCGCGCTTCACTATGACGACGGCATGTGGCAGCCGTTCTTCGACTCCTTCGTCGCGCTGCTCGTACTGGGCGCGATTGCCTGGTGGCCGGTGCGCAAGCGCACGCGCGAACTGCGCCTGCGCGACGGATTCCTCGTCGTAGCGCTGTTCTGGGTCGTGCTCGGCATCGCAGGTTCAGTGCCGCTGTTGCTGTCGACCGAGCTCAACATGACCGTCACCGATGCGGTGTTCGAGGCGATATCGGGCTTCACGACGACCGGTGCGATCATCTTTCCGACGCTGCACGACCTGCCGCAGTCAGTCCTCTACTACCGCAGCCAGATCGAATGGCTGGGCGGCATCGGTATCGTGGTTCTCGCCGTCGCTCTGCTGCCGATGCTGGGCGTCGGCGGCATGCAGCTGCTGCGCGCGGAGACACCGGGCCCGGTGAAGGATTCCAAGCTCACGCCGCGCATCACGGAGACGGCGAAGGCGCTCTGGATCATCTATCTGTCGCTCACGGTGGTGTGCGGACTGTCCTACTGGGCGGCCGGCATGACGCCGTTCGATGCCGTGGCACATGCATTCACGACGGTATCCACCGGTGGCAACTCCACGCACGATGCGAGCATCGGCTACTACGACAACGCGGTGATCGAAGGCATCGCCGTGGTCTTCATGTTCATCGGTGCTGTGAACTTCTCGCTGCACTTCCTTGCCTGGCGGCATCGCCGACTGAGCAGCTATCTGCGCGATCCCGAGTTCCGCGCGTTCGTACGGATTCTGCTCGTGAGCATCGCGCTCTACACCGTGGTGCTGTGGTTCACGCGTTTCGCCCACGAACCCGGCGACGCCCTGCGGCTCGCGGTCTTCCATGCCGTCGCCATGCAGACGACATCGGGCTTCGTGACCGATGACTTCACGCACTGGCCCGGCGCGCTGCCGGTGATCCTCCTGCTCTCTGCGTTCATCGGCGGCTGCGCCGGATCGACCTCCGGCGGCATGAAGATCGTGCGTTGGCTGCTCATCCTCAAGCAGGGGCAACGCGAGGTGAACCAGCTCGTGCACCCGAGCGCCGAATTGCCGGTGAAGCTGGGCAACAAGCCGATGGACGTGCGCGTGATCGATGCCGTATGGGGATTCTTCGCGGTCTATGTGATCGCGTTCGGCATCCTGATGGTGGCACTGCTCGCGACGGGCGAGGACCAGGTCACTGCGTTCTCTGCGATCGCGGCGTGCATGACCAACGCCGGCACCGGCCTCGGCGAGGTGGCCACGAACTTCACGAGCCTCACGGATACGGGCAAGTGGATCTGCGTACTCGCCATGCTGCTGGGACGTCTGGAAGTGTTCCCGCTGCTGGTGTTGATCTCGCCGACGTTCTGGCGGAGGTAGCGGGCTCTCGGGCCTTCTTCGGGAACGCTTGCCCCTGCTTCCCGGTCACACCAGAATTCGCCACCTTTTCGCCAGAATCCGCTGGCACGATCGGCGATCGGGCGAGCACGACCGGAACCTTTGTCCCCGGCGGCCGCTTAAGCGTCAGCCTGAAAACACCCACAAGTAATGCCGAAGCTCACGAAATTCCGTTCGACGCTGAAGAAATTCCGGCGCCAGATCCTGGTGGGCAGCGCGCTGGTCGCCGGTGTCGCCCTGATCGCGCTGCTGGCGTGGGTCCTGTATCTCGATCGCATCGTGACCGCGCAGTTCGAGGGGCGCCGCTGGACGCTTCCGGCCCAGGTGTACGCGCAGCCCACTGAGCTCTATGTCGGCCAGACGTTCGGCGCGGATGCGTTCGAGCAAGAGCTGCGACGGCTCGGCTATCACCGCGTCGATGCGCCGAAGGAACCAGGCAGCTATCGCCGCCGCGGCTCACGCATCGATTTCGTCAGCCGGCGTTTCCAGTTTCCCGATGCGATCCAGGAATCGCAGGCGCTCAGCGTCACCGCGGGCGCGAACGCGATCGAGTCGATCTTCAGCGGCGCCGAGGACGTGCCGATCTTCCGCATGGACCCGCTGCTCATCGGCAGCATCTTCCCGATCCACGGCGAGGATCGTGTCGTCGTCACGCCGGAAGAAGTGCCGCCGCTCTTGCCGGCCGCGCTGAAGGTCGTCGAAGACCGGAAGTTCGATACACATCACGGCGTCAACTTCAGTGCCATCGTGCGTGCCGCATGGGTCAACGTGCGCGCGGGCCAGATCGAGCAGGGCGGTTCGACGCTCACGCAACAGCTGGTGAAGAGCTACTTCCTCGACAATCGCCGCACGCTGGGCCGCAAGATCGAAGAAGCGATGATGGCGATGCTGCTCGAAGTGCACTTCGAGAAAGCCGACCTTCTGAATGCCTATATCAACGAGATCTATCTCGGCCAGGACGGCCGGCGCGCAGTTCACGGCTTCGGACTCGCGAGCCAGTTCTACTTCGGCAAGCCGCTCGCCGAATTGCAGTTGCAGGAAGTCGCCGTGCTCGTGGCGATCGTGCGCGGGCCTTCCTACTACGACCCCCGCCGGCATCCGGATCGCGTGAAGGCACGGCGCGATCTGATCCTGAAGCTCATGACGGAGCACAAGGTCATCGATGCTAAAGCAGCCGAGCGGGCGATGAAGCAGCCGCTCGGCGTAGTGCGCGCGGGCACGCAAGCAGGCAGCTACTACCCTGCGTTCCTCGACCTGGTTCGCCGCACCCTGCGCCGCGACTATCGCGAAGAGGATCTCACCGAAGCGGGACTCCGAATCTTCTCGACGCTGGATCCGCTGGTGCAGGCGCGTGCCGAGAAATCGCTGACGCAGGAGCTCGACCGGCTCGAGAAGGCGAAGAAGAAAAAGAAGCCCGAACCGCTGGAAGGCGTGGTCGTGGTGACAGCGCCGCAGAACGGCGAAGTCGTCGCGATGGTCGGCGGACGACAGGCCACCTTCGAGGGCTTCAATCGCGCACTCGATGCGAAGCGTTCGATCGGCTCGCTCGTCAAGCCGGTGATCTATCTCGCCGCGATGGAGACGGGCAACTTCACGGCGGCTTCGATCGTCGAGGACGGGCCGGTCGAGGTGAAGCTGTCGAAGGGGAAAACCTGGCAACCACAGAACTACTCGGAAGAGTTCTATGGACCGGTTCCGCTCGTGCGCGCGCTCGCGCAATCGATGAATCTCGCAACGGTGCGCCTCGGGATGGATGTCGGTCTGCCGAAGGTGATCCAGGAATTCAAGGTACTCGGCCTCCAGGAAGAACCGCCGCAGCTGCCTTCGGTGCTGCTCGGTTCGCTCGACGTGTCGCCACTCGAGGTCGCGCAGCTCTACAACGCGTTCGCCAGCGGCGGCTTCAATACGCCACTGCGCGCAGTGCGATCGGTGCTCGATGCGGAAGGCAAGCCGCTGAAGTCCTTCGCGCTGGAAGTGACGCCAGTCGCGACACCACAGGCCATGTACCAGGTCAACCAGATGCTCGTGCAAGTCATGGAGCGAGGCACGGGCGCGGCCGCACGGGCGAATCTTCCTTCGGGCCTGGTCGTTGCGGGCAAGAGCGGTACGTCGTCTGACTATCGCGACAGCTGGTTCGCCGGCTTCTCGGGGAGCCATCTCGCCGTCGTGTGGATCGGCTATGACGACAACACACCGACAGGATTGACGGGCTCATCGGGATCGCTGGCCGTTTGGTCGCGCCTGATGGGTTCGATCAGCACGACACCGCTCAGCATGCCGATGCCCGAGGGTCTACAGGAAACCTACATCGAGTATCTGACTGGCTACGGCGCCAAGCCGGGCTGCGGCGAGGAGCTCGTCGTCATCGCGGTGCCGCAGGGTACACAGCTGCCGATGAAACCGGGCTGCGAAGCGAATGTGTTCGGGGAGATCGGCGAGCGCGCGAAGGAGTGGTGGCAGGGTATTATCCGGTGATTCGCTCCGTCATCCCCGCGTTGGCGGGAATGACAGGACCATCAGCCCGTCACTGAAGGCACCGAATGAACAGAGTCGTAATCGCAGGGGTCATGGCGCTGCTGCTCGGCGCATGCGCAGTGCCGAAGCCCTATCAACCCACGACGCCTTCGACGCCGGTGCCACCCACGCAGGCGCCGCCCACGGTCGAAACTCAGCCCGCTCCGACGCCGCCCACGATCGAAGAGCCGCAACCGTTGCCCGGGCCTGTCGTTCGCGAGCCGGTGCTCAGCCCCGCATCGCGGGCGCTCGTCGGCCAGGCACAGACGCAGCTGGCATCCAAGAATTTCGCGGTCGCAGCGTCATCGATAGAGCGCGCGCTTCGCATCGAACCGGATAACGCCCTGCTGTGGATCGAGCTCGGCAAAGTGCGCCAGGCCGAAGGCAACTATGTCCAGGCCGAGAACATGGGCCGCAAGGCACTGTCGATGGCGGCGAACGCGCCACGTGCGCAGTCGTCTGCGTGGAGCCTCATCGCGGACTCGTATCGGGCGAGAGGAAAGAACACCGAAGCGCGCGAAGCACAGATGAGGGCGGAACAGCTTCGCTGAAGCGTCATTCCGGCGCAGGCGGGAATCCATCCTGCTGAACACGGATCTCCCCGAGGGGATTTCCTCCGGTCACCACTTGGTCTTGCTGTGGGTCCGGCTTTAGCCGGACATCACCGCCAACGGCGACAGCCGGCTAAAGCAAGAACCGCATCACGTCAGCCCCAGCGCCTTCTCCATCACCAGACGCGTTTCCCTGCCCGGATCGCTCACCACTTTGCTCTCGTCGTTGAAGAGCATCGTCGCGCGATCCTTGGCATCGTAAGCCGGCCAGTTCGGCAGCTTCGGTACGTTGGGGTTGCCCGTCCTGGCGAACGCGATCCAGGCATCGCTCATCTTGTCGGCGAGTGCTTTCGCATCCGCACCGCCTCCGGTGAAGCGTGCCGAACTGGTGGTGTTGTCGAACGCGTACGAAATCTCCAGTGCATGAGGCACTTTCAGCTTTCCACCCGCGACCGGCGTCGCCTTGTCGAACCGATAGACGTAGCACGGACCGCGTTTGAGCGCGGCCTTGCGTGAAGCGAGCACCTTCGTCGGCACGCCGTAGCGCTGATCGGTTTCGATGAGAAAGAACAGATCGGAGGGCGTCGCTCCCGGGTTCGCAGCCCTGTAGACGGCGATAACATCGTCCGCTTCGTCGCGCACCAGTCGCTGCACCCTCTGCTTCATCCCCGCCTCGTCGAGATTGAACGCGGTGGGATCGCCTGCGTGGAACAGCGTCGCTTCGGTCGCATTCGAACCGATCATCAATGGAATGTCTGCCGATATCGCCGGCGCCACCGGATCGAACGGATGTGCCGGCAGAACCGCACCGTCAACGAAGGGCGCAAAGAATCCCGTCGCGGATGCAGCCAGAGCCTGCGGATTTCGAGAGACCTTGTGATACGCGCGCATGAGCGCATCGATCGGAGCGTTCTGCAGTTCACGCGCCTTCGACTTGTCGATGCCGAGTTCTGCGAGCAGCAGCTCGGCCGCCTTGTTGGCGTTCTCGCGCGTCATCATGCGGATGCCCGGACCGCTCTGGATGATCGCGCGGTGATACAGACCTTGCGCTGCCGGCATCGCCTGCAGCACCGACACCTTGCGGCCGCCGCCGGACTCACCGAAAGCCATCACCGTTTCCGGATCGCCGCCGAACTGCGCGATGTTCTCCTTGACCCACTGCAATGCGTGAACGATGTCGAGCATGCCAACGTTGCCCGACTGAGCAAACTCGGCGCCCGCAACATCGCCCAGGTGCGTGAAGCCCACCGCGTTGAGACGATGATTGATGCCGACGACGACCACATCGCCGCGCAGGCACAGATTCGTGCCGTCGTAGCCGGGAGACGATCCGGAGCCGCTGGTGAAGCCGCCGCCGTGACACCAGAACATGACGGGGCGCTTGCCGCCAGCGTTCACAGCAGGCGTCCAGATGTTCAGCACCAGGCAGTCTTCGCTCTCGGGCAGACCGCTCAGGTCGCCGATCAATGCACTTGCACCGCCCAGCGCACCGCCCTGCTTCCGGTCAGGGTCGCGTTGCGGCGAGCTGAATCCGTATTCGAGCGTGTCCTTCACGCCCGTCCACGGCGCTGGCTTCTTCGGGGGCATGAAGCGATTCGCACCTGTCGTGGACGCACCGTACGGAACGCCTTTGAAAACGTGAATGCCGTTGACCACGCTGCCACGAATCTTGCCGGCGGATGTTTCGACGACTGCACCAGGCGATGCGGCGAAGGCGTCTCTACCAAAGAGCGAAGGCAGCAGCAGCGACGACGCTGCGACGCTGAAGGTACGGCCGAGAAAGCTGCGACGATCGATCGTGTTTCGCATGGCGATGTCCCCTGTGAGGTGCTGCCGATTCCCGGCACGTCGATCGACGCCTCGGTCGCCCAGGAGTCAGATCGCTGACCCCGCTGTCGTCAGGGTCAGCGCTGCGCTGGCTGTGCGCTCTGTTGCAGAGGTTTCGTCGCTGCGACGAGCGACTCTAGCGCGGGTCGCGGAGCGAGATTCGTGAGGAATTGTTGAGTCGCCGCTTCCCAGGTATGCGCGAGCGCGTAGTCGCGGCACTCCCGCGGATCGAGCATCAGTGCTTCCACGGCGGCGATCGACAGATCGTCATCGAGCACACCGGTTTCACCTTGCAACACGACGTCGATCGGGCCGGTGACCGGATATGCCGCGACCGGAACGCCGCATGCCATCGCCTCGAGCAGCACGAGTCCGAACGTGTCGGTACGGCTGGGAAACACGAAGACGTCGGATGCGGCGACGTGGCTCGCAAGCTCCTCACCGTACTTGAAGCCGACGAACGTCGCATTCGGATATTTCTCCTGCAGCGCTTTGCGGGCCGGGCCGTCACCGACGATCAGTCTGCTGCCCTTCCATTCCATGCGCAGGAACGCCTCGATGTTCTTTTCGACGGCGACGCGCCCGACATAGACGGCAATAGGCCGCGGCAGGGTGAGGTATTCCTTGGATCGAGGCCGGAAGAGATCGACATCGACACCACGAGTCCAGCGGACGAGATTGCGGAAGCCGCGCGCTTCGAGCTGTCGCTGCAACGCCGGCGTGGCGACCATCGTCCGACGGGCGCCACCGTGAAAGCCGCGCAGGTGCGCATAACTGAAGGCGAGAGGGATAGGCACACGAGCGCGAATGTATTCGGGAAACTGGGTGTGATAGGACGTGGTGAAGGGCATGTGCTGCTTGCGACACCAGCGACGCGCTGCCGCGCCCAACGTCCCTTCGGTCGCGATATGGACTGCATCCGGAGCGAACTCGCGAAGCAGCCGGTCGATCAGACGGTAAGGAAACCAGGCCAGACGGATTTCGGGATACGTCGGGCAGGGAAACGTGCGGAACTGACCGGGCTCGATCACGCAGACGTCGTGACCGAAGCCGCGAAGCTGTTCCGCGGTCGTGGAGAGCGTTTTGACGACGCCGTTGGTCTGGGGGAACCAGGCGTCGGTGACGATCGCGATCTTCACGCGGCGCGTGGCTGCGGCGTCGCCATCGGCACGACGACTTCGCTGTGCGCCACGACTTCGCGCGTTTCCGTCCAGCGCATCAACGCGAGACGACCGTTGAAGTCTTCGGTGAGGGTCGTGCAGCTCTCGACCCAGTCGCCGTCGTTGCAGTAGAGCACGCCATCGATCTCGGTGATCTCGGCGCGATGAATGTGACCGCAGATCATGCCGTCGACACCGCGACGCCTCGCTTCGTCCGCCAGCGCCTGCTCGAAATTCGCGATGTACTTCACCGCGTTCTTCACCTTGTGCTTGAGATACGCGGCGATGGACCAGTAAGGAAAGCCGAAGCGGCGGCGGAAGAAGTTCACGAAGCGATTGAGCTGCAGCACGAACGCATAGGCGCGATTGCCGACCGCTTCGAGCAGTGGGCTCGCCTTGATGACGCTGTCGAACTCGTCCCCGTGCAGCACGACGAAGCGACGACCATCAGCGGTCTCGTGGACCGCCTCGCGGCGGATCTCCACGTTGCCGAAGACCATTCCGTCGTAGTCACGGAACACGCAGTCGTGATTGCCGGGAATGTAGACGACGCGCGTCCCGCGTTTCGCCTTGCCCAGAATCGTGCGGATGACGTCGTTGTGCTCCTGCGGCCAGAAGAAGGATTTCTTCAGGCTCCACAGGTCGACGATGTCGCCGACGAGGTAGAGGTTCTCGGTCTCGATCGAGCGCAGGAAGTCGAGCAGGTATGCCGCGCTGCAGCCTCGAAACCCGAGATGGACGTCGGAGATGAAGACGCTGCGGAACTGAAACACCGTTCTGGGCGGATTCGGGCTCATGCCGCGCCTCGCGAGTGGTCGATCTTGTCGCGCAGGGTCGTCCCAGCCAGTGACGATCAGGTGACAGGGCGGCGAAGAATATTTGACTGCTCAGAGGGTTGATCGCGGTTCCTCATGATTGAAGCAGGAACAGGACATAACGACGTGAAGAACGAGTGGGATGGGTATTGAACGCCACCTCTCTGAGCGCGACCGCTGGCGATATATGTTTTTCTACCACTTTATGGCGATTTTTAGCAGAGGACGACGAGTCATTAGCCAGGAACCATCTGAACAGGGGCCGTTGAGATCACTTGCAGGCATAGCCGACTCATAGCGGACCTGTGTGGGATTTATGAGTTATTTTCTGGCTCCCACAGGAATTAAAGTGGCATTCTCTGCCAGTTTGAACGGCAAGTCGGTCCGTCCCTCGGCTTTGCAGGTGATACGTGCCATCCTCCGCCCATGATTGGGCTGCTGCAAAGAGTGAGCCGGGCCGACGTGTCGGTGGCTGGCGAGGTGGTCGGGAAAATCGGCCGGGGGCTGCTCGTTCTGGTCGCGGTGGAGCGCGGGGACCGGGAGGAGCAGGCGGATCGGTTGCTGGAGCGGCTCCTGACGTACCGTGTTTTTCCCGACGACGAGGGCCGGATGAATCGCAGTGTTCAGGATGTAGGCGGCGGCTTGCTCCTGGTTTCGCAGTTCACGCTCGCGGCGGACACGCGCAAGGGCACACGGCCGGGGTTCACTCCTGCGGCGGCGCCCGAAGAGGGGCAGCGGCTTTTCGACTACCTCGTTTCGCGGGCACGGAACGCCCACCCCGTGGTCCAAACCGGCGTGTTCGGCGCAGACATGGCCGTGTCCCTGATCAATGACGGTCCCGTCACTTTCTGGCTACGCGTCGACCCGTGACGGCGATGTAGCGTGGATGGTGTAAGGTGTCGGGAACGTGAAGTCTGCTACACGACACGTTCACAGTCGGCCGGCGCGGCGTATGATCCGCCGGCGTTTTCACCCGGAGAATTGCAATGGGTATCGGTTTTCGTGAGCTGCTGATCATCCTTGCGATCGCGCTCGTCATCTTCGGCGCCAAGCGCCTGAAGAGCATCGGTTCGGACCTCGGCGGCGCGGTCAAAGGCTTCAAGAAGGCAATGAACGAAGGCGAGGAAGAGGACAACAAGCAGTTGTCGCCGCCCGCCCAGAAGGATGCTGATTTCGATTCGACGCCGGCCTCGAAGTCCGGCAGCAAGAATGCCTGATCGTCGTGGGCCCGGCTGTCGTCGGGCCCCTTCCGTCCGGTTCGCCCGGACCCACGCTGAAAGCTATCCATGTTCGAAGTCGGCTTCACCGAGATTGTTCTGATCCTCGGCCTGGCCCTGCTGGTCCTCGGCCCCGAGAAACTTCCCGGTCTCGCGCAGAAGGTCGGTCGCTGGACCGGTCGCGCGCGTGCGATGGCGCGTCAGCTGCGCACGCAGCTGGAACAGGAAGTGACGCTCGACGAACTCTCGCGCTCGAGGCCGATGAACCCAGGGACGGCACCGGAGAACACGCCGCCCTCGAGCTATGGGCAGTCCGCCGGCAATCCTCCGCCCTACAACGATCCCATCGAGCCAACACCGGCTCCTGCAGCCGAATCCGCTGCTGAGCCCGCACCACCGGCGCACTCCGGTCCGGGTCTCGACCTCGACAAGCATGTCTCCGGCATCGAGCCCGCAGCTGCTGCGGACGAAGCGCCGACGACGAAAAACGTGCAATGAGCGGCGCCGACCAGGAACGCGAGTCGCTCGCCGAAGGCTCGCTGATTTCGCATCTGATCGAGCTGCGCGATCGTCTGCTGCGCGCCCTGATCGCCGTGTTCGTCGTGTTCATTCCGTGCGCGCTCTACTCGGACGAACTGTTCACGCTCGTCGCGACACCCCTCATCGAAAAAATGCCGCAGGGCACATCGATGATCGCCACGAGCATCGTCGCCCCGTTCATGGCACCGCTGAAACTCGCACTGCTCGCAGCGCTGTTCCTCGCGATGCCGTACGTCCTCTACCAGGCGTGGGCATTCGTCGCGCCCGGGCTTTACAAGCATGAGAAGCGCTTCGCCGTGCCGCTCGTCGTTTCGAGCATCGTGCTGTTCTATACCGGTGTCGCGTTCGCGTACTTCGTCGTGTTCCCGCTGATGTTCGCGTTCCTGACCAGCGCGGCGCCCACAGGCGTGCAGGTCATGACGGACATGTCGAACTATCTCGACTTCGTGCTGCTGCTGTTCTTCGCGTTCGGCATCGCGTTCGAGATTCCGATTGCCACTGTGCTGCTCGCCGCGACCGGGCTCGTGAAGATCGAAACGATGACGAGCAATCGCGGTTACGTCGTGCTCGGCATTTTCATCGTCGCCGCGTTCCTCACGCCGCCCGATGCGTTGTCGCAATCGTTCATGGCAGTGCCCATGTACATCCTCTACGAAGGCGGCATCGTGATGGCCCGCATCCTGCTGAAGAACCGCCTCGCCCGGCAGCGAGCGGAGCAGGAAGCGAACGGCTGATTCCCGCCGGATCGCGTTCCGCGCGATCCTCTCGGTGTGACCTGCCGACCGCGGAAATTCCGCTTTCTTCCCCTATGCGCACAGCCTGAGCGGCCGCATTCTCATCGGTCGTGTATACACGCACGACAGCGATGTTCACGGGCTTTGCCTCCTTGCCGCGGCTGCGGAATATCGGTGAGACTCCACCCCCGGCTGTCACACAGCTGACATCCAAGAACTCTTAAGCAGACGCCGGTGCCGCAGCGCTCGAGCGTCCCAACCGGGTCCGTGGAGCCTCTCCAAGAATGAACCAGCCGACGCAGACGACGCCCGATTCCACCCAGGGCCCGCAGATCCTCGGCCATCCGAGCGGACTGGCGACACTGTTCCTGACCGAGATGGGGGAACGGTTCACCTACTACGGCATGCGGGCGCTGCTGATCCTGTTCCTGGCGGACTCTGCGCGCGGTGGGTTCGGCTTCGATGACAAGACGGCCAGTGCTATCTACGGCCTCTATATCTCCGCCTCCTACATCCTGTGCCTGCCCGGTGGCTGGATCGCCGACCGGCTCATCGGTGCACGGCGCGCGGTGTGGCACGGCGGCGTTCTAATCGTGATCGGCAATGCGCTGCTGGCGCTGGGCTCGACTCCCTCCACATTCTTCGGCGGCCTGATCGTCATCACCTGCGGCGTCGGCATGCTCAAGCCGAACGTGAGCGCGATGGTTGCCGATCTGTATCCGGAAGGCGGCGGGCGCCGCGACGCCGGCTTCACCATCTTCTACATGGGCATCAACATCGGCGGCTTCCTTGGTCCCATCGTCACCGGATTGCTCGCCGTGCACTACGGCTGGAACGTAGCGTTCGCCGCGGGCTCCGCGTTCATGATCATGGGACTGGTGTTCTACAAAGTCCTGGGGAGCCACCTCGGCAATGCGGGAATGCATATTTCTGGCGCACACGGCGAACACAGCGCCTCGAATCGCAAGCACAGCTGGATGATCGTCGGCGCGATGGTCGGCGTCATCCTGGTCGCCTACCTGCTCGCAGTCGCCGGTGTCTACACGATCGATCCGCTCACCCTCGCGCAGACCACGGGCTTCGTTCTCTTCGCCGTCGCCATCGGCTACTTCGCCTACATTTTCCTGTTCGCGGGCCTCGACACGACTGAGCGCAAGCGCATGGCCGTGATCCTGTTCCTGTTCATCGGCTGCATGCTGTTCTGGGCCGGCTTCGAGCAGACGGGGGCATCGCTGAACCTGTTCGCCGAGCGCTACGTCGATCGCACGATCGGCTGGCTCGGCAACTGGGAAATCCCGACGACCTGGTTCCAGTCGTTCAACTCGCTGTTCATCCTGATCTTCGCCGTGCCGTTCTCGATGCTCTGGGTGGCGCTCGCAAAGCGCAATCTCGATCCGTCGGCGCCAGCAAAATTCGGCCTCGGCCTGATCATGCTCGGCCTCGGATTCGTGTTCATGGTGTGGGCAGCGAACATCGTCTCCGACGGCGGCAAGGCGATGCCGTACCTGCTGATCCTCACGTACTTGCTGCACACCTACGGTGAGCTGTGCCTGAGCCCGGTTGGTCTGAGCTACGTCACCAAGCTCGCGCCGGCTCGCTTCGTTTCGCAGATGATGGGCGTGTGGTTCCTGGCCACGTCCCTCGGCAACCTGTCCGCGGGTCTGCTCTCCGGCATTTTCGAAACCACCAACGTCCAGGCGATGCCCGGCCAGTTCATGAAGTTCGTCATCTTCATCTGCGCGGCGGGCGTCGTGCTCCTGCTCCTGTCGAGGCCGGTCAAGAAGCTCATGGTCGGCGTGAAGTAAACAAAGCAATTCGAGTAACCCTGATGAAGAAGAGTCTTTCCCTCAGCGGCGCGATTTCGATCGCGCTGCTCGCGGCCGCTGGCTGCAGCAAGGCCCCCGTCGAAGCGCAGGCACCCAAGGAAACTGCGGCCGCCTTCGTCGCTCGCGTGAACCAGGAGATGAAGGAGGAGGGCAAGGAGCTCGCCGCCGCAGGCTTCGCGTACGCGACATTCATCAATCCCGATACCGAGTTCCTGAACGCCAAGGCGAACGAGCGCTATCTCGAATACTTCGGGAACGCCGTCGAGCAGTCGAAAGCGTACGCCAGCGAACAACTCGATCCCTCGACAGCGCGTTCGATCTCTTTGCTGAAGCTCGCCGTCGCAGCACCCGCGCCGAAAGATCCCGCGAAGCGCGCCGAGCTGACAGCGACGACATCGAAGATGGAAGGCCTCTACGGCGCCGCGAAGTACTGCCCGCAAGGTACCGAGTCCTGCAAAGACCAGGGCCAGCTGGTCGAGATAATGGCAGAGAGCCGCAACTACGATGAGCTGACCGATGCGTGGACCGGCTGGCATTCAACCGCACGTCCGATCCGCAAGGAGTACGTTCGTTTCGTCGAGCTCGCGAATGAGGGCGCGCGCGAACTGGGCTACTCCGATCTCGGCGCGATGTGGCGTTCGGGTTACGACATGCCGCCGGATGATTTCACCAAGGAGGCCGCGCGTCTTTGGGGTCAGGTGAAGCCGCTCTACGGGCAGCTCCACTGTTACGTGCGCGGCAAGCTGCAGAAGACCTACGGCGCCGAGCGCGTGCCGAACGGCCAACCGATTCCCGCTCATCTCCTCGGCAACATGTGGGCGCAGCAGTGGGCGGAGATCTATCCGCTGGTCGAGCCGTATCCCGGTGTGTCCGACCTGAACGTCACCAACGCGCTGGTGAAACAGAAGTACGACCCGGTGAAGATCACGCAGTCGGCCGAAAACTTCTACGTCTCGCTCGGCTTCCCGAAACTGCCGCAGACGTTCTGGGAACGTTCACTCCTCAAGCAGCCTCGCGATCGCGACGTGCAGTGCCATGCCAGCGCGTGGCAGATGGACGGCTACGAGGATGTGCGCATCAAGCAGTGCATCGAGCCGACGCAGGAACACCTGATGACGGTGTATCACGAGCTCGGCCACGTCTTTTACTACCTCTCGTACAAGGATCGGCCGTACCTGTTCCAGAGCGGTGCGCACGACGGCTTCCACGAAGCCATCGGCGACACGGTGAATCTGTCGATGACGCCGGCATACCTGCACAGCATCGGCCTCGCGGGACCGGTGAAACAGAGTCGCGAAGCGACGATCAACACGCAGATGAAGCTCGCGCTCGACAAGATCGCGTTCCTGCCGTTCGGCAAGATGATCGACGAGTGGCGCTGGAAAGTGTTCTCCGGCGAGGTGAAGCCCGAGAACTACAACGCCGCATGGTGGCAGCTGCGAGAGCAGTACCAGGGTGTCTCCGCACCGGTGCCGCGCACTGAGGAGGATTTCGATCCGGGCGCGAAATACCATATTCCGGGCAACACGCCGTACACGCGCTACTTCCTGTCGTTCATCCTGCAGTTCCAGTTCCACAAGGCGCT